>Ga0193752_1001053_pt1 | contig 24124 bp, 24 predicted proteins | sample H1c1metaG_FD_144924 | JGI IMG/M metagenome (GOLD analysis project Ga0193752, IMG submission 144924) | Soil microbial communities from a riparian zone of the East river system, Colorado, United States - H1c1 | ecosystem: Environmental > Terrestrial > Soil > Riparian zone | place: USA: East River...
GCACGCGTAGAGCAGGCCCAACGACCGGCCGGAGTGACCACGCCGAGTCAGCGCGCGTGACAGCACCGGAAGCGTCCCGCCCATCAATGTGGCAGGCACAAACATCATCGCGGCGAAGAGGAGCGCGCGAGTGACCCCCGACCCAGTGCCCGCGCGCTCAGAGAACCGCGACAGCAGATCGAGCCAGTGGCCACCACGCAGCACGAACAACGACACGCACAGGCCGCTGACTGCGATGCCGAGCTCGAGCCGTTGGTACAAGCGGAACGGTCGCTGACTGCGATCCGCCGCAGCCCCGAATAGCCAGTTGCCCGCACCGAGGCCTGCCATGAAGGTTGCGACGACCGTCGTGATCGCAGGAGTGCTGGTGCCAAAGTGCAGACCGAGCGCGCGGATCCACAGCAGCTCAAACGCGAGACCTGCGCTGCCGGAAATGGCGACCAAGAGAAAGAGCAGGATCGGTGGCTTGTGAGCGTGAATGGGGCGACGGGTCACTTGAACGAGATCACTGCACGGACTCTACAAAAACTTAGGGGCGCGCGGAGAAAACCGCGCGCCCCTTTGTGCGTTTGCAGCGCGACCCGGTCAGGCGCGGAAAAACGCTAGCAAGTCGGCGTTGATGACGTCGGCATGTGTCGTCGGCATGCCGTGCGGGAAGCCCGGATAGGACTTGAGCGTACCGTTCTTGAGCAGCTTGGACGACTTCGCACCACCGACCGCGAACGGGACGATCTGATCATCTTCACCGTGCATGACGAGCACCGGAATCTCGACCGCCTTCAAGTCTTCGGTGAAGTCGGTTTCAGAGAACGCCGCGACGCAGTCGTAGGCGGCTTTGATGCCACCCAACATGCTCTGCCGCCACCAGTTGTCTCGGACTCCCTGAGAGATCTTCGCTCCGGGGCGGTTGTAGCCGTAAAACGGAAGCGTGAGCTCTTGATAGAACTCAGCGCGCCTCTTCGCTGTGTTCTCGCGAATGCCGTCGAAAACCTCCATGGGTACGCCGTCTGGATTCTTGTCCGATTTGGCCATGAGGGGCGGCACGGCGCTGATGAGCACAGCCTTGGCCACGAGGCCTTTCCCGTAGCGAGCGACGTAGCGAATCACTTCGCCACCGCCGGTAGAGTGCCCGACGTGGATCGCATTCTTGAGCTTCAGTGACGCGACGAGCTCAGCGACGTCGGCAGAGTACGTGTTCATTTCGTTGCCGGTGGACGTCTGCGTCGAACGACCGTGTCCGCGGCGATCATGAGCGATGACGCGATAACCCTGCGCCAAAAAGAACATCATCTGGTTGTCCCAGTCGTCCGAAGTGAGAGGCCAACCATGATGGAAGAAGATGGGTTGCGCGTTTTTGGGGCCCCAATCTTTGTAGAAGATTTTGACGCCGTCTTTGAGTGTAAGGTATGCACTTTCCATGATGTTTCTCCTGTTGGGATCTCGATGATCTCCGTGACGCTTGGGGTTGCTCTTCTGTGGCTCGAACTGGGCATTCGCAATCACGCATGAAGCGTGCCCGTGCTAGCGCGCTGACATTTGCGTGCGCAAGAAACAGACAGCATCGACCATCTCCCGCTCGGGGCTATTGCCCGCCGCGACTTCGGAGCATGGTCTCGCGCAAGCGGTCGGAGGCACATGCGTACGCTATCGATGGGCATTCTGTGGACGGGCGACAACACGGAGCAAGTGATCCGTGACGCCAAGCTCGCCGACGAGGCTGGAGTCGACGCGCTATTCGTCGCCGAGACCTGGGGCTACGACGCGTTCACCCTGCTCACGCTACTCGCGCGCGAGACACGTCGAATCAAGTTGGGCACGTCGATCGTGAACATCTATTCGCGCAGTCCCGGAGCACTCGCACAACACTTCGCGACCTTGGACCAGCTGTCGGGCGGGCGCATGTTGATCGGGCTCGGCACGTCCGGGCCGAATGTCATCGAACACTTTCATGGCGCGAAGTTCGACAAGCCGTTCACGCGGATGCGCGAATACGTCGAGATCATCAACCAGCTGCTACGCGGACAAAAGCTCAACTACTCGGGCGAAGTGTTTCAACTCTCGCGCGGGTTCACTTTGCGCTTTACGCCGGTCCGCCCGCACATCCCGATCTGGATCGCTTCGATCACGCCCAAGTCAGTGAAGCAAACAGTCGCGATCGCGGATGGCTGGATGCCCATCTTCCTGCCGAAACCACACTGGGGCGAACAGCTCCGACAGTTCACCGATGCGGTTCGTGCAGCCGGACGCAAGCCTGAGGAAGTCTCGATCCGTTGCCCGTACCTCGTCAGCGTGACGGATCAACCGGAACGCGCAGTGGCTGCGCGGCGCGCCAACGCTGCATTCTACATCGCGCGCATGGGCAACTTCTACTACGAGCACTTCGTGCGCATGGGGTATCGCGAAGCGGCGGATGCGGTACGCGCAGCGTGGGAGCAAGGCGGCTCCGAAGCAGGTGCTGCAGCGCTGCCGGACGAGCTCGTGGATCAGCTCGGCTTCGCCGGAGAGCTCGAAGCGTGCTGCGATGCACTCGACTCCGCGGCGGCGGCCGGCTTCTCGATGTTGTCAGTCTCAGTGGCCGAACGCGACGCAGACAAACGCGCCGCGATCTTACGTCGTCTAGTCGGCTGAACGCACAGGGGAACAGCATGGGCAAGCTCGAAGGAAAAGTGGCGATCGTAACGGGCGCGAGCCGCGGCATCGGCAAAGCGATCGCTGTGCGACTCGCGGCCGAAGGCGCGCGCATAATCTGCATGGCGCGCACGTTCGAAGAAGGTGATCACGCCACGTTCGAAGGATCTCTTCAAACGACCATCCGCGCGATCGAAGCGGCGGGCGGCAAGGCGCTCGCACTCGCCTGCGACGTCTCGGACTACGACTCGTGCGAACGCGCAGTCAACGAGGGGCGCGCTGCGTTCGGGCCGATCGACGTCCTCGTGAACAACGCAGCGCTCACGTATTTCATGCCGATCGCAGACTTCCCCGTATCGAAATGGCTCAAGTCGTTCGCGGTGAACGTTCACGGGCCGTACTACATGAGCAAGCTGGTATTGACCGACATGCTGGCCCGTAAGCAGGGCGCGATCGTCAACATCTCGAGCGCGGCCGCGATCGGGCCCGGTCGCGGTCCGTACAAAGACCCCGTGCGACGAGGCCGCGGCGGGACACTTTACGGTGCGGAAAAAGCGGCACTCGAGCGCTTCACGCAAGGCCTCGCCGCCGAGGTGTACGACCACGGCGTGTCAGTGACATGTTTGAGCCCGTCGCTCGTCGTCGCAACGCCGGGAGTGCTGCACCACAAGTTGGTGCGCGGCGCGGACGACCCCAACGTCGAGCCCGAGCAGCTGATGGCGGATGCCGCGCTACTCCTCGCGACCGAACCACTCGACACCATCACCGGCCGCGTCACGTACAGTCAGCAGATCCTGAAAGAGTTCGGCTGGATTCAAGCTGCGCGCGGCGTGGGTGTCGAGCGCAAAGGTTCTGGCTTTTCACAGATTTAGTGGGACGCGGCGTCGTGCGATCGCCGGCTCCAGCCGGAAGCCAGTATCCAGCCGCTTCTCGCTGCAGGTATGCTGGCGCCGAGGGCTCCATGAAATTGTTTGGTGAACGCAATCCGGCCCCGAATCCGCGCCGCGTTCGGATCTTCCTCGCCGAGAAGGCGATCGACCTTCCCTACGAGAACGTGTCGCTGCGAAAGCGCGCGCACAAGACGCCCGAGTTCCGGGTCAAGAATTCGCTCGGCCAAGTGCCGGTGCTCGAGCTCGACGATGGAACGACCCTCTGCGAGAGCGTATCGATCTGCCGCTATCTCGAAGAGCTTCACCCGACGCCGGCGCTCTTCGGCGAGACCGCGATCGAGCGCGCCCAAATCGACATGTGGATCCGCCGCGTCGAGTTCGTCGTGATGCAGCCGATCGCGGCAGTCTGGGTGCATGCGCATCCGCTGACGGCGGCGCTCGGCACGCAGTTCTCAGACTTTGGCGAGTCGCGGCGCGAGGTCACTGCGAGAGCCATGCGCTGGCTCGATCGCGAGCTCACGAGCCGCGACTACATCGCGGGTTCGCGCTTCAGCATGGCTGACATCGTGACGCTCACCAGTATCGACTTCGCGGGCTTCGTCGGGCTCGAGATTCCGCCCCAGTGCGAGCGGCTGCGCGATTGGCACGCACGTATCTCGCAGCGTCCTAGCGCGGCAGCGTAAGTTGGGATTCGGCGAAGACGGGGTCGTAGCTGGGGAGTGGAGCCCATGCAGCCGGCACACGCGGAGGCAGCCTACGGCTGATGCGGCGAGGTCGGTTCTTCCTCGTCGGCGTCCTCGATTTTCTGTTCGAGCTGGCGCACGTGGTCCGCTGGCAACGAGTCGCGCATTTCACTCAGCGCACGGCGGGCCTCGTTCGGGTTGAGCGCGCCACGGTCAAAATCGATGCAGATGATGCACATCCGACTATCGTACGGGCCTCGCCGCCGCCGTCGAACCCTTTTTCGCGGGTCCGTCGCCCCCTGGCCCTTTTTTTGCTCAGTCTGCGGGGCGAAAATCGCCACACCCCCGTAACCGCTACGCTGGCTCGCGCTCGATGAGGTCGAACACCGCGACTTCGGGTGCCGCGTAGCTTCGGATCGGTAGCTCTGTCGTGCCTACTCCGCGCGAAACGTGGAGGTAGAGGGAACTGCCTGCGCCCGAGATCTCATGAAATCCATGTGGGTACTTCTTGCCGACGGCACCGGGGATCAGCACGGGCCCCCACGCCGTCGCGATCTGCCCGCCATGCGTGTGTCCACACACGAACAACGCCGGCGGAGAATTCGGAAGCTCGGCGAGTGCGCGCTCCGCGAACGGTAAGCCATCGGGTGAATGACACAACATCACGAGTGTTTCGGCGCCGTCGATGCCGCGCAGGGCGGCAGGTGCGTCGATCGAACCGGTCCACGGTTCGTCGAATCCGACAATCGCAACTCCAGCGTGAGGCGCAGCCAGCGACGCACTCTGATTGTTCAATAACTCTACACCAGCACGGCTGAGCGAGCGTTCGAGCAAGTCGTGGCGAGTCCACAGGTCGTGATTGCCGAGCACCGCAAATTTGCGGCGCGCAGGGATTTTTTCCACCAACGCGGCGAGCCGCTCTGCTTTGACCGAAGTGGCGTCGAGAAATACGTAGTCGCCGCCGAGCAAGAGTACGTCGAGGTCTGCTGCGGCCAACTCTGTCACGGCTGCGTCGATCAAGTCGTTCGGCGTCGTCGGACCGATGTGGATGTCCGAGATGAAGCCGATCCGAATCGCTGCCGCTGAAGGCGGCAGAATCGGAACCCGATGTCGAACCACCGTAACTTCACAAGCACGCGGGTACAGCGCCCACAAACGCGCCGGCCAATCTCCGCGATACAGCGTGCGCAGAACCGACTCGGCGAACGCCCGAACTGAGCCGTAGTGACTCCCGCGACCTTCCACTCGGGCAGTGTGACCGACCGAGCAGGAAATGCCGATCTCGACGAAATCTCGCGGGCTCGCGGTTCCTGGGTTGCGCGCTGGAATGGCTGAGTACATACTCATTCATCATGGCGCGTCCCAAGAGCGATGACCGCCGCGCTTCGTTGCTCGAGGCTGCGACCGCAGTCTTTGCCGAGAACGGAATCTCGGCGCCGACTTCGCTGATCTCGAAGACTGCCAAGGTCTCTGAGGGCTCGCTGTTCACCTACTTCAAGACGAAGGAAGAGCTGATCAACGCCCTGTATCGCGAGCTCCGCCTCGACCTCGCCGGGGCGGTGACGCGCGACTTTCCGCGCAAAGCCAGCGTGCGGGATCGGCTCGAACACGTCTTCTCCCGCTACGTAGCGTGGGGTGTGGAAAATCCGGTCGCGCGGAAGGCGCTCAAACACGTTTCGATGTCGAACGTCATCACTTCCGAGGTGCGCGCCGAAAGTGGGGTGCTCTTTGCGGAAGTCGAACGGCTGCAGACCGACGCTGTCTCTCAGCGCAAGCTCCAGCAGCTGCCCGCTGCGATGGCATCACAAGCGCTCAAAGCGCTGGCCGAGATGACGATGGATCTCGTTGCGCGGCAGCCCGATCAGGCCGGCGAGCTCACGGCAGCCGGCTTTCAGATGTTGTGGGGCGCGCTGACCAGCAAACCCTAGAGTCTTGGCGATTTGATGAGTGAGTACGCACTCAATAGGAGCATGAAAAATGAGCACAGTGTTGGTGACCGGCGGCTCGGGCTATCTGGGCAGCCACATCATCGTGCAGTTGCTGAACGCAGGGCACGTGGTGCGGACGACGGTTCGCTCACGCAAGCGCGAACCGGAGGTCCGCGAGATGTTGAAGACAGCCGGTGTCGATCCCGGTGAGCGCTTGACGTTCTTCGCCGCCGACCTCATGCGCGACGAAGGCTGGGCCGAGGCCGCTATTGGCTGCGACTACGTGATGCATGTGGCTTCACCGATGCCGGCGGCAGCGCCGAAGAACGAGGACGAGCTGATCATTCCAGCCCGCGACGGAGTGCTGCGCGTGCTGAAAGCCGCGCGCGACGCAAACGTGAAGCGAGTCGTACTCACCTCGACCTGTGGCGCGATCTACTATGGTCATCCGCCGCAGACAGCAGCGTTCGACGAAACGAGCTGGACTGACATCCACGGTGGCGAGATGAGCTCGTACGTGAAATCGAAGGCACTTGCGGAACGGGCCGCGTGGGACTTCATGGCAGCTCAGGGCGGCGCGCTCGAGTTGACCGTCGTAAACCCGTCCGGCATTTTCGGCCCTGTACTCGGCTCCGACTTTGCCGCTTCGATCGACCTCGTGACGCGCTTGTTGAAAGGCATGCCTGGCTGCCCGCAGCTCTACTTCGGCATTGTCGACGTGCGTGACGTAGCGGATTTGCACTTGCGTGCGATGACCAGTCCGGCGGCAAAGGGCGAGCGCTTCATTGCGGTCGCCGGCGATGCCGTCTCGATGTTGGACATGGCCAAGATCCTGAAGGCCCGCATGGGTGATGCCGCGAAGAAAGTGCCCACGCGGGCGTTGCCCGATTGGTTCGTGCGTTTCATGAGCCTGTTCAGTCCGTCGCTGAAGACGCTAGTGCCGCTGCTGGGAAACATTCGGAATGCGACGAGTGAAAAGGCACAGCGAGTACTCGGTTGGAAGCCGCGTTCGCGCGAGGAGACGATCGTAGCAACGGCCGAGAGCTTGTTCAGGCTGGGCATCGTTCGCTGACCAGCGCAACCGACGAACTACGGGCAGTGAAGCGTAGTTACGAGACAAACATCCTGTTCGCACAGACCGCCGTAACACTCGGCCGACGATGAACACTGACCTCCGGCCTGCTTCAGCGCCTGACAAACCGGAGGTTCACCGAGACATCGGGATCCCGAGGCACAACGCGTCTGAGGGCATGGTTGACCGATCTGAGGTCGTGCTGAGCAAATCCCGTCGGACCCCGGCGGCACCCGGTCTGTGCTGTTGGTGTCGGCATCTTTGCAATACTGGTCGGCGGGACACTGATTCGGTTCCGCGGCTCGACACTTTTCATTCGTTTTGACGCGCGGCACGCAAAGCCCAGCCGACGTCGTGCTGCTCGTACTCCGACAAACCAGGCCGTACTCACACAGCTTGTCGAGAGCGTCACAAGGCTCGTTTAGCTTTCCGACATACAGAGTCTGAACACTCCGACAAGCCAACGAGGAACCGCGGCCTTGACAGACAAGGCCTGGAGGACAGCTTGCTGTATTCATACGCTCCGAGCAGTCGTCGCCTTCGACTAGCGGCGTGCCACATTGGCCACCATCACAGACGAGGCCCGAAGCGCACTGCGAGCTCGATCGACACGGCAACCCACTGGGCTGAAGCGCCGCGCATTGCCCCGGACAAGTCTCCTGCATGCCTTTGTCGCAGAAAGCATCCCCCGCGCAATCTTGGTCAATCGTGCAGCTACCGTCGACAGCCGCACGGCCTTCAACGGCGCGCTCACAACTGGGTGGTAGCGGCCGATTGGCGACGTCGCAGCTAAGAGCGGCAATGTCACGTTCACAGTCAGCCAGCGCTTCTGGACGAAATGTGACGCGACCCTTTTCAACCGACTCTGCGAGCCAGTGCAAGTGACGATCCGCCAGCTGTTTCGTGACGAAGTCGGTACAGTCGTTGCCCTCGTAAGCATCGACTAAGAGCTGAGGTCCCATACATGTCTCGAGCGCTTTGCAGCGACCGCGCGCGATGACCTTGGCCACGTCGGCTGGCGTCAGAGTAGAAGGCTCCATCGCAGCGTCGGGCCCGCCATTTGGTCCAGTGCTCGCATCGGGCTTCGAAGTTGCAGCGTCCGAAGCAGAGCCGGCGTCGTCCGCGTCCGAAGCCCCACCATCGTCGGTGTCATCGCCGCTGTCTCTGTGTACGTTGGCGTCAAAATCGAAGCTCGCGTCGAAGTCGCCTTCTTCGATTGTGCACGCTGTCGCGGCAATAACGATGACCAGCAGCGGTGCAGCGGTTCTCAAAAGACGCTTGTCAGACACGTATCGGTCTCCTTAACTCTTCGAGTCTACCCGGACGAAATAGCGCACCGGATACTCATTCTAGCCGCGTCGAGTTACTAACCAAGCCTCGAGGCGCACAGCGGCTCGCGCCGGCCAAATGCGTGGCGGGTGGGATACTGTGCGCTGGAGCCGCTGTATCACTCTCGCCTGAATCGAGCGCCAGGCGACGTCGAGCAGGCGCTGGCGGCTGCTCTGAGCACCGCGGTGATACCTCTTGCGGTACCCGGCGATCGTGAAGGCTGCTGGGCAGCGCTACGAGCGACAGTGGGAGTGCGGCGGCAGCTCGTGGCGAACGAACCTAGTGAACGTCAAGAGGCCGAAAGCGCTCGCCGGTCCTTCGCTTGCCTCAAACTCGCTGCCTTCCGCAGAGGCAACAAACCGTTGCCCAGCGCCAGCATGCCGCCGATCTGATTGAACACCATCGAGTGCATCACGCCGAAGCCTGCAAAGAACGCTCCCGCGATGCAGATCAGGTTCGGCACCAAAATCAAACCCCAACTCGTGTTGATGTTGCGATGCAAGTCGCGCGACACGTCGTGCAGCTGGAGCAGCTTGATCAAGCTGTCCTCCATGAACACGACTTGCGCCGTATCCGTCGCCACACTGGACGCACCCCGCAGCGAGATCGAAACGTTCGCCTTCTTCAACGCGATCGAGTCGTTCACACCGTCGCCGATGAAGCAGACCGTACGCCCTTCCTTCTGCAACAACTCGACGTACTTCGCTTTGTCCTGCGGCAACACCTCGGCAAAGTGACGATCCATTCCGAGCCGCTCCGCAAGCTTTCGCGTCGGCTGCTCGTGGTCGCCCGAAATGATCGCCAAGTGCTTCGCACCACGCGCCCGCAAGCCTGCAATCACAGCCGCCGCCTCGGGACGCTCCGCCGCACGCAACTCGAGCGCTCCACCGAGCTCGGAATCGACGCCAACCATGACGAGCGAGTTGCCGTCGTCGTGCGCTTCGTCCAGCTCGCGGATCACATCCAGCGGTAGCTCGATGCCCTCATGCTTCATGAAGCGCGCGCTACCGACCCGGACCGTGTGACCGTCGACGCCCACGGTGATCCCGTAGCCGACGCTGTACTTGGAGTCGTCGATCTTCGGCAACGCGAGCCCTGACGTCCGGAACTTATCGAGGATCGCCTTTGCGATCGGATGACTGAACTTGTTCTCCGCAGCCGCAGCCCACTGCAGGATCTGACTCTCCGAATAACCGGCATACGTCAACACGCGTCCGACCTCGGGGCGTTCACGCGTCAACGTGCCCGTCTTGTCGAACAGAAAGGTATCGACGTTCTTCAACAGCTCGAGCGCACGACCATCTTTTACTAGAATGCCGTGCTCGGCGCTGAGTGTCAGAGAGCTGAGCATCGCAATCGGCGCCGCCATTCGAATGCCCGTGCCGAGGTCGCAGTTCACGATCGCCGTTGCCCCGTTGACCCCGCGCGCGACCAAGCCGAGCGCGCCGAGCGCAAGCGTCGGCACCACCGCTCGATCGGCGAGCTCTTCACCCTTGGACTGCGAGCGCAGCTTGTAGCCCGCAGTGTCGTTCAAAATGCGCGCGAGCTTCGCCGACGTAGTCTCCTCACCGGCGCTCGTCACCGCGATGCGCACCTTGCCTGCGATCAACGTCGTCGACGCCAGAACGCTATCGCCCTTGATCTTCTCGACCGGCGCGGACTCACCGGTCAACGTGTGCTGGTCGACCATCGCCATGCCGTCGACGACCTCACCATCGACCGGAACCGTCTCGCCCGTGTGGACGACGATGATGTCGTTGACCTTGAGGCGCTCGAGCGGTGTCTCGACCTCGGTGCCATCGACTTCCAGCCAGACGAAGCGCGGCTGTTTGCCGAAGACGTTGAGCAGCATCTTCTTGCTGTTGTCCTCGGTTCGCTGCACGAGCTTGCGCGCGACACCGAGCGTGAAGCCCAGGACCGTTCCAGCGAGTACCTTGTTCGTCGCAAGGCACGTCAAAACGACGATCGCATCCAACACATCTACGCCGAGTCGCTTTTCCTCGACGACGACGCGATACGCGCTCTTGAAGCTCGGAATCACCGAATACAGGAACACGGCAGAACTCAGCGGCGCGAGCACGGGAATGAACTGGCTCGTGACTGCGAGTGCAACCGAGGCCGTGCAGATCGGCAGGTCCAGCTCGACCGGCGAGATCGGATACTCGTGTGCCTTCGAGAGCGCCGCATCGAGAATCTCGATGATCTGGTGCTTCTGAATCTGTTTGGGATCGTATTGGATCAGCACCGTCGCGGTGAGCTCGTCCGTCGAGTACCGATCGACGCCGAACGTATTCATGAACTCCCGCTCGATCGCCTGGCAGAGCTCGCGCCGGCGATACAGCTGCGCACTGTGCAAGCGGAGACGACCGGGAAGCTCATGCCGGATGGTCCATGCCGAGAGCCTTCGCCCGTAGCGCTGCAGCCGCACGGACTTCGACGGCGAGTAGGAAAAGTCTTTCGGAAAGACGAGCGCCTCGCCCGCGCTCTGATGCGGAGGCGCCGAAGAAAGCAATCGAACGAGCTCGGCAACTCGGCGATCGCCCGGCCGCAGCGCTGCGTCCAAAACGATTTCGGCCGTACGCGCCTCCGCGTCGATTGCGACCTGCACGACACCCGACGCGCGAAACGCGCGTGTGAAAAACGCACGCGCGAATGGGCCGTGACTATCTCGGAAGAGCGCCGCGCTCGAGAACTGAATCGTATTCGCCGCAGGAAAAGCGACCGTCAGGTCCGTCCTCGGTGCAGTTCGACGCTTCGGCGATGGCGGCGAGCGATCTGCGATGCCCTTTGCAGCCGCTCCACGGTAGGCGACCGAATGTTTGGGGGAGCGAGAAGTGCGCGGGCTGGACGGTTCTGAAATCGACATGAGGCTCGAACGCTCACTTGTGAGTGGAGGAGATCTGCTTGGCCGTAACGGCGCGAGGGACGCTCGGCGTCGAAGGTGCGGCCTTCGCACGCTTCCGCTGGCGATATCTTCGCTCCGCGTTCAAGTCTTCTAAGCGTTCGGTTCCGTGGAGGAACGAGCTCGCCGCACGCGCGTAGACATTGCTGATCGCGGAACTACTTCGTTCGCCGAGCGACTTCAGCTCGGCGACCAATTCGGAGAACGCGCCTTTTTCGAACACCAGGGCCGGGGGCTTTTTCGATTTGCGAGCTCGCACGAAGCCTCCTCAGTCAGGCTTGCGAGACTCGACGGGCGACTCTTCTTCGAGGTCGTCCTCATCGAGATGGTCCAGTGCTGCGGCTTGCCGGTTCGCCGCATCGAACGCTGCCTCAGCGCCGTCTTCGAAGCCACGCCGGATCACATTTGTCACCGGCAACAGCTCTTTCAAGAAGACGCCGCTAAACACCAGACTGTAGGAGAGGCCGTACGCGGCGTAATACGCGCCGGTCGTAACGCCCGTCTGCACTTTGGCTGCTGCGGCCTTTGCGTCAGCGGTCGCCTCGGAGCGCGCGTCGCCGATGGATTCCGCCGCCGCTTCCAATGCTTCTCCCAGCTCTGAGAGCGGATTCGATTCGGATGTTTGGGATACACTCGTGTTCAATGTCATTGTCAGATCACCTTTAAATCAGAAGGTCTTGGCAGGTGGTTACCTATGAGGTGCGAACTGGCTCGCTAACCCGCGCAAACTGGTGGTCCACGTCGTCGATCGCTCTCTGCATCTGCGCGATCATGCCGGGACGCCGTGTGCGCTGGAGCACCAGCCAGATTAGGCCGATCGCCATATACACACCGAAGATCGACACCATGATCATGCCGGCCGCGTCCGGCGTCGGAAGCAGCGTGCTTCCCGGAATGCCGATCACTCCGATCAATGGCAGCGCCATGAACGCGATGCCCCCGACTGAGTACGCGACCGCCTTCCGCGTGAGCTTGCCAATCGACGCTAGGTAGGCGGGCGCCGCGAGCGAGATCAAGATGTAGACGACGATGAAGCCGAAGCTGCAGAGCGTACCAAAGTACCCCTGGCACTCGAACGCGCTGATTCCATAAGCGTAGAGGGCCGCTGGCACGCTGAATGTAATGAGCGCGGATAGTCCGACCGCAACGTGCGGAGTCCGGTTTTCGACGTGGGCCTGGCCGAGCGACTCCGCGATCAGGCCATGGTTGGCCATCGAAAATAGGATCCGCGCCGTCGAGTTGATCGACGCGAGCGTGCACGAAAGGAAACTGAGCAGGATGCCGATGTTGATGACCGTGCCCAGCCCGCCCCAACCGATCGAGTTAGCCAGTGTATTCAGGGGCGCTTCGGTGTCGGCGAGCGACTGCCCGCTTCCTTCGAAGCCGAGAACCACGACGTACGACATCGCGGTGAAAAAGACTCCGGCGAGCACCACGCTCTGCAGGACCGAGCGGGGAATGGTCTTGAGTGGGTTCTTCGCCTCGGCTCCGAGCGCGGTCGAGCTTTCGAAACCCGAGAAGCCGAACACGACGAGCACCACACCGACGAGCGCTCCGCTCGGCGTTGCACCTTCGAGCGTGAGTTGCGCCGTATCCACCGCAAAGCCCTTGCTCGACCAGATCAGTGCACCGAGCACCATCACCGAGAGCAAGGACAACCCCTCGAACATCAGCATCGTCTTTGCAGACAGCTGAATATCTCGAAACGCGATATAGAAGGTCCCGAGAACGCCGACTGCAAACAGCGCAACGACCGGAACCTGCACTCCGGCCAACTGCTGCAGGAGCACGTTCGCGACGAGAGCGAACCCGCAGAGCGTCGACATGCCCGTCAGCATGTAGCCGAACAGAAGCGACCATCCACCGAGCACACCGGCAGTCGGACCGAGTCCCTGCACGATGTAGCTGTAGAGCGAGCCAGGCGACGCGGAACGGCGTGCGAACTGGTTGATGTTCAGGCTGACGAGCACCAGCCCAAAAACTCCGATGAGAAAGCTGAGCCACGTGGCGTTGCCCGCCTTCGCGAAGATGAGCCCCAACACCGCAGCAGGCACAGTCGACGGCGCGATCACCGATACGGACTGAGCGAGAATCTCGGAATACGATAGACACGACCGACGCAGCTTCTGAGAAACGGGCGCAGCGAGGTCCACGAGGTCTGCAGGACGTAGAGAGTGCTGCTTCGTCATCGGCTGTTCGGCCCGTTCGATCGTGTTCGAGAAAAGATCGCGACTCCGCCAGCCCAGCGTGGCTGGACGCGGCTTCGGCGCGGCTGCTTGACAAAAGCTGAGCTCGGCGGCCACTCTGCCCGTGTCTTCATTCACAGACAGACACAACAGCACTTACACGTACGCAGAAGAGCCCCGATTGTCAACGGCCTGACACCTACGTGTACCAAAGCGATGTTTCGGTGTGGTGAAGAAACCGCATAGAATTGATCTGTGATCGCTTTAGCGCCGAACATAGATCCAGTGACTCAACTCGACTCAAGTGTCGAGCTCAACAAAGGCTTCGCTTCGTGAACATCACGCTCAACGCGACCGCCGCAACGCAAACGGCTCATGACATCTCACGGAGTGTGTTCGTTTCCGAGAACATCTCACGGAACGAAAGCATTCCCGAGGACATCTCACGGATAAGCTCTGTTCGCGAATCCGAGGACATGGCACGGAATAATTCATCGTGCGCAAGTCAGGAGATGTCACGGCTACGCATGTCTGAGATTTTGCGCAGCATCCTCACGAAAAATCCCGGTGTGAAGAGTTTCAGTGTGAAGCGCATCCTCAAGTCGATCGGCCATGATCGTTTCGAAGCTTCACTGATGATGTTCTCGCTCCCCGCGATCGTGCCCGTTCGAGGCCCGAAGGGATTTGTAACCGTGCCAACAGGCACGATTGCGACTCAGCTGATCTCCGGCCAAAAGCAGATCAAGCTCCCCCGCTTCATCTTGCGGAAGTGCGTGTCGCGCCGATCACTGGCGGTCGCGATCCACGCCGTGCTGCCGATCCTCGAAGCCGCGGAGCGAGTCGTGCGACCGAGGTGGAGTTGGGTCAATCACGCGTATTCGCGGCGCGTGCTCGGCCTGTTCGTATTTCTACTGGCGATCGGCATCGCCTACCCGCTCATGGGCTTCAATGCGCTGCACGCGACTTCGATCTTCGTGATCGCGCTCGGCATGGCCGAACAGGACGGGCTCGCTGTCATGGTCGGCGTCGCCGCCGGCGTGGTGTCGCTTGCGTTGCTCGCGACATCCGGGGTGTCGGTACGTGCGCTACGCGCTAGAGCCGGCAAGTTCTTTCGGAAGATTGGCCGCAAGCTCGGCCTCGCCGCGGTCGCCCGTGGTTTGGAAACTCGGGGTTACACGCGGCTTGCGAACCTGCTGACCTTCGAGTGGTCGGAGCTTCTCCTGATGTGGGATCCGGAAAAGCCCGCCGTCGACGGCACTCAGCCGCCGCCGCCGCGACCTGCAGCTCGAGCGTCGCGCGCCGCACTGGCCGACCCGGTCAGGCGAGCACGGCGTTCTTCAGCAGCACGCGCTTCTCTTCGGCGGCGGACGCCAGCTTGTCCAGACCCCTCGCGTGCCGCGCGTAGATCAAGCCCGTGCTGACGTTCGAGAGCAGTCCTGCGTGAAGGCTGCTGAACCGAGTTGCGAACGCGCCTGTGACACTCAAGAGATTCACCGCGTAGACGGTTCGGTAGTCTTGTGCGAGCCGCGTGGCGTGCGCGCGACCGACCTCGAAGACGTCGTCCAGCGCGTCCAACCCGCGCTGCGGCAATAAAATATCGGCAGCGTCTTCGCGAGAGCTCGATAGCGGCGCGACCGAGATGCTCACCGTGCTCGCCGCGACGGTCTCACGCACATCCGGATCCGCCCCATTGCCGATCCACACGCTGTTGCGGCCGAGTCCGCGAACGAAATCCAACTTCGCCGAACGAGTTAGACCGCCGTGAGAGAGCTCGATCCCGAGCGTTCGCGCGAGGGCCTGCGTTTCCGCGTTTCCAGCGTGCGAGAGATAGACGATCTGCGCGTCTTTACTGATGTGCGACTTGAGTGCAGCGACGGCCTGCGTGCCGACGACCTCGCCAGTGCGTGCGAACGATACTACGCCAATCACTTCACCATCGCGGACCACGTACAGCGGCCGCAGTGCCGGGTCAGCCACGCCGTTCGTCTGAACGCTGCGCACGGCTGCAGGCGCGGGCGCCGCGAACGACCGGGGTGGCGCTGAAACGACACGCTGCGGAGCATCCGCCTTCGACGTTCCCAAATGCCGCGCTGGCACCGTCTGAAAGCGCTGCGGAATCTCGATCTTCGACTTGGCTAGATACTGCGCGGTCGCAACCTCGATCTCGCTACCGAGCGTGTCTTGATAGCGCGTCACACCGGCGTAGCGAAAGACGGACTCCGCGTTTGGCTGAACGGTCTTCACGTTCGCGGCGAAACTCGCAAGCGCCCGACTCTGCTCCTGGGCCGACTCTCGATGCGCAGCTACCGCATAACCCACGACGAGATCTGCCGAGACACCGTCCACAGTTTGAACCGTCGCGACTTCGACGCGCCGCCGATCGAGGCCCGCAGTGTCGTCGAGGATGTAAATCTCAGCGGAAGCCAAACGGTCGAGCGACGCCGGGTTCTTGAACACCACGCCACGCTGCAGTGCGTCCGCAACACCGTGGAGCGCCGACAGCTGGGCGCTCAGGCGCGGCGCCGTCGCGTAGTCAGGTCGGATGAACACTTGTGAAGGGCGCAAGGTTCGGGTCAACAACAGACTGAGCGCAGCTAGCCCGAGCGCGGGCTTCGCATTGCGATTCGCGATCCGCTCCGCCTCGAGCGACGACGGCATTCCCGCGATCGCACCGTGGGGAAGCAGCGAGTCGATGTAGCTCGCCGTGGTTTGCGCTCCGGTCCGCTCGACACGAATCGTCAGGCTGCCATGGCGAATGAACGCCCCCGCGGCAACTGCGTCGCCCTGCGATTTGTCCTCGATTTGAAGCTCGCCGGACGCGGCCGCATCGACGAGTGCGGCGTAGCCATCCTCCACGACTCCGTCGACCGGGATGATCTCACCGCGCTGAACGAGGATGAGATCACCTTTGCGGAGCTCGTCGACGTACACCTCGACGTCAGTACCATCGGCTTGCGGTATCCGTGCCCAGAGCGGGCGGCGACGCTGCCCCGCAAACAGGCGGCGCTGACTGCGGACAATCGTCTCGCGCGCGAGATGCGGCCAGAGCTGCATCATCGATGCGATCACGGCCGAGGCAAACGGCATCCCGCTGATCAGCATGAAGCCGAGGCCAGCTGAATACATGGCGGACAAACCGACTTCACCGCGCGCCAGCTGCTTCGCTGCGTTGATGACGTTGGGTGCGCTGTAGATCGCGACACCTGCGACCGCGAGCGGCTTCAGCGCCGGTACGACGTACTGTCCTGTAAAAGCCAAGCCAGTCAGCCCGATCGCGGCGACTAAACGTTTACGCGACGGCGGGCCGTCCAAACCTTCTAGAAGGCGCGGCCAGGCTTTCTCCAGCTCTCGTGCAAGGTGCTCGGCCGAGAGCGCAGTGTTGTCGAAGCGAATCGAAACGCCGGCCGTGAGTGCACTCGCGCGAAAATCTTCGATTCCAAAGATTGCTGCGAGCTCCTCTTCCAGCCGGTACACGACGTCGCGACGATTGCGCAGCAGCGGGTGTGAGAGCCGCAGTGTGTTTTCGCTCTGATGGCGCACGCGCCACGTCGAAAGCGAATCTCCGATGCGACTCACACGAACCGGTGTCACGCCGGGCGCATCGAGATAGACCAGCCGTGCGTCGATCCGGCGCGCGGGACGCTTGGCGCTCGAGAGTGCGTCGTCCTCGGAGGTGAGCGCTCGACTCAGCTTCTTCCAGATCTGGCCGGGGTTTGGCACCGCGCCGTAGCGAATGCGGCCGAACGCAGTTGCGCGCCGTAACTCGACGCCTTGGACTTCGTCGACGGAAAACGCGCGCGACAAGAAGTCGCGCAATCGAGCCGCTTGCGGATCTCCGAAAATCTCGGAGCTCCAAATCGAAACGCCGTCAGCGCTCGGAGTTACTCGCAAAGCCGAAGTCTTAGTCATCGCATTCGACCTGTTGGAAATGATGCTGAGAAGACGCAATCAGATTACGTCGTCGACACAAACTCCCCCGACTCCTAGTGGGTCCTCCCACGATGAGTCAAGCGGCATCGCGGTTTCGTGGACACTCGTCCGCAATAATCGACGACAGCCAGGACGCCTCACGCGCCCTGAGTCAACAGTCGGGCAAATCGGCGCCGGAACTCGCGCGATGCCTTCGCGTCGATGGCATCGCCCGACGCTGCGCGCACCAAGTCGCCGAACAATGCCTCACCGAGTAACGCGAATGCGGCCAGGTGACACATGAACTTGCTGTCCGCGAGCTCGATCGAGCGCCCGGACCGGGACTTCTTGCGCTGCGCGTGCACAAGCTCGATCAGCGCTTGGAGCGGGCGCGCGGCCTGCGTGTCGACGATGACTTGCGGCGCTCCCTCGGACAGCACGAGCCAGCCGAGCGTTCGCGCACGACCTTCCGCCCCGTAATATTCCGCGACCATGTCGAGCACCGCATTGGGCGCGTGCGCGCTGCGACCGGTGATGACATCGGCCAGACGCTGATTGATGCGTTTGATCGCGTGCGCGAGCACCGCGCTGACCAGCTCTTCGCGACTTCCGAAGTGATGCAAAATTGCAGGGTGCGAGATGCCCAACTCGGCTGCGAGGTCGGTGAGCCGCAAGCGCTCCGGCCCGACTTCGGCGAGCTTGCGCTCCGCCGCTTCGAGAATCCGAGCACGCGCTTCGTCGGCGGGAAGTCTGCGCCGGGGTGGGGGCTTCGGCTTTGGAGATTTGCGAGGCGGCATGACGTTGGCTTGACTCGGTCTGGCTCGTTACTTACAACATAGTAAGTAGCGAAGTGCGGGCGGAATCGCCTCACTGGACCGGAGGCCAGCATATGGAAGCTCGTGAAGGCACGCCATCGTTGCAGACCGTGTTTGCGGACGCGCGCAGCGTTCGCGAGCGCACGTGTGGCCGCTTGAGCGATCGCGGGCTCGATCCCGGTCGCGTGCTGGACACTCCCGAAACCGGTGACGCGATCGACCTCGCGACCTTCTACGACATCATCGGTACGACCGCGGCGAGTGAAAAGGCCGGGCAGAGCCCGACGTACGCATTGGCGCGGCTCGCTCTGCGCGCCGGTTTGCCCTCGGAGATCGCCGAGACGTTGTTCCTCGCCTACAACCAGCAATCGGCGGAAGAGGCCGGCCACGGCGACAAAGTGTTCGCGAACGCCTACTTCGCGATGGGCGGTGCCGCTCCGAGCGGCGACCAAAGCGCGGTCGGTAATGGTAGCGATGTCGCGAGCATGCTCGCGCCGAGCGAAGACCCGCGGGATAACAAGCGCCGGCTCGGGACGGTCGCGGGCTTGATCGGTGGGATCGAAACGTTCGCGCTACAGCAAGCGTTTCCTCAGATCACCGCGTTGTGCGAGCGTTGGGACCACCCGATCGGCCGAGACCTCGTGCGGCAGATTCGAGATGTGGTGCGGCCCGAAGAATCGCGCCACGTGTTGATCTGGCGGTACGTGTTCCATCAGCTGATTGCGCCGAAGGGCAGCAAGGTCATCGAGGCGTACTTTCAAGCGACCAACGCCGGGCGCAACCAACTCGGGGCGCCTGCGATCGATCGCGAGACGTTGGAACGGATGTTGGGTACGAGTGCACCGACGACACGCCAGCTCCTCGGCAAAGATCGCCTGCTCCACGGTTGAGCGCAGTCGGTCTCAGTTCGCGGTAAATCTTCCGCTCGTATTTCGCGCCGCCTCTCATAAATCCCGTGGACGCCGGGCATGGCGAGGATGGCATCTCGTTCGCTCCATCAGGTCGCGCGGCATTCGAACTGCGGTTGGGTCGTCGGAAAACCGAACCGTAGTGCTAGTTGCATGCTGCCGACGCTGATGTGGAGTCAGCTGGTCCCGTTGCTCCAACGCCAGACGCTGGAGCTCCACAGCCGAGCGGCGAGATGCCAGCTTTTACCCGGCGGGAACAGACAGCCGTGGATGTGATCGGCACGCGAGGACCACACGAGCCGGCTCCCCGGCTGCAACCACGGCTTCGCGAGTTCATCGAAGAGCAGAGATCGTTCGTGTGTCGAAACCTGCGCTCTCTCGGCGTGGGCGAAGCCGATCTCGACGACACGCTCCAGGAAGTCTTTTTAGTCGTGTCCCAACGGCGTAGAGATTATGAAAATCGGCGCCGTGCGCGCGCGTGGCTGTATTCGGTCTGTGCGCGCGTGGCCCATGCGCAGCGCCATCTGCTCGGCTACGCGCGTGCAACCGATGCGGAGCCGGTCGCCGAAGCGGCGATAGCCCCGACGCAACTCGCGTACGTCGAAGACCGCGAGGCCTTGAACTTGGTCCACCAGCTCCTAGGACAGATCCCAGCGCAAGAGCGCGAGGTGTTCTTGCTCTACGAGCTGGAAGACCTGCCGATGTCCAAGATCGCGCAGACGTTGAACTGTCCGCTCCAAACTGCGTACTCGCGCCTGTACAAGGCTCGCGCGCGCATCCTGACCAAGGTCGAGCGCCTCGCCTTGAAGTGATCGTGATCAGGCCGCGTGCCTGCAGCCATCCGCGGCTAGCGAATCGTCATGGCGCGGCCGCAAAGCCTGGCAACCGCCATGCTCGCTATGCATCCAGCTGAGTTCATCGGCGCGATGATCATAAAAAGCCCTGGGCGCGGACATTGCTCGAGTGCACATCGATCGACGGTTCGGCTTTCAGCTCGCTCGCGCGGCCCTGTACGCCGCGGCGCTAACCTCGAGCGGATGCACGGCATCCACCACGGTTCGTGCGTCGCGCGCATCGCAGGACGGGGCGAGCGCAGGCTCGGCGGCCGGCGGCGGCGTCCCGATTGCCGCGCCACAGATCTCGATCGACGAGTGCGGTGCGACGAACCCCGCCGGCCTCTCCGCGGCGGAAGCGCAGCAGCTGAGAGCGGCGGCGACGCCCGGGACGCTCAAACTCTTGTATCCGGCCGAAGGCACGGTGTTCCCGCGCGGGATCCTCGCACCCGACTTGAGATGGAGTGGCGCCGACGCCGATGCCGTGTACGTGCACATCAAGAGCACGGCTTCGAGTACATCGGCTGCCTGAAGCCGACGGCGGCGGGCCAACTCACGCTCGCACAAAGTGTCTGGGATGAAGCGAGCATGCGCACGTCCGGCATAGACGAGGTCTTCACGCTCGAGCTCGCGGTCTGGAGCAAGGGGACCGTCGCTGGCCTAGTGACTCTGCACTTTCAGATTGCGTAGGCGACAGCGGCTCAATCCGGACTTGCAGCGGCGCTGTGGCGAAGCTCCAACAGCGTGATGCACGCTGGAGGAGCCACGCCGTCGAACCTCAGTTCGAATCGCCGCCGCAATCGCAAGCTGGTGCGCGAGACTCAAGCACCCATCATGTAGCGAAAGTTCGAGCTGTAGAACTGTTCTTTCGCGCCTTCATCGATGCCTTGCATCTTCTTCTCGAACCGACCCATCGGATCATCCGTGCCCTCGGGGTGCGGATAGTCGCTCGAGAACAGAAACAGCTCTGGACCGGCATCGCGAATCATCAGGCCGATGTCTTCGCCCGGGAACGGCGTGAACCGCACTTGACGCCGGATATACTCGGACGCGCGAAGCGACAGCTCCGCAACTTGCGGATCGCTGCGCTTGAAGATCTTCTGACTCATGTCGAGCGTGCGAAGAAACTGCGGCACCCAACCTGCGCCGAGCTCGATCACACCACCGCGCAAAGTCGGAAAGCGTTCGAACACGCCGTCGAACACGAGCGCGGTCAAGAACATCTGCGGTGCAAACGCGAGCGCCATGAAGTCGCGCACGCGCAAGTTCTCGCCGCCACCGATCAGATCGGGCGGCACGGGCTTACCGTTGTTGAGGTAGGCCTTGGACACGACCTGACTGTTCGGACCGACGTGCAGCATGAACGGCACCTTCAGCTCGCACAGGGTTTGCCACACGCGATCATGGTCGGTGTGACCGGGCGCCCGACCGGCGGCCGGCATCGCCGGAATCCAAAACGCACCGCAGCCGAGCTTCACGCCCTCCACGATCTCCTGCATCGCGCGCGCAGGATCGACCAGTGAGAGCTGCCCCACCGCGATCAACCGCGGGTCGTGCGAACAAAACTCTGCGATCGCACGGTTGTGCGCGCGCACGCCGCCGTAGACCACCGCCGGGTCCTCGTGGCGTAGGTACTGACCCGCGGCAAACGTCGAGAACACGAGCTGACCCGCACACCCGAGGTCGTTCAGGGCTCGTGAGCGCTCTGCTCCGTCGAATGCACCTGGTGCAGCCCAACCTTTGGCTCCCCGAACGACGTTCTCGACTGCAGCACCCTGCGCTGCGCGCTTCTTCGCTTGGTCGATCGCGCGCTCGATCGTGTCGTACGTCGCGGTTCCAGCCTTGCTCAGGCCGAGCGGAGGCAGAAGTTTCAAGATGTCTGGATCGGCGTGACGTTCGATCCAGCCGGGCGTCTCCATGATGTGACTGTCAGCGTCGTAAACTGGTCGCGTGTTTGCGTATGCCATGTGTCCTCCCACGCCGTGGCGTTGCCGCCGAACGCCGCCGATCGGCGCGTTGCAAGCGAAGCTGGGCGGCCCGCTTCGCAGACGTGAGTGTGGCAGCAACTCCGGCTTCTGAGTAATTGAAAAATGATTTCGTTACTGGCAGTACTGCGACCGCAAAATGTCAGAAGCTGTGTTGAAGTCCCCTCGGCAGGTCGGTAGTTCGGCACACGTTCCAGTTTGGGTAGCGACGTTCCTGTGCGTCGCCGCGACTGGCATCCCAATCGTGGCCCAAGCCCAGGCATCCCCCCGCGAAGCACAGCTCGGACCGGCACCGGAACAACCGGGAGAGTCGGAAAGCGACGTCACGGAGGAGGCGGTCGGGATCGAGAAGGCCAACGAGCCTGCCCCTGCCATTGCGCTGCCAGCCGCGCCTGCTCTGGCCGTACCACCCTCGCCGTTCCAGTTCACGTTGAAGGGAACGATCGCGAGTACGCTCTTCATGCAAGACGTGCCGTTTGGCACGAGTAATGGCGGCGCCGCACTGCTCGGCCCGTCCAACACTCCAATCGACGGCTGGTTCTTTGGCGGTGACATTCGGCAAACGCGACTCGCGTTCAATATTCGCGGACCCGAAGTGTTCGGCGCGGTTCCGACCGCAAACGTCGAGTTCGAGATGTACGGTGGCAACCAGATCACGACCGTACCCGCGGCGAACGCCAACGTCGTAGTGCGCGATGTGATGGGGAACGTGATCGGAAGCAGCAGCGTTCCGACGTTCACGAGCAGCGCTCAGGGTGACGAATCGCTACTGCCGCGGCTCAGGACTGCCTACGTCGAGCTCAACTGGGACGCCGGCAAAAACCTTCTCCGCGTCGGTCAATTTCATAACCTCCTACTCGCGATGGTCCCAGCTTCGGGTGCGCACCCGGCGACGCTCGGATACGGCGCGGGGCAACTCGGCTGGCGTACGCCCGGCATCACGTATTCGCACAAGTGGAAGCTCGGCGAAGATGCAAACCTCGACACCGCCGTGCAGCTGAATCGCAACAGTTGGATCGACAATGCGCCCGTGTGCTCGGGGACGATGGCTCCACCAGTTACGAACTGCTTGCCCGCCGGCGTGAGCCTCGGAGAAGCAGGCTTCTCCTCAGGTCGAAGCGCGCTTGTTGTTTTCGGGTGGCAAAGCAGAGAGCCCTTACCCGCTCTACGCGCCGACGGTCTGGCAGTTTCACATCGTCGGGCACTGGGATCAGAAAGATTTGTCGGGCGTCGGTAACGTCGCGCCGCCGAACCTTCGCGACTCAATGACGACGTATGCGGTCGAGGTCGGCGGAAAGCTGAAGCTCGGGCCTGTACTTGTCGCCGCAAATGGTTGGTACGGCCAGAACGCCGGCGGGGTGTACGGCCACATGTTCCAAATGCAGTTGCCGGACAAACCTGACGTCACGGGCTTCGGTGTTTGGGGACAAGTCGCCCTCAGCTTGTCTCGACAGTTCAGTGTCTAGGCGTTCGCCGGCATCGATCATCCGAATCGAGCCGAAGCGATCGCGGCTGGCTTCATTCGCCTCCAGAACGTTCAGCTCGCCGGGATGCTCGCGTACACGGATGGGCCGCTCGTCCTCACGTTGGAGTGGTTCCACGTCGCGACGACGAGTTTCATCCCGGGCCTCGCTGCGACGCCGACGGCACCTGCAACGGTCGCGCAGGCGCTCACGTATCGAGGGAACCAGCCGAGCTTCACGCTCGCCTACATGTTCTAGTGCTGTTTTGCGCGTAGCTTCGGTACCGGTGCTGAGCTAGTCACAGGTCAGTGCCACCTCGGTCCCGCAAGTGACATCATTTTGTCCGAGCCGGCAAACGAAGAACGCGACACCACGGGAGCATGGAGCAGCTTGATGTAATGCTCTCGCCAGTCCTTCCGGAGTCCATGCTTTCGGTTCGAGTCGTGGCTGGACTCGTGGAAGCGGTGGAACAGGCCGGTGTCTCGGCGGTCCCGCTCTTGCGGGCTGCCCGGCTGGGCCCGGCGCAGCTCGAGTCAGAGAATGCGAGCATCCCGCGTTCGGAGGTCTACCGGCTGTGCGAGCTGGCAGTGGAG
>Ga0193752_1001054_pt1 | contig 24115 bp, 18 predicted proteins | sample H1c1metaG_FD_144924 | JGI IMG/M metagenome (GOLD analysis project Ga0193752, IMG submission 144924) | Soil microbial communities from a riparian zone of the East river system, Colorado, United States - H1c1 | ecosystem: Environmental > Terrestrial > Soil > Riparian zone | place: USA: East River...
GGGGTCTGGCACCGGTGGGCGCCGATCGCGGCGGGCTCATTGCCGGCCTGCAATCGATGGCGGTTCGCGGCATGGAACGGTACGGAGTCAGAGCCCACTTCAATACCTCCCTGAAGGAACCGCTGACACTCGACGACGGCGCCGCGACCCACCTCTATCGCATCGCGCAGGAAGCGTTCACGAACGCGATCCGGCATGGCCGCGTCACACAAGTCACGATTGACCTCGCCACGGCAGAAGGCACTTTGACCCTCAGCGTTCAGGACAACGGTAGGGGTTTCGATGAGCGAAACGCGAGCAACAACGGTATGGGCATGAAACTCATGCGATATCGCGCGCAAATGCTCGGCGGAGACGTCACCATTGCCAACAACAAGGGTGGCGGCGTGGTCGTTCGCTGCACGTGTCCTCATCGGGCGCCGCTCAGTGGGGATTCGTCGCCGCGTGGTGGATTCCCTTTGAAAGAATGAGCGCCAATTGAATCCGGTCTAACTATACGCACGTATACGTAGGAGAAAGGATTGACGCTCTGCGCTATCTTCGTATCATCCATCCCTAATAAAGGGGCGTAGGGGAGCGATCATGACCGCAGCGATGGCCACCAAGCGCCAGATCCTCATAGTCGACGACCATCCGATCGTCCGGCAGGGGTTACGGCGCATGTTCGAGGCGGAGCCGGACCTGACGGTCTGCGGAGAAGCCGACAGCGAACCCGCGGCGCGCGAAGCCATCCGCGCCCGCAAGCCGGACATCGTCGTGGTCGACCTGTCACTCGAACGGGGCGACGGCATCGAGCTGGTACGGCAGATGCATGCGGAAATGCCCGAGCTGCGCATGCTGGTCCTGTCCATGCACGACGAGACTATCTATGCGGAACGGCTGCTCGCCGCCGGGGCGATGGGCTACATCATGAAACAGGCGGCCTCCGATCAATTGCTGATCGCGGTGCGTCGGGTCCTCGACGGCCGTACGTACGTAAGCGAAACCGTACAGCGTTCCCTCGACCAGCGCGCCGGCGATAGCCGTTCCGAGACCAACGATCCGGTGGCGCGCCTTTCGAATCGCGAAGTGCAGATCCTCAACATGATCGGGCGCGGCATGAGCTCGCGTGAGATCGCCCAGGAGTTCACGCTCTCGGTCAAGACCATCGAATCGCACCGCCAGACCATCAAGCACAAGCTCGGGTTGGCGACCAACAGCCAGCTCCTGCAATACGCCATGAAGTGGTTCAGCGGCGGAACCCAGCGCAGCTGACGTTGCCGGACTACAAAATCCGCCCGCGGATCCGTAACTTACGCGCGTTTTCAAACCCCGGCGGCCCCGCACCCCTCTAAGCATGTAGGGACAGATAACCCATCTGTCTCTACGCTCCGAGGAGATTGGTTTGGCGGATGGCGCGACAGCCCGAATGATCAAAACCGATACGGTCGTCGACTTCGACGTGGCGCTCATCGAGCGCGCGCGGCGCGGTGATTCGCGGGCTTTCGAGCGCCTTTATCGCGATCACGTCGGCCGCGTCCACGGTCTGTGCCTGCGCATGACGCGCAACCCCGATCTCGCCGCCGATTGCGCCCAGGACGCCTTCATCAAGGCCTGGAAGGCGCTGCCGAAGTTCGAGGCGCGCAGCAGCTTCTCGACCTGGTTGCACAGGATCGCGGTCAACACGGTGCTCGAGAAGCGCCGTGGCCCGGCCAAAGCCGAGATCCTGGTCGAAGACCCCACCGAATACGAAGAGCCGGTGATGAGTTTCGATTCGCCGGTGGAAGAAGAAGAGCTCGAGGCGGCGATCCAGTCGTTGCCGCAGGGCGCACGCGACGCGCTGGTGCTGTGCGGCGTGTATGGCTACGAACATTCGGAAGCCGCGTCGATGCTGGGCATCGCCGTCGGAACCTGCAAGGCGCAGCTGCATCGCGCGCGCGGCCTGCTGAAAGACAGATTGGAAAGAGGTGTCTGATGAACATGCGACGCATCAAGCGTATCGATGAGCTGGCGCAGAGCGTGCCCCCGGCGCGCGACCTGTGGCCCGCGATCGCCGCGGCCCTGGAAGCGGAAAAGTCCGTGACCGGCTCGGCGGCAGGCCCGCGGCGGCGCCAGCGCTGGCTGCCTGCGGCCGGCATGGCCGCCGCGGTGGCGCTGGTTGCCATCGGCGTATTGATCGGCCGCAGCGTAGGCCCGGTCCGGGTCGTCGAGACCGCGAGCACGCGGCAGCCCGCGGCGAACGTGATTCCTGCCGCGCTGCGCGACGCGAGCTACCGCAAGCAGCGCGAACTGCTGTCGGTCGAGGCCCAACACCGGCTGGAAAGCATGCCCGCCGCGGAGCGCGCGAAGGTGGGGGCGAGCCTCGCCACGCTGCGCCGCTCCATCGGCGAGATCGAAGCGGCGCTCGGACGCGATCCGGCCAATGCGCTGCTGCAAGAGTTGTTAGTCAATTCCTGCCAGGAAGAAATGCGCGCGCTGACCGCGGTGCGCGATTCCGGCAACCAGGAGATCTGATCATGAGAATTTCGAAGAGTCGCCGGTTCGCCGGTTTGTTGGTTGCCGCCGCGCTGCCCATGCTGGCGCCGGCCCGCGATGACAGCAATGTCGATCGCAGGATCGCGGTCGAGCCCGGCGGCGAGGTGGTGATCTCCAACGTGTCCGGATCGATCGACGTGCGCGGCTGGGATCGCAACGAAGTGCAGGTGACGGGCCACCTGGGCGCGGACGTCGAGCGGCTCGACCTGTCCACCAGCGGCGGGCGCACCATCGTCAAGGTCGTGTTGCCACGCGGCAACTCACATGACGGTGACGCCTCGATTTCGGTGCAGGTGCCGAAGAACAGTACGGTGGAAGTGGCCGCCGTGAGCGCGGACGTGTCGTCGCAGGGGATCCTCGGGACGCAGCGGCTCAAGAGCGTGAGCGGCGAGATCACCGCCGACATCGCCGGCAACGATTCCGAAGTGCGCTCGGTGAGCGGCGATCTGACCGTGCGCGGCAGTGGCAAGCCGATCTCGCTGCGCGCGAACTCGGTGAGTGGCAGCCTCGATCTCACCCACGGCGCCGGCGAGCTCGAAGTGGTCACCGTGAGCGGCAACGCGCGGGTGCAGATGAGCGAGGCCACCCAGGTCCGCGGCCGTACCACTTCCGGCGATCTCGAGGTGCGCGCCAAACTCACGCGCGATGGACGCGTCGACGTCGAGGGCGTGAGCGGTGACATCACCCTGAACGTCTCGGCGCCCGGCGGCTTGTCCACGGAGATCGAATCCTTCAGCGGCGACATCGAAGGTTGCCTCGCCGGCTCGGTGGAGCGCGTCAGCAAGTACGGCCCGGGCACGCGGCTCAACCTGCGCTCGGTCGAAAGTGGCGGCGCGCGCGTGCGGGCCAAGACGTTGTCCGGCGACATCGAGATCTGCGACCGCTGAATTTCCGCAGACTGGCGGCGCAAACCCTCGCGCCACAGGCGTTACACGCGGCCGACATCGTTACAATGTCGGCCGCGTGCGTTTACTCAAATGGATTTCCCTGTGTCTTGCGGGCCTCGTCGTGCTCGCGCTGCTCGGCGTGCTGGTGGTCGTCTGGCTCGTCGATCCCAACGTATTCAAGCCGCGCATCGAGGCGGCGGTCAGGGACGCCACCGGCCGCGACTTCGCGCTGTCGGGCGACATCGAGCTCGGTTTCTTCCCGTGGCTGGCGCTGCGCGCCGGCGAGGGGCGATTCGGCAATGCGCCGGGCTTCGGCCCGGAACCCATGGTGACCTGGAAAGGCGCCCAGCTCGGCGCGAAACTGTTTCCGCTGTTGCGCGGCGAGCTCGTCGCCGACCGGGTGCGGATCGAAGGCGCCGACGTCCGGCTGGTGCGGCGGGCGGATGGCGTGGCGAATTGGGAAGGTATCGGCGGCAATCAGCCCGCCGATCCGAACGCCAAGCCCATGGAGCTGCGCATCGATGGCGTCGCGATCAAGGACAGCCGCATTTCATACCTCGACGAAACGGTGTCGCGCCGGGTTGAAGTAGCCGCCTTCAATCTAACTACCGACGAGATCGCGCCGGGCGAGCCGTTCACCGGCAGCGAGATCGCGGGAGTGCTGCACATGGACGGCTTCGTGCCCGCGGGCGTGCCGTTCCGGCTCGAAGTGCCGCAGGCCGCGTTGCCCAAGGACTTCTCGAGCGTCGAGGTGAAAACCTACACGGTTGCATTCGGCGCATTCGAAGCGAAGGGCGCGGTGAGCGGCACGTTGGGCGAGCAGCCGAAACTGGCGGGCGCCCTCGAGACCAATGAGTTCGATCCGCGCGCCTTGCTGACGTCGATCGGCATCGAGGCGCCGAAGACCACCGACCCGCAAGCGCTCGGCGCGCTCCGGTTCAAGGGTTCGTGGGTTTTCGACGCTGGCGCGATCGGTCTCGATCCCATCGCTCTCACGATGGACGACACGCATTTCACCGGCGATTTCCGGCGCGGCGCCGGAGGCGATCCGGTGGGCGAATTCGCGTTGCGTGGCGACACCCTGAACATCTCGCGCTATATACCGCCGACCGATCCGGCGAGCGAACCGTTCGTGCTGCCGACGGAGATGCTCAAGGACCTCGAGTTTCACGGCGTGTTCGAGCTCGAGCAGGCCACTTACGACGACATCGTGATGAAGGGCGTGACGCTGCGGCTGATTCTCGACGAACACGGTTTGCGCAATGCACCCGCGCCGGCGGCGGCGACTCCATGAAGGTTGCGCTTCCCATCGCGCCGCGGCTGCTCGCATGGCACTCGACCTGCGGCCGACACGATCTGCCGTGGCAACGCGACCGCAGCTCCTACCGCGTGTGGGTATCGGAAATCATGCTGCAGCAGACACAGGTCGCGACCGTCATCCCGTATTTCGAGCGTTTCATGCAGCGCTTTCCGGACGTGCGCACGCTCTCCGATGCGCCGGCCGACGAGGTGCTGCACCTGTGGACCGGCCTCGGCTACTACGCGCGCGCGCGCAACCTGCAACGCGCGGCGCAGGTGATCCGCGACGAACACGGCGGCGAATTTCCGCGCACGCTCGCCGCGGTGGTGGCGCTGCCGGGAGTGGGGCGCTCGACCGCCGGCGCCATCCTCGCCCTATCTACCGGCGCGCGCCACGCGATTCTCGATGCCAACGTCAAGCGCGTGCTCGCGCGGTTCCATGCCGTCGACGGTGCGGTCGATGCGAGCGCCACCCAGGCGCGGCTCTGGGAGCTCGCCGAGCGCGAGACGCCCGACCTGGACGTGGCCACCTACACGCAGGCCATCATGGATCTCGGCGCGACGGTATGCCGCCACCCGGTCCCACGCTGCGAGGTGTGTCCGATCGCCGCCGACTGCCGCGCGCGGCTCGAAGGGCGCCAGGGCGAGTTGCCCGCGCCCAAGCGCAAACAGGCCGTGCGCAGGCTCAAACGCGCGGTGATGCTGGTGGCACGCCGCGAATCGGCCGTATTGCTGGTGCAGCGCCCGCCGAGCGGCATCTGGGGTGGGCTGTGGTGCCTGCCCGAATTCGCCGATCGCGACTCGGCCGAAAGCTTCGCCGCCACCCAGCTCACGGACGCCAGCCTGCTGCAGGCGCCGCTGCCCGACATCGAACACAGCTTCACGCACTTCGATCTCGTGATCACGCCGCTGGTGGCGCGGGTCGGTGCGCAGGCGGGCGTGGGGGCGGGCGGAGCGTTATGGTACGACCTCGCGAAACCCGCGCGCGTGGGCCTGCCGGCCCCCATCAAGACCCTGCTCGGTAGTTTGTCGGAGAGAGATCGATCATGACCCGAATGGTTCAATGTGTGCTGCTCAAGAAAGAGGCGCCCGGCCTCGACCGCGCGCCGTATCCGGGAGAGCTCGGCAAACGCATCTTCGAGAACGTCTCGAAAGAAGCCTGGCAACAGTGGGTCAAGCACCAGGTCATGCTGATCAACGAGTACCGGCTGACGCCCATCGAACCCGCGCACCGCAAGCGCCTCGAGTTCGAAATGGAGAAGTTCTTCTTCGGCGAAGGCTCGTCGAAGCCGGCGGAATTCGTCGCCAAGCCATAAAAAAAGACCGCGCTTGCGCGCGGTCCAGACGGCCCGCGAAGACGGGGGTAGTCCTCGCGGGTGCTCGGGCCAGCCAGTTAGAACTTGCCAGCCTGATAATCCGCGAAAGCCTGATGCAGCTCCTCGCGGGTGTTCATGACAAACGGGCCATAACGCGCCACGGGCTCACGCAGCGGTCGACCGGCGACGAGAATCGCGCGGCTCTGCGGCGCGCGACCCTGCAGGCGCACTTCGCCGCCATCGCCCAGCACCGCCAGTTCCTGCGCGTTGATGGTCGCGGCTTCGCGCGACACGCCCACCGCCACGCCGCCTTCGTATACATAGACGAAAGCCGAATGGCCGGCCGGCACCGGCAGCGCGAAATCGACGCCCGCATCGAGACGGATGTCCAGGTAGATGGGATCCGTCGCCGGCTGGCGCACCGGTCCTTCGACGCCGTTCAGTGTGCCCGCGATTACCTTGACGCTCACGCCCGGCTGCTGCACCACCGGCAGCTTGTCGCCGCCGAACTCCTGATAGTTAGGAGCGGTCATCTTGTCCTTGGCGGGCAGGTTCATCCACAGCTGGAAACCGCGCATGCGGCCCTCGCGCTGCTCCGGCATTTCGGAGTGGACGATGCCGCGGCCGGCGGTCATCCACTGCACCGCGCCCGGTTCGAGCACGCCTTCATTGCCGTGGTTGTCCTTGTGGCGCATGCGTCCGTCGAGCCCGGACGTGACGGTTTCGAAGCCCCGATGCGGGTGCTCCGGAAAGCCGGCGATGTAATCCTCGGCCTTGTCGGTGCCGAACTCGTCGAGCAGCAGGAACGGGTCGAGATCGGGCAGCCTGGGCTGGCCGATGACGCGCGTGAGCTTGACGCCCGCTCCGTCGGAGGCGGGCTGGCCGCGCAGGGTCTGGACGACCGCCCGCGGGGAGGTGGCGACGATGGCTTCGGTATTCATGGTCGGCCCGAAGTGGTGGCAAAGCACCGTAAATCAAGGCTTTGAGGCCCCGGTTGCTTGACGGGCCCAAGGCCTGCCGTTCTAATACGCGCCCCTCGATCGAGGGCCCCTTTCGAGGGGATTCCCAACAGTGGCCGGGTAGCTCAGTTGGTAGAGCAGCGGATTGAAAATCCGCGTGTCGTTGGTTCGATTCCGACCCCGGCCACCATTTTTCACGCGGTGAAAAATGGTCCGCTTCAAAGGCCTTTTCCATGGATAACGACTGGTTGGGATACGCGGCCGCGGCGCTTACGACGGGCTCATTCTTCCCGCAGGCGCTCATGACGATCCGCACGCGCAACACCAGCGGTATCTCGCTGGGCATGTACGTCGTCTTCACGGCCGGTGTAGCCGTCTGGCTCGCCTACGGGATCGCGATCGCCTCCTGGCCGATGATCGCCGCCAATACGATCACCCTGGGTCTCGCCGCCACCATCCTCGGGCTCAAGCTCAAGCACGGCTGATTCCCTCGTCCCCGCTGTCGAATTCCGCTGCCGCCGTTCGGCTACTGAATACCGACAGCGAAACCGACCGAGGAAAATCATGAACGAATCGAAGACCCATTCCGCGCTCGCCGTGGCGGTGCTGGCCCTGGCAAGCCTGTCCGCGCAGGCGGACGACAAGAAGGGCTACGTCAAGGCAGGTGGTATCAACTACTACTATGAAGTGTCCGGCGCGGGCGAACCGCTGCTGCTGCTGCACGGCGGATTGGGTTCGACCGACATGTTCAAGCCCATCCTGCCGGCGTTCACGGCGCACCGGCAGGTGATCGCGATCGATCTGCAGGGTCACGGCCGCACCGAACTCGGGGCGCGCAAGATCAGCCTGATCGACCTCGCCGACGACGTCGCGAAAGTCGTGAAGGCACTCGGGTACGAGAAGGTCGACGTGCTCGGCTACTCCTTCGGCGGCGGCGTCGCGTTCCGGCTGGGCGTGCAGCATCCACAGTTGGTGCGGCGCCTTGCGCTCGTCTCCATCGGCTTCTCGGATGACGGCTTTTATCCCGAAATGCGCGCGCAGCAGGTACAGATCAACGCCGGCTTCGCGGAAGCGATGAAAGAAACGCCGATGTACAAATCCTACGTCGCCGTCGCGCCGCAGCCCGAAGATTTCCCGCGCCTGCTGCAGGCGATGGGTGACCTCATGCGTGCGCATTACGACTATTCGGCCGACGTCGGGAAGTTGACCATGCCGACGATGCTGATCTTCGGCGACAGCGACATGTACCGGCCCGAACACGTCGTGGAGTTCTACAAACTGCTGGGCGGTGGATTACGCGATGCCGGCTGGCAGCGCGAAACGATGTCGAAGAACCGCCTCGCGATCCTGCCCGACCAGACTCACTACGACATCTTCTTCTCACCCAGGCTCGTGGCAACCGCGCTGCCATTCCTCGACGGTGTGAGCGGCTCGGCGAGCTGGGAACAGAACGTCGACGCGCCAAAGAACTAGCGCGCAAAAAAACGCCGGGGTGTTGCCACCCCGGCGCTTCATCATCACGTCACCCGATTCCTAGAACTTGAACGTCGCGCCCAGGTTGAAGGTGCGGCCGATCTCGGTCTGGAACAGCGTGTCTTCGCGCGCACGGTCGATGAACAGCGTGTTGCGCTCGTCCGTGAGGTTCTGCGCTTCGAAGATCAACGTGAGGTTGTCGCTCACGTTCCACGAAGCCGAAGCGTCGACGAACATGTTCGCCTTGTTCGCACGGATGTCACTGCCGGCCGAGGCGGGGAGTCCGCGAATGAACGCGTCGCGATACGACGCCGTCGTGCGGACACTGAACGTCCCGTCGTCGTAGAACAGCGTGCCGCTCGCCGTGTTCGGCGACAGATCGACGAGGTCGTCCTCGGTGAACGTCAACGGTATGCCGGCCGCGCTCGTGAGGACGTACTGGATCGTCGATTCCACGTGCGTGTAGTTCGCGAGGAAGCCCGTGTTGCTCCAGAATCCCGGCAGATTGCGGAACTGGACCTGCGCATTGAGCTCGATGCCCTTGAGCGGTCCACCCTCCGTATTCTGCAGCCGGCTTACCTGGAACGTATCCGTCGGCGAAGACGGCGAACCGGCCAGTACGGAGTCCGGTACCCCGAGGTTCCGGAACGGCTCGTCACCCGTGATGCGCTGGATGTAGGTTTCGATGTCCTTGTAGAACACCGCCGCCGACAGCAGCGAGCCTTCCGCGTAATACCACTCGAGCGACAGATCCGCGGTCTTTGCCCGGATCGGATCCAGCAAAGGATTGTTGACGCTCGCCGTGTGCGTGGTCGCGGTCACCGACACGCTGGGTGTCAGGCTGCTGAGATCGGCGCGCGCCATGACCTTTGCCGCCGAGAAACGCATGAGCAGGTCCGGCATGAACTCGAACACCATGTTCAGCGACGGCAGGAAGTCGTGGTATTCGTTGTCGACATCCTGGCGGAAGCCGACGTTCGGGAACGGCGCGCCCATCGGTGCCGCGATCGGGATGTAACCCACCGCCGACTGGCGCGTGTTCGCGTAACGCAGGCCGACGTCACCACGCACCGGGATTCCCCACTCCGTGTTGAACGACAGCATCGCGAACGCGCTGGTGACCTCTTCGAGCATCTGGCTGCGGTTCGCACCGCATTCGATGCCGCAGAAGTTGAAGGCGTCGGGGTAGTTGAATGCCTCGGCCCACTTGTTGGGATCCATCGCGACCCAGCTGGCCGGAGCGCCGGCCCCGAACTTGTCGTCGAGATCGTCGATGGTCAGCGTGTAGTCCGCGAGCGTCGTACCCACCGGCAGATTCTGCGTCACGGTCTGCGCAGCGAGGATGCCGGACACGCGGCTCTTGAAATTGTTCTGCCGCCATTGCAGGCCGCCCCGCAACTTGATTGCATCCGACATCTGCCAGTCGCCCGCGAGCTCGAACAGCGTGTTCGCGGTGACGTTGCGCGACGGCTTGGCCTGGAAGGAGTAGCCGCCCACCACCGTCTGGTTGCTGTCGGGAGTGGCCGCGTAGGCGAAGTTCGCCGGATTCGAGACGTCGAAGCCAAAGCCGATGAGCGGCGTCTCACGTCCGCCACTGAAGTCGAGCGTGAAATTGTCGACGTCGATCGCGTCGATGAACGTTTGCAGGCGCTTCGGGCCGTCCCACACGGAAAGAGAACGCCCGGCCGACGCGCTGATCTTGAAGGTGTCCGAGAACTCGTGTTCGAAGTCGAGGTTCGCCTGCTGGAAGGTCGCGATGTAGTTGTCGACCAGGCCTTCGGAACGCACGTCCATCCCGTCGAAGGTCGCCGTCTGCACGGAACCCTTGTCATCGAAAGTCACTGCCTTGATGGAAGTCATTGGCTGACCGTTGTTGGTCAGGTTGCGGCCGGTCGAAATACCCGCGATGTAGTTGTCGCGGCGCACGACCTGGTAGCGCGAGTACAAGCCGTCGAGCGACAACTTGGTGGCCTCGCCGGGTGCCCACTGCAGGCTGAGCGTGCCACCGGTGCGTTCCGTGTCCTGCTCGGAATTCACATAGCGCGGCAGGCGCGGGAAATAGGCGCCGCCGCCGGGAATTGGCACTCCCGAGACCGGATCCTTGATCGCCGGATTCGTCATGTTGTACACAGTGGTGAAAGCCGCGAGGTCGCTGGTGCGCGGGTTGTCGCCGTACACGGCGCTGTTGCTGCAGCTCGTGCCGGTCGTACCGCGCGTGCCCGGCACTGGGCTCGGCGCCGTCGTCGTCCAGCCGATGGGTGTGCAGTACGGAAGGTAGATTCCTGGTGGCACCGGCCCGCCCATGGGCGTGACCGCGATGTTGTTGGCATTGGAGCTGGCGGCGAGCACGTCGACCGCCGAATAGCCGACTTCGCGAGAATGTCGCTCCTGATAGGCGCCAGAAACCAGGATCCCGAACTTGCCGTCGGCGAACTTCTTCGAGAACAACGCGGAGGCGCGTGGGTCCACATCTTCGGACACGTCGTTGTAAATGCCGCGTCCGGTGACCGTGAACACCGTGTCGTCGGCGAGGTCGAGCGGACGCGGTGCGCGCAGGTCGACCGTCGCGCCGAGCGAACCTTCTTCCACGTCGGCGGAACTCGTCTTGCGGATCGCGAGCTGCGAGAAGATTTCGGTCGGGAACACGTTGAAGTCGAAGCTGCGGCCGTTGTTGCCGGCGCCATAGATGTCGCTTCCGCCGGTTTGCGCCGCGCCTTCCATGCCGTTGATACGCACGCGCGTGAACGTCGGGCCGAGGCCGCGCACGGAAATGTTCTTACCTTCGCCGCCGTCGCCGCGCGAGAGCGCGACCGACGGAATGCGCTGCATGGATTCCGCGAGGTTGCTGTCGGGGAATTTGCCGATGTCTTCCGATGCGATGACGTCAATGGCCGCCGTTTCGCTGCGCTTCTGCGCGAGCGCGGTGTTCAGCGAACCGCGGAAGCCGGTGACGACGACTTCTTCGAGTTCCTGGCCGCTGGCCGCATCCTGGGCAAATGTGACCTGGGCCGGCAGCGCGAATCCGGCGCCGGCCAATGCGAGTCGTACGGCGCTGCGCACGAACGCATTCGAGTGTTCGATCTTTCTCATGTATCCCCCTTGTTAGTCCCGATTGAAGCGGAAGTCGCCGGACCCCGATGACGCGGAATTGTCCCGCATTGACACCGGTGTCTGATTGATTTTGACTGCTTTCTACCGCATCTGCTGACAATTGACCACACTTCATTCGCAAATCCGAATTTCTCCTTTGAAAACGGGGTCATACAGGCGTACGGCGGTGTGGCAATAGCGCCGCGAGGATGGCAGTAGCCGCGCGGCGGGCGCATCGCGCGGCGCGCGGGGGCACGCGCCACGCTCCGGGCCGGACACGGGTTTCCGCACGGCTTCCCGGCCTAACTACCCGGAAGGCGCGCCGTGCGCGGCCCGGCCGGCCGGGTGTCGGGCCCGCTTCTTTGTAACCGGCGCGCGTTCCGGATATCGTGCGGCGCAACCCAACACCGCATCCGGGCACAACAACTTGAACGCACCCGCCAGCTCCGTCACCGAACCGGCCACCGCGCGTCTGTCGAAATCGCTGCGCGCGCGTCACCTGACGATGATTTCCATCGGCGGAATCATTGGCGCCGGCGTGTTCGTCGGCAGCAGCGCCGCCATCGCCACCATCGGGCCGGCGGTCGTGCTCAGTTATCTCTCCGCCGGCATCATCGTGTTCCTGGTCATCAAGACCTTGAGCCGCATGGCGCTCGACCAGCCGGGACTCGGCGCATTCACCGAATACGTACGCGTCTCGCTCGGCGACAGCGCCGGTTTCATCACCGGCTGGATGTACTGGTACTTCTGGGTGATCGTCGTCGGCATCGAGGCGATCGCCGGCGCCAAGATCATGGCGGAATGGCTGCCCATGTTCGAGGTGTGGCAGATCGGCCTCGTGCTCATGACCGTGCTCACGCTGGTGAATCTCACCTCGGCGCGGTCCTACGGCGAGTTCGAGTTCTGGTTCGCGTCCATCAAGGTCGCGGCGATCGTCGTGTTTGTCGTGGTGGCCGCGTCCTGGCTGCTGGGCGTGGGCAACAGCGCGACTCCCGGCTTGTCGAACCTCACCGCGCACCAGGGTTTTGCACCGTTCGGCTGGGCGGCGATCTTCGCCGGCATGACTACGGTGATCTTCTCGATGTGCGGTGCGGAGATCGTGACAGTGGCGGCCGCGGAATCGGCCGAATCCGGCAAGACCATGTCGCGGCTCGCCGCATCGGTGGTGCTGCGCATTCTTCTTTTCTATGTGATCGCGATCCTGCTGATCCTGTGCGTGCTGCCATGGACGGAAATCAAATCGGGCAACTCGCCGTTCGCGATGGCGCTGGAACGCATCGGCATTCCCGGCGCGCGCACGATCATGAATCTCATCGTGCTGACCGCCGTATTGTCCTGCCTCAATTCGGGCGTCTACGTCACGGCGCGTACGTTGTTCGTGATGGCCGACAAGGGCGACGCGCCGCGCTGGCTGACCACCGTGAACAAGCGCCAGGTTCCGGTGCGCGCCATCCTGCTGGGCAGCGCGTTCGGCTTCATCGCCATGCTGATCAGCAGCGGATCGCCCGACAACGAGTTCATGTCGAAGCTGTTCACGTTCCTCATCAACGCGACCGGCGCGATCATGCTGATCGTGTACTTCTTCGTGGCCCTCGCGCATTTCCGCTTTCCGTACGGCGCGAACGCGGTCGCGAATTCCGGCAGCAAGCGGTCCGCCGACGTGATAGCCGGCGTGGCGGCGGTGGCGATCCTCATCGTGATGGCCTCGATGGCCTTCATCCCGGGAATGCCCTCGCAGCTCGCCGCGAGCTGCGGGTTTCTCGCCATCGTGGTCGTCTCGCTGCTGATCAAACGCGCGCTGCAAAAGCGCTGATCCGCGCGCCTACCACTTGAGCACCGGCAGCGGGCTCAGTGGATTCGTCCGGATGCGTTTCAACGCGAGCTGCGCGAGCCTTTGGTGGAACCCGGCATTGGGCCACTTCGCGAAAATCGCCTGGCGCCGCGCGCGCGGCAGTCCGAAAGAAAGCAATCCCAGAGAGACATCGATCCAGTCGGCGCGGCGGAACGGCTCGATCAGTTCCGCGTGCGCGCCACGGTAGCGGCGGATCTTGTGGTGCTCGCCGATCATGCCCGCGATGCTCTCGCGCCAGTCCGCATGGCCGGTACAGGAGAGATGACCGCAGGCCAGCTCGATCGACGGCGGTAGATAGTCAAACGTGCGCGCCGTCCAGATGCCGAGATCGTGGAACGCCGCCGCCAGCGCGACCTGCTCGAGCGCCGCGTCGCCGGCCGGCGCGAGCGCCACGCACAGATTCGCCACGCGATAGGTGTGATTGCGATAGGCGGTGAAGTCCGCGCCGAGCGCGGCCGCATGCGTTTCGAGCACCTGGTCGAGCGGGTCGATGCGCTCGAGCAGCACCGGCTTAAGTGCTCTCGCAGGTTTGTTCCCTCGGACTGGCCATCGTCATCCCCTTATTCTTGTTCGTTCGATGGGAAGGACGATCCTTATAGACCTGCGATGTCAGAAGCGATAGCTGATCTCGCCGAACACCGAGGCGTGACGTTGACCCTCGATGTCGGGGCCCGTGATGGGTGCGGCGACTTCGAGATAGCCGGTGATCCTGGATCCCTGCATCGCGAACCCCAAGCCCGTCGTCGCGGCGGATTCGCGCCCCGGGCGATCCTGCTTCCAGGCGCTGCCGATGTCGTAGAAGCCGTAGGTCGAGAGCCGGCCGAACAGCGTGTCGGTGTTGACCAGATCGCGGCGCAGCTCGACCTTGCCGCCGAGTCCGCGATCGCCGGCGATCTCGGCGACTTCGAAGCCGCGGCCGAGCCGGTCACCACCGATCTTGAAGCGCTCGCTGTCGGGCAACACGTACCCGGTGTGCTGCGCGAACAGATCGAACCGCAGCGACCAACGCTCGGCGAAGCGCCGGTACGCACTGGCCGACAATTGCGTCAGCAGGAAATCCGCGCGCCGCGGATCGTTGAGGAGGTCGGGGGCCTTGAGGCCGCCGCCGAAGGAAGTGAAACCCTTGCGCAACTGCAGGCTGGCGGAGAACTGGTTCGCGCCGGCGCGGATGCTGCTGCGCAAGGCGGCTTCGGCGATGCGCAGCCGGTCCTCGCGGATGGAGCTGCCGTCACGCTCGATCGTCAGATCGTCCGCTTCGAGACCCAGGCTGGTATTGAGGGAAAACGCCGCCTCCTGGCGCAGCGGCTGCGTCAGCTTGAAGGTCGCCCGCGTACGCTTGTACTCATCGGAGAGATTCACCGGCGCTTCGTTGGGCGCCGACTGCGAGCTGAACAGCAGCGCGTTCGCGCGCGTGCCGCCTGCGCCGAGCGGGGTATCGAGATAGAGGCCGCCGCCGAGGTATTCCTCGTGGTCGGTGGCCGCGGCGAAGATGAGGCCGATTTTTTCCTGGCCGCCCAGCAAACCGTTGGCGAACACCTGCCCGAGCAGGAACAGCGGACCGACCTGGTCGGTGCCGCGATTGTTCATGCGCACGACGCCGTCGACGGGGGAGTAGTCGGAATCGACCACGAGCTCGAATGCATTACGTGTCGTCGGATCGCGGCGCGTGTTGGCCGTGACCGCCACCCCCGCGACCTCGCGCATGCGTCGCAGCGCCTGCGGAACGTCGTCCTTGCGCAACGGGCGGGAGTTCGCGAGTTCGTCACCGATACGCGCGAGGGTGCGGCGGAAGCGGCCGTCGTCGCCCTCGTAGACGACGCGCGTCAGCTGCGCTTCGTAGACCTGCGCGCGCAACACGCCGCGTCCGGTCATGGAGTCGTCGAGCACGATCTCGGGCTTGATGTAGCCGTCGCGCACGTACAGCGCGGTCAACGCGTCGACGATGGCGCGCGCGTTCTCGCGCGTGATCGACAGGCCGAGCTGGTCGCGGTACGCGGCGAACAGCCGTGGCGTTGAGTAGATAGTAGAGCCGGCGACCAGCACGGTCGTCAGCGTCGGCACGGGCTGTTTCGCGGCCGCGGGCGGCACCGCCACGGTAGTTAGTAGCTGCGGTTCCGCGGCGGCGGAACCAGCGTAAAACCCGCTGAAAATGCCGCCGGCCATTATGACAAGCGCTGCGCGCCGCATGTGTTTCCTGCTTTCCAAGTGCTTCCCCGAACTGCTTATTGTCATGAGCATGCGTGCATACCGCCGCTGCAACGTATTCGCGAGCATTGTCCGCGATGCGCGCGTGTGGCGATGAGATGCGACTCACATTGTGACGGGAGTTCTCTTAGTAGGATTCCGCACATCGATGAAGTGGGCGCACACGCCCTGTTTGCCATAACCATAAAGAGCCGGGTATGAACTCTGTAGTTAGAAAATTGATGGCGCTGTCCCTGGCGCTGGCCGCGCTATTCGCAGGGCCGGTCTACGCGCTCGATACCGGCGACATCGTCGTCGAGAGCGTGAAGGGCGAAGTTCGCATCACGATGAACGGCGCCGAACGCCAGGTGCGCGCCGGCGGCGTGCTGGAGTTGCCGGCAACCATCGACACCGGCCGCGATGGCGCGATCGAATTGCGCCAGGGCGCGACGACGGTGAGCGTGGGTCCCGAGACCCGCCTGGAATTTCCAGCGCTCGAGAAACGCGGCGGTCCGGTCGACCGCATCGTCCAGCCGCGCGGCAACGCGTTCTACAGCATCGGCAAACGTGAAGGCCGACGCCTGCGGGTCGAGACTCCTTACCTGGTCGGAGTGATCAAGGGCACGCAGTTCAACGTCGCGGCCCAGGACGAAGCGACCACCATTTCATTGTTCGAGGGATTGCTCGAAGTCCGCGCCAGCGACGACAGTTCGGTCATCGACCTCAGGGCCGGCGAGATCGCTTCGCGCAAGCGCGGCGGCAAGTCGATCAGCGTCATCAAGATGGAGCCCGGCAAGGCGCCGCCGACGCAGCGCGGCCCCAGTGGCTCGAGCGGCAGCGGCGGTTCGCAGGCTCCGGGCGCGACGCGTCCCGAGCCGGTGCCGAGCGGTGATTCGATCGTCGCCGATCGCGGCGCGGGTGTGAGCCCGGTCGTTTCCACGGTTACCGAGACGGTACGCGGCGTGGCGGACGCGAGCGCGAATGTGGAAACGGGTGTCGACCTGCGCGGCGGTGAGTCGGGCGCGAATGTCTCCGCGGGCGTCACCATGAATGCCGCCACTCTCAGTGTGGATGCAGGTGCGGCCGTGAATGTCGGCAGCGCAGTCGACGTGGGCGCGACCGCCGGCGTGAACCTGGGCGGGGGCGCGGTCGACGTGGGCGCGAACGTGGCGGTCGATGCCGGCGCGCTGAGCGCCGATGTGGGCGTCGCCACCAACGTGAATCTCGGTGCGGGTGCGGTAGACGTGGGCGCGACCGTTGCGGTCGATGCCGGCGCGCTGAGTGCCGACGTGGGCGTTGCCACGAACGTGAATCTCGGCGCGGGCACGGTCGACGTGGGCGCGACTGTCGCGGTCGATGCCGGCGCGCTCAGCGCCGACGTGGGTGCGGCCACCAATGTGAATCTCGGCGCGGGCACGGTCGATGGGGGCGCCACTGTTGCGGTCGATGCGGGTGCTCTTACGGCCGATGTCGGTGCGGCGGCCAACGTCGATCTCGGCGCGGGTGCCGTCGACCTGGGCGCGAACGCCGCCGTCGGCGCAGGTCCGCTCACGGTTGACGCGGGCGCGGGCGCCACGGTGGATGTCGGTGCCGGCAATGTCGGCGCCAACGTGGATCTGTCCGCCGGGGCCGGTGTCGGCAACGTGGCCGCCGTGGACACGGGCGTCGGCGCCGCCGTCGATCTCGGCATGAACGTCGATGTCGCGGCCAATGTGGATGTCGGCGCGAACGTCGCTGGTGTTGGCGCTGCCGTGAGTGCGGGCGTCGACGTCGCCGCGGGCAACGTCAATCTGGGCGTGAACCTCGGCGGACTCGATCTCCACCTCGGACTGGATCTGGGGCTCGACGATGGCAACAACGGCAATGGAAACAACTCGGGTCATTCCGATAACAGCAATCCCGGCAATGGCGGCGGCACCACGCCCCCGCCATCCGCGCCGCCGGTGGTCGACGTCGTCGGTGGTTTGCTGGACGGCCTCCTGAACCGGCACCGTAAAAAATGATCCGCTTCGGCCGTCGAAACGGCTGGTTGCTGATCGCGCTGACTGCGTTCCTCGTCGTGGGCGGCCTGCGCATGGCCGGGGCTTTGCGTCCGCTCGAAAATTTCGTGTCGGACGTGCGCGCCAGGCTGCTCAGGAGCGAGGTGCCGAGTGACATCGTCATCGTCGCCATCGACGCCAAAAGCATCGCGGCGCTCGATCAATGGCCCTGGCCGCGGCGCAACCATGCCGAGCTGATCAACCAGGTGTCGAAGGCCGCGCCGCGCCGCATGTTCATCGACATCGATTTCAGTTCGTTGTCGAACCCGCTCGACGACGCGCTGCTCGAATCCGCCCTGGCGCGGCCGCGCGACTTTCCGGTCGTGTTGCCGACCTTCTTCCAGCAGCGCAGTGCCGATGACGACACGCTGATGGTCCGCCGGCCGCGGCCGCGTTTCGCGCGGCGCGTCGAACTGGCCGCCGTGAATGCGCAGCCCGCGCCCGACAGCCTGACGCGCGAATGGCGCAACTACTGGACCTTGGATGACCAGCGGGTGCCGAGTGTGATCGACCCGCGGCGCCTGCTCAGCGAAGACCAGGCCGTCAGCATCGACTTTTCGATCTCTCCCGACTCCTTCGTCCACGTTTCCTATATCGACGTGCTCGAAGGCCGCGTGCCGCGCGAGGCGCTGGCCGGCAAGACCGTATTCGTCGGCGGTACGGCGATCGAGCTGCGCGACATCCTGGCGGTGCCCGTGTACGGCGCGCTTTCGGGAGTCGAGCTGCAGGCGCTGGCGACCGAGACCGTTAACCGCGGCGCGCCGCGCGCGCTGCCGGCCTGGGCGGCGCTCGCGCTCCTGGCGGCCTGGACCGTGCTGGCCGCGCTGCTGCTGTTCAGGAAGAAAGGTGGCAGCTGGCGCCGCAACCTGGCGGTAGTTTGTCTGCTGGTGGCGGCCGTGGCGGGCGTCGCCTTTTACGCCTTCGCCGCGAGCCGCGTGGTGCTGGATGCCGCTGCCCCGATGCTGGTCATCACGTTGCTGTTCTTCGCGATCACGGTGCGCTCGCTCGACCTGCAGACCTGGCGCGCGCTGGCCTACGGGCTCGGCATGCGCCGCCGCGATGCGCTGCTCAAGAGCGTGGTCCAGTCCTCGACGGACGCCATCATCTGCATCGACGAAGCCGGCATCGTGAAGACCGCCAATCCGGCCGCGTCGCGCCTGTTCAACTGCGCCGCCTACGAGCTGGTCGACGAGCCCATCGCGAAGTTCATCACGCTGCTCGCCGGCGACAACTCGGGGGCGCGGCTCGGCGCGTTGCACGGCGTGATCCGCGAATGCGACGCGCGCACGCTCACGGGCGAAGTCTTTCCGGTCGAGATCTCCGTGAGCCGCGTGCGGCTCAACAGCGAGCGCCTGTACACGGCGATCGTGCGCGACATCCGCGAGCGCCGCGTCCAGCAGCGCCGCCTGCAGCACCAGGCCACGCACGATTCACTGACGGGCCTGCCCAATCGCGCCGCGCTCATCTCGCGCCTCGATACGGCGCTGGCCGCGCAGCTCGCACCGCCCAGCATCGCGCTGCTGATGCTCGACCTGTGCCGCTTCAAGGAAGTGAACGACACGCTTGGCCACAATGTCGGCGATCGCGTGTTGTGCGAAGTCGCGCAGCGTTTCGCGCAGACCCTGAGCGAGCGTGGCTTCATCGCGCGTATCGGCGGCGACGAATTCACCGTGGTCCTCGACCAGGCGCAGAACGCAGAAGGTATTGCCCACACCGCGCAGGTGCTGGCCGATTGCCTGCGCGCGCCCATCGACGTCGCCGGCATTTCCATCGAGGTCGGCGTGAGCATCGGCATCGCGCGATATCCCGACGACGCCGGCGATGCACAGACGCTGCTGCGCCACGCCGACGTGGCCATGTACGTCGCCAAGCGCCGCGGCGCCTCTTATGAGTACTACGACGCGGCGCACGACGAGAACACCGTCCGCAAGCTCGCCATCGGCGGTGAGCTGCGTTCGGCGATCGCCAACGGCCAGCTCGAATTGCATTTCCAGCCGCAGGTGAACCTGCGCAGCGGCCTGGTCGAGAGCGCCGAGGCGCTGGTGCGCTGGTTCCATCCGACGCAGGGCGCCATCAGCCCGGCGGAGTTCGTTTCGATCGCCGAGGCCACCGACCTGATCCGCCCGCTCACCGAGTGGACGCTGCGCGGTGCATTGACGCAGATCCGTGCCTTGCGCGACAAGGGCGTGCACGTGCGCATCGCCGTGAACCTGTCGGCCCGCCTGTTGCAGGACACCGGTTTTCCCGCGCGGCTGAACGAGCTGCTGGAGGCATCCGGTGTCTCCGCCGCATCGCTGGAACTCGAGATCACCGAGAGCGCGATGATGCTCGATCCGGCGCGCGCGCTGCGCGTCATCCAGGAAATCGACAAACTGGGTGTGCTTATTTCGATCGACGACTTCGGCACCGGCTATTCGTCGCTCGGCTATCTGCGTGACCTGCCGGTGCATTCGCTCAAGCTCGACAAGTCGTTCGTGATGGGCATGCGTAACAACTCCGACGACCGCATCATCGTCGAATCGACCGCGCAGATGGCCAACGCCCTGCGTCTCGAGCTGGTGGCCGAAGGTGTCGAGACCGAATGGGATGCGCAGTTCCTGGCCGCCGCCGGCTACGACTATGCGCAGGGCTTTCATTATTCGCGCGCGCTGCCGGCCGACAAGTGCCTGGCGTGGATCGTCGAGTACAACGCCACCGCCATGCTCACCTCCGGCGATACGACCGTCACTACGGCGCTGCACCCACGCGCCGAGCGGCGCGACGCGGGCAAGACAGTGATGCGCGGCCGGCGTTGAAAAGGGGACAGATCTATTTATTGATGACCACCCTCGCCGCGTCGATGCGGCTAGGCAATAAATAGATCTGTCCCCTTTTCAACGCCACGGAACCTGCGCGCGAGTAGCGCGTACTCACACCAGTCAGGACTCGTGCGGTGCCAGGGATTCGAGTACCAGTCCCGACCGGCTGGCATGACGCTGACTACTCAACCCGACAAGGATGTGACCATGAGGAAGCTGCCGCTGCTCGCCTGCCTGTTGTTCGCCGCCGGCGCCGCGCACGCGCAGTCCCTCGAGGATGTTGGCGACACGGATTCATTTGGCCGCGAGATGATCTTCCTGGGGCGTGCCAGCGGGCCGCTGGTAACGCTGCGGGAAGATTGCTCGGCCGCGGCGCCGCCGGAACTCTGCACGGCGATCCTGGCGGCGCCGGCGTCGACCAGTTACGAGCGCCTCGGCCTGGCAACCGTCCGGCTCCCCGCGCGCGCCAGCAATTCACTGGTGTGTTACGAATTCGCGCCGGTGGTTTCCTATACGTTCAACAATCGCGGCACGACGGACCTGCCGGCCGGCGCGTTCGTCGTGAACGGGGTGATCAAGCTGCGCAGTCCCGTTCTGACCGGCTACGTCAATCCGAACACCGGCGTCGCCTACAACGGCGAGGTCACCATCAACGCCAACCTGAGCTCCGAGTCGTTGAGGCTGCGGCCGGGAGATTTGAACAGCAAGACGATCACGCCGGTACGGACCTGCGCCGCGACGGCGATCAGCAAACGCGTGTTGCGCGACGCGCTCGGAATGAGCGCCGCGCAGGCGGAGCGGTTCTTCAACAGCGAAATCACGCTCGAGTTCGGGCTCGCCGGGCAGGCGCGACTGGTCACCTTCGGATTCCTGCGGCTGGATGTCCGGGTGTACGGCGACGATCGGTAGCGGGTTTCCGTCAGGGTTTGAGCCTGGGCACCCACGCGAAGCCGACCTGAAAACCGATGTCCGGCGTGTTGTTGAGGTTCTGCAGATTCTCGGTCGCGGCGAACGAGACGACACAGCAATCGAAGCGGTGCCGCACGCCCAGGCTCAGCTGGAATTTGTCGCTGAGCAGTTCCTTCAGGTCCGTCTGCTCGTGCCGGTACACGCTCTTGCTCGCGTAACCCTGCAGATTGACGTTGGTGCGCCCGGTCATCTGCCGCTCCCAGCCGACGACGATCGTCGGAACCACCTGCGCATCCTGCTGCGCCGGAATGTCCTGACCGGCGTAGTACACGGCGGCGAAATCCACGTGCAGCGCATTGCGACGGCCCAACCGCCGGACGGAGGCCTGCAATCCGTAATCGGTGCGGCCGGTCGACAGCAGCAACCGTTCGCCCTCGAGCGGCACCTTGACCGCGGTTTCGACCGACATCTGCCAGCGTCCGGGTAGTTTGAAGCCGGTGTAGCGCAGCCCGAACGTGGGATCGCTGAATCCGGAGGTCCGCGGCGCATCCATCAACACCACCTGCGAGCTCTTGAGATCGAGGATCAGGTTCGTTTCGTTGCGCGAGACGGCGTGCCGCCCGAAGGTGCTGAAGCCGAAGGTTTCGTGGAACTTCTCGATTCCCGAGTCCATGAAGCCGCCGTGATACGACAACGCGGTGGCGATGGCGTACACCGTCCACTGGCTCGATATCTTGTAGTGCATGGTCAAGTCGAGCGTCGCCGCTTCCAGGTCGAGCAGGTAGTTCTCGCCGGGCAACGCCTGGATCGCGGCGACTTCCGCCGGGCCGATTTCCCTCCGGCCCGAAGCCTCGAGCTCCGTCAGGTATTTCTCGACGTTCCGGCTCAGCGCCCAGGTGTTCTGGTAACCGAGCTCCGCTTCGAACGCGAACGAGTGCGACTCGATGGACACCGCGTGCGCGGGGCGCATGTCGAGGCGCAAGCCGCCGAACGGCGTGAGATCCCGGGAACGCAGCATTCCGTAGAAACGTCCGCCCTCCGGGGCGTCGCCGGCCAAGGCCGCCAACGGGAACGCCGCCGCCATGAATACCGCAATCAGTCCCGCTGTGCGCAATCCCGTGGGTCGCTGCATCTCGTCATTCCCTTTCAAGTAGTTAGAAGCGCGGCGCGCGCGGCGACGGCCTTGTGCGCATTTCCTCATACCTCCGGCAGCATCGGCAACGGGCCCGACACCTTTGCATCAATGCCGGGCGCGACCCGCGACCTCAAGGTCGGTGCGGTGCAAAAAGCGGGTGCTGGGGCAGGGTGCCGAAAAACGGCTCCCCGCGCGTCGCCAAGCCGCCCATTTTCGTTGCGAAAAATCTACAAGTGCAGCTTCGACCTGCCGCAACCGCGAGATTCCTGGTCGCACCAGCACCACAACCGCTTTCCTTTTTTCGCTCACTGGCGTATCAATGCGAGCAATTCGCCGGAGGAGGGGACGGCGATCAAACAATCCAGGAAGGTCAAACATGAATAAGCAAATCGGTTTGTTACCGCTTTTGTTCGCCGCCGCGGCGGCCAATGCACAAGACGCCAATCCGGACGAAAAGCTCCAGGAAGTCGTCATCACCGGCTCACGCATCATCCAGACCGGAGTCAACGCGCAGTCCCCCATTTCGATCATCGATCGCGCGACCATCGATCGCTCCGGCCTCGCCAGCATCGGCGACCTGCTGCAGCAGACGGTGTCCTCGGGCAAGGCCCTCAACGCCAAATTCAACTCGTCCGGCAACTTCGGTTATCCGGCGGATGGCGGCGGCATTGGCGCCGGCTCCGCGCAGGTCGACCTGCGCAACCTGAGCTCCAAGCGCGTGCTGGTCCTCGTCGACGGCATCCGTTGGGTCAATGAGTCCTCCGCCTCGGGCGTCTCGGGCGCCGCGGACCTCAACACGATACCGCTCAGCATCATCGATCGCATCGAGGTGCTCGAAGACGGCGCGTCGGCGATCTACGGTTCCGATGCCATCGCCGGCGTCGTCAACATCATCACGCGCAAGAATTTCGAAGGCGTGGAGCTCAGCGCCTATCGCGGTGAATTCGATCTCGGCGGCGCCACCAGCGATGCCAGCATCACGCTCGGTGGCGGCGGCGAAAAATTCCACGGCTTGTTCGTCGCGAGTTACTACAAGCAGGAAGGCATCAGCTCCGCGGACTGGAAGCAGTCGGCGGTTCCCGAGCCGCTCGCGGGATCGGCGGCCGGCAGCTCCGGTCTTCCGCAGGGCCGCTTCACGTTCTGCGATCCGTCGCGCCCGGCGGCGTCGGCCGGATTCTGCGGCGACCCGGATCTCTGGTACGACGTCACGCTGAACGACGGCGCGGCGCCCACGGGATGGAACCCGGCCAATCCGGGCAGCGGCAATTTCCACAACTTCTCCGGCGCAGACCGCTTCAACTTTGCGCCCTTCAACCTGCTGCTCACGCCTTCCGAGCGCAAGTCGATGTTCGCGAGCATGTCCTACGACCTCTCCGACAACGTGAAGATCCACGCGAAGGGACTGTTCAACAATCGCAAGTCGACCAACCAGGCCGCGCCCGAACCGATGTTCGTCGGTCCGTTCACGGGGTCCGGCGGTCTCGCCGACACCATCTCGGTGTCCGCGCTCAATCCGTACAACCCGTTCGGCATCGACCTGATCGCGAGCGCGGCCGATCCGGACGACGTCAATCTGGGCTGGGTCACGCGCCGCCCGCTCGAAGTCGGTCCGCGCGTTTTCACGCAGGACGTCGATACCTGGTACGCGAACATCGGTCTG
>Ga0193752_1001056_pt1 | contig 24109 bp, 19 predicted proteins | sample H1c1metaG_FD_144924 | JGI IMG/M metagenome (GOLD analysis project Ga0193752, IMG submission 144924) | Soil microbial communities from a riparian zone of the East river system, Colorado, United States - H1c1 | ecosystem: Environmental > Terrestrial > Soil > Riparian zone | place: USA: East River...
CGACGGCCAGCCTGTGCCGGATTCGAATTTATGTTTGGAGGTGAACAGCGGCAGACCGCAGAGGCGGCAAGCGTAAGAGCCGTCGAGCTTATTATCGAGCAGCGTACCGCAGAACGGCGCTTCGGTGCTGTGATTCAACAGGACACCGTACTCTTCTTCGTTCAGATCCTGTGCAAGACGTTCGACCGCGTCTGCGTCCAAAGGGTGGATGTCATAGCCTGATTCTGATAATTCTTGTTCCATATAACGATCTTAACCCCACCAGAACGAAGCGGCAATAATGCAGTATAGACCAATCAACGCCAGCCCCTCGAGCCAGATCGATTCTCCGTCATAAACGACGAATGCATTAACGATGGCAGCGAGAGCTAGCGCGGCCACAAGCAGCGGCGGCAGCACCAGCGTTAAGATCGGCCCGCCAAGTACGAACGATAGAAGTACAAGGATCGGGATCAGGCCGAGAGCGATCTGAAGCGAGCTGTTCAGCATTATGCTGATCGCATAGTCAGCCTGGTTTCTCCACGCGAACTGGATTCCGACAATATTCTCGATGGAGTTGCCGACGATCGCCACGACGACCAATCCCGTAAAGGCTTCGGAAAGGCCAAATTTCGTCATTACCGGTTCGAGTGCGGCCACGAACCAGTCCGATACGAAAGCCGCCCCGATTCCGGCAACAGCCAATACGCCGATGGCCAATCCCATCGACCATTCCGGCCCGCCGGCGTCTTTAGACTGCGTCACAACGGACGGGTCCCCTTTTACTGAAAAATAGACATTGGCAGCAAGCAGAATAAGCAGAACGATGGCGGACACAACATCCAAAGTATTGACGTGAGCTTCCGCCGGTGTGTGCAGCTCTTTTGCAAGAGTGGGAATCATCAACGCCGCAACAGCTAATATCATCAGCGTCGCGATCATTTTCGGCGGTTCGGAGCGGAAGGTCTGCGTACCGTTCTTTAGCCCGCCAAGAAAAAGGGCGAGCCCGAAAACTAATAGAGCGTTCCCTAAAATCGATCCAATAAGCGCCGCTTGAACGAGGCCGACGAGCCCTGCCTTTAGAGCAAAGATACAGACGAATAGTTCGGGGAGATTTCCGAGGCTTGACTGCAGAACACCGGTCGCTCCGGGGCCGAGCCGGCTTCCGAGCTGTTCGGTCGCATCACCCACGATCAATGCCAGCAACGCTAACGCGACCGCGGTAACCAGAAATGCGATGACCGCATTTGCATGAGCATAATGCAAGATCCCGGCGGCGGCGGTAGCCACCAGGCACAGACCAATGATGATCTTTTCTTTCCGCTCCATAAGCTATTCTCCACCGATGCGTTTTTCCAATGCCCGAAGCCGCTGAGAAAACTCGCCCAATCTCCTGTAAGCGGCTGTGGAGCGGAGCCATTCTCGATTGTCGAAGCCGGGAATACCGGAGATGATCTTGCCGGGTTCGACATCGTGCGAGGTCGCGGATTTGGCGGTGATAACAGCGTCGTCGCCGACCTTAAGATGTCCGGCGATGCCGACTTGTCCGGCCAGTATCACGCGTTTGCCGATCACCGAACTTCCCGCGAGCCCGGTCTGCGAACAGATCAGGGCGTCTTCATCGACAGTGCATGAATGTCCGATCTGTACCAAGTTATCTATCTTCGCGCCGCGTTTGATTCGGGTTTCGCCGACCGAGGCAACGTCGATCGCCGTATTCGCGCCGATCTCGACATCGTCTTCTAAAACGACGCGGCCGACCTGAGGTATCTTCAGCCAGCGTTTTTCTTCGTCTTTTGCATAGCCAAAACCATCCGAACCGATCGTTGTATTATTGTGAATAATGCAGTTGCGGCCGATTTCGCAGTTTGCCCGAACGGAGACTCCGGAATGGATAACACTATTTTCGCCGATCGAAACGCCGTCGTAGATCGTCGCGTTAGGAAAGATCTTTACACCGGAAGCGATCCTGCAATCCTTACCGATCACGACATTCGCGTGGATCTCGACATCTTCGGCGACTTGGGCAGACGCGTCGATCACAGCGGTTGGATGAACTGATGGAGTGATCGCCTTTTCCGGATTAAAGAGCCGTAAGGCTCGTGTATATGCGAGATACGAATCTTTAGCACGAAGTACCGCAATATCGCTACGGTCTATCGAAACACCTTCGTTAAGGAAGATCGCCGATGCATTAGTGTCCTTTATTTGCGGCGTATATTTTGGATTTGCCAGGAATGTTGCTTCGCCGTGCGCCGCAATATCGAGTCCGGCGGCGGCTTTTATTTCTAGATCAGGCGATCCGATTTCGATCTCTGAAAATGTCTTCTCGGCGAGTTCGCTAAGTTTCATAAAGGATTACCTTGAAAAATTACCTGCCAGTATGCAAGACTATTTGTAACAGACAACATTCCCCAAGCAAAGTTCCCCATACTTTGTTGCCCACGCCGCGTCCTCAATTCAATTCCAAACAGGAGTGTTCGAAGTATGAATGAAAAGCCCTTCAGTGGTTCCCCGAAGTACAAAACCCCCGACGATTACCTTATGTCTGAACGTCAAAGCGCAACACGAAACGAATATTTGAACGGAAAGGTTATTCCTCGTTCCGGTTCTAATCGATGGCATAATCTGATAGTTTCCAACGTCGCGATCGCCATCGGCAGCCGTATTCACGGGCCTAAAAACGATATTTATATCGGCAACATGCGCGTGAAGTTGAAGACAAATTACATCTGCTATCCGGATATCACCATCGTCGGCGGAGAGCCGGCTTTCGGCGATCAATCGTTGGATCTGCTGTTAAACCCTACAGTAGTGGTAGAAATAATTTCTAACGGAACTAGCTCGACGGACAAGACACAGCGGCTTGAAAATTTCCTGGCGATGGACAGCATTAAAGAATGTGTTTTCGTTAAAGAAGACGAAATGCGGCTCGAACACTATGCAAAGCAGAACGCGAAACAATGGATCTATCGTATCTATAACGAACGCGATGATGTCGTATCGTTGGATTCGATAAACTGCAAGGTCTCGCTTTCAGAGATATACGCACAGATAAAATTCGGCCAGACGCAGTTAAGCTCCTCCACGGCCGTGAATTAACTGTTAGAAATACGGTTTTCCCAACAGTTGATAGTTCATAGTTGTAAGTTAATAGTTAGTTCTACATCAAGTTTACCGGATCGATCTCGATCGTGAATGTCCGCAGTTCACCGCCCGAGACTTCGACTTCTTTCAACGCATTTTCGATCAAACTTCTAAGCGATTTCCGGCTGTTAGATTTTATTATGATCTGCAGCCGGTATTCGTTTTTCAGCCGTGCGATCGACGCCGAAGCAGGGCCGAGAATGCGGCAGACAGCAGCGTCGGAATTAGCTCGATCCAATGCCGTTTTCAGAATGCCGGCATTTCTCTGTGCCTGCGCAAGGTCGGTATGCTTGATCATTATCGACGCCAGAACGACGAACGGCGGATAAGCCATTCGTTCGCGAAAGCGTATCTCGTGGTCGTAGAAATTTTCGTAATTCTGTTCAACCGCGTATTTCAAAGCGTAGTGTTCCGGATAATAAGTCTGGATCAGAACACGTCCAGGCAGATCGCCTCGTCCGGCACGGCCAGCAACTTGGGTAAGCAATTGGAAAGTTCTCTCGGCCGAACGAAAGTCGGGCAAACCCAAACCTATATCGACTGAGATAACGCCAACAAGCGTCACGTTGTGAAAGTCGTGACCTTTGGCAAGCATCTGCGTGCCGACTAGCATGTCTATCTCACTGCGGTCGAAGGCGAGCAATATCTTGTCCATCTCGCCACGCCGTTTCATGGTGTCGCGGTCGATACGTGCCTTTCTTAGATCAGGGAATTTTTTGTTCAACAGGTCTTCAAGCTGCTCTGTACCTTCGCCGACGAAATAAAGATATTCGCTTTCGCAAAAAGGACATTGCTTCGGCGTTGCGGTCGAGTAATTGCAGTAATGACAGACGATCTTGCCATCGCGTTTGTGGTAGGTCAGCGTAATATCGCAATTTTTGCAGCGAAGAGTTTCGCCGCAGCTTCTGCACAGAACGAACGAAGAAAAGCCGCGTCGGTTGAGCAGGATGATCGATTGTTCACCCTTTGAATGTGTTTCGTTGATCGATTCGAGCAGCTGCGGTGAGAGCACAACATCTTTGCCAAAGCGTTTGAAAACCTCCCGCATATCTATCAATTCGGCTTTGGCCATGGGACGATTGCCGATCCGGTTTTGCAATTGCAGGTAACGATACTTTCCGGTTTTCGCATTGTGAAAAGATTCGAGCGACGGCGTGGCAGAGCCAAGCACAACGACCGCACCTGCAAGATTCGCACGCATCACCGCAACATCGCGGGCGTTGTAGAAAGGCGATTCGTGCTGCCGGTAAGATGTGTCGTGTTCTTCGTCAACGATGAGAAGCCCGAGATCATGTAACGGTGCAAAGATAGCGGAACGGGTTCCGATTGCTATCCGAGCGGCACCCGAACGAATTCGGCGCCATTCATCAAAGCGTTCGCCGGGCGATAGATTTGAATGCAATATAGCGACATTGTTACCAAAAACAGAGCGGAGGCGTCGCGAGAATATCGGCGTAAGAGCGATCTCCGGCACGAGCATCATTGCGGACTTTCCGGCATCCAGCGTTGATCTCATCGCCCGAATATACACTTCAGTCTTTCCGCTGCCGGTGACGCCGTGGAGTAAAAACGCCTCGTATGTTTCGTTTGTGAGAACCTTTTCGATCTCGTTCAGAACAAAGGACTGCTCTGCATTAAGTATCAGATCGTTCGGATCGGGAAGAGTTGCGTTGAGAAGCGGATCGCGAAGAACCTCGTGAACATAGACTTCGAGCAGGCCGAGTTTTGCGAGGGTATTGACCGGCGACGCTCCAACATCTGCTTTTTCAAGAAGATCTGTAAACAACATCTCGCCGCCGTTTGAGGCAAGCATTTCGATGATCGTTTTCTGCTGATCGGTTAGAGGCTTTTCACCACCATCTTTCGAAAGCAGCCGAACCGCTTTGCGAAATTTTGCCCTTACCTTCGAGGTAACGGTTTTCTGGCGGGTCGAAATAAACCCTGAACTTACCAATTCGCGAACGGCACGTTTTGCACCGGATTCGCCAAAATGGGTGACCAAAATACTGAGCGGTGTTTCGACTGAATCCAACAACCGCGATAGCACTTTCCACTTCAGAGCCTTTTGTCCGCCTTCCGCTGCTGCATTTTTACCTTTTGTAGTGATCGAAATTATCTGCTCGACCGCCGCGTTAATCCCCGCCGGAAGAGAAGCCTTGAGCATTTCACCCCACGATGCTGCGTAATAATCAGCCGTCCATTTGGTCAAACCGAGGATCTCATCGGTAAAAAGCGGCTCTTCATCGACAAGTTCGATCACGTCTTTTATTGCCGATTCATCCAGTTCGAGGCTCGCCTTCAACTCTTTCGGAAAGCCGACCGCGTAGCCTGTCAACGTCCGTTTCCCGAACGGCACCAGAACACGCGCGCCGATCTTGACCGAGGCCGCAAATTCCGCGGGAAGGCGATAGGTGAAGTTTTTACGAATAGGGATCGGCAAAACGACCTCGACGTAAGGTTTTTCCGATGAAATTGTCAGGAATACAGCCGTCATTTCAGGTTCTTTTGACCTGATGATAACCTATGGGAACTTTCAGGCGAAAACCGGCGTCTAATGACAAGAAATTATGTATACGCTTTTTGAAGAACAAGAAAAAAAACGCGGACTAAATAAAGGCCTTCTGATCGGGGCGTTGATCGGCCTTGTTGCGATCGCCGTATTGATCTTTATCGCTATGCAGCGGCCGTCTATGCAGGACCAGATGGCCGCCGTATTGGCTGACGCTCATCGTGAAGGCTCGCCGGAATTTGACGAGATAACTAAAGACATCATCATCTCGACCGGCGACAACACCGTCGAATCTCCAAATGCCTTCGGCCGTATTTCGATGTTCATCAGCGGAAACATTCGAAACAAAGGAACAAAGACCATTAACGGTCTGGAGGTGAACGTAGCCGTAGTCGATACATTTAATCAGACGCTGAAGGAAAAACGCGTACTTGTCGTGCCGACACAGGTCGAACAGCTCGGGCCGAACGAAGTTATCCCGATCACGCTCAGCCTCGACGGTTTTGAAAAGAAGGATGACCGGGCAAATATCCGCTGGAAGGTGACGGCGATACGCACACCTTAATCGAACGGAATTTTTGTTCCAAGATCCGGATTAAAGAAGCGCGGCCGCGACTCTTTGGATGATGTTTTCAGCAGTGATGGAAAGCCTCTTTTCTCTCTGAATTCTTCAGGATAAGAGATCAGATCGAGAATCGTCGGGAAGATGTTCGCGTGCGAAGCCCTATATCCGGTATCGATCTTCGAAAGCATGCCGATGACGAAAAGCGGCACAGTGGCTTCCTCTCTCGTTTTACCGCCGTGCGACGCCCTGCCGTTCACAAACAGCGATTGACCGTGATCGCCGGTGTACAAGATCACAGTATTATTGGGAATGTTCGTGTAGTCGTCGATCAATTCATCGAAGAAAGAATTTACGTTGTAGCGAATAGAATTGTCGTAGGCGTTCCTTACGGATTCAAGCTGTTCATTCGACGGAATGGCGTATTTATTTGTTGTCGCATAGCTTGGCTGCCAGATTTCCTGGTCTTTCGGAAAATTCGATTGGTAGGGAATATGCGAGCCGTGCTTGAAAATGAAGATGAAATTTCCCTTTGAACCGTAGATTATCTTTCTTACTTTTTTTGCGATCTGATTGTCCAGATCGTATGGCTCAAAACTGCGGCCGTCGCTCACATCGATGACGCCCGACCAGCTATCAATATATTTTTTATCCTCAGCGTTGTCGCCCCAATAGCCAACCATTTGACCGTCAAAGAAATACGTCGTGTAGTTCATCGCTTTGGCGTATTGGAAGATGGTCGGAAAGGTGGTCGCTTTAATGTCGGAAGTGTCGGGGAAATCATCGGGCGTTAATCCGGTCGTAAGCGCCGAATAGGTAAAGCGGCTTCCGGTCGATGCTGCCGCGGCTATACCCCAATTATGCAGCAAACCTTTAGCGGCAAGATCATCGAGCAGCGGTGTCGTCTCGCGGCCATAGCCATTTAGGCTAAAATGATCGCCACGGACCGATTCGTCAACGATCACGATAATATTTTTATCGGGCAGATATTCAGCGGGCAATGCCGGTTTTGCAACTTGTCTGCGAGCGACGGTGATGCCGGTCACATTTGACCCCCATTTTCCCGAGGTGATGGGGCCGTTTATTAAAAAATCGGTTCCTGTCCGATAAAAAGCTGCGGTGGCGACTGTGGGAAATGGCTGGTCGATCAGGACTGGAAAGATCGCAAAACACGCGACGAAAAGTAAATTCAGAGGTATAAACTGCCGGATCCCAAGTGGTTTATCGCTTCTGGTGAATATAAAACAGAAGAGAAGAAATAGGCAGGGAATCGCCGCAGTATAATTCAAATACATTGACAGCGCGGCGGACTGCTGCTCTGCCGTGGTTGCGATCGCGGTCTGAATGTCAGGGGTTATGGTAAATCGGCCGAGAGCCTTTTGATAGCTGTATTCGACGAGTATCGAAAATGCAAAAATGACGAAGCAGATAATCCGAAACGGCCATGAGGCTAAAAGGGCAAAATACGTAAGCTTGTAAAATGCGTAAAAAGATATGAAAAGACACGCGAGCGTGATGAGAGAGAAAAAAGTGTGTTCCGAATCGACGAGGTAAGCAAAATACCCGGCATAATCGACCCGAACGACATAACATTCGTACACGAAGAGAAAAAGCACGCACGCAAACGCCAGACGTCGGGCCTTATATTCGTTAAGAGAGACGGGATTTATCAGCGTGTTCATTTACGCGGGCGATGAGATTACGGATTTGTTTTGTCCAGGAAGAGTTCTTCCAGAGATTGCTTTACAGGTAGGACCGAGACAAGTTTTCCATTCATTTTGCGGGTTGCGTGAATGACGTTTTCGATGTCGTTTTCATCTAATACAGTAATGGTGACACCGGTTGCCTTTCCAAATATTTCTATGTCATTGCGAGATGCCAATTCTGACCTCAGGCTTTCTGCAGATACGCCGTTGACGGTTACCTCAAAAGATCTGTGCTCATCGTTTTTTTGAAGCAGATCATAGAGGTTCCCCGATGCGGCAAGCTTTCCTTTTCTAAGGATCGCAACCTCATCGCATAGAGCCTCGACGTCTGACAGGATGTGCGTTGACATAAATACCGTCGTGCCTTTTGTTCGCAGTTCGGCTATTAACTCGCGGACCTCGCGGCGGCCGATCGGGTCAAGTCCGCTCATCGGTTCATCCATAAAGACTATCTCCGGATCGTTGATAATCGATTGGGCAAGGCCGACACGCTGCAGCATTCCCTTCGAAAATTTGCGAAGCTGTTTGTTCCAGTCTTTTTCGTCAAGCCCGACCTTTACAAGCAATTCTTCCGCCCTCTTTTTTGTCCCAGCCGCGTCCATTCCAAACAATTCGCCGAAATATTTGAGCAGTTCAAGCGGTGTCAGATAGTCGTAAAAGTAAGGGTTTTCGGGACAATAACCAATTCGCGAGTGCATCGAAAAATCGGAAATACTTTGTCCCAGAACTTTAGCAGAGCCTTCTGATGGATAAAGCAGGCCCATCAATATTTTAATGGTCGTTGTTTTGCCGGCCCCGTTTCCGCCGAGAAAGCCGAATATCTGACCGCCGTTAACGGAAAGCGAAACGCCATCGAGGGCCCGGATCTTTTTCTTTTTCCAGAATCCGGTCTCGTAATCTTTTGTCAGGTTGTCTATCTCGACGATATAGCTCATAACACTTTCTTAGTTGATGGGTGGAGGTATTTTCGATTCAAGGCTTATAGCGGCCCGGCATTTTTTCTCATCAAATCTATACGTAACGCCAGTCGGGTCAACTAGTGAGTTACTCGAATCGATACGAAAGTCACGACCGCCCCGAAGTTTTGAGTTCTTGAGTTGCGGATAAATTTCATTTAGACGTGCAGGACAATGGCCTGTCGTTGTCCTGGCTCGATCAAGAAGGATATTAACGGCATCGAGTTCGTCATTCGCATCAAGCTGGAACAAGCGAAGCTGTGCATTTCGTTTGCTCTGTTCGTCCTGGGCCTGGGCGAGCATCTGTCCGTACATCGAACGCGCCGTATCACGGCTGCCGCCGGTCGAACGCATGGCCGCCGCCATTTCCAGCATAAACGGCGAGGCCCCGGCGATCTTCGAACCGGCCTCGTAGGTCTCGGCTGCCTTATCAAAGTTTTTACTTCGCCAATATATGTAGCCTAGATACTGATAAAACCGCCATTGCTCAGGATTGTTTGCGATGCCTTTTTCGATCAGGGCAATCGCATGCTCGCGATTTATAGCAGGCAGAACGGCGGCGCCGTAAGAATACGCGGCATAGAATTTCGGGTCGAGGTCCGTTGCGTTATCCAGATACGGATAAAGCAGTCGTATATTTAGCGAACTAAGATTTTCGAGGTCGATGTCTTTGTCGCCGTACTCGATCATCTTCTTGCCCATATATTGGAGTGACATCATCCAATACCAATCGGCGAGAAGGCCTTCGGAGCCGAGAGCGTAACCGTTCAACCGCTTTCCCTCGAGAGCAAGATCAGAATCGGCAAATGCTGCGGGAACGGGAACACGTTGATGTTCGAGCGTACTGCTTAAAAAAGTGACAGCAACGAAACCGGTCACAACGATCGCGATAACAATGAAAAGTTGTGTCAGGTCACGCTGCATTATTATTTGAAGTTTCGCCTGCTAAATACTGCCGAGGCGATAGCCAGAACGATCGTTACGTAAACGGCCGTGTATGCGAATCCGCCGCCGATGGCTGTCGTATTCGCCGTCATCCCGATAGCGGCTTCCGTGCGATAGGTAAATAATGAGAGATTAGGCAAAAGGTAATAGACCACGTCCAGCAATAGTCCGGCGACATCCGATTTTATGACCGCCCCGAGGTCTCTTAGAGACGCACTCAGATGGCCGATCACAAAAACGAGAAATGTTAAAAGGGCCGAAAGTGCCGGTGTGGAAAACGACGAAAACAGTATCGCTACCGCCGTAATGATGAGAAGTTCGAAAAAGATAAGGACCGAGGCGGCGATGGCCGGAACGATCAGGGCAGAACCGCCGACATAAAGGAGTGCCAATGTGACGCCGACACTCATTACTGCCGTGTTTACAAAGAGCGTAGCGCAGAGGCCGAGGTATTTACCGATGATGAATTCTGTTCTGCGGACGGGTTTAGCAAATATTGCATACACCGTTTTCTTCTCGATCTCTTTCGACACGAGGCCGACACCGACAAAGATCGCGATGAATGTTCCGAAAAATAGAACTGCGGTCAGGCCGAGATTGACGATCGTGCGTGCCTCCTGGCCATCGGTCAGCTCGCCCAGCAATATCGCACAGGCGGTGATAAGCAGTACGAAAAGGACAAGGTTATACAAAACCCTATCTCTGATCGCCTCGCGAAATGTGTTTTTCGCAATCGAAAATATTCTGTGAAACGGGCTTTTTGAGGCCGATGCTGCACTCATCTTGAAATAAAAATAAGAAAGGAAATATCAGGCGAACGCCTGCGTTTATTCTAGCACAATTTCGGCGGGTATATTCGATCGTTTTCTGCGAACGATAAGCAATATTAGTCCGCCAATTAGGAAGAACCATCCTATAAGAGAAATTATCCTTGATGCCAGAATTCCGTCTGTTTCGCGAAAACTCAGGCTTACGTTCGAAGCCTGTTCCGGTACAGCGATCAGTATCGATCCGTCGTCCGCCTTTTCTACGTTCGCGGGTTGGCCGTTTACATTCGCCGTCCAACGAGGATAGTAAAAGGTCGCAATGCGAACATTCCCGGCAGTGCCCGCCGTCAAAGTAAATTGCCTCTCGGTTGCATCCCATTGTTCGACTGAATAACTTCGGCCGTTAACCGTCACCTTTTCCGCATTTTTCAACGCATCGTTTTTCCCCCAGATCGGCCACCAGCATTCGCAGCCCGGCTGAACATTTATCGAGTCGACCAATTTCGCTATCTCTTCGCGAGGTATGGGAGCAGATGGGACAACTATCTGGGTGACGTCGAATATCATTACCAGTGTAAATATCAGTGCCAGCGAATATGCGAGAGGCCTTGTTACTTTTGTTTGGCGCTTGATCAGCTTGATTACTCCGATCGGAAACAGGAGCGACGCCATAAGCGAAGCAGGACCAAGCCATCGGTAGGGGAATTGCAGCTTTTGAATGAATGAAATGTTATTCCACAGAAAGGTACTTGCCGAAGACATCATGAACAGGGCAAAAAGTCCGGTAGCGCTAAGTGCGAAAATGTGTCTTTCGGAAGAATCTTTAGCTTTGCGTCGATTGATGATCGCGACAACTATTATAGGGATGAACAGCGTATAAGTGAGAACTATGCATGTATCCAATAGCCATAAAAAACGCTGGATATACACCTCTCGCGAGTTTAGAAACATCGGGAAGAAATAGGTCGAGTAATTATAAAAACCTGCCGCGTAATATTCGGAAGTGTTGTGTTTGACCCACGCCAGCTCCGTTACCATTCTTAACCAGTAAAAAGCGGTTGTCGCGAGGCTTAAGGCGAATGCGGCAGCGAATCTGGTCACAGTACGCAGCAACGAATCCCGATTCAAAAGACAGAGAACGAAAACTCCCAGCGAGATCGATCCCATTATCGTGGATGGGATATGCGAAAGGATCAGAGCGGAAAAAGCAGCCGCGAAAAGGAGCGAGTCGATCCATTGACCACGTTTAACTACCCTATATGCGTATAAAAAACAAAAGGGAAGAATAGCCGCTCCCACAAACTCGGCAAGGAGGAAAGCCTGAAAAACCTGTAATAAATGATACGGGACGATCGCATACAGGAGCGCAGTCAGAAGTGCCTGATTTGGCGTGAGCCATTCTTTGGCAAGAAAATAAGTTCCGCAACACGCTACGAACATCCACAACAGCATCGACAGCCAAAGCGTGTCATACCAGCTATGCGACCCGAACTGAATTACGCCCATGACCATATGGGCAAGGGGCGGATAAAAGCGGACTCCGACGCTTCCAAACCCGTTGTTGTCGGCGGCTCCCCACGATGGAAGAAGAGTACCGTTAGAGAATGCGTCAAAATACGTTCTGGCAAAACGCAAGTGTTGGCCGAGGTCGTAGTTTTCCGGAATACCGAAATACGCAGCCGGCCCGATCAATAGAAGTGAAAACACAAAAAGACAGGCGATTGCCGACCAATTACCGATCCGGAAATTTATTAGGCTGAATTCGGTTATGCGTTTTAACACAGGGATGATTTTAGCAGAGGATGCGAAGTGTGTTTCATGGATATTTTCTTAAAGAGTTTTTCCACGAAATACACGAAACAGATCAAAAAGAACCAAACAACAAAAGAGGCCGTCTTTTCAGACAGCCTCTTTTACTATCGATCAGACACTTACTACTGCGACAGAGGTCCGCAACCAGCCGGTCCGGTCATCGGCGATGCCTGGCATCCTTCAACCTGGAGAGCTGTCAATGCAGTTCCGATTGCAGTCGCCGTGGCGTCGGTAACGATCACACCCGTAGTGTTGACGCCGAAACGACGCGTACCCGTCATCGTCAAGCCGCTTGCCGACGTAGGAACGGCTGCGAAGTGAAACGTAGCAGGAATCGTAGAGGTTGCTACGACCGCACCACCGATGAATTTGTAGCCGCTCTTGGTTGTCGACGAACCGCCGAGGACGGTGTCAACAAGATTGACGCCTGCAAGAGTTACCAGACCTGATTCGTCAGCCGTTGCTGCACCAGCAAACAGGCCGTTACCTGAGGTTGCTGCGTATGTCATGTTTGCTCCGTGCAGTGTACGCAAGGAGGAAATAGCTGAACCTTCGTTAGCAGAACGACGTGCTGCAAGCAGGTTCGGGATAGCGATCGCTGCGATGATACCGATGATAACAACGACGATCAAAAGTTCGATAAGTGAGAAACCTTTCTGATTTTTCATTTGTAATTCACAATCTCCTAAAGTTTGTATAAGTCTTCGTCAACCTTTCCCAGGCAGAATGCCTTAATACAAGAGCCGTGCCAGACTTAGTGAGTCTATAGTCATTAGTCTTAAGTCTTGAGTCTGCAATATGTTAGCCTCTCGGGTTAGTGAGAACGGCAGGGTGTGAAGTGGCGATCAACAGCGTTAAAATAACAGTTTTTGGTAAAGTGCCCATGACAAAAAGTGTCATTGAAATCGGGTCAACTCAACCCTTTGCAAGTAAGGAAGGCGGGCTTGCCCCCGCTCTTGTAAGCTGTTTATTGAGCAATCTCTGCCTTTCTGATTGTCAGTAATTTATCTTTGAAAATTACAATAATCGAAGTCTTGATCTAAAATGTTCATCTCTTTGAGTACTCTGGCGGACAAAGAATAAAAGCCGAATAGTCACAGTCAGGAAGGCGGGCTTGCCCCCGCTCTTTATAGATGGCAAAGAAATGGACAAATCAGAACCTGCCGGGTGCTTTACATTTTGTAACGGGCAATGTATTCCCGCGTCAGCCAATATTCAGTATCGAAGATAATTGCAAGGCCTTTCTCGAAGAACTCCAAACTGCCAGAAACGAGCGGGAATGCAAATTGATCGCTTTCGTTTTAATGCCAGATCATTTTCATCTGGTTCTAAATCCACGAGACGGCGACATTCAGACGCACACCGGAATTTTGAAAAGTCTTTCGGCAAAGCGTTTGGTCGAACTCGCGCCCGAAAATATCTATTTCAATGGAAAAGAAAATCAGGTCTGGCAGGAGAGTTTTAAGGCTTTGCCGCTGTGGAGCCAATGGATGATCAGCCAGAAGACCAATTATATACATGCAAATCCGGTGAAAGCGGGTCTGGTAAAGACCGCAAGAGATTTTCGGTGGTCCAGCTTCAGGGCATTTTATGGCGAAGAGTCTGATCCGCTTCTTCAGATTGACAGAGAATGGTGGTGGCCAGAGGATGTTGAGAAATTGAGAGTGGCGATGGGTGAAGAAGAGCGGGGGCAAGCCCGCCTTCCGGACTGAGACTGGGCAGGTTTTTTGTCTTTTTATTCAACAATTGCAGTATTTAGAAGAACGGGGGCAAGATTCAAGACTTTGGACTCTGGACTCAAGACTATTTCTATTCCCCATTTCGCATTTGAGCGGATAGCGATCTTAGATTGTGTTTGTCTAAGAGATGCCGGAGCGACCTGACTTGCATTTGCAGTAGGTCGGCGGCTTTTGTTTGATTGCCGTCGGTTAATCTTAAAGCTTCGACTACGTAGGTCTTTTCGAGGTTATCGAGATGAGCGGCCAGGTTAAGGCCATTTTCAGGCAGGTCGAATTCGGCATTGATACGTTCCGGGTTGTAGTTAGTAATGTGCTCCGGCAGACGCTCGGGCATTATCTCGTCGCCGCGTTCGAGGGCCACGGCGCGTTCGATAGTATGTTCGAGTTCGCGGACGTTGCCGCCCCACATATAGCCTTCCAGCATCTGCATCGCTCTGGGTGAAAGCGTCAAATTCCGGCCCGTTTGATCACAGAATTTATTGATGAAGTGGTCCACGAGGTCCGGTATGTCCTCTCGGCGGTCGCGCAGCGGCGGCAGGCTTATCGGAATAACCGAGATGCGGTAAAAAAGATCTTCGCGGAACGATCCGTCGAGCGACATCTGTTTTAGATCGCGGTTCGTCGCGGCGATAACGCGGGCGTCGATCGGTATCTCATCATGCGCTCCGACCGGACGCACTCTTCGTTCCTGAAGGACGCGAAGAAGCTTGACCTGCATGGCAAACGACATCTCGCCAATCTCATCCAGAAAGATAGTGCCATGATTTGCGGCTTCAAAAAGGCCTTTCCGATTCGTGTTGGCTCCGGTAAACGAACCTTTTACGTATCCGAACAACTCCGATTCGAGGAGCGTTTCGGTAAAAGCACCGCAGTTAATAGATATGAAGGGCTTTTCGGCCCGCGGGCTGAGGTCGTGGATCGCGCGGGCGACCAGTTCTTTGCCGGTTCCGCTTTCGCCATTGATAAGAATTGTCGATTGCACCTCGGCGACGGTCTCTATCATTTGATAGATCGCCTGCATCCGCGCAGAGTTGCCGATGATGTTCTTTATGCTGCCGCGCTCACGCTGGGCGCGTTTGAAGGCACGGTTCTCATCAACGAGAGCCTGTTTTTCGAGAGCTTTCTTGACGAGCAGCTTTAACTCTTCGACATCGAAGGGCTTTTGAATAAAGTCGTCCGCACCGAGTTTGAATGCTTCGCGGGCTGTTTCGACCGATGCGAACGCCGTCATCAGGATCACGCCTATGTCCGGTTGGTGTTCCCGGGAAGCGCGCAAAAGCTCGATGCCGTCCATGTCGGGCATTCGTACATCGGAAATAATTACGTCGGCAGGCTCGGCCTTTACAAGTTCGAGAGCTTCGCGGCCGTTGGTGGCGGTTCGAATGGCATGTCCGTCGCCTTCGAACACTAGTGTTAGGAGCTGTCTATAGCTCTGTTCGTCGTCAACGATCAATATGTTTGACATTATTAGCCTGAGACTTCAAGGGGAAGTGCGTTTTGTTCAATTGAAATTGGAGGATAGACGAAAACGAAATGCGTAAAAACTTTCACGCACTTCTATTTTCACAGAAACACCCTGCTTTGTTCAAGAGGAAATTTCAGGATCGTTCTTTTTCACGTTTAAATGGGCTTTGATCGGTGCGGGAGTTTGCGGTTCATCCGTATCATCAAGGTTGCCGGTCGACGGAGATTTTCGGTCTCTCGGCAACTCAACTGTGATGGTCGTGCCTTCGCCCTGGGAACTTCTGACGTTGATCGTTCCGTTATGGTCGCGGATTATCTGATACACGATCGATAACCCAAGTCCCGTACCGCCCGTGGTAGATGTGGCAAACGGCTCGAACAACTGTTCCACTTGCTCCGGCTGCATTCCCTTGCCCGTGTCTTCAAAAATGATCCTGACCTTATTATTTTTCGCCAGCTCTAATTTAATTGAAAGCTTTCCGCCATCGGGCATTGCCTGAATGGAGTTTCTGGTCAGGTTCCAGAACACCTGCTGTATCTGCGTTTGATCGGCGGAAACGAAAACCGGATGCTGCGGGATCGATTCTTCGATCGTATGATTTTCCTTTACGTCGGGGCTGTGTTTTAGCAGTTTTGCCGTATCACGGATCGAATCACGAATATCAACCTCGGAATAGTTGCCGACTTTCGGTTTAGCGTAACTAAGGAAATTAGTGATTATGCTGTTGAGGCGATCCGATTCGCGAAGGATTATGCCCATCAGATCGGTTTGGATCGAATTAGGCGGCATGTTCGATTCGAGTACCTGTATCGCCCCTCGCATCGCACCTAGCGGATTACGTATTTCGTGGGCCAGGCCCGCGCCGACCCGGCCGACGGCAGCGAGACGATCTTTTCGCCTGATGCTTTCCTCCATCGAGCGGATCTCGGTCAGATCCTGAAACGTCATAATATAGCCGCTAGCCTCGTTTTCCTCTGAATAAAGCCGCACAACGCTGTATCCGATACGCACCACAAATCCATCCGGCGTTGTTAGGTCCGTCTCAAACCTGGGCTGCATTTCACTCGTTTCCTGAAGCGCCAGTTCAAATTCGTCGTGAATATTACCAAAAAGCACAAACAACGATGTTCCGCGCACGTCTTCCGCCAGATAGCCGGTGATTTCCGTAGCCGCAGCGTTGAATGTAAAGATGATACCGCTAAGGTCGGTGGTTACGAGTCCGGATCGGATCGATTCGATAATGCGTTCGTGAAGAGCTCGAAGGTTTTCGAGACTTTTGGTTGCTTCGCGTAATTCTTCGCCAGAAGAGCGACGGTCGGCAAGGCGCGAGGCAAGCAGACCGACCACAAGAAACGCGACCATATGGAAACTGACGATCTGTACGATCTTACCCGGCGATTGAACTGCGCCGGAAGCCTCAATGACCTGAAAACCAGTCAATAATGCCAATGATCCGAACAGTCCGATGCAGAAGACCGCCATGAAGATCGTCGAACGCGGCCTCAAGAAGATACTCGAAATACCTATTAAAACTATATATAAGGTTATGTAAGGGGAAGTAAGATCGCCGGTTCGCCAGACGAGCCATGTGATCAGTAGGGCGTCCAAGAGAAACTGAAGCCGAACCTGCCACTGCAATTGCTTACTGAGCCTTAAAAAAAAGAAATAGACGACCGTCAGGCCCACTGCGATAATAAAGATCAGCAGAGCATTTTGCGGAATAGTTTGCAGCGTAAACGCCGTCGAACCGCTGTACCAGATCCAACTGGAGACCAGCAGAAGAAATATGACGACGAGACGTCCGATCACCAGAGTCTGAACCTTCTGAAAAAGCGTCGCGTTGGCTGTTAGCCTGTTTTCGTTTAAACTGAACATCGCCATCGGCTGATAATGAAGGAAACGCAAACTCTATGAATTCACCGCTGTTCGAGACTCGCCCGTGGGGCAGTTTCGCCATTTTGGATGAAAGCGATAGTTATAAGGTGAAGAGGATCGAGGTCCTTCCCGGAAAACGTCTTAGCTACCAGCGTCACAAACAGCGAGCCGAGCATTGGTTCGTCGTCCAGGGCACAGCTAAGGTAACATTAAATGGAGATGAAATTCTAGTTCCTGCCGGCCAGGCGGTCGATATCGGAACTGAAGTTGCCCACCGCGTTGAGAACCCCCAAGGCTCTGAACTGCTGGTTTTTATTGAGACACAAACCGGCACCTATTTTGGCGAAGACGATATAGAGCGTCTCGAGGACGATTTCGGGCGGGTCGCCTGATCGCTCTTTCGCTGCAGCCACTTCTCTACTAGAGGTAAAGATTTCCGATGGCACTCAGGACAGAGCAAAAGCTGCCGATAATCCTCTTTATCGTTTTCCTGACGTTGACCACGATCGGGATAGTCTTTTACCAAAGCACTACATCGCTGCAGCAGGCTATTGTATGGGAACGCCAAACGAACGAATTTCTCGCGCTTGTCGATGAAACGGCAGCTCTCGGCTCGAATCTTGATCCGAGTGTTTTCGGTTTTATAATTACCGGCAACGACACTTACCTTGAGCCTTATAATTCCGCCGCTCAAAAGGCTCCCCGAAACATTGCACTTCTTCGCCAACTGGCCGCCGGACAACCACAGACTCTCGAAGAGATCGACCGGCTGGACCAGATACTAAAGGAAACTCTGGACGAGGCTAAGCGAAAGGTTGAATATCGAAAGATAAACGGGCCGAATTCCTTCGATCAAATAACAAACGTGATGGACCGGCCCCGGATCCAACAGCTTCAGGCGTCGATCCTGCGGCTGAAAGGTATCGAGACGCAGCAACTGCAGGAGCGTGAAGCCGGACTAGATAAAGACCTTTCGAGAACGGTATGGATCCTGATCGTCAGCAGCGTGGCAGGAATTCTAGCGCTCGGACTGGCCAATTTTGTTGTCTATCGCGAGATCCGAAAACGACAGTCGGCTGAGGTTGCGCTGACCGATGCCAACCGCGGGCTTGAGAAGCGGATCGACAATCGCACCGCTGAGTTACAGGAAGTGAACGAGAGATTGCTAGATATTGGCAGCCAGCGGGAACTTGCCCTGAACAACGAAAAACGCGCGCGTCACGAAGCGGAGATCGCAAACCGTCTGCGGGACGAGTTTATGGCAACCGTCTCTCACGAACTTCGTACTCCGTTGAATTCGATACTCGGCTGGGCACGTTTACTAAAGGATGGGTCGCTAAACGACGGCCAATCTGAACGTGCCGTAACTACGATCATCAAAAATTCCGAAACGCAGAATCGCCTGATCGAAGATCTACTGGATGTTGCACGCCTCATTTCCGGCAAGCTCGAACTTGAACACGAACCTGTAGACATCGATGAAGCATTGCATGATTCGATCGAAAGTGCCCGTCCGGCGGCAGATGGAAAGCATATAACTATTCATTTAGAGCAGTCCGACACTGTACAGCCTAAGATCGTTTCGGGCGACCGAAATCGCCTACGCCAGGTGTTTTCAAATCTTCTTACCAACGCGATCAAATTCAGCAGCGAATCCAGCAAGATCTCTGCAACAGCATCGAGTGCCGATGGCGTAGCGATAATCGAGGTGAAAGACGAAGGTGTCGGGATAAGTGCGGAATTTCTGCCGATGGTGTTCGAACGTTTTCGTCAGGACACATCAAGCCCGGGTAGAAACGGCGGCCTCGGCCTCGGCCTCGCTATAGTGCGAAATTTGGTAGAGATGCATGGCGGGTCTGTCAGCGTGGAAAGCAAGGGCGAAAACAAGGGAGCGACGTTCACTGTCCGCTTGCCGCTGATCCAGAATTGACGATGGCCTCTGCGGCTTCCAAAAGATCTTTCGCAAAAACCGTCGGCAGATCTATCAATTCGTCACGATGCTTTGGGCCATAGCCGGTCATCACCATAGCCGAACGAATTCCTGCCTTGTAACCTGTCTCCACATCGATCTTCTTGTCGCCGATCATCCAAGAATTTTCAAGGTCGATGTCAAAGTCGCTTTGGGCAGAATTGAGCATTCCGAGATTCGGCTTGCGGCATTCGCAGCCATCGCAGGGCAGATGCGGGCAGAAATAAAAGGCATCGATAGCACCGTCCAACTCGATCTGCATAGCCTCGTGGACCGCGTGCATATCGGCCTCGGTATAGATGTTGCGACCGATGCCCGACTGATTGGTCACGACGACGATCAAAAATCCTTTTGCCTTTAATAATTTCAAGGCTTCAGCCGTATATGGAAACACGCGAAGGTCTTCGACATTCGAGAGGAAATTGACCTCTTCGATCAAGGTTCCGTCGCGGTCGATAAATGCCGTAGGCCGTTTGTGATTTTCAGTACTCATCATTTTCCGACTGACTGCATTTCTAACATTTTCACGGCTGATTCAAAAACGCGTTCAGGCGAAATTCGCGTCATGCAGCGATGATCGATCGGACATTCGCGAAGCATACATGGCGAGCATTCGACCGGTTCGCGGATCACTTCGACATTTTCCCCCAATGGCCGCGTTGTTATGTGATTCGTCGGCCCGAAAATGACGAGCGTTGGTGTGCCAACTGCCGCAGCTATGTGAGCGAGGCCCATATCGTTCGAAATAAAAAGATCGACGACGTTGAGTATTGCGGTCGCTTCCGCGAGATCGGTTTTGCCGGAGAGGTCACTGATATTTGATCTCGACTGTTCGATCACTTCGTTCGCGACGGATCGTTCTTCCTTGGAACCGAGAAGCAGAACATTAGCGTTAAGATCGCCGCTTAGGAGATCACATAATCGCGCAAAATATTCCGCCGGCCATCGTTTAGCGAGCGAATTGGTCGAACCAGCACCTAAGGCAATCGTCGGCCGTGAAAGATCGACTCCGGCTTCGGCTAATATCTCATTCGCCGCACTTCGCCTCGATTCGGCGACGGGCAAGCTGCTTGAGTCGGGAGTTACTTCCAGTTCACTGCCCAGAAGTATTTCTTCAACCTGACCGACAAGATTCAAATAATAATTAGACTCGTGTCTTTCATTTTTCCAATCGGGAATTCCAACCTTGTCAGTGAGGAGAAATGAGCGCTTCTGAGTGGCGTAGCCCAAGCGTTTAGGAATTCCGGCGAGTTTTGCAACGAGAGCCGATTCGAATGAGTTGGGGAAAAGCACGGCCAGATCAAACTGCTGCGGTTTCAAAATTCTTGCCTGTTCCAAAATTGACGCGACCTTCGATGCGCCTTTATCAAAACCGATTATTTCGTCAATAAAATCAGCGTCACGGAAGATTCCTTCCGCCCAGTTTCGTGTATGCAGCGAGATCGAGGCAGCAGGGAAACTGGCACGCAATCGCCGCAATGCCGGAATGGTCATCACCGCGTCACCGATCCAATTTGTGCCTCTAACTATAATTCGCATTGATTGGAAAAATTTTTAACGCAAAGTCGCAGAGACGCAAAGACGCAAAAAAGATTTAATGCAGAACTCTACTAATGTGAATCAACCGCCAAATAAAACCCTTGCGTCTTTGCTCCTTCGAGCCTTTGCTTTAAAAAAGCGTTCTTAACCCGTCGTCCAACCCGACTTCAGGCTTCCAGTCCAGTTCCTGCATCACTCGGCTTAGGTCCGTAACGTAGTTCATCGGAACGGGTATGGGCAGAGGTTCGTCGTTGACAACGGCTTGCAGGCCGGAAACTTCTTCCATTTTCTTTACAAGGTCGATCAGGGAAAGTGCGTTCGTGCTGCCGCCGCCGAGGTTGTATAGGCCGTGCCGGATTATCGAATCGTAAAATGCTTTGCAGGCCGTGGCCAGATCATCGACATGAAGCAGATCGCGAACCGGTGATCCGCCGCCGGGCAGTCTAATGCGTTCGCCAAAATTGATCGCGTTAGCGAAATTGCTGACGAAGCCCGGCGTATTTTCCCCGCCGCGTGGTGAATAGATCGTGGACAAACGAAAAATGCACGACCGGAAATTATTCTGATGCGCGTAGTAATCAACGTAATGCTCGGCGATCAGTTTCGACCATTCGAGAGCGGATTGGCCGGCGAAAAGTGTCTGACACGTTTCCGGCACTTCTGCGAAATTATCGGCAAAGCGGCCGTAAACATCCTTGGTCGATGCGAATATAAAAACAGCACCTTCGCGAACGCGTTTTAAGAGATTTATCGTGCCTTCGACATTTGTAAGGAAGACATTTTCAGCCGCGTCAGGCGATTTATCCAGATGAGCGGCAAGATGAATTATCAGGTCATACTCTGCGGCGTCCTGAACGTCCTGCAAATTCAACACATCGCGGCTTGATCGGCGCGAAAAGTCGTCAGCGTCAAAAAAATTGCGTACATGCGTTCCTAAATAGCCGCTGCCGCCCGTAACTAAAACCTTCATAGATACAAATTGACTAGACACCGAACCTATAAACTTAATAGAATTTTACAGGGCAACCGTCCATTTCCGAAACCCCTCTAATTTTCCGGATATTCAATCAAGCAATGCAGGAACGGCCGTCGGTCAAAAGTACGCGCTCGAAAAAGCCGCCAAAAGGATGGATGAACGCAAAGCGTGTCTCCGCTTATAAGGCACCGCCGCGTTCGCGTTTTCGCCGAATGCTGGGATGGGTATTCAATCCCTGGACGCTGATAGTCTCCCTTGCGGTCATGCTCGGATGCTTTCTAACGGTAACGTATTTCTGGTTTGAGTATTCCGACAAGATCGACCGTAAACTGTTGAGCGGGGAAGTGTTTACGCCGACCGCCGGAATATATTCCGCTCCTAAAACTTTGCGGGCAGGTGACGCCACGTCGATGAATGACCTGATCGAATATCTCAAGTCGGCCGGCTATATCGAAAAGAATAATAAAGCCGATCTTTCGCGCAGCCGTTATTCGATACAGGACGGCAGGCTGCTGGTAGAACCCGGAATGACAGGTGTCATAAACGGCGAAAAAGCGTTCGTTCCGCTTCAAATAAAGTTTTCAAAAGACGGCAAATCGGTTGAGGCAATACAAGATCTTGCCAGCGGCTCAGTAACCGAAAAGGCAAAACTCGAACCTAAAATGCTCAGCACGATCGCGGCTGAGGGCGATGGCCGCCGCAAAACTGTCAATTTCGCTGATCTGCCGCCGCATCTGATCAAGGCAATAACCGTTACCGAAGACCGAGCATTTTTTGAGCATTACGGGGTGAATCTTCGCGGCATCGCTCGGGCACTATGGCATCGTTACGAAGGCGATGAAGAAACGCCGTTGTCGAATCAGGGCGGTTCGTCGATAACGCAGCAGCTTGTAAAAAATCTCTTGTTGACGAACGAACCGACGCTTGAGCGGAAAGCGAAGGAAGCGTTCATGTCGGTCATCCTCGAGACTCGGTTGACCAAGCAAGAGATCTTTACACTTTACGCAAACCAGATATATCTCGGGCAGCAAGCTGGTGTCTCTATATACGGAGTGGGCGAGGCTTCGAATGTATATTTTGGCAAGGATGTTTCGCAGATCACTCTGCCGGAAGCGGCGTTTCTCGCCGGTATCATCCGCAGCCCAAACCGGTATAATCCCTTCAAAAATCTCGAAAAAGTTACCGAGCGCCGAAATCAGGTACTCGACTCGATGCTGGAGACCGGCGACATCGCACCCGAACTGCACACCACCGCACGCAATACGCCGCTTGAATTAAAACCGATCTCGACAAAAAAAGACCTACAGGGAATGCCGTATTTTTCGCAGTATGTGATCGAAGAACTGCCTAAGGTGGTAAGCGATCCCGAAGCCTTGCAGCATCTTCGCGTCTATACCTCGATCGACCCGGACCTTCAGCTGATGGCGTACGAGACGGTCAGCAGGCGGCTCGAAAAACTCGACAAGTTCTTTCCTAAAAAGGCGAAGGGAAATTTGAACGCCGCTCTCGTCGCCATACGGCCGAAGACCGGCGAGATCGTGGCAATGGTCGGCGGGCGCGATTATCAGGAAAACCAATTTAACCGCGCGACGGATGCAATGCGTCAGCCGGGATCGGTGTTCAAACCTTTTGTATATGCGGCAGCCTTGAACTCGGCATACGATACCGCGTCTCGTGTATTTACCGCAGCGACGGTTTTGAAGGACGAGAAAAAAATATTCACGTTCGGTAACGACAGCTATGCGCCTAATAATTACGGCGACCATTTTTCCGGCGAAGAGATCACGCTTCGCGATGCGCTGGTAAAAAGCAAGAACACGATCACCGTCGATGTCGGAATGCAGGTCAACATCGGCCGCGTGATGAATTTAGCCAACAAAGCCGGTATGCCGAAGGTTGAAAAGGCATATCCGTCAATGGCGCTCGGCACGGCGGAGGCAACGCCGCTGCAGGTTGCGACCGCATATACGATGTTCGCAAATCTCGGTGACCGCGTGATGCCGATGCCTATCACACAGGTCACAGCCGGTGACGGGCGGGCGGTTTCGGTTCCGCAGGTCGATAGAAAAAATGTCGTCAGATCGGATGTCGCCTACATCATGGACGACATTATGAAGGACGTTATAAACCGCGGCACCGCGGCTCAAGCTCAGGGCTGGGGTT
>Ga0193752_1001057_pt1 | contig 24094 bp, 24 predicted proteins | sample H1c1metaG_FD_144924 | JGI IMG/M metagenome (GOLD analysis project Ga0193752, IMG submission 144924) | Soil microbial communities from a riparian zone of the East river system, Colorado, United States - H1c1 | ecosystem: Environmental > Terrestrial > Soil > Riparian zone | place: USA: East River...
ATGAAGGGTGTAGTGTTCGTGGTGGGATATACTCTGATGTATAGTTATGGGTATTACTTTGAGCAAGAAAAACATAAACACCACGTTATGCGCTGTTAAAGATGGTGTCTGAATTCAGGCAGAACTTCGACAACTCTAATCTGACCAAGCCTCCCGACTACCTATCGAGGTTATTTGCGTTCGGACAGAATCTGCAAATCGTATGCTGTATAACCATCGAAAAAACCGCTCGGTATTTGATAATAATAGTCCCCTGGGAAAACTCTTTTTTCAATCATTTCATTTTTTCCCTCGTGACTATTCCATTGTGGGTTTATAGTCGGAAGAGCCTCAGTTGCCCAATCTAAGGAACGTTTAATACCTGCTAATAAAAGCTGTTGAATTTGATGAACCTTTTTTATGGTGTCGGGGTTTACTTTGGACGTTTGCTTAATCATTCCGTGAGATATTTCGTTTCTGAGTTTGTAAAGTGCATTAAATTCCTTTCTCGTTAGCCCCATCGCACCCTCTAAATAAGAACGCATTGTTTTCACTGCCTTCGGCAACAAAGTGGATTTTTGACAATTTAGACACTCGCGAGTGAAGTTTTTGCAATTATCGCAATACCAATGTTCCTGAATAATTGGAGCGAGAACCTCAAGGCCCACCCAATTATAGGAAACCTGGTCTAGCGGATTTGAAGATGAAAGTCCTTTAAGAAACCAACTAATAGCGCTTTCAACTTTGTCAGGTATGTCTTGCCTTAGAAATGCTGGGTCCAGTTTGACCGCTTCATTAAATTCAAATAAGCCCATTGAAGATCTTAGAACAGCTGGTGGAGCAGTAAACAGTAATTCTTCAAATTCCTGGCCAACTGTTAGATTTCTGGGAATGACTCTGGCGCTAACAACTGCGAAATTTTCCATCCAGCTAAATGATAATTTAAGTAAATAGCCACGCAAAAATGAAAGGTCCTCGGTCGGTTCGAACATATTTCTTCCCGTTCCCTCCATTTCAATCAAACTAACATTCAATTCCTTCCACTGCTTATCATTTTCGAAGAATTTCTTTGTTCGGACGGTACGCATGACGATGAGAGGATTGTTACAAAGAGTGAGGATCTTCGGTAGTATTATGCCTGGTAGTATCCAAACCTGAATTAAGTAGGGAGCTTTCTGTTTCAATTATCTTTTTTTAGGCAAAGTAAAATTTTATTAGAATTATTGGTAGTCTTAATGTAATCAGATAAACAGCTGAAGTATTTTCACTCACAATAGCCTTCTTCCTGTTTGCTCAAGATAAATTTGTCTATCATATCCGGATATTTCTTGAATGAAGATCGGAGGGCGGTGATAATCATCGATGGAACTCAGTGTAGCCTTCGCCACCATTACATTTTGACCTTCCCACTCTATCCACTTTGGATTACTTAATGGCAACTTGTCATCCGGCCAGCCTAATTCGTTTTTTATTGCGCTCAATAGCAATTGATGTACCCTGTTGACCACTTTAACAGCGGTTTCTACCCCATCGAAATTTTGCGATAGTTGTCCGTGTGAAATGTTGTTTCTGGTCTTGTGTAATTCATCGAACTCATCCCTGGAGACGCCAAGGGTATTTTCGATGAACGACCGGATGGTCAATACAGAATTTGCTCCCTGAGTTGATCTCCCACAGTCGGGACAGTTTGGTGTATCACTTCCGCATTTATTGCAGTTCCAACTACCTGAAACTTTTGGAGCAAGTGTTTCAAGGCCGATCCAGTAACTAATAAATTGATCCATTGCATTGGACGAATAAGTCCCCTTTACAAACCAACTAATAGCTGTCTCAAGAGTCTGGGGGAGCACACGTTGCAAAAATGCTTCTTCCAGCTCCACTCTACTATTATTTACGAGAAAAGTATTAATTAAACTAAGTCCTGGTGGCACGCCACCAAAAAGCAGTTGTTCGAATTCATCACCTACCTGTATATTTCGGGGGATCATTCTGACGCTAAAGACTTGAAAGTCTTTAAGTAGGTTGAAGGACAACTTAAGCAATTGTTTCCCCAAGAACAAAATATCTGGAGTAGGCTGAAACATATCCTCACCTGTGCCCTCCATTTGAATAAATGTCGACTGAAATTCAATTGGGGCAGCGTCCCTTATACCTGGTTTCGTTAGTCTGACTGCCCTAATTGTAACTCTTGGTTTATCATAAATGACCACTTCTTCGTTTAGTTCGAGGCCCGGAAGTATCCAAACTTGAAGTAGATATGGTTGGCTTGATTTCACCTTAAACATTTTTTTGGAGAAAATTAGAAAATCAATTTATAAATATCCTTGCAATGCTCTATAAGGAGTTTAGCGATTCCACACACAGGTTCTTTAGGGTGTTTTTTGAAGTGGCCAGTTATGACGGAATTTATTCATAACATAATTTATGTCCTCGGATAAGCAGTTAAATACTTTGACACTGGAAGGCAGCTCAGTATTAGGGTGATACCTTATGGCTGGCTGTTCATTAGAAAAGTCTTGAAACACTATATGGCAAATGTAAATTTGTCCATTCCACTCGACAGACGGATAGTATTTTTGAGCATTATAAAATGAACTTTGTACTTGAAAAAGAAATCATTTGTTTTTGTTGTCTTTCTTCATATTGGTTTCCCGGATTCTGTTGAGGTAATTGTTTATGGCCTTTACCGGTTTGTCATTGAGCAATTCTTCCCTTGCCTTCTCAATAATTTTATCGGAGCCGTCAATTTTGTATAAATATATTTTGATACCGGTTATCAACTGGTCCGGGTCATAATCTGTTTTCCTGTAATTGATTTTAAAATTTGCTGTTGATACCACAGATAGCAATTCATTCACGAGATGTGCAAAATTATGCGGTGATGAAAATGTCAAATCGTCAATATATCTGGTATACGTGATACCATGTTCATTGCAGAATGCTGCAAGCCGAACATCTGTCTGGTAAAATACCAGGTTTGAAACCGCGGTACTGGTGGGCGCCCCTTGCGGAACTTCATTGTCTTTCGTGGTAAGCCTGGACAACCAGTGGGCCATATGCGGTGAATAATCAAGTCCGATTAACGCATCATATACATGGTTATGTTTGATATTGGGATAGAATTCCTGCAGGTCGGTGGCGAAAAGATATTTATTACCCTGGTGTTTTTTGGCGTTGGTCAAATTGCTTTTTTTCTTCACGCCACCCTGCACATTTGGAAGCAGCACAATTTTGGAAAAAATATTTTTATTAATTCGTGACTGGATCTCTTTCAGCAGCACGGATGGACTCCTGTAGGTTCTTTTTTTTATCGTACCATCTTTATAGGTTTTTACCAGCCCTGTTTTTTTGTTGATCTTTTCTTCTGACCATGACCTATAACTGGTATCCACCGTTTTTAAAACGCTGTCCAGCTGTTCCGCACAGAAACCAGTCAGGTAACAGAGCTTTTTGTATTCGTATTTTCTGAAAGCCGCTGCTTTAGACGGTGAAGAATTCATGTACCAATGAGTTAATGGATGGACTAACTATTTTAAAAGCTTTCCTTTTGCTGGGTTGTACATCATCCTCTGTCATTGATAAGAAAAAAAGAATTGGCAATGGCACATTAAGCGCTTCACTGATCGCTTTTAGGGTAGAAAGATTGGGCTCTTTCAAATTGCTTTCGATCTGCGAGAGGTAAGTCTGCGTTATGCCGCAGGAAAGGGCAAACGCTTCCTGCGTCTGGCCTTTTTGTTTCCTGATATTTTTTATGATTGTGCCTAAGTCCATGATGATAAAGAAGAAAATTAAAGAGCGATCGGATTAGAAATTTGGCAGCTGGGTTTCATCATTACAATCTTTTGAAAAGAATTTAATTAATAGCAAAATGACCTGAACAATTTCCTGGCGGATCTGCTCATTTGTTTTGCCTTTTTTCTTTTTCAGCAGTTGAAGTTTTGATATCGCTTCAGCAGCGGTTTGACGATCCTGTTCCGAAAGAGAACACTGGCTCTGGGTGATAGCGGTCAGACTCCTGATGGCGCTATCAATGACGCGGTTTTGTTTTAACCTACTCATAGATTTTGTTTTTTAAAGACAACATCATGTATTGCCCTGTGATGTTGCAATACCGATGAATGAGCTGGCTTGACTGAAGTCCTGTACGCGTAAACAATGTTCTCATGCACTCTCTAAAAATTCCTGTGACCTATAAATACTATAAGATATAAGTTGTAAACAACATACACTGTATAAGCGATAAACAGTATCACTAAAAACACTTTTGACCAATACACCTCAATCGAACGAACGACGGTGGAGGGAAATGTGGTAAGTGTTAGTTTACCCCGGAGGGTTACCTTTGCAGGTTTCAAAAATTCTCCGTAAAGGAAGTCAGCCCCACGCCATGTTTCAAAGAACTACAGCAAAAATAATCCTTCTCTTCTTAATCACCAAAAAAATATTACTGGGAGTTAATAAAATGTCTATTTATATGTCCTGACAGTGTTAGCGGTTCCGGAAAAGCTAGCAAGGCATCAAGACCCCCCATGGAATTTCAATTGAATTGGCGTTTATAAATCTATTATGGGACTATCAATGTTTCGGCGGATTCAGGCTGCGAAAGTGTTTTGTTACTTGTTTTCTCACTTTTGTCTCCCAAATCGTCACCGAACTCCGAAGATATGAAGTCATATATTAGTCCTTGATTATGATCCAATCATTACGGCGCTGGAGGTTCTTTTGTAAATGCCGGTATATTTTATCAAGCACTTTCCTGCTAATCCTGCCTCCTCCTTTCCAACCCCAAAGTGTCACCTTTTTGAACAAGCGTGGAGTGTCCGAACGGCAGTAAGTTAAATACGTCTTGCCTTTTGTGTCCTTGTATGTTGCGGCAAGGACGTGAGCTGTAAATAATACCGGGGGATTATAAGGAACGTTTTTTCCACTTAGTGTTAGATAAGACTCGTCATTGAGATTTGGTGCAATAAATGGATCGTGGTTAAAGTGATGGTTGTTGGATGCATCATTATAGCCTAATTCTGAGAACCGGAGTTCTTCCGCCGGACAACCACCATAGTTTGCCAACTGCCATCCGCCACCAGCAGCCTGGAAGTATAAACGTGGTTCAGACTCGTCTGGTTTTACTTTAAGTCTGCTCCTTACCCAGGAGATCACTAATGGCAAGATCACAAGAGATACTTGTCCATTACTATAAGGACTTATCACGGCGTTATTCACCTGTCCGAATATCCCTTTACTGATTGATCGACTAGCAGAGATGAGATGTCGTTCGTAGAACGACGCTGACGATTTTTTGATGATGTTGCCATACTGAAAGATTTAACCCGCAAAATTAAGCGGCAGTCATATCAGCACTTGCCATTGAAAATGCAAATCCACACGGGGAACGGTCATTAGCTTTCAAGTCAGGCCAGTATAAGATATATGTCATGACTTGGAATGAGATTTTTAACGAGTTTGAAATGAAACATAATTTCCTAAACGATAAATTAAAGCTGGAGCGCCTAAACTTACTAGGGAATTTCCAATCCGCAGAGGAAGCGGTGAGTGTTTTGGCTGGTAACACTCCCGTTTGCAACCCGAGGTAACTCTGGTCGGACCTGCCGATGACGACCCGTTCTGATCGGCAATTGATGGTATCCTGCAATCCGTGGAAATATTTATTTTTTATTAGCGGGAGAGACATTACATTTAATACAGATTGCACGCAACCACCTATAGATCAACAGTGCCCACTACCATCGCGACTGCTCAAGCTATTACTTTTGGTAAGACTATTTTGCCTATTAAGCGGGTAGAAACGTTTTCTGCCGAAGAATGGGAGCAGTTTGTGGAAGAGTGGCTGGATGTAAAGGAGAAAGATTACCTCGAGATTGAACTCCTGGGCGGGGCAGGAGATATGGGAAGGGACGTAGCTGCGTATGTGTCAGATAACAAGAAACCAGGTTACACGTGGGATTGCTATCAATGTAAACATTATGATCGCCCGATCATGCCTACCCAGGTATATGTTGAAATCGGAAAGATCATTTATTATACTTCCATCGGGCATTTTCCTGTTCCCAGGAAATATTATTTCGTTGCTCCCAAGGGGTGTGGCACTTCGCTTTCAAACCTGCTTAAAAATGCAGGTAGGCTAAGACATGAAGTAAAGAAAAACTGGCTTCAGTACTGCGAGAATGAAATTATTTCTAAAAAAAGTATTACACTCGATACCGCTTTATCAGCATACATCGATGCATTTGATTTTACCATCTTTGAAAAGATCGCTGTTAAGGTAATTATAGAAGAACATACAGCGCATGCCAATCATCTCTCTTGGTTTGGTGGCGGATTACCTGAGCGAACCGAAATAACTGAAGGTATGCTTCCGGCAGCAATCGCTGCAAGCGAAAGCATGTATGTATCGCAATTGCTGCTTGCCTATGGTTCAGAGAAGGCGATGGAGTTTAAGGACACCGCATCTCTGACTGATCCATACGGAAGCCATTTCAAAAGAGCACGGTTAAATTTTCATTACGCCGAACAGCTTAGAAATTTGTACCGCGATAGCTTACCAACAGGTACGTTTGAAAAATTCCAGGAAGAAATATATGATGGCGTTGTAAATGTCTATGAAGCGACACATACGAATGGGTATGAAAAGGTTAAAGCAGTGGAAAACCAGGCCGTCATTGTGACTATCGCGTCTAATCCACTGAAAGATGTAAGTGTTCAGAAAGATAAGCTGGGAATATGTCATCAATTGTGTAACGAAGAAAAATTGAAATGGATAGTAAACTAACAATATATCCCTTTAATAACAGTATTGAAACCGGGTTGCGCACTCTGTGCATTCTGAATTCAATGTTTCCCCATTCTTATGATCTGGAAACATTGGTATGCATGGACTACCTGTGTGTACATACGGGTGATTTTGATCAGGGCATGGAAAGCCTTCACCCGGCTAATCCTCACAGGACTGGCGAACTGTTCGTGCGCAGGAGCATAATAGAAGAAGGACTCGTACTATTTATTTCACGTGGACTGATTACAACTTTGTATCTCGGATCTGGTATCGAATACCAGGCGACCGAACTTTCAAGCAGTTTCCTGGATAAAATAAATTCGCCCTATTCAATAGCGATGATGGAACGTTCTGAGTGGCTCAGGAAAAGATTTGACGAGGAGGATAACACGACTATTCAGAAATATGTAAAATCTATAACATCAAATTACGCCTTTCAAACTCTCAGCAAATGAATAGCGGATATATCATACGGGAATTAAGGTTGACAGGCCCTACTACTAGTCCTGCCTTCGTTCGCTTTCAAAAGGGTTTGAATATTATATCCGGTCCTTCAAATACAGGCAAAACATATATTTTTCAGTGTATTAATTATATGCTGGGAGGATCCACGGCTCCAAAAAATATCGTTGAAGCAAGAAACTACGCTTATTGCTACTTGGAAATTGAAACTACCGGAGGAAAATTATATATCCTAAAATCAGATTTGAGTGGAGGTGATTTTCATGTCTATGATGGTGCGATTGATGACTTGAAGGAGAACACCACTTTTAAAAGGTATAATCGCAAACACAGTGACAGCGAAGAAGAGAGCATCTCGCAGTTTTTCTTATCGCTCTGCCAGCTTACAGGGAAAAAATTGAAGATGAATGTGAACGGAAAGAAAAGAGGTTTATCGTATCGCGACCTTGTCAGGCTGGCACTAGTAGATGAAACTAATATCGTTACAGACAAATCTTTAATAGTATCGGTTCAATATGTAAATCAAACAGTGGAAAGGAGTGTATTTAAACTGGTGCTCACCGGCAAAGATGACAGCCACCTGATTGAGAAATTAAGCACCAAAGAAATTACACATCGCAAAGGTAAGATCGAGATGCTGACCGATTTAATTGCAGGTGTTGATAAGGATATGGCAGGCCTTACAGTTCAAAATTTTGAGCCTGAGCAATTAGAAAAAACGGAATCGGGTATTGCGAGTCTTCACCGACAGCTTTCTTCACTGGATATTGTTTATACGGATTTAACTAATCAGCGCGGAGAGCATTATAAGGAGCTCTCTAAATTCACCGAGGGCAGGGAGGAGTTGCAAGGCGTATTGGAAAGAAGCAGGATACTTGCCAGCCAGTATAGTTCTGATGCGTCCCGGCTCTTGAGTACGATCGAAGCGTGCGAACTGCTTGAGGCTATACCCGGTGAGATATACGAATGCCCGGTTTGTCATTCGGGGCTGGAGAAAGAAATTTCATCTGTCGATGTATTAACTGTTGCTGAAGCATGTAAAACCGAGTATACGAAAATCGGGCTGCTTCAAAATGAATTGGTCAGTTCCCAAGATATCCTGCAACGGGATATTTCTGGGCTGGATGAATCTATCAGTACTACCCGCAACTTCATTAGCAAGCTGAGCGAAGAAATAGAGGAACAGGTCCAGCAGAAGATCAATTCCTCCGTTTCCAACCTTGAAAAGCTCCAGAGTGTTAACGATGTGCTGAAGCGCTATGACTTGTTAAATGAGCGAAGGAAATCACTTGTAGACTCTAAAAATTTTATCGCTTCTACTCTATCCAAAAAGAGGAAGGATGATTCCGGTGATAACAATCTCTCATCTATCATTTACCCGCTGACAGAGCAAATGCAAAAAATTCTGGCTGCTTGTCATTACCCCGGACTAACCACTATGTCGTTTAACGAGGATAAAGTCGATTTTATCATATCGGGTCAGGACCGGGAGCTACCCGGTAAAGGCTACAGGGCGATCATTTATTCAACTTTTGTTGTCGGCATACAAAAGCTTCTTGCTACTCAGCCTTTTTCAATTGGCGTTCCGGTTCTCGACTCTCCATTTGTCACGTACAGAAAGCCGGAAGCAGGCCAGGAAGGAATTCCCATTGATCTTGCGATGGATTTTTATAGGTACCTGGCCACAAGCGGATTGGATCAGGTGATAATCATGGAAAACGAAGAACCTCCTTCAGATATTGAATCTAGTGTCAACCATATTGTTTTTACACAATCCTCCGAAATCGGAAGGTATGGTTTCATCCCGGTTTAATTGATGTTATGAATGTAGTTGAGAAAAAGGCTATCCTCAATGGATTAAAGGAAGCGGAGTTCCGGCGTGACCTGCTCATTCCTCTTTTAAGCAAAATGAAATTTATAGCACCGACAGAGTACCACGGAACCAATGAACGGGGAAAGGATATTATTTGTTTAGAGTATGACAAGCTCGGTGGACAACGCTTTTTAGCTGTAGTGGCAAAGACTGACGATTTTACAGGTAATGTGGCAACCGGTACAGACCTTATGAATATTGTTAACCAGGTACAACAGGCTTGTACCAGTCCATATGTGGGAAAATCACTGGAGTTTGATGAAGATAAATGGATCGATGAGCATTATGAATAATGTCTTACGTTTAAAAATTGCTTTAATTGCTATTTATAATTTTCAATTTGCATGTTTGATCTTCATAAACTTGGATGGCATAGTTTTCAACAATTGTCGCTGGCGGTACTTCGTGAAATCCTAGGGCAGACCGTTGAGTCCTTCCTGCCTTCAGCTGATGGCGGCAGGGATGGAGCTTTTACGGGAAACTGGAAGGTTTCGCCAACGGAAGACCTGGCCGGTAAATTTGTGGTACAGTGCAAGCATACCAGTAAGCCATCTTACAATTTAACATTCTCTGATGTAATTAACGAAATTGACAAAGCCCGTAGATTAGTCAGCGAGGACAAATGCGACTGTTATATCCTTATAACCAATGCAGGTGTTTCAGGAACTGTGAATGAAGAGATCACAACAGCGCTATTGGGTGTAGGGGTCAAGAAAATTAGAATATTTGGGTCAACGTGGATCAGTGAGCAAATCCAAGAGAGTAAAAGGCTGCGTATGCTGATACCCCGTGTATATGGCCTTGGAGATCTCGGCGAAATACTTGATGAAAGAGTTTATGAGCAGGCACAGGTACTATTGAAATCTCTCAGTGAAGATTTATCAAAAGTCGTTGTGACAAATACTTATCACCGCGCAGTAGAGGCAATAAATCAACACGGATTTGTGTTGCTGATCGGCGAACCGGCGGCTGGAAAGACTACTATCGCCTCCCTGCTTTCAATGTCAGCATTGGACCAATGGGGCATATTTACAATGAAAGTTGAGAACGCAAACCAGGTGGTTAAACATTGGAACCCCAAGGATCCTCGTCAGTTCTTTTGGGTTGATGATGCATTTGGTGTGACACAGTATGAATCACCGCTGGCCTATGAGTGGAATTCAATTACACTTAAACTGAAGGCTATGATCCGGGATGGAGTTAAGATGGTGCTGACATCCAGGGATTATATTTATAAAGGAGCAAGAAAGGATCTCAAACACAGCGCCTTCCCATTGCTCCAGGAAAGCCAGGTAGTGATTGATGTTCATGAACTTTCACTTGAAGAACGGCAGCAGATTCTTTATAACCATCTTAAGCTGGGTAATCAACCTAAAGAGTTTAGAACCAGAATTAAACCATTTCTTGAGGAAATCAGCAAACTACCCAAATTTGTTCCGGAAATTGCCAGACGTTTATCTGATTCCACCTTCACTAAAACCATCTATTTTCATTCATCTGTCTTCCAAAAAATGGTGGATGAACCTACCGAATTTTTACGAGAAGTGATTGAAGGATTAGATGCCGATTCAAAAGCAGCACTCGCACTGATTTATATGCGAAATGGCAGCTTGGAAAGCCCAATTGAACTATCGACTGCTGAGCAAATTGCCATTGATAGGCTTGGAAGTTCATTGGGAGGCTGTACGGAAGCATTGGAAAATATGCGTAATAGCCTGGTGTTTTTGATTCAAACGGATCACTCTTATGTGTGGAAGTTTAAGCATCCAACAATTGGTGATGCTTACTCGGCAATCATATTTGACCAACCTGAGTTGCTGGAAATTTATATCCAGGGTAGTGCCGTTGAGGAAATGATGAGTGTAATTACCTGCGGAGATATTGGCATTCAAAAAGCGGTCATTATTCCAATTAAATTTTATTCGCTTATACTAAAAAAGCTAAAGCAATTTAAGTTTTCCAGAATTCATAAAACAGAATCATGGGCTATCTGGGAAGCAAACCGACGCCTTCATTCATTTTTGAGCAGTCGATGTTCGAAAGAATTTCTCGAGCTGTATTTACAAAGAAATCCAAGTGTTCTCGAAGACATAGCAAGTCCTGGATTGTATCTTGAATATTCACCTACTGTCAGGCTGGTAGTTAAGCTATATGAATTGAAACTATTACCAGAAGCTTTCCGGAAAAAATTTGTGAAATGCGTTATGGAATATACAGTTGATGGAGCAGATTTTCATGTTTTGGAAAGCAAGGACATTCAGAAAGTTTTAACGGTAAGTGAATACAGGTATCTTCGGACAAAAGTGCGACAAAAGCTCATACCCAATCTTTCAGAATGGAGACAGGACAGACAAAGCGATTATTCAAGTTCCCGGGAGCCAAAGGATCATATGGACCCATATCTTGATTCCTTAAAAGTTTTGAAAAAGGCGTTTCCACAGGTGAAATTTACTGTTCAAATTGATAGCCAGATAGACCAAATTAATGAGTGGATAAAAGAAACAGAAGAAAACAAGGATGAAGAGCTATCCCCACGAACCAAATTGGAAGAAGGTCCTCCATCTGAAACATTTATATCTGCTTTCAGTATTTTTGATGATATCGATGAATAGAAGTTGAATTGTTAGTGCTATGTTTGCGTTACTCTATCCTCGAAAGGAATCGAACACTAGTCATTTTACCACTGGGAGATTTCGAACTGACGAAGGCAAATATCTGGCAACATTCCAAAGTTATTTCCAATATCGGGGAAAAACTAGAGCCGAAGTACAAACAAGCTCTGACGACCAATGCAGCACAGGAAGCATTGGTGGCACCATCCCAGTTCGTCGAGATCCATATCGATCAAAACGAGCTCAGGTATCGTATTAAATCGGAGTTGTGGATTGACGGGGTATCACTCTATGCATTTATGAAACAGACATTCATCAAGCCTGGCGCTGTCGCCGAAACTTTGAAAGAACTTCATAGTAGTCAGGTTAATTTATTTGTCAAGCGGTTTATAGTTAAATGATACCAAGTTGTCGTTGCTCCTTGCTGGGCACTTGAAGCAGGCACGTTGCAATTTTAGCTTCCTCAAATTTTAACGTCATTAAAAAAGGGATTGACTGTAAACCAGGCTGTTTATGATGTAAATATGAGGGTTTTTCAGTATCCTACGCCAGCCGCATGGGCAAGTTTGCATTTGTATGGCAATTCAGTCATAGAAGTTGTTCGATAAATATAATTAGTTGCTTGTGTTTTTATACTCACTTATAACTGTAATAAGTATCCACCAGCCAGCTTGGTGTGAGATTATCAAAGAGCAGGTGTATAATAAAGGAATCACCTAATATGATTTCTTTGCCCTTTACAAGCACCTGTATGGTCCTATTTTTATGGATAAATGGCTTATACCCTTTATTTCGCTCCTTATACTTTTGTGTTTCTTTGGTGCTAAGCCATCTTGCTTCAAAACCCTTTTTGTTGAACAAAGCGATATAAGCATCCAGATTAATAACTAGGTAAATTTTCAGCCGGTTGAACATCAAATCGAAAATGGTTTCTTTTCCTATTGGCTTGAAAAACAATGGCTCTTTTAAAGGGATACCTATTAAACCCAAATAATCCACTAGTATATAGTTCGGAAAATTAATTTTAGCCATATAGTCAGCCAAAAACCGGGACGGACCTATTTTTTCTCCTCGGTATACTGCAACGTAGATAATTTCTTCTATTTCGCAGTAGGCAGAGATATCTTTTTTTGAAGTTTCAATAAGCTCTGTCAAAGTATGAAAATAATACTCCCTCGGCCTGGCAGCTTCATATAGTTGGATAGGTGTGTTTAAAAATGGATCAGGTCCTTTTTCTGTATTTAAAAAATTAACAGCTTTGCCACCCCGGTCCATTTGCTTCAGTGTACGTTTCACCTGTTCAAAAAATTTATCGCCTTTGTCTGAATAATCAATTTTTGCCGCGTCAAAGTCGTCTTTTTCCAATTCACCGATAAACTCATACACCTTTCTTTGTACTTCGCCTTCTTTGCATTCGACTACAAACATCCTATTTTCTTTTATTACAAGCAGGTCGCCGATGTCAATAAAGGTTGTCAGGTCAGTTATCAAGGCAAAATTTAATTCGTTTTCGTCATGAAAATGATCAACTGCATGTAAAACGGATTGCAGGTTTGAGTGCAACAGGTCAGGCCGGCTCCTGCTTCCTGAAAAAAACCGCCTGGCTTTGTAATAATCATTTTTAAAAATCTGCCAGGCGATAAAATCTGCAAAATGTCGAAGTACTCTTATCTTATATTCAATAAGGTTTTTGTTAATAGCAATCCTTTGTAAGGTTTTTTTGTCTTTTAGTTTTCTTGTCTGCGCCTCCTTTGATTTCAACTTCTCCTTTTCTTCAAGCAATGGGATGATTTGTTCTATGATTTGTTGCTGCCCCAAGCGGTAACCCTTGTAGACCTGTGTTAAATACTTTTTTTTATTTTCTTGTGTTATTTTATCCGGAAATCTTATGTCAATCGGTGCATGGGTAATGCCATATTCACCTATCAGGTAAAAAATCTCCTTTATCTTTTCTTCAAATTCTTTCATTTATCTTCTTATTGCAGGTTTCAGTGCAATATCCGTTATAAAGAATTTGAAAAAAACATTTTGATTAAGGTTTTTCCAAATAACGGATTTGAAGGTAACTCCCCCGGGCTTGACTTGAGCCGGCGACCCGCTGCTTAGCGGTCAGATGTTATATACCGTTTGTTTGTCCACTTAAAAAAGTGAATATAACTTTCTATTGTGATCGCATCGTTGTGATCGAGGATGGTGCTGAATCGAGCGGTCGATACAGAGATTTTCAAGCTTATCGGTATTTGAAGCCTAGTGGGGTTTTGTGACAACCAGAAATTGCTTTTCTGGATCGTTTAACACCTCCTGCATAACACGTGCAATAATGTCCTGCACATCCTCCTTAATTACTCTGTAAACTGAAAAAATATCATTGTTGTCGACCTTACGAAGGTGCGGTATAGACACGAAATTGTCGCGCTCATCTTTCAGCACCTGGTGATCGTTAATAATAGAGGCATGGAAGGTTTTCAGCTCTATGATCTCATTGGGGTTATCAGCGACCATTCCAACAAATTCACCGGCAGACAAACCCGATATGGTACTAACTGGAACGGCCAACTCAAGCTGCTTGGAACGGGATATGGAAGTATCGCTGCTGTTAATGGAAATGCTTTCCCTTTCCTGTAGGGTTTTGCCCAGGCGTTCGGATACCTGTTTTGCGAGCTCGCCATTGGCCTGCCCAACAATCACGTTGCCACAAATATTGACAATGACCTCGGCCAGTTCCTTGCCGTAATTCAGTTTTAATTGGCTTGCATCCTGGATGGCTAACGTGATGGCGATTTTATTGCTTCTGCCGGTGGCAATCAGGGTATCAAAGCCTAAAAAAGTCAGGGTGGTAAATTCATCAATCACCAGGCTTGTTTTAAGTTGATTCTTTCGGTTAATAATCTTGGTCATGCGTGTTATGTAAAGAGACAATACAGGGCCGTAAACTTCTTGCTTTTGTGGATTATTAGCAAGGGAAACAATTTTAGGCGCTTGGGGATTATTGATGTCCAGGGTAAAGTCATTCCCGGATAAGGCATAATATAATCCAGGTGAGGAAAGCCGGGCGATGCCGATTTTGGCCGCGTCCAACTGCCCCTCCAACTGTTCCATGGCACCGCTCACAAAAGCCGAAATAAATGGATTAATATAGGCTTCTATTTCCGGTTCAGTGCGTAGCACGGTAAACAGTTTGTCCATCTCCACCTGCATCAGCTCTATTACATGAGGCAGGGTGCAGTATTCACCGTTATCGTATTTGCGAAGGAACCAGATCAACGCTGTTACAAAGTTAATGGGTGACTCCACAAAAAATTCACCCTGACGTTTCAGCCAGGATCTGTTCAGCCCCAGCATGATTACTCTTGCCGCTTCCACGGCATCGGTGATGTCGTGCATGTTGGCGGGATCAAGTGGATTGCAGCGGTGGCTATGTGTCAAATCATCAAAATTGATTACATAAAAAGTCGGGGCCACTGCATATTTATTTCGGTGCTGTAGATAATGGTTATAGGCCAGCTTGGTCAGGTCGTCATATTTGTAATCATAAATAAACATCGAAAACCCTTTTTCGATATGCTGTTTAATCACATTTTCTACCACGAAATAGCTCTTTCCCGAACCGGGCGAACCAATTACCAATAGACCGCGCATCGGATTAATAAAATTGATCCAGCTTTTACGTACCCGACCTTTTAAATTGTATTTCGCAGGAAGGTTAATAGAATACTCATTTGCTATTAATCTTTCTTCCTGGGGAAAGGTTTCATTGTTTTTATTGAAAACATCTGGCTTTAATTTGTTTTTTATGATACGAGTCAGCAATCCGCCACCAGTTAGTATAAGTATAAAACCAATACCTGTAATACCCATGTAAGCGATCGCCATTGTTTTACTGTCCATACTTTGCGCAAATAGTATAGTAGCGCTGATAAAGTATAACAACAGCCCGGTTAGCAGGTAAGCTAAGGCTGTCGGGTAGTTCAGTTTTTCACTCTTTCTTCCTTTCACGCCCAGGATAGATAATAATAGAAAACCCAGGGCGATCAATTTCGATTTCAGGAAGCCATTTAATAACCCGGTATGGCTAATGTTCTTTAAAAGTTGATCTGATATTTTACTGGTTAGTTGCCACTCTCTAAAAGCAGCATAGCAATTATAATAGCAATGGATCAGCAATACTGCAATGGCAATCATACGGGTCATGTCTATGACTTTCTTTAACCCCTGCTCATTCTCCCCTGTGTGCATAGCCATAAGGCCTCCTTTCTGTTTAGTGATGTAATCTTTTTCTTTTGCGCCTTCGGATTTGCTCATTCTTTAATTCGGCAGCCAATGAACCTTCATTTTCTGTTTGAGTCAGTTCTTTAAACACTTCTTTCAGTCCAGGAATTTTCGGTGCAGCATTTTCATCCTGTTTTATTGATGGCGGATGATTTAATGTAACGGATTGTTTTATGTCCTGCTGCTGTACCTGCTTTTGCTGTAGCGATTGTGTTTGCTCCTGCCGGCAACGTTCTTGCATCTGATTAGCGCTATATTGTTTGCCGAGATCGCTGCCGTTGAATACACATTTATTTTGATGGTCTATATAAGTGATGCCATAGATAATGCCTTTATCATTTTGGCGGAGCACGACTTGTATTTTTTCTTTCTGAAGCGCTTTTATCATTTCATCGAGAGATTGTCCTTTGTATTTAAGGAAAGTAAGGTCAACCGCATTTTTCACCCGGAGTTTATGCGGTTGTTTCAGCAGCTCATTTTGAGCAAACTTTTCGCCCAGGAATTTTAAACCGGGGTTGTTGTAAATAGCGCTTGCTTTAACTGGTACCCCGATCTTTTGTCCTTTCTCATCCAGTGCCCGGTAAACAAGCCCATAATTTTTAAAAGTGCGAGAGTTTTCGCTGCCCCTATCGGCTATCACATTGTATTGCTTTAATACGGCATTGAGTTCGGGCAGCGAAGCATACTTATAAGTTGGTAGGATAGCATCCAGCACATTGGTGATGGCTCGTTTAGTTTCCGACTTTCCATATTGCACTTTCTGTGCGTTCACCGGCTTTAATTCATACGCCTGTTTTAACTGTTCTCTTTGCGCCTGCACTAGCTTGAACTCTTTTTCGATTTCCTTTCTTGCTTTTTCAGACTGGTTACGCCCGATGTTTTGCATCTTAATCCGCTTGCCATTGCGTTGAATATTTGTTGTCACCAAATGTATGTGCGGGTGGCCGCTGTCGTGATGCTGATAAACTAAATAAGGTTGGTTACCGAAGCCAATTTTTTGCATATAGGTATCGGCTATTTTTTGCAATGTTTCCTTGTCCAGTTTTTCGGAAGCATGAAAGTTTAAGGAGATATGGACAGCATTTAATTTAGTCCGTTCGTTGAGCGAAGTGAGTTTTTTGAGGGTGCCGATTTTATCTGTAAAGCCCAACTGTTCTGTATCTTTGGCGAAGTTCATCGAATGGATTAATTGAGCCACATTTTGCTTCAGCTTGTTCTCGTTATAATGTAATACATTTCTTAACGAACTACTGCTCTTTATTATCGCAACCATTGGTCATTTATTTTGGAGATTTTTAGTTTGATTTCCTCCACTTTATTCAGCATGATTTGCTTTGTAGATTCATTGAGTAAAAGCCAAGATTTGATTTCCTCAAAATGCTGCAAACTGTGCAGTCTTTTAACGACTTGGTTATAGTTATTGCCGATGGCATTTAACTCGTTTCGCAGGGCCATCAGCTCTGTCATAAAGTCATCTAGGGACTGATTCCGCTGATAGATGGCGATGGGTTTATCCAGTAATTTTTTCCGAACGTAATCGCTCAATTTCCGGCAGGTGGATTTAGAAAATGTCGCATCGAGTTTCTCCAATTCTTTAGGTGTAAGCCTTACCTGTAAGAGCTTAGACCGGTTTATTTTTTCTTCCGTCATCACATTATTCTTTACGCACGTTATCAAATAAACACTTGGCAAAAGTTATAAATAACCGCCCCCGACTTCGGAGGAAGGGCGGCTAGATTTCCGTTGTATTACAACGGGACATCTAGCCGGTAGCAGCGAAGCAAGCTGCCTCAACCGCCGTCACACCCTGCATGGGCCGTCAGCAAATCATTTTTGGACTACTATTCATATGAAAAAGCTTGAAAGTCCGTTAGCTGGCAAAACTCTCACGTAGCAGTATCACTGCCCAAATGAAAATCATGGCTTATGCCGCACTTGCTGTTTTGGGGACTGCCCTATATGGATCAGCCAGTCATTCAGGTCATCGTATTTCTGATACAACCGGCGTTCATCTTTGAACTTTTCCTTTTCAATAGATAACGCCTGGAGGGTGCATTTTTGTCCGGTCTTGTCATTATCCAGGTACAAATGAACCTGGTTATGCCCCTGCATTTTCGGGATGCTTTTTTCAAAAAAGGATGTAGAATTTAGGACCAAGAAATTGCGCAACGGTTCTTCCTGTTTGTAATACATATTTTTATAAGAAAGGAAGTTAAAGAAGCCTTCAAAAACCGCCACATCTTTGGCCCCATTATCAATAAAACTGATGTCTTTTGGAGAGCTACTGCCTTTAAAATTTTCGTTGCGTAATTCATAGCCGCCGGCATCATTTTTAAATCCCAGGGCACAGTACGATTTATCACCAATTCTGTAGCGTACTTCTTTTAAATATTTATTGGCGATCTCGTCGGCTATTCTTCTTGATCGCAGGTATTTCATTAAGGGGTATGAACTGATCTCGTGAGAGGAAAGGATTTTTATTTGGTTCCCTTCTTCATACCCTAATGAAGAATTGCTAACTAACTTTTGATGCCTATTAATGACCTGGCCCGGTTCATCCAGCTTTTGTAAAAAATCGCTTACGCTGCATTTATGGTAAAGGGTTCCAAAATCTACCAGATTACCTCCTTTGCCATCGGCAAAATCATACCATCGGTTCATGTTACCATTCACTTTAAAGGAAGGTGTTTTCTCATCATGCAGGGGCGAATGATACCAAAATTGTTTACCGGAAATTTTTGAGGGATGGTGCCCAATCCTGGACAGGTAATCTACCATGTCCATTGCTTTTGCTTGTTCGATAGTCATAACACAGAGTTTCTTGTTCACAAATTCGAATGACGGCAACGAAAGTATGTATGACAAGCCAGATAGAAATGACCCCTTCAATTTTTGAAGGGGTGAAACTAGCCGGTTATGAAAACGGCCCTTTATTTTTACACTCGTGAACAAGATTTTGTTACGAAAAAAACTAAGTATATGCTATCTACGAAAGATGTAGCCATCGTTTACGAAACCCTACTGACTTCTCCCGGCATGAACGATGCAGTGAAAATCGCTCTGACCATCCCCCGAAAAAATGTATTACTGCTAACCCAGGTAATTGAACTCGGATTATCCATGAAAGCTGATGCAAGTAAAGGCGGTTTACTGGTAGCTGTTAGCGGTGAAACATTGGAGGAATTGAATACAGTTACCGGCGACCTGTTGCGAAAAGCGGGCTTAACAGAAATGTACGATAAACTTAATTCCTTGCAATCAAAATAAGGAGATATGGCAAGGAGTGTATCATCATTCAAAGTTGCTATTGGCAAGGGGCATGAACCGGGCCTCTACATCTATGACCCGACGTTGATGCCATTAGGTGAATTTGATGCCTTATTGGATTTTAAAACCTGGTCGAAAAGGATCATTACCATTAATTGTTATTTTACAAAAATTGACACGGCAATTAAGTTCGTGGTAACCGTCTATTGTAACAATCGTACAGGACGTTATGCAGTACATGGTTCAACTATTGATTTTTCAACCTGTGCTACTGGTGCAGCTTACCGCATAACAGTTGGAAAGCATAACAAGGGAAAGATAGGTTTGATTAAAGCCGAAAGTGTTATTTTGTCAAAATCTTCAGAATAAAAGGATTTAATTCCTGTTATAAAATAACCAAGCTGCCGTTCTGCGCCTGGAAAATAAAGCAAAGCAGAACGGCAGCTTTTTTGATACCCTCCCGCAAATAATTTTTTAAAAATTAATTGCCGACCCCTGTTGCCAATCTTTTTCTTTGGTTGTATCGTTTTGGTAACTGTCAAAAGATTTTATATCCTCATCTTCATCCATTACAAAATGCGGTGAGAGAAATTTTAAATTATATAAAACACCTCTTACAGGGCGTTTTCTGTATCGATAGATTGTAATACAAATATGCTGTCGGTCATAGATTTTGTCTTATTGCTTGATTTATTGTAAGAATCCTTGTTGTTTAATATTTCGCAGCCATATATTCGCAAAACTGCAATGGGCGTATTGCCACACTTTGATATAGGATTTGATCTGGCTGTTTTCAATGCGTATACTTTCTTCGTACAATCCCAAATTATCCTGCTGGTACATTTGCGGGTAAATTTCAATAGCAACGTAATCGTTGAAATTTTTGCGATTATCAATAACCAAAAAACACATTTCAGGGTCTCGTATCGCATCACCGTTTTGCTCATAATAGTGGCACAGACTGTAAATGGTGGCCACGCCAAAAGGCGTCAGGATATTTTCTTCCAACCTTTCTATAGTAAGTGGCATAAAGCCATCTGATTGAATTTTTAAATGCTGTTGGTCATTTAGCTTTTGTAGAAGGAGGCAAAATATGCGGGTGGCTTGTGCATTTATTTTTTTCATAATGAAATTTGCACCCCTTGTTATCCCGCGGCGCTTCCGGGATTAATGATTTAATCCTGTTCAATTGTTCTTCTTTTGTTTTTGCTGTTAATGGTTTCGCTGCCGTATTTGCGGCGTATTTCCTCCAGCGGCGCACCGTTACCCCGTGTCTTAAAGGCTTCGTTTCGATAATACCATGCAATTTTTTTGGCGGCGAAATAAAAACCTGTTTCTTTCAGCGCATCTTTTACAGGGCGGGTATTTCCGGTTACCCATATCCAGTTCCCTACTACTTCGATAATGATACCCGGCAGATGGATGATCTTTTCAATTACCTGCCGGTATTCTTCGGATAACTTTATTTCGGTGTCGGTATCTTCATCTGATAAACCTGCACCTCTTGCGATCTTGGCGCAGGCGAAGGCGTATTCGGTATTAATGGCTTGCATAGTAGCGGTATCACCACCCATATCGGGAGGATTTTCTTTAGCTAGTTTTTTATACAGGGCTTTTACTTCGTCTATTGTTGAACAATCCTTAAAATATTTCATAAGAAAGCCGCACCTTTATTTATGCTCCCGGAGCGGTAAAGGATTTTGGTTTCAAAAGGTCAAATCATCCGTTACCGTTTCTGCATCCTTTTCTGATACGGGAGGGGTTCCTTCGGCTGTTTTTAATTTGCCGTGTAGTTTTATATTATTTACATGGAAAGTCAAACTGCCTTTAGCTTCTCCTTCGGTATTTGTCCATGTGTTTACGCCCATGCGTCCGTATAGTTCCACCAAACTACCTTTAGTCAGGTGTGTGACTATACTTGCGTTTATCCAATAAGCACAGTTAACATACGTGGTAATTTTTGTCATTACTTCACTTCCCTTGGGTTTGTACCTGTCATTGATGGCAATAGAAAAGTTTACCACTTTGCGACCGTCTTTTAATTCGCTTGTTTTTGCGTCTGCTGTTACTCTTCCGATAATTTCCATAACTGTAAATTTTAAATTGATTAAAAAAAGAAAGTTTAAGAATTGAATAAGGTGAGGTGGTCAGCTTGCACTTTGTTTGTGTAGCGCTGGTGGCTGTGTTTGCGGATCAGGTGGTACACTGCTATGTCCTCATTTAAGAAGATGGCCCAGGCAGCGGTTAAAGATTTGGCGCGGTTGCCTTTCCTTCGCTTTTGTATTTCCCAGGACATGGACATTAGCCGTGAACGTTGAATGTGTTGCATAACTAAAAAGTGTTAATTGTGAATGAATAGTGCAGCTTGCGCCGCGTTCTTTCTTTTTGGATAGCAATCCTATTGGCCTACAGAGACCGGAGAAATGTTTTTGTAAAAAAAATACTATCCCCGGATGAAGCAGATCGTATTACAGCAGATGAATGAATTCTACTATGCTGACCAAAGAAAAAGGAAGGTAGATGGAGATTTTTTTACTAAACCCGAATGGCAAGCCGTAGTTTACGGAGGCGCAGACTTTCGCAGGTTCGGCGTAGGACAATATCTTTGATGTCCGTTTTGAAATAATAGTTATACTCCATCAAAAATAATGTCCAGATGGTGTCCCTCATTTGTGACACCGGTCATTTATTTATATTAACAGTAACAAATGCGGGATTGCGAAAGGTACTGAGCTGGATAAATATTAAGATACCTATTATGCGGGGAAGGATATGAGCAGAAATTTTCAGGCATGAAATCCCATGTCTTCGAAATAACTTTTAAGAAACCTCAGAAGATTGGCCCTTATTCAATATGGAAGTAAACGATGGGTCAGGAAACTTTATGTGATCAGAATGCAGCCAGCTGAAGAGCTGTGTCACTGGGTGGTTGCGATGGATCTCAGTTAATCTAATAGTTCCGGCGAATTTATCGCATCGTATCTATAGCGAAAGTTATCTTATGTAAAAAAAGGACTACTTAAATCATTATATGAAACGCCTTTCTTTTTTAAAAGTGGCTTAGCGAGGAGCTCTTTTTTGCAGTTGACACATTTTTTGCAATAAGATCACCTGATTAAAGTAACAACCCCTTTAGATAATGTTGATTGACCATTATAAAACGCGTATTTACATATCCAGATATAAATTCCGTTTCCTTGCCAGACTTCGTTGAATCTGCCATCCCATCCGTCATTTTGGTTCCTGGTTTGGTAAACAAGTTGCCCCCATTTATTGAAAATGGTCATTTCGTATTTTTCCAATTTGCCAATAATTAATGGCCTGAAAACATCGTTTTTGCCGTCTCTGTTTGGTGAAAATGCATTCGGCACAGAAAAATTGGTCGGACAGACTGAAACTTGTATTTTGATCGAGTCTTTTATGACACAATCCTCCCTTAGTTGTGTGCTCAAATAATAAGTTGTAGTTACTTCCGGGTTCACAATTACACTTTTGGTGGTTATATTACTAATCTTATAGGAAGGCTCCCACTTGTATGTTTCATAATCGTGATTAGCAGTCAGTGTAAGTTTTTCATTCTTACAAATTTCCGGAAAGGGATTGGCCATAATATTAAGAGAATCATTTTTCATGATAATCGTATCGCTATACTGTCGGCTACAATAATCAATCGCTGTAACATAATACGTTCCGGGTGCTGCTACTGTATAGACACTGTCCGTACTATTGTCTTGCCATTTATATGTTTCAAAAGACGGCCCGGCTTTTAGAATATGATTTTTACCCGGACATAAAGTGATATCTTCTCCGAAACTTCGGAACTCAGATGGTGATGAAACAGTAACAGCCAATGTATCACTGATTAATTTACAGCCTGATAAAGTCGCAGAAATTATTCCTTTCCAGCTTTTCAGGAATGTAATAAGAATCATTGTGTCATTTGGTTGGTGGTACGAACTTACAGCGGTCCTATCAAAGTGAAAAATTACTTTTTCATTACAGGTTGAATTTTTGAATGCTGTTATTTTTACGGGAGAATTTATTGAACAAACCTTATCCGGACCATGCAATTTAATAGTGTCGCAGATGGCGACAACAGTGCAAATATTGGTTTTACTCAGAATAAAATCAGAAGATACAAAATTTACTGTTGTTGTTTGTGTGGTTGTTTGAAGTACCTGTGTCATACTCGATGGGACCCTGGTGATTGACTGAGGTATAAAAGAAAGAAAAGATGTGTCTTCACCAAAGCACGCTGACGATATGTCTTCCCGTTTTATCTGGATATAATTGATATAAGTTCGGTTATTGTAATAACTATTTGTCGTGTATCCTGTCATCTTCCCCTTTTCGATAACCTCAGTACCAAGGGTATAATTAGGGTTGTCATCTATTCCAGATAAGAGCATTTTCTTCTGTAAAATGAAATTGTTTGAAGAGTCAGCGATGGCATAATAGAGCTGTTTTGTTTTGGAGTCACGGAAACTTATATGTTTGGTTCCGTCGGGAGTTATTAAAATGTCCGGCGCGGATGGGGAAGTGAAAGAAACAGATGATTTAATAAATTCGCCTTTCAGAAATTTAAAATCCTTGTCAAAATATGCGATTAACATTGGAACAGGTGTATTTGGCAGAGTATAATGAAGGCCTTTGAATAGTCTGACCATTGCGATTGTACCATTACTTAAAACAAATGTGCGGAAACTGTACTCATTAACGGAGTTATCTGCACTTGGTGGCAAGCCATTTATTGCATAATGTGTGCGTGGCACACAATATGTGCCTGCTGACAGGACGGTCTTGGTTTTCCAGTCAAATTCGAGTGCATTCAAACTTCCTGTC
>Ga0193752_1001059_pt1 | contig 24088 bp, 23 predicted proteins | sample H1c1metaG_FD_144924 | JGI IMG/M metagenome (GOLD analysis project Ga0193752, IMG submission 144924) | Soil microbial communities from a riparian zone of the East river system, Colorado, United States - H1c1 | ecosystem: Environmental > Terrestrial > Soil > Riparian zone | place: USA: East River...
GCTCAGTGTCGTTACAAGTGTTCCCCGTGGGAATATCCGCTCATTCTTTCCTATTCTCTGGAAGAATATTTTCCAGGCTTGTATGCTCACCGCGATCCGCGATGAAGGCGCATTGGATATAGTCAAGCGCAAGGCAGCCAATAAAGGCAAACCCAAGCGGAAGTTTTTTAAAGGCTTATTTCCGAAGAGGAATAAGTAGTCGTGATTGGGCTGACGAAGCAGAGCAGCGAATTCGCGCAAGACCACGGCCATGTCGATGTGGATTCCCCCTTCTTTTGAAGTGGGAAGGGTTCATCCGCCGATCCGTTTGGGGCAAAGTCTTCAATTGGCGCGGCGGATGAAAGCAGGGGGATGTTTGTCCTCACATCCCCCTCGCCATCATCCGCAATCGGATGATGGCATTTCCCCCTTCGTCGAAGGGGGAATCCCCTTCGACGTGCTTTCGGCCAGGCCGGTTGACGAAACAGGATTATTCGATAGGAAAGCGATCTGTCGAAGCGTCTCAGGATTTTGCAAAGGAGATCAGCGCGTCCGTAAATGCCTTCCAGGAATATTTCGCTTTTGTACGCCGCAGGTTTTCCTGAAGCTGCGGAAGGCTTCCCGGTGTAAAATAGCGGAGCAGGCCATCTGCGATCGAGGCGGGATCCGTGTCGCATAGAATACCGGTCTCCCCATCCTTTACAGCCTCAGGCAGCCCGCCGACACGAGTCGCCAACATGCCCCGTTCAAAATGATAGGCTACCTGCGTGATGCCGCTCTGCGTCGCCGACCGGTAAGGAAGCACTATGCAATCCGCCGCGCTGAAATACAGCTTGATCGCATCATTCGGAATGAACTCGGTAAAGAGATGCACCTTGGGTTGCAGTCCGAGCTTTTCTATGATCCCCTCGTAAAAAGCGCGGTCGCCGTAGTATTCGCCGGCGACGATCAGGTGGATGTCCTGCTCCGCCACACGCGGATCGGCCATAGCTTCCAGCAGCAGGTCAAGGCCTTTGTATTTGCGGATGAAGCCGAAGAACAACGCATATTTTTTGCCGGCATCGAGCTTCAATGCGGCCAGAGCGTCCTCTCGCGGAACGCCTTCTCCATAATTGTCGTAAAGGGGATGGAATAGCTCCAGCGCAGGCTTGGAGCTTATGGTTTTGAGATCTTTCATCACCTCGCCGCTCATGGTTACAAAGCGGTGGACGGGCCCGAAGAAGTAGCGGGTAAGCATCAGGTCGACAGCCTTCTTCTCATGCGCCACGACATTATCGGTTATGGCAATGATGCGCGTATGCCGGTTGCCGCGCACCAGCCGCAGGATGGTGCCAAAACAGGGTCCCATGAATGGCGTCCAGAAGCGCACGATAAGGATGTCCGGCCGCTCGGCTTTAATAAGCTTGCCCACGCGGATCCAGTTCAAAGGATTGACCGAGTTAATGATGCTCCGGATGCGAATGCCCGCCGGGGGCGGCTCGTCCGTATGCTGCGACTTCCCCGGAAAAAGTATGGAAGGGTATTGCAGCGAGAAGGAATAGATCAATACATCGTGCCCCTGCTCCTGCAGGATCCCGGCGAGCCGTTCATTGAATGTTGATATACCGCCACCACGCAGGGGATGTGCGGAGCCGATAATGCGAATCGTCATGCCGGGAATAGGGTTTGAAAATCTACCTGGGCCTGTTCATAGTCCTTCGGCACGCCAATATCTATGAAATAGGCATCGCGGGAGTAGCCGTAGAATTTCTGCTCCGCTACATTTTTTTCGAGATAGCCTTTTTCAAAAGAAAACTTTTTAGGCAGGTTCCGCGCCAGGAATGCTTCCCTGTTGATGCAATAAATACCGCCGTTGATGTCGCCGCTCTCCCGTGGCTCCTTTTCCTGAAAAGCGAGTATCATATTCCCGGCAATGTCGGTGTTTGGATGTGTGCGGACGACCCCATAGCGATCGAAGTGTGTCATCGGCTTCAACGCGATCGTTGTTTCGGCATGTTCACGCAGTTGCCAGTAATACATATCCTGCAAGTTTATGTCGAACATGGTGTCCCCGTTCAGCACGAATACATCCGGCATACTGCATACTTCCATTGCAAGACGTATACCTCCGCCGGTACCGAGCGGCTCCTCTTCAATTACATAGTCTACCTGGAGCGGGATATCGAGATCCTGCAACCAGTCAATGACGATCTCGCTTTTGTGCCCCAAAGACAGGACTACGTGAGAGACGCCTTGCTTTATCGCATAGTGTAGCAGATATTCCAGGAAAGGCTTTCCGGCCACCGGCGCCATGCATTTTGGCAGATCACCTATAGTGTCCCTGAGGCGGGTGCCAAGGCCGCCTGCAAGAATGATGCACTCCGCGTTTTGTAACATAGTTTGGGTCAAAAATACCCCCGATAGAAGGACTTTTGCCTAAAGGATGTGCAGACTATTGATGAGGTTACGCTTAGACCCCTGTATCTAATGCCTGCTGCCAGCTATGGTCACAGTTTTTCTGCATGCGATGGCGTGCTTTGACTGGGTCACCATTTTATCGGCGGGCGCGTAATTGAAAGGCACGGGGGCCAATTTGGATCATAAGGTATATTGAAAATATTCCTAAGCCGACAATAAGCACGCCAAGTAAGCGCTGCCATTTCTTGTTACAAAGAGCCATCATCAAGATTCCCATAATGGTGAACAGCACGGTTAACAAGGATTCACCAACATGGATGCGGAAGAACATAGGAGGTCCGGAAGGCACAAAAAAGCCCCTGTGCGAGCGCATGCAGGTAGCCGTGACCGCGCATTTCCTGCAAGCCGTTGTGTGCTTAGACTGGGGTCTAAGCACAACATCCTACGAACATGCGGCTGTTGAGGGGACGACTAATTAAATGCTCCAGGTAAACAATCCCCGCTCAGTAAACTGATATTCCTTCAGCTCGCCGCCAAAAGATTTAAGGGCGGTCTGCACAGCATAGCGGGTGTTCCCTGGACAATAGAACATCATAAAGCCACCGCCGCCGGCGCCGCTGATCTTTCCGCCGGTTGATCCGGCCTTTAACGCGCCTTCATAGATCGCGTCCATCCGGTCGTTAGAAATGCCTGCGGCCATTTGCTTTTTAAAGCGGAAACCATAGTCGAGTATGCCGCCGATATCATGCACCCTTCCTCGTAGCAGCGCTTCCTTCATCATGCGGCTTTGCTCCTTGAGCTGGTGCATGGCCTCGATACTTACTTCGTTTTTGTCCGCAACATTCCGGCTCTGAACTTCGATTATGTCGGCGCTTCGGCGGCTGGTTGCCGTGAAATACAGGAGGAGGTTATTCTCCAGTTCGTTAAGGTATTGGGTCTTGATACGCAGCGGATTTACGATCACACGGCCCTCACCATAAAACTCCATATAGTTGACCCCGCCGAATGTGGCCGCGTACTGGTCCTGCTTGCCGCCCGCCATGCGCAGTTCTTCGCGTTCTACCTCATAAGCCAGGTGCGCCACATCGTACTCGCCAAGGGGCAGCCGCAGCCATTCTGCAAATACGCCGATGATGGCAACCACCAATGTTGACGAGGTGCCTAGGCCTGAACCTGCGGGCGCATCCACAAAGGTGGTCAGACGAAACGCGGACGGCATCGGGCCAAATTCGCGTACAAGGCGGTTGTAAACACCGGATGCGAGGTCGAGCTGGTTATCTACGGGTAGCTCGGGCGCCAGTTCGTAGACCACACGCTCATTGCGGTCCACAGCCTCAAAGATGATCTCGTTACCGTCCAGGGGCTCTATAGTGGCGTAAGCGTAGAGTGATATAGTCGCATTGAGAATAGCGCCGCCGTAGATATCACAGTAAGGGCTTACATCCGTACCACCGCCGGCGAGGCCTATGCGGAGCGGTGCTTTGGAGCGGTAGATCATGGGCGCAAAGGTAGGAGGAGCCTGCGTTGGCGGCAATTGGCAATTTGCAATTAGCAGTTGGCAGCCTTAGCGGTCTTCCTGACTGCAGGTTGCTCATGGCAAGTCATGCACGCAGGCCTATTGCCAATTGTTTATTGCCATTTAAATAAGGCTTTATCGCTACTCTGTAAACTTGTAACCAATACCCCGCACGGAATGGAAGTGCATCGGGTTACGGCTATCCCGCTCAAAATACTTGCGGAAGTTGAGGATGAAATTGTCTATTGTGCGCGTGGTCGGATATACGTTATACCCCCATACCACCTGCAGGATATGCTCGCGACTCACGACCTCGCCTTTATGTTCTACAAGCAGCTTCAGCAGTGCAGCTTCCTTCTTGCTGAGCTCCTGTTTATTGCCATCCTTGTCAACACATTCGTGCGCTGAGAAATCGATCTTGCAGCCATCGAACTCATAGACATTGGAGATGGCCTGGGGCTCCCGCATCTTACGGTTTTTGGCGATCAGCTTATCCACCCGGAGCAGGAGCTCTTCGAGGTTGAAGGGCTTGGTCAGGTAGTCGTCGCCGCCTTTCTTGAGGCCGGCCACGCGGTCGGCGCCTGAGTTGCGGGCCGACAGGAACATGATAGGTACAGCATTATGCTGCATGCGGATGGTTTCACAGACGGCGAGGCCATCCATCTCCGGCAGCATGATATCGAGTATGATCAGGTCGAAGAACTCATTCTTCACAGCCTTGAGCGCATCGGGGCCGTTGACGGCTAACGTTACCTCATAGTTTTCAAGTTCCAGGTTGATCTTAAGGGCTTCGCGAAGGCTGTCTTCGTCTTCCACCACGAGTAATGAGGCGCGCGCAGGCTGGTCTCTTCTAAGTGCCATAAAAGCAAAAACGTTTATTGTCATAAATATAGACCATCATTTTTAGGATTTAGTGATGGTGCTATGACGGCGACAGACGAAGATTACAATGGGATGAAGAACCGGGATTTCTAGGATTAAGGGATTAGCCACGATTTGTAGGGTCAAACCTGCCATTTATAGGATTAAATGATTGAGGCCATATGGACTCTGCTACTAAGGCTATTGAAAAAGACCGTTGAATGAGTATCGTCGTTCACAGAACCCAAAAAGCAGTACCGAAATGGTACTGCTTTTTTCATCTTATCAATTCCAATAAATCTAAAATCCTGGCCTAAACCTCCAAATCCCAATAATCCCGGTCAAAAAATCCCGGTCCTATTTGTTCATAGTAGCCAGGAATTCTTCATTGCTGGTCGTACCGCGCATCTGCTTCATCAGGAAGTTCATGGCTTCGTCGGTATTCATGTCGGAGATATGTTTACGAAGGATCCACATTTTGTTATGCACTTCCTTATCGAGCAGCAGATCATCGCGACGGGTAGAAGAGGTCGTGATATCAATAGCCGGGAAGATGCGTTTGTTTGCAAGCTTACGGTCGAGCTGAAGCTCCATATTACCGGTACCCTTGAATTCTTCGAAGATCACTTCGTCCATCTTGGAACCCGTGTCGATCAGTGCGGTAGCGAGGATCGTGAGCGAACCGCCGTGCTCGATCTTCCGCGCTGCGCCGAAGAACTGCTTGGGCTTCTGCATGGCGTTGGCTTCCACACCGCCGCTGAGTACCTTGCCCGATGCAGGCGCAACAGTATTGTGCGCACGAGCGAGGCGGGTGATAGAGTCAAGCAGGATGACCACGTCATGGCCAACTTCTACGAGGCGCTTCGCCTTTTGCAGGGCAATGGCAGAGACCTTTACGTGCTTGTCGGCCGGCTCGTCGAATGTGGAGGCAATCACCTCCGCACGTACGCTGCGCTGCATATCCGTTACTTCTTCCGGCCGCTCGTCGATGAGCACGACCATCAGGTACACTTCAGGGTGATTCTTTGCGATGGCGTTTGCAATTTCTTTCAGCAGCATGGTCTTACCCGTCTTGGGCTGAGCCACGATCAGACCGCGCTGTCCCTTGCCTATCGGCGTAAAGAGGTCAACGATACGCTGGGAATAATTGGTGGCGCCCGCCGCACCACCGGTTGTGAGGTTCAGCTTTTCATACGGGAAAAGCGGGGTGAGATAGTCGAATGGCACACGGTCGCGGATCTCATCCGGCTGGCGGCCGTTGATGCTGTCCACCTTTATGAGCGCAAAATATTTTTCGCCTTCTTTCGGCGTCCGTGCCTACTACGGTGTCTCCGATTTTGAGGCCGAAGGTTTTTATCTGGCCCGGTGATACATAAACATCATCGGGTGAAGAGAGATAGTTATAGTCGCTGGAGCGGAGAAAACCGTATCCATCGGGCATAAGTTCCAGAACGCCTTCGCTCCGGACTACGCCGTCAAATTCTGCATTGAAGGCGCTTGGGCTTTGTTCCCGCTGCTGAATCTGCGGCTGCTGTGCCTGCTGCTGGCGGCGCTCTGTATTGCGCTGCTGGTTGATTGCCTGGTTGTTGACGGGAATAGTTTGCAGAACGACCGGTATAGGGGCATCCGCCTGAACGTTTCCTTCTTCAGCAGGGGCCTGGGCGACATTGGTGGCGCCTGGCTGTTGTTGCTGCTGTTGTTGACGCTGTTGATTATTTGCAGGATTCTGCCGGTTATTATTAGGTTGCTGGGGGTTCCTGGCAGGTTGCTGCTGACGATTCTCCGGATTGCTGCCAACTGGCTGTTGACGATTCTCTGGATTGATGCCAGGTTGCTGTTGACGATTTTCGGTATTGCTGCTTCCTTCGCGCTGGAAACGCTGGCGGCCGTCACGCGTATTCTCACCCTGATTATTGCGGCGGTCTTCGCGCGGCTGCCCGTTGTGCTGACGGCGGTCACCCCGTTGTTCTGTAGCGGGCTGAGTGCCCGGCTGCCGGGTTTGTGCCTCTTCAGCAGGAATGGTGGCGGAGGTGGTCTGTGAAATTTCCGGGCTTCCGCCTTCAGTGGCAGCAGGCTGCGCGTCAGGCGTGGTCTGTACCTGGCCGGCTTCCTGGTTGCGGGATAACTGGGCCCATTCTGCACCTGCTTCGGCGCTTTGGTTAGCTACCTGCTCATCGGGAGTCGTTACTGCTGCTGCGGCATTTTTTGCCGGGCGGCCGCGACGTTTTTTGGGTTCGCCTCCTTCTGCGGTTGCGATAGCAGATTCGTTAGATGCTGCTACGGCATTGTTTTCCGTTGCGTCTGCAACGGCTTCGAGGGGAGCGGCTTCTTTAACTTTAGGAGGACGTCCGCGACGTTTCTTGGCTTCTTCGCCGGAGCCACCTTCGGGTTTAGTGCTGCCTTTAGCGTCCAGCAGCGCCTGGTGATCTATGATCTTATAAATAAGGGCCTGCTTGTCGAGGCCGGAAGCATCAGGAATGGAAAGATGTCGGGCTACATCGAGCAGCTCAGGCACGATCAAATCATTGAGGTGATTAATGTCGTAAGGCATATATCGGATTAGTAGGAAAGCCGGCTATCGGAAATGATAAAGACGGCAAAAAATAAGTTTGGGAAAGCAGCCGCCGCCATATCAGGCAAGCACCACAGAAGTATTTAAACAATCAGGAAACCAGAAAAAGGGGGGCTAATTTATGTCCGCGGATGCGGCAAAGCGGGCGACAGGCGCGTCCAGCTCTGTAATGCAAGGTTAAGAAACATTTCTGGTATGGAAAAGAAAATAATTATGCCACGTGCTCTGCCAGATAGGTCTGCGCTATGCGTACGATCGTGGAATCGATAGAATTGTATGTGAATCCTGGGAGCGCCCGGGTAATCTTGTCTGCTTTGTAAAAAGACTTTAACTGCGCATTTCGAGCCGTTTCTTTGGTGATTATTGGTTTAGAACCGCTAAGCCTTGCCTGGAGCATAGACCAGCGCCAGACGAGGCTTGTCGCAAATGGCCCGGCGTGAAAGCGCGGGCGCCTGCGGCCCAGGGCATCAGCCATGCGATTAAAAATGTCCCTGAACGGATAATTGCCTGCGCTGAGAATAAACCGCTCCCCGGATATATCCGACTGCATCAGCGCAATAGCTGCGCGGACGACATCGGCGATATCCACAAATGCAGTAATTCCGTCGGTGAAAAAAGGGAACTCCTTGTAGGCGGTCTGCATAAGCCTGGAAGAGCCGTCCTGCCAGCCCTTCGGACACAGCGGCTCGCCGAGGATGATGCCGGGATTCAGGATGACCGCGTCAAGGCCTTCGCCTATGCTCCGCCAGACCTCCATCTCGGAGCCATGCTTGCTGAGGCCATAGCCGGAATTGAGGCTGCTTTCCTCCCATTGGGCTTCCTCAGTTATTTCTTTTGTCGTCCCATTCCGTCCGAGAGATGCAACCGATGAAATATGCACCAGCTTTCGCACACCTGCATCGATTGCCGAATTGGCGATATTGGAGGTGATCTCGGTATTCGTATGGATCATCTCTTCTTTTCTGGCCGGATTGAAGGAAACGATGGCTGCGCAATGATAGATCTCGCTAATACCCTCCATCACTACTTCCACGTCGTAGATATCCAGCAGGTTAGCCTGTTGCCAGCTTACGCCGGGCCAGGCGAGCATCACGGGCGTTGGCTCGTGCCGGTAGTAGAGCGCACGTACGCTGGCCCCGCTGTTGCTGAGCTCTTTCGCAAGGTGCGCACCTACAAATCCGCTGGCGCCGGTGACGAGGATCATTGCAGGAATTAAGAATTAAGGATTAATGTGGAGGAATGTGGGGACTGTGGTGAATGTGTGGAATGCGGTTGAATGAAAGAATAGTGTTAATAGAATTCTTGTGGGATGCACCGCACTTTACTCCTCGCCCATCATTTTACTCATTCTCATTACTCATTGCTCATTCATCACTCACCTTGTCATCCCAGCGATTCAAACTGCCGCAGGAATCGCACATCATTCTGGGAGTACAGCCGCAGGTCGTTCACCCGGAATTTCAATTGCGTGATGCGCTCTACGCCCATGCGCAGCATATTGGGATGCACCATGCCGCAGCCCAGGATCTCGACCCAGCCTGTATGCTTGCAGAGGTTGCAGCCGCTGCCACCGCATACGGTGCAGGAGATATCCATTTCCGCGCTTGGCTCGGTAAAAGGGAAATAAGATGGCCGGAAACGCACTTTGGTTTCCGGGCCAAATAGCTCAGTAACGAAATAATAGAGGGTCTGTTTCAGATCGGCAAAGCTGACGTCCTTGTCTACGTAAAGGCCCTCACACTGATGGAAGAAGCAATGCGCCCTTGCTGAGATGGTCTCGTTACGGTATACGCGTCCCGGGCAGATAACCCTTACCGGTAGCTTACCTTCTTCGAGGGTCCTTGCCTGGACGGAGGAGGTATGGGTACGCAGCACCCAATCAGGGTTCTGGCTGACGTAAAAGGTATCCTGCATATCGCGGGCCGTATGGTCCGCGGGCATATTGAGCGAGGTGAAGTTGTGCCAATCGTCCTCGATCTCCGGGCCAGTAGCTTCTGCGAAGCCGAGCTTTTCGAAGATCTGCACGATACGGTTTTCCATGACACGCAGCGGGTGGCGGGTGCCCAGTGGCATATCCGGTCCCGGCAGGGAGATATCTTCCGGGACTGTCGCCTGCTGGCCAGCCTCCTGAAGATACTTAAAAGCTTCCCATTTGCCTTCGGCAAGCTGCTTAAAGGCATTCAGTATCTGGCCGGCCTCCTTCTTATCAGCAGGCGGCACATTTTTCATCTCGCCAAACAGCGCTTTGACGATGCCTTTGGTACCCAGGAATTTTATACGGTAACTCTCCAGGGCCGCAGCATCTGCGGGTGCGAAGGCATTTATTTCCGGCTCGTAGGATTGAATCTGCTCCAGTAAGGATTGCATAGGCGGCAAAGTTAGTTGACTGGGTGGTTCGTTGACCTGTTCACTCGGGGTTTGGGAAGGTTCGTTGTTTCGATGGTTAGTTGACTCGTTGACTCGGCGGCGGCAGGCTTTATGAGTTTATGGGTTTATAGGTCTATAGGTTGATACTTTTGGAAATCTTGCTGCGGACGAGTCAACGAGTAAACTAGTCAACGAGTCAACGAGAATGCCGTACATTCGCGCCAGTTGCGGGCGTGGCGAAATTGGTAGACGTACCAGACTTAGGATCTGGCGCCGCGAGGCATGGGGGTTCGAGTCCCTCCGCCCGCACTTGATGAAAGGACGAACGGTATTTCCGCTTCGTCCTTTTTTATTTTACATTCATAAATATGAATGTGATTGTTGATACTAATATTCTTAGAGGTGACTTACTGTCAGCCGCATAGATGCCCCATAGTTTTGACCATGCAATTCAATTATCAATGGATACATCTCGAAAACTGCTGCGAATAGCCACTGCATTGACACTGGTGCTTGGCGCTTCCAGCCTGCTCATCTTTTCAGTAAAATATAAGCCTGCCTTTGCACAAACTCCAAAACCGGGAAGCGGCATTGTCCCTATTAGAATTATTCATCGCGACCTTCAGCATGACGGAACTCCAGTCTATCTTATACATGTGATCGGCTATACTGCAGACGGTATGGAGAAAGATAAAATCAAGGTTATTGCTAAAGAATGGGTGAAGCGCTAATGGGTTTATAGGATTTTCTTTTTGGATGATCGCTTTAAGGCACTGACCGGACCGATTTAGTCTACTGCACTGTACTGCGTTAGGGATTGGAACGGAAAGCCCGGCCGAAGGCAACGCCCTAAAAATATTTACCAGCCAAGGAAAAATGTTGCTCATTTTCTGTTAGCAAAAAGTTCCTCCTGATCCAAATAAAATGGGCAGCCCCCGGGCCGCCCATTTTACACCACAAAAACAAAACGCTTACCAGATCTTATTCCGCATCCCTGCCATGCCTTTAGGCTTTACGATCGTAAAGACCCGCGAGATGTTGAAGCCAAAATGAATATCGCTGTTCCCCCAGGTGCCGGTTGTTTCGCCGATGAAGCTGCGGTCGGTAATGCCATTCGAGTTTGTAAACATAAGCTGGAATACGTGGCCGCCCGTTTCTATATCCATCCCGAATGCTAGTGCATTGGTCGAGCCTTTTATCTGCTCGATGTTATAATAGTATTCGCCGGTCAGCGAAATGCGCTGTGAAAGCTTCAGCCGGCCGCCGACGCCTATCGACAGCACATTATTCGGATCTGCCTCCAGGGGTACCAGGTTGTAATGTACCACCGTGGGCATCAGCTGCATCGAAAAGCGATTGGAAAATTTGCGCGCGATCAGCAATTGTCCTGTATAGGCTACTCTGTTGCTGAAGTAATACTCCGAGCCAGGAGGCATGGCCGGAGCTGCTGTTGTCTGGATACCTGTAGAGCCCATGACGCTCAGGCTGACGGGGATGTTGCCGCTTTCTGTTTGGCGGAGCACTTTCGCCTTGAAGGAGCCATCCACTTCCTTGTTGAGTGTACTGCGACCTATGCCAACCATCAGCCAGTTGGTAATGCCATAGTCCAGGCCGAGGCGGGTAGTGGCGCCGTCGAGTCCGAAGAAGTCCTTAATGCCGTTCTTGACGGCCCCGAAGCGGTGGGAAACCCGGAAGTCGAGTACACCCTGCCCGACATTTTCAATACTGTGGCCATTGATGATGCGGGTTGCCTTAAACGTAGCGGCGACATAGCTTTTCTGATGGAGCGCAGGTGTGTCCTCGGACAGCATACTCATCAGATTGTCTTCTTGCGCAGTATCAGTGGTTGGCCGCTCCTGCTGCGCCTGGGCCGGGCCTGCTATAATCACCAGGCAGGAAGCAAAGAGTAGATTTCTAATAAACATAAAATAGTAAGTTGAAGGAGCCTTGAAATTTTTGCCCGGCATGGGCGAGCGTGATTCCAGGCGCAGGAGCATCCTGGTTACCCCGGACTATTTCTGCGCCATAATGCTGTTGACCGTCACTTCGATATTCTGAGCGATCTTTCCCGCGACGACGCCCGGGATCCTGATGCCATAGTCCGCCGTACGCACGGAGAATTTGGAAGCCGCGGTGATATCGTCGCCCTTGACCGTAATGGTGCCGGGTGCGCTAACATCGCGGGTAACGCCATGAATAGTCATCTTCCCGGTGGCCGTGACACTGTACTGGCCATCCTTGCTGAAATCTACTGAGCCCAGGTTCGCGATTTTACCCTTGAATTCGGCCCTCGGGTATTTATCACTTTCCATATAATTTTCATTGAAATGCTCCTGCATCAGTGCCTTTTCAAATTTGAAGCTCTTGATTGGCACCTGGAAGGCTATGTCCCCGCTCTTAGCATCAATCGCACAGGCCATCTCGTTATTGACCGCCTCGATATTCTCCAGCGAGGTGGAAGAGAAGAAGGTCACCTTACCGGTGCGGGTCATGTATCGCTGACTGAATGCGGTCTGCGTCAGTAGGAGGGCGGCAAGCAGAATGCTGTATTTTTTCATGATAATTATGTTTCTGGGATGATCGATGTGGTGATTCAATTGTTCAGGGCGCCGCTCTCTACCCATTTGGTGATTTTTAGAATATCGCAATCCTTGAGCTTAGCCCCGCCTTTAGGCATTTCTAAAAAGCCGGCTGTATGATTGATCACGCCTAAAAGCTTCGTGTTTTTGGCTATCACTTGTGCGCCGGCTACATTATTGAGTTTGACACCGGATATATTGGTCGATTCATCCATATGGCATCCGGGAGCTGATGCGCAGTTTGTGATCAGGATGGGGCCTACCGTACCTGAATAAGTGATGGAATCTGCCGTGCTCAGGGTGCAGGGATAAAGCAGCTCCGCCTTGTCGTTGTAGCAGCCGCAAAGTGATATAAGCAACAGAGCAGGTAGCAGGAATTTTTTCATTAGGCGTTGTTATTTATTTAAGACACAGTCTGTGAGGTGCACGTCATTAGCAAATCCCGTGCAAATCCCTTTGAGCATGATCGTGGCCCCCGGAGGTATGGATACGTCCTTGTCACGCATCGTGCACATCACGCCGCCGGCAAGCAGATCGTCGCCGGGCTCGCCTCTCAGAATAGCGACTGCCTGCCCATCCTGATTTTTCTCCTGGCTTACCAGTTCCCCGCTTACGGCAAGTACTTTATTAAGATATAGGTTATCGGCAGCTTTCTCATCCGATTTGTAAGCGGCATACAGCGCCTGCGCAGTTACCGGAATGCCGGCTTCCTGCTCTGCTTTGCGGTGAGGTTTATTCCAGAAAAGATATGCCACAGCCATCCCCGCAATCAGTAGTATAACTGTCGGAAATAGGAAGCGTTTCATATATGTAAGCTGTAATGGACATCAAATGTATTCTCCACACCGCGTAATCGTTCAATGGGACAGGATGAACCGGGAAAAAGCGGAGATGAACAGGAAGCCCGATATTCCTGATTCAGGTCTTATAATTCACCCCCCAACCACATTTTGAAATCAGCGCTGCGTTCAGCGCTGACCACCGGGGCTTCCTTGCCTGCGGGCTTCAGCCGGATGATCACCCGGCTCTTCGTATACGCCCGCATTTCTTCGATGGCTTTCAGGGACACTATGTATTGCCGGTTGATGCGGAAAAAATACTGGGGGTCCAGCATATGCTCCAATGCGTCCAGATTATGATCCATCGGATAATTGCGGCCGTCTGTGCTCCGGGCATAGGTCATTTTACTTTCTGAATAGCAGTATGCGATATCATCGGCAGCGAGGGTCTTGAGGTGCTCGCCGATGCGAATGACGAACCGCTTCTTGTGGCCGGGCTTCGCAGCTCCTTCCACGACAGGATGGTCTCCTGCGGGGGTGGCAAACATCTTTTTCATCTCGCGAAGCTTATCCAGGGCGGCCTTCAGCTCTTCCTGCTTTACAGGCTTCAGCAGGTAGTCGATGCTATTGGTTTTAAAAGCTTCTATCGCATATTGATCGTAGGCGGTCGTGAAAATGATCGGGGCAGTGATAGCAACCCGCTGCAGCAGGTCGAAGGCGGAGCCATCGGCCAGATGAATGTCGAGCATTACGAGATCGGGCATCGGATGCGCGGCAAACCAGGTTTGTGCGTTGGCTATGCTGTCGAGGTTGCAGAGCAGATTGGATGCGGGCATAATTTGCCGGAGCATCTTGCCGAGGCGATTGCTCGCGGGCAGCTCGTCTTCGATAATCACAATATTCATAGCAGAGGTAGTGTTACGATGAAATCTTTATCCTGAATGCCATAGGTCACAGACCTATTGCTCATCAGGGCATAACGGCGTGAAATATTGGCCAGGCCGAGGCCTGCGCCTGCAGCAGGGCTCAGCTTGGGTCGGAGTGTATTGCGCACTGTGACCGTATCTGCCGTTGCGGATATGTAGATATGCAGGGGATGTGCGGAGGAAACAATATTATGCTTAATGGCATTTTCCACCAGCAGCTGCAGGGCAAGCGGGACGAGCCTTTTTGTTGTTGCAATGTCCTCGGGTATATCGGTATGCAGGTGAAGGCAGTCGCGAAAGCGGCTCTGCTGGATATACACGTACTTCCGGAGCAGGGCCTGTTCTTCCGATAGGTAAATAAGGTCACGGTCCTTATAGGCAAGCATGCTCCGGTACAGGTCGGAGAGCTGGATCGTGTAGCGTACGGCGGCTTCGCTGTCCTCTTCTATAAGGCTGGCCAGGGTATTGAGGGTATTGAAGAGGAAATGCGGATTTACCTGGCTTTTCAGCTGTTCATATTCCGCCATCATGCGCTCCCGTTGAAGCATAGCCGTTCGTCTGAGATTCTGCTCGCGGACGCGCAGATAGCCATATGCAGCACCGATGAGTAAAATAAAGGCAATAGCGATTGCCCATTTTCGCTTCCAGATGGGTGCAGCAATGGAGAAGCTATGGTCCGCCGAATGGGCGACCCGGAAATCCGGGCTCATAGAAGCCTGGACAATGAACTTGTATTGTCCCGGCGCAAGTTGGGGGAATGTGACCGATTCATCAATCGTGGACACCCAGCCCGTATCGTAACCATTTAACCGGTAGCGATAATTCAATAGCTCCGGGTTGGTGAAATTGATCCCCTCGAAATGAAAGCCTATATGGTTTTCGCCTACGCCGAATTTCCGGGTTGCTGACGGTACTTTTTTCAGGAAGAGCAATACATCTGTGATGGCAATCGCCGGCCGGAGATCATACCGCTTCTGCAGGTTATGGAAGCAGATGAGCCCATGCTCAAAGGGCATCCAAACATTGCCGGCAGTATCCGTTGCGTAGCAATTGAGCGCATTGCTCTGACTGTCTATATCCATCCCGAGACGCCGGTTGTAATGCCGGAACTGCGCACTGCCAGGGTACCACTCGTCAATGCCTTTGCCATGAACGACCATGACCTGCCCGCTGGCATTGGCTGCTATGGCGGATATGGCAAGATCCTGCAGGCCCTGATGCTGATCGATGTGGTTCCACGTGCCATCGGCATGTTCGTAAAGCCCGCTGCCGAGGGTTGCCGCCCAGATATGCCCCCTGGCATCTTCGGTGATGCTATAGACGACTTTGCTATTGAAGCCTGATGCGCTGTCCCAATGGTGATACCGGACACCGTCGTACATGCAGATGCCCGCGCCGTCGGTAGCCATCCACATATTCCCTTTGCTGTCGGGAAATAGCTGGTAAACATAGTCGCTTCGGGCGCCCGTGTGCTTGCCGTGATGGATAACGGTTCCCGGCGCGGCGCCGGATGCCAGGACAATTTCCTCCACGCCATTCAGGCTGGATACCCAAAGGCGATTCCCGATGCCTGAGATGTCGAGTATCTGTCCCGCAAGCAGCTTGGGCACATCATGAACCTCCCGGAACCGGTCTCGCTCGCCGTACCAGAGACCTGCGCCCAGCGTGCCAACCCAGATACGACCGGCTGCATCGGCATGCAGGCAGGTAATCGGAGCTTTTGCATTCAGTACAGCCCTGACGGTTTCAGGCCGGAGCAGGCTGCCTTTATATAACACAGCTCCCTGAGTGAAGTATAGATTGTTCTTCTGGTCACACACCATTGCCGTGATGTTGGAGAGGGTATAGGGTGCAGCCAGTGGAAGTGCAGAGATATAGTTGTGGGTGATCATGGTTATGCCGTCCACAGTTGCACACCAGAGATTGCCTGAAATATCCTGGATCAGCTTGCGGAAGCGCTTGCCGGGAAAGTGATGCGCGCTCATTTCAAAGCCTGTGTCAGTAACGCGGCAGTCTACCAGATACCCGCCTTCGGTGGCTACCCACGCCTGCTTCGGCCCGAGCGGAAGCACGTCATTGACCTGGCCCCATTGCCAATCCCGTGGCCAGGCAGTCAGCATCCTGTCATGTGCCGGATATTCTCCCTTATCTGATTGCCAGTCAAATTCAAAATAAAGGGGACCGCCGCTCTGCATGCCAGCCCAGGTGTGCCGGAATGACTCGGAAACTGTTGCGATAGTCCGGATGATGTTATCGGGCATACCCTCTGTTTCCCGGACCTTGATTTCAATCTTCCCATCCTGCGCCAGGCCGATGCTGTTCACACCCCGGTCAGTGGCAATCAGCGCATGGGCGGGGCCGCTAAAGGCAATTGCATAGGCGTAATTATCCGAGAGGCCATTGCGGGTATCCAACTGATAACTATTGCCATTGACGAAGGCAAAAACACCTTCCGCATCCGTACAGGCCCACAGGCATCCGGCGTGCCAGGCAAGCGAATTGATGTGTGATGCAGGGCGGGCACCACGAACAGGCAACGGATACATCCTGCCTTCTGCATATAAAGCGAGACGTCCATCGCCGTATCCGCAATAGACGGTATCCCCGGCACCGGCGAGTGCGGTTATCTTCCCGCCGGCGGTGTCAGGGATCAGCGAAAAACGGTGTCCGTTGAAGCGGTAGAGGCCGATATCAGTGCCCAACCAGAGACAACCCTGCCAGTCTCTGGCCATAGCGTTAACCTTTACCGGGGTGTTGCTTTCATTCAGCCAGTAGTCGCGGCTGAAGGGTCGCTGCGCCGTAGCAGGCAGCACAAGGAAGATGAGGAATATGAAGGAGCTGATGCGCTTCACGTACGGGGCTTAAGGCTTGCGTTGACGGATACTTTTATTTCAGGGGCGAGTTTGTCGTACACCACGCGTGGTATCTTGATATCGTGATCGGCCAGGGTAATGACAAAGTCCGAAGTAATGGTAATGTGGCCATGCCGGTGGGATACATGCGCCCGGATAATACGCTCCTGGGCCAGCCCGTGAATCCTGAGCTTGCCCTTTGCGCGGACGTCATACTCGCCGTCTTTGCTTAAGTCCACATCCTCGATGATCTTGCCACTGAAATTGGCTTCGGGGAATGTCGCGGATTCCATATAATTCTCGTTAAAATGTTCCTGCTGCAACGGACTGTTGAAACCCTCAAAGCTGAGTATTCGGATGCGGAAGGCAAAGGCGTTTCTGGCCACGTCGAGAGCGCCCCGAAGCTGGACTGATTGTGCCCGGATAAGTTCCTGCGGAGCATCGGAGTGGAAGCGGATGGTACCATTGCCTACTTCGAATATCTGCGCAGACAACTGATGGGGAAAGGACAGGTATGCGATGATAAGCAGCAGGGTACGCATAGGATTTGGCTTGCCATAAAAATAGCTCATTGCCTTCAGGCCCGTAAAAAAAGAAAAGGCTGACCTTTTATGGACAGCCTTTTGGAAAATTCGCAGGGTTTTTGATCAATGCGCTATCTCAAGACGCTGGGCGTAGACTTTTCCGGCTACCGTTGCGCGGGCAATGTATATGCCGGTGGCTAAGGCTGCAGTAGAAAAATTTATTGCTTTGCCTCCGGTAGAGTTGCCGGAAAGAACTGTGCGTCCCAGGACATCACTAAGCGTTATGGTCGCCTGCTGCTGTGGGTCGGAGAACTCAATATGTAAGCTGCCTGCGGCGGGGTTGGGGTATAGTTGGAAAATGGCTTGAGCCTGCGCAGGATGTACGCTTGCTGCGGACTGGACTGTAATGGTTCCCGCCATCATCGGGGCATGTGGCGTACAAACGTAATTGTAGGTACCGGCAACCGTAACCTTATAGCTAAATGTGGTTGATGTAGAACTCATAGGTGAATCCCAGGCGGCCGCGCCGGCGGGTATGACGCCGCTGGTCGTGGTGTGGTCTCCACTGTTCCAGATCCACCTGACAGTGTCACCTACATGTGCTGTCAGGGATGAAGGAGTAAACTGGAAGTCAGCCACGGTCACGGTATGCGTCGTGGCTGTGGCGACATTTGTTGCCAGATAGGCAATCGCAAGGAGAAGTAATGTTTTTCTCATAATTCGTGTTGTGTTTGGTATAGTTGGCTGCTAATATATGACGAGTGGGCAGGGACGGGCCTTCCAAGATTGCCGAAAAAGGGTATTCCCCGGATGATGCGGGAAAAAGAAGGGGTGAAGCGGTCTGGTTAATTGATTCAGTGGCATTACCACATTTACCAAACAGAGGTTAGCTTTGCGAAGCCCGTGCCAATCCGGGATTCAACTATTATCCATGAGAAGGACGCTTTACGCTATTGCCGCGCTTGCGCTCATTACATCTGCCGCCTGTAACAAAAAGGACGAGGACATTAATAACGTTCCTGATAAGGGCGCTATCCGCTTTATCAATGCCAGCACAGTCGACAGGTATAATATCTACCTCGATGACTACCTCTTTGGAAACCTGTTTGCGGACGATACTGCTTTCTTCCCCGATATCGTTATTGGCGCCCACCGTGTAAAAGCGGAGCAGATCGATGTATTCGGTACGCCCATTCTGCGCCAGCAGGTCGTGACCGTGCAAAAGGACTCTGTCGCTACATTTATTTTCCCATAGCTGCTAAGGGCGCCCGGCCCGGGGCAGCATAGGGTCCTGACCCATCACCCACATCAGATTCATGTTAGTCTGATAGGCGGATGGGTCAGGGCTTTTTTATGAAGACTGGGCATCGCCGCTCTGGTCGCAATTGCAGCAGGTCGGCGCGTTACCTTTAGTTCATGAATGACAAGGACAAGGCCGCGCAGCTTAAAGCCCACAAGCGCCTGGCTACGGGCTTATTCATGCTCATGCTGGCGTTATATATCGTGATGGTCTGGCTAACGAAGACGCGGCCAGCAGTATGGGTCGGCTATGTGCAGGCCTTTTCGGAGGCTGCTATGATAGGGGCCCTGGCCGATTGGTTTGCGGTGACGGCACTCTTCCATCATCCCCTTGGCATCCCGATCCCACATACCAACCTTATTGAAAAGGGCAAAAAGTCCATCGGCAATAATTTGGGAACATTTGTGGTCAGCAATTTTCTGACTGCGGGCAATATCCGGCCCTATATTCAAAAGCTCAGCGTCTCTGCCTACGCTGCACAATGGCTGGAGCAGCCTAAGAACAAGGGCCTCCTCGTAACCGAAATAACGCGGATGCTGGCCGACATTCTGCATAAAGTCGATGATCGCAGCATTTCGGCCTTCATTGCCAGAAAGGGAAGTGCACTGCTGGCGGATGTTAAGTTGAATGTGATCGTCGGCAATGCCCTGCATTATTTCCTCGATAAGGGCTCGCATGAAGAGATCGTCACCCTGCTTGCCCGGAAGATCAAAGCCTTTATCAGCGAAAATGAAGCACTGGTTCGCGAAAAGGTGCAGGGCGAAAGCTATTTCTTCATTCCAAAATTTGTGGATAACAAGCTGGCGGAGAAGATAACCAGCGGGCTCGCCGGCTACTTCGAAGAGATTGAACAGGATCCCACCCATCGCATTCGTGCCGAAATATCTACCCAGCTCTATCTTTTTGTAGAAAAGCTGCGGACGGACCCTAGGTGGGAAGAAGAATTCCGCCGCCTGAGTGGCAGCATGCTCTCCTCAGGTAAGCTTGAAGAATATGCCGCGGCTGCCTGGCAATCGCTGAAATCGACGCTCCTGCATGAACTGGCCAGCGAAGGGTCTGCGCTGTCAAGCTATTTCTCGAAGACACTGGAAGAGTTGGCCGGGAATCTCAAGGCAGATCCGGTCCTGCAGCAGAAGATCGATGGCTGGATCCGTCATACTGCCTACAAATACATCCTGCGCAATGCCACCCAGGTAGGCGCCCTTATCAGCAATACGGTCGGCAACTGGCAGGGCGCCGAGCTCAGCCGCAAGCTGGAGCTTGAAGTAGGCAAGGACCTCCAGTTTATCCGTATCAATGGGACAATCGTCGGTGGCCTGGTCGGACTGTTGATCTATGCGCTCACGGAATTAATAGGGTAGGTGCTGAGCAGGAAACCGTGATTATCCGCACGGACACTGTAGAAACCTGAGCCTAATCAAGGCTTACCTGATCCACTTTGGTCTTCAGCCCGGCAGCAAGAGCGGCTGGCAGCTTTTGGAAGAAATGAAAGCCTGTCGCCTGTTCAATACTCTTTACCGAGGTCCGGTAATAGCCCCAGGCGCGGTGGTTTTCAGGAGGCTCATTAGCCATATCCACGGCAATGACCCGCGTCTGGGCGGAGATGCGCTCCAGATCGCGTTCGCCTACCGGCAGCACGATGATAATCTTCCAGAAATGCGCAGGTACACAGATATGTCCTCCCGGCAGTGTATGGGTTTTGCTCCCTTTTTTACCTATTCCACCTTGTCCGTAGCCGCCGGCAATTATATAAAGCTCATTGCCTTGGTTGCAAAGTGACCGGGCATAGACCTCCAGGTCTTGCCAGGCCCCTTGATTGAGCATCGGAGACTGGGGAGCCATATTGGTCATCAGGAAGGTCCCGGAGTTGTCATCCGGCGAGGCAGTCCGGTCGTCGGAAGGACAAAGGTGCCCGCGATCGAAGCCGCTTCCGCTATAGTCGGAGGCGGAAGCCCGGAAAAATCCAGTGGGCAGCGAAGCGTCGCTGAAGAAGCAATTGAAACGGCCTGCCGTACCCCGCCATGCCATGCTCAGGTGCCAGCTTACCCAGTTTGCGATGCCTTTTTCATTATTGTAGGAAAGGGCGTATTGCGGATGGATCAGCAGGTAGTTATTGTCGTTGTTCACCCGGGTCGTTGCATCGCTTGGATTTCCCAGGGCCATATTATCATCCCTGGAGGGAGCACGACTGTTACGGCTTACCCGGCCTTCTATTGAGCGCCCGTCGACGGCCAGCACATCAAAGTCGTCTACATTGGCGCGTTGGAGGCCATCGTTATGAATGCGGAACCTGACGGGCCCTTTTATACGAATTGGGAATGAGGCTTTAGCCATTACCGGCGACGATGGGCGAAGCTGAGGTCCCGTCTGTCGCCAGTGAGCACCGCTGTCTGTGGAATACCACAGTGAAAGCGCGGCACGCCTGTCTTGCCCAAATGTGGCATACCGGAAATTGACTGCGTTGACATCAGCGTCAATATCAAACAGCATGCTTGCGCTGCCGCCACCCTTGATCCTTAATGCGGCCGTGCCTGTCTTGGCATCCTGGTCCGATTTGCCGGTGAGCGCGTCCTGAAGCTGCCAGAGGCCCGTTGCCAATTGCACATCTCCGGGGGCGTAGGCCTGTTTGGTCCCCTTTTCAAATGTTTCGGGAAAGGCTATGCCTTTTTTGCAGCCGGAATCCGCATCTGCCTTACATGATAAAAGCAGCATTGTTAAGCGCTGCCTGCCATGAAATGCCATCCGGATAAAGATAGGGCGCCAGCTGCTCATATCATTTTGGGCAAGTTCATGCGGGCAGAACCGGCCGTGAGCTGGCCGCGTATGATCAATGCCCGTCATCCTTTGCCCGCACTTCAGCAGTGTCGACCTCTTTATTGCGTTGCGCCTCCAGCTTGCGCTTAAGCCCCAAAATCGACTTGTTGCCCATGAAGCTTTGCTCCGGCCGGTCGTCGCCCAGGAGCACGCCCCATTGGCGAAGCCCGGTTGACTTATCAAACATGATCTTCAATACAGCCATGACGGGTATGGACAGGAACATGCCGGACACGCCCGCCATGGTGCCGCCGACAACAATGCCTACGATGCTCGCCAGGGCATTCACTTTCACTTTCGAGCCTACGATGCGCGGCATCAGTATATTATTATCCAAAAACTGGACAAAGGCAATGGTGCCGAGGACGGCCCAGATCTGCAGGAGGTCCTGGGAGGAAGTAAGCGTAAGGATAACGCCGATGAGGTTGCCTATAAGTGCGCCGATATATGGAATAAGGTTGAGGATGGCGAAAGTGACGCCAATGAGGATCGCATGCTTGATGCCAAACAGCATCAGGATGCCCGAGACAAGGACGGTGAGATATGCGATCTGTATGAGCAGCCCCAGCAGGTAATATTTTACTATCACTTCGGTCTCACGTACGGCCGATTCTACGATAGGATACTGAGGCTTCTCAAACCAATGGAATGTGAAGCGCAGTAGGAGATTCCGGTAGAAAATAATAAGAAAAATATAGATCGGCACGAGACCTATGAAGATGAGGACGCCGCTAAGCGACACGGCTGCGCCTTGCATGTACTTGGTAATATTTCCGCCGAGGCCTGTTGCCTGTTTCCGCAGATAGCCCAGCTGCTGGTCGGCTGTGAAATGCATTTTTTCATTGACCCAGCCGCTCAGGTTATTCCAATGCATCGTCAGATTCCTCTGAATAGCGCCGATATCCCTTACCAACAACCCGATCTGATAAGTCAGGAATGCAGCGATGCCTAGTATGATCAGGACAAACACTATGATACAGATGACTATGGCCAGCACCTCGGGTACTTTATGGCGATGCAGCCAGCGAAACATTGGCAATAGCAGCAGGGAGATGAAAAATGCCATCAACAGGGGCATCAGCACACTGCTCCCATAAATGATGATGAAGCCTGTTGCGCAGAGTCCCAGCAACTCGATCGACCGCCGGACGGTAATGGGCATTTCTTTCATAAAGTGAGATAAGGTACTAAAAACATTATTTTAAAATGGCCATAGCAAAACGATGCCGGCTTTCGGGATCGCGATTTCATGACGGTATTCAAAAGCTGTACCTGAGTAGATGCTACCAGACACGCGGGGCAGCCGCATCCCCGGATGACATAGTTCCGGGTGTAATGAGGAGCCTAAAAAGGAGGTGGTACGGGCGTGTTTAGCCTATTGACATCAAACTAACTTCATTTCCTCTGCGATAATCTGCGTTATCTGCGGGAGATTTCTGTGGGCCCGCATGTTGCCGGAAGCGGGAAGATTTGGATGAGCAATCAATCCTGTAGTCGGGGATACGGCGTCAGCAGCTGTCGGATATCGCAATGGAAGATCCGGCTCAGATGAAGCAGTATTTCGGCATCCGGAACGCTCCGGCCGCTTTCCAGCCGGCAAATGGTGCTCTGGCTTATTTGCATGTCACAGGTCCGCTCGAGCTCATAGGCCAGGCCGGCCTGGGTGTAGTTATTTGCCATGCGCAATAAACGCAGGTTTAAGGGGAACTCTTTCATGATATGCAGATTGAATGAGCGTATTCAATATTACAGCGGCAGTTGGTCCGGATCCAGGAATTTATCCAAACGAAGGATTGAATGATACCAATCACTTCCTGCTGATTATGAGCTTAAAAGCGCAATGCGGAATTAACTGCGTAAAGTGATGAACCACGGAAGGCTGAAAGAGCTTTTGACTGCCTTGGGTCATTCCGTCCTGGATTATGTTGCCCGAGTGCTGTCAACGCTATAAATCGGTCATAATCAGAATACTACTCATCGTCGCTGTACGCCCTGCAACAACCATGCAGAAGATTATTCAACATTGAATTTCTTATGCATGAATGAATAGCATATGGCCCTGTCCGGCAGGTACTTTTGATCTGCATCCGGAATAAAATCATGTTTTCAACGCTGGCCAGTGAATAGCCTGAAAAGCACCGGAGGCACATCACCGGGCACTCGAACGCTTGCAGCTAAAGGTGCCGGATTTCAACAGGTATTGCGCCGTAATCCCTTGCCGGCTGATAGCGAGGGAATGAATTCCATTAACCGAAGCCCCGCTTCAATAATCCTACGCCATGAAACTGCTAAAAACTACTATGATCGTCATCGCCTGTCTTTCAATGGCCACCGTGATGACAACGACCCCGGCAAAATCCTTTGCCTCAGCCTACATGCCTTCCTGGAAGCCGTTCTGGCAACGAGTGGCCAATATTCTCCTGAAAGCTCTGGAAATGTACCTGGAGGTGGTAATTAAGCGCGGATATTTCATTGCGCCGGTACCAGGTAATCCCATTGTAACCCAATTTAACTCCCAGGCAGATATTGATGGAGCCGCGAGAAACGGGCTGATCTATGACGGTCACAGTCTGACTATCCCACAGGATATTGTCCTTTATGTAAAGGATGACATCGGCGTGG
>Ga0193752_1001061_pt1 | contig 24066 bp, 17 predicted proteins | sample H1c1metaG_FD_144924 | JGI IMG/M metagenome (GOLD analysis project Ga0193752, IMG submission 144924) | Soil microbial communities from a riparian zone of the East river system, Colorado, United States - H1c1 | ecosystem: Environmental > Terrestrial > Soil > Riparian zone | place: USA: East River...
GGCAACGGCTCAATACGACACAATCGGGGCCGTAACGGTAAAACCAATTGAGGCATGAATCCACACGAGTTAGATCATTGTCCGGGTACGCTTGCCGAGGGTTTTAGCACCTACAGTCCTCGTTTTCTACGCCGCATGTTTGGTGGCAAGAAGGTGAGCCATATTCTGCCTTACGACCCGCCTCAAAAGAATGAAGATGTGGCGGAGCTATTCATGCAAAACCGAAAGCGTATTTCCATTTCCGGTGTACAGGAGAAGCTAAGCCTGGTCTTGGAAAAAGGCACCTTACGCCTTACCGAAGAAGGAGAGCAGGGGACTTATATACTGAAGCCGATACCACGCGATCTGAAGAAGGTGACCCAGGTGCCCGCCAATGAACATCTTACGATGCAGATTGCCACCCAGGTCTACGGTCTCAACACAGCCGAGGCCGGGCTGATATTCTTTAAGGACGGCACACCTGCTTACATCACCAAACGCTTTGACGTGAAGGCCGACGGTAGTAAACGTGGTAAGGATGATTTTGCCACTCTTGCAGGTAAGACAAAGGATAACGCCGGCCCGGACTTCAAGTATGAGTACAACCATGAGGATGCAGGAAGGCTTATCCAACAGGATGTCCCAGCCTGGCGTGTAGAGATTGAAAAATACTTTGTCCTGGTAGTATTCAATTACCTGTTTGCAAACGGCGATGCGCACCTGAAAAACTTTGCATTGCTTGAATCTGATGCAGGGGATTATCGACTAAGCCCTGCCTACGATTTAATAAACACACGCCTGCATGTGGACGATTCTGATTTTGCTCTCAGCGGAGGACTATTTGCCGATGGGTATCAAAGCGAGCATTTCAAGATGGCTAGGCATCCGGGTAGGGAGGATTTTATGGAGTTTGCACGGAGGGTGGGGGTTATGGAGAATCGCGCTGAAAAATTGCTCCAGCCATTTATCGGACGACAGGCTGAAGTTGAAGCACTTATTAGCCGGTCCTATCTGGAAGCGGAGAGTAAAAGGGGATATTTGCATACTTATCAGACGAGGCGGAACTGGTTGAATTCCTATACTGACTTTGGAAAAAGTTGACAAAAAGATTTAAGGTCTGATAATGGCGCCGCTGATTACAATTCCTGGCGCTGCGCCGATTTGCTTGTTACAATTACAGTTATAATTGAGGGAGGGTAAGTGACATTTAATGATGTCGCGTCTTGCATGTTCAGGAAAATTCTCTTTTTATGTATGCGTGAACAGAAGGGTTCTGTGAACGAATGCTACAAAAAACAGCTAGTAAAGTACCGGCGCTGTCCAAAATTTGAAAACTAACAAAGTAACGTAAGGGCGTACCGCTTCTGTTTATTGCTTAGTTTTGTTTATAATAGAAACAAAGTATTGTTTTCAATACTGACAAAACGAAAAATGAAGCCACGAACGATTTTTCTGGCGACAAATATTCGGCGGTTACGTACGCGCAAAAAATGGAGTCAACAAGAGCTAGCGGAAAAGCTCGGAGTCAAGCGCGGGAAGCTGGCATTAGTGGAATCAGGCAGGACAATCAACCCACAATTAGACGATGTGATAAATATTTCCGCAGTTTTTGGAATAGGCATAGATACTTTGCTGAAAGTTGACTTGCGGAAAGTCACGGAGATGACGCTACTCGAGTTGGAAGCAGGAAATGATGCTTACACGATGGGCACCAACATTCGCATTCATGCAACCTCTGTTGACAGTAGCAATATTGAGAATGCAGAGTTTGTGCCATACAAGGCCCAGGCGGGTTACGCGGGGGGGTATGCAGATCCTGAATACATCGCCGCGTTACCTAAGTTTTCGTTGCCTCACTTATCAAAGCAGCGTAAATATCGAATGTTTCCGATCTCAGGCGATTCAATGTTACCCATTCCGGACAAGAGCTTGATCGTTGGAGAGTTAGTGCAAGACTGGACGGCACTACCAAATGATAGCCTCTGTATTGTAATTCTCAAAAACGCAGGTCCTGACTTTGTTTTTAAACAGGTTGAGAACTGCATCAAGACGGAACGAAAGCTTTTACTTAAATCATTCAACCCTGAGTATCTACCATATGAGGCGCATGTAAGTGACGTATTGGAGATATGGAAGTTCAACGGTTATTTCAGCGATACGGTGCCAGGGGGTAGTATTACTATGGAGCAAATTGCGCAAGCGCTCAAAACGATCCGAACAGACGTTGAGGATATTAAATCTGGTAGAGCAGGTTTTACTTTACCCTACCAAAAATAATAAACCTATGAACCAGTTTGGGGGTGATTGGACGAAAGCCAAGATTGAAATATTGGTGGAATATGCAAAAGCCTACTTGGTTGTTATGCATGGGCGCAACAAAATAAACATAGAGCGATATGGAGAAAGATACCAGTTTAAGTTGATGTACTTTGACGGCTTCGCCGGCTCCGGGGAGATCATTCGCAACAACGACAGTGTAGAAGATGGCTCCAATGTAGAGACGACTATTGGCGCGGCCAGAAGAATAATTGAAATTGAAACCCCCATCCCATTTGACCGTTACTATTTTGTGGAAAAGGATACTGACAACTACACGCTTTTAGAAGAGCGGACAAAGCTTGCCTTTCCAGGAAAGAAGATTAACACGTTTCAAGGCGATTGCAATGAAAAGCTGGTGGCCATGTCCAGATTCTTAAAACAGCCGGAGAATAAGTCATACAGAACACTTGCCTATATAGACCCATGTGGAATGCAGGTAAATTGGGCGTCAATGGAAAGTATGAAAAATTTGCCCATTGATGTTTGGGCTTTAGTGCCGACAGGGATGGGCGTAGTTCGTCTATTAAAGAATGATGGTCAGATAACCGATGCTTGGTTAACTAAGCTTGAACTGTTTTTAGGAATGAGCAGAGAGGATATTAAGAATTACTTCTACAAAAGGACGGAAACGCTGTTTGAAGATTACCCGTTGATTACAAAAGAGAGTTTCGCAGTTACGAAGTCAGCAAATCTATATCGCGACAAGCTCAAAGAGATCTTTTCATTTGTATCTGAACCTTACGAGCTAAAGAATTCAGTCAACTCTGTTATGTACCACCTCTACTTCGCTACCAACAACAAGGCTGGTGTAACAATAGCAAACGATATAGTAAAAAAGTACAGTTCACAATAATGCAACTATGGCACAGTCGAGAATTGAATGGACAGAGATGACTTGGAACCCTACAACAGGTTGTACAAAAATTTCCGCCGGCTGCAAATTTTGCTATGCCGAAGTAATGGCGAAGCGGTTGCAGGCAATGGGCGTAGAGAAGTACAAAGATGCTTTCCAGGTGCGCATCCACGAGTCCGCCCTGAACGTGCCTTATACCTGGAAAAAGCCCAAAGTGGTTTTTGTTAATTCCATGAGCGACTTGTTTCATCCACAGGTGCCGATGTCATTTATTAGAAAGGTGTTTAAGGTAATGAACGAGAACAGTCAGCACATTTTTCAAGTGCTCACGAAACGCGCTGATAGGCTGCTGGAGCTGCATGAACAATTGGAATGGACGGAAAACATTTGGATGGGTGTTTCAGTGGAGGATGACCGTGTGGTAGAGCGCGCAGTGATGCTTTCTATGACAAACGCGCAGACGAAGTTCCTTTCCTGCGAACCGCTGATAGGCCCACTTAGTAATCTCCCGCTAGCTGGGATTGATTGGGTAATCGTCGGCGGCGAAAGCGGATGGAAGCCTAGAAAAATGGAAGAAAGTTGGGTACTTGGTATCAAGGAGCAATGCAACAATCAAGGGGTGTCGTTCTTCTTTAAGCAGTGGGGTGGGAAAAACAAGAAGGCTGCGGGCAGAATGCTGGAAGGACACACATTTGACGAGATGCCCCCCGTTTACTACGCTCACTTTTCAATGTAGGTGTTATAGGCTTTCATCAATGAACACCAATAATAATAATTGACTTTTCGAACAATGAGCAAAATAAATATCCAAGGCACAATTGACAATATCCGCAGCAGGTCTAATGTCTATACACCTTTAATCGAGGCGGTCGTAAACGCCATAGACTCTATTCGCACTTTCAAGCCCCCTGATGGTGACATTGAGGTAGTTGTCAAGAGAGACAATACGCTCATTTTTGATGGGAGTCAGCAACCAATCAGAAGTATTGAGGTGCGGGACAATGGAATCGGATTCAATCAAAATAACCGGGATTCATTTGATGAGCTGTATAGCTCGATGAAAAGGCAAAATGGCGGAAAAGGCTTTGGTCGCTTTATGTACCTGAAATATTTTTCCGAGGTAGCGGTTGAAAGCAATTACAAAGATGCCGACCAATTCTTTACACGAAAGTTCATGTTTGGCAGAAAGGATGAAATTATCATAAACGAAAGCAATGTCCATTCGTCCGTAACCGATAACCAAACTATTCTCTATCTAAACAATCTTTACGCCGACAAAAGCCTTGACAAGGAATTAGAGACGATTGCGCGGAAGCTGCTTGAAAAACTGCTAATATTCTTCATCAATGATAGCTCAAAATGCCCGCGCATAACGATTAAGGAGGCAGACGGCAGCAAGTCAATTGTACTTAATGAATACTTCAAAACTTCCCAAGAAATCTCGTTGTTTCAGACAGTTATTTTTGATGTGCCTATTCCCTACACTGAAGACAATGAAACTTTTACCGCTAAAGTCTTCAAGATTTATTTTCCGGCAACCGGCAGCAAAGTCATACTCACCGCTGATAATCGTGAAGTGGTAGAATCGTCGCTTCATGCCTATGTGCCGGAATTTGAAGATGAATTCTATGATGTAAGTGTCAACAAAAGCGGCAAGGAAGTCAAGCGCAACTACATTGTGAAGACTTATGTGCTCGGCAAATACTTGGATCGGAATGTATCATTGGAAAGAGAAACGTTCAATTTTGAAAAGGATACTTCTAATCCCTTTTACCAGCTCTCGCAGCAAGATATTGAACAGGCTGCCGCAGAAGCGACAAAAAACATTTTCGCCGAAGATGTGAAGGTGCGCAGTGAAAAGAAGAATGCGCGAGTTAATCAGTACGTGGATACTAGTGCGCCCTGGCACAAGACTTACATCCGCGATGTTGACCTATCTGGCTTTGCCTACAATGCATCAGATGAAAAGATTGAGTTAGAGCTTCAGAAATATAAATTCAATAGTGAGCAACGCAATAAGAGAGATATTCAGTTTCTCCTCAATAGCACTGAAGATGCAGACTTTGAGGAACGACTAAATGCTATAGTCAGTAAAATCACTGAAATCGGAAAATCAGATTTGGCGCACTATGTAAGCAGTCGCAAGGTTGTGTTGCAGGTTTTTGAGGAGCTTCGGAAACGCGATGATAGGGGCGCGGCTACTCAAGAGAAGGAGATTCATTCGTTGATATTCCCAATGAACAGAGATTCTACAAATACAGCGTATGAACAGCATAACCTCTGGCTGTTAGACGAACGGCTTGTATTCTCAGAATACGTTGCGTCCGACCGGAAAATATCCAAGCAAAAGGACGCTTTGGTTGAGCCAGACCTTGTAGTTTTTGACATCAAGAAATCATATCGGAATGGAGAAAATGAATATAGTAATCCTCTAACGATTTTTGAGTTCAAGCGTCCCAAACGAACAGCTTACAAACAGGACGACGACCCGATCCTTCAGATAGGTATGTATTTGGATAAGATTAGGGCTGGAAAGTATGAAATGCCGGAAGGAACTGAGCCTATTAAGGTCAATGATGGAACACCTGTGTATGCCTATGTTGTGAGTGACCTTACTGAGAAGATTCACGGCTTTGCCCGATTGCACCAACTTACTATAAGCGCAGACGGTGAAGGGTATTTTGGGTATCATACTGGTTACAAAATGTATGTGGAGATTATCAGTTTTGCCAAGTTGCTAAAAGATGCAACGCTGCGTAATAAGATATTCTTCAAAAAGCTCGGCCTCGAATAAACACTGTGTTATAATGACAGGTTGCAACAGCAGAAAGCGATTTACAACAACTTTTCCTTTTCCATGTAAATGGTAAACTTGTGCCCCGCCACTGTGATAACATTGCGTCCAATTAAAATTTCCTTAGTTAAGACTCTTTTTGTAGGCTTCAGGATTGTTCCAGTACTAGCTAGATCATAGAGAACCACTTCATCTGTCGTGTTTATTATGAGACAATGTTTACGACTCACTGCTGTTGTCGGCAATGAAAAATCTGCGTTAAATCCTTCTCGTCCAAACGTGATAATTGCCTGAGACAACTCATGTGGTTCGGGTTCGCCATCTTCGGCTATCAGAATTACAGGCGGCTGTTTACTGAACTCGCAATGGTAATCTTGAAAGATAAACTTCGTTTTGAGTGTAGGTTCAGCATTCCAATTGTGTGATAGTGGCGATTCAGTTAGAACGCTGAGATTATATTTAAGTAGGGGGTTATTAGCTGTCCTCCTGGCATCAACTGGTACCACTGCATATTCAGGGTCAGACAAGACAGAACTGAGAAAGTGATTGTTGTAAAAGCAAGTTGCATCTGGCGCTGCTTCCAACATCATTTTAGCAAGATTGATAGCTACTTCATACCGACCTGTTTCATAAAAGCATTGTAGTAAGTAGTTGTAGGCTTCATAGTCGGATGGAGACCGATGCAGATGGTCACTAAGCAGACTGATTGCTGTGGCGTAATTACCCGTATCCAAATGAACCTTGCCCAATTCCTTTTGAATAGAAAGGCGAGGGTTACGCTGTAATGCTGCCTCAAAATATTTCTTTGCTTTTGCAGGTTGATTACGACGCAAATAATAGCGCCCGCCTGCTCTAAGGACTGCCACATGCGGTGGAAACGCTCGCTGGGCCTGCTCCACGTAGTTTATTGCCTTGTACCAATTCCGTCCACCCAACATTTTTTCAGCTTTCTCCGCCAAAACACCGGCTCTTAGCACATCTCTATCTAAAACAAAGGGTACATGGCGGGCTTGTATAGCTTCTGCAAATTCTCCGCAGGATTGGAAACGTAGCTCCGGCACTTTATTAATGGCTTTCAGGACAACTTCCTGTTGCCACGTTGGTAGGTGAGTGATAGGAAAATCACCAGCCTCATGCAGAGCAAGTATCTCTTGTTTATTTAGGCCCGCGAATGGATTAACGCCCGTAAGCATTTCCATGAGCGTGACGCCAAGCGCATAGATATCCGCTCCACTATCGCGCTCCGATGCCGTGCCATTCAACAGCTCAGGCGACATATACGTGCGCGTACCCCAAACTGTATTGGCGATTCCAAAGTCAGAGATCTTTACAGTGCCGGTAGCTGTAAACAGAATGTTGCCTGGCTTAATGTCGTGGTGGATAATGCCTTCTTTATGTACATAGGCAAGCGATTCAGCAATTATCTGGGTCCAGAGGAAAGCGTCATGCGCGTTGGCAGGCTTCCCTTTAAGTTCATCCCATAGACTTCCTTTGGCGCAATATTCCATCACCAGAAACAGCGCCTCTTCGTGCCAAAAATGATGGTGATAGGTGATTACGTTGGGAAGCTGCAGGCGAGAGACTAATTCTATTTCGCGGATGATTTCTTCCTGGCTGGCTAGACCTTCATACTTTAATTGCTTTATGGCTACAAGGCGATTGCTAACGTCTTCTTTTGCGAGGAATACTTTACCAAAGCCGCCGCTGCCGAGTTCTTTGATGAAAGTATATTTATCGTCGTAGCGCATAGCAAAATGAATAACGGGCGAGCTATAACTCTAACCATTGTTTAAGACCTTCTATCAATGCTTCCTCCGACACAGATGGAACCTGCGCAAATAACCGTTTTGCAATATTGTTGAATTTCGTACCGATGCTGCCGCCGGAAAGGTGATTGCATACAACGCTATTGGGTAAGAACCAATAGCCGTCAACGCTGTCAATGCCAAGTATCCAACGCATGTTAGTTTCAAAATACACTGGCTTCCGGCGAAGGATTTCGGGTTGAAAGCCGCCACCTTTACTCTGGCCAGTGCCACAGCGCCCATGATGTTGCTGGGCGTACTTTAATTCTAAAAAGTAGAGTGCGGGCTTCTTGCCATTTAGGCAAAGTAAAATGTCCACTGCTTTCTTACTATCTAGCATTATTAGTTCACTGTTCAGCGGCAGGATATTCTTGCGAATCAATTCACGTAGATGAGATTCGAAGTCTTTTTCACTGTTGAATTGCATTGCGGAAGGAGTTGAGCATGGTGGGACACCTAGAGGTTTATGTTTGCTTTGTCCAAAACATCCTTCAAAGTCCAAATGCTGTTTTCAATTTGAGTCCTATCCACAAAATGATTCGCTGTAATTCCGATAGGTTCTGCCTCAACTGCTGCGATGAGTTTCTGGATCGTTTTATACTCAAGAGGCTTGGACAATGTTATTGTAGCATTCTTACTGAAGTCCCAAAATTCGTGTCCGTTGTAAGACCACGTCAAAACCTTGCATTTTGGAAACTGCACTTGATTCGCTCCATTCAACTCGTCTGAATAAAAATCGCTTAGTAATTCAAATCTAATTTGGTAGTTGTGCGCGCCTTCAACATAAGAGAAAGCCAAGGTTGCTTCTTTGTTGATCAGGAGTGTTTGCTTCGGTATCGGGTAATTCCCTTCAATGTCGCTAATAAGCTGAAATACTTTGTCTAGCTCATTTTTATAGACAGGCAGCGACAGAGACTGGTAATGGGCTTGAGGATTTAAAATGTGCAGCTTGGATTCTTTGAAGGCTGTTTTGATGCCCTCCGTAATTTGATTTCCTAGCACACTGTATCGCTCTACCATCCTGTCCCAAAGCGTTTCAAGTCCAATAAACCTTTCGCTCACTTTCGATTTCAGTTCTATCGGTAAGCGTTCCACCACTATTCTTTCCAGTTCTTTTCGCAAAAAGATGGACGCTGCCGTATAATCCTTTGCATCGCAGTACTTCCTGGCTTTGGCGATCAGGCTTAGGTTGCCATCAATAATTATCGGGTATTCTTTCTGCGTAGCTGCCTCCTTGCCAGCGTACATTTCCTTGAACACCCAGTTTGCTTCATTGTCCAGCTGCTTTATCTTATTGGCTACGAAGTCATAAAGGTTTTTATCGTGGGTAAGAAAAAGGAGTTGGTAATCCTCTGTAAACTTATTTTCTTTCATAAGGAGGAAATCAATTAGCTTATCCCGGTTGTTCATATCCAAGCTGATCATTACATCGTCAAACACAATAAACTTCAGGGCATCTGGTGCCTCCTCGTTTACTCTTCGTTTCAAAATGGTCAAACGGATAGCGATAGCAATGGCAGTGATTTTGGCTTCATTTAGAAAAGACTGCGGACGGTGAATATGGACCGCCTTTCCTAAATACGAGGTAATTTTTAAATCAATCTTGAATGTCTCATAGAAATATTTGCTGTCCGCTTTTCTGTGGGTATGTTTGTGATACCTCAGTTCAAAATCAATATTGTACCCTAATTTCTTTAATAGCGCTGGGGCATTGGCATTAATGAAATCAATAAGGTCGGCGAACTGATCGTCAAAATGGTCGGCAAACTTGTCAAATTGCTTGTTTTCTTTACTATTCTTGTAAACCTGAATTGCAGCTCCATTGGCATTGGTGGTTTCACCAGGACCTTTCTTTATTTCATCCCACATTTCGATTCCGCCGGTTCTTGGCTGTAACGTTCCATCCCGCCATAGACTGAACGTAGAGAAGCGAACATAAGGTAGCACATAACCTTCAAAGATTTTCGCCAGGTTAATCGGCTCGCCATTCCAGAAGTCCTGAAACTTAAAGAGCACTTTGTAGTTGATAAAATCTGACGCCTGATTAGTTTCTACTGCGGCGACATTGGAGCTAATGGCAGTATTGAGTAGAGAAACTTCATAGTCTACTGGCGGTGTATCTGTCGTGGTGACTTTGACAAACGAATCGTGATGCACCGTACCATCGGCTTCGGTAATCTGAGGAGCATAAATGTTGATCAAAGATTCGTCATGTTGGTCGGAGTGTCTGAAGTATTTTTTTATCTGCGTGTCCACATCATGCTTTACCGCACATTCAAAAAGGGTGTACAATGCCCAGTAAACGGAACTCTTACCGCTTCCGTTTTCGCCAAACAGGAGCAAATGTTTTCCGGTATCTTCTAATTCAATGGGCTTCTGATCATCAAAGAACTTAAAATTGTGAATATGGAGTTGCTTAATTCGGCTCATTGCTGCAGGCTTTTATTGATCAAGGCAATGATGTCAGGGCTACGGGTTTCGATTAACAGCATCCGTTGTCGTACCGAATTTTCGGGTTTTTGATACCACAGGTAAAACTCCCGGATTTGTGCTTCGATAGGTTTGCCTTCTATTTCCTTAAGTTGTTTGCTCACAAAGTGCAACACATCAATACCCACCTCTCTCATGTGTTGCTCAAAATAAAGTTCATAAACCATCATATCGAGCACTTCGTCTATATAGTTGGAAAGACGATCATTACTTGTATGGCTGAATAGTTCACCTAACGCTTCGGATTTAAGTAATAGAATATATTCTACCAATATTGCGAATAAGTTGGCTTGGGGCACGTTGACTATTGGCAATTCAACTAATGGACCTTTGTCAATTTGATATTGGAAACCTTGCATTTTGCCTTTATACTTCAGCCAGAATGCAATTGTTTTAGAATTTAGTACTGCCGATAAATACTTATTATTAATGCGGTTAGTTTTAATTACTATAAAAGCTCTCGAAACATAGCAATCGAAATCGGTGTAGGTAAACGTGGGAACTGCGCATTTTCTTTGTGATAGGATTTTCTCCCCCTCAAAGAAGAACGGATCCCTAGCTCTGTGAAGCCCATAAGGTTTGTTGTAGGAAGTGAGAATCGGCGAAAATCTGTCAAGGTGCTTTTTCAAGTTTGGGAATTGTTTCATCCTATTCCTGTCCTTGAACGATGAATCTGTATACACGATCCAGTACTTATTTTCACTATCACCGTAATATCTCTGGAGATTCTCTGTGGTGTAGTAAGGCTTTAGCAATTTATGCTCTTCACTAGTTAGATTTAGCCTCTCAATCTCATCCTTATTTAGAACTAGAACACCGTGTCCTGCTCTTGCGTCTCCATTAAGTTTGGCAGCGCTATCCTTGCTCAAAAAATCTTGTAGTACATCGATTCCTGACATAATTTCTGTAGCGCCGTCTATTTGGAAATTCGACCTCTCGCCGATAATATTGAGAATTGCTTCTGTACTATTTTCACTGAATAAAAAGGTTTTGTCAACAAACCCTTCTCTGCTGAATAAAGGTGACAGCATCTGAGATTTCTCACTTCTCTCCCCATTTAATAGTGCCACAATATCATCAAGTGTAACTTTTGCCTCTATTATCTTTCGATATTCAAACCCGTACTCTTGTAGTTTATTATTTGCTTTGAAAAGCATAACCATCGTTTGAATGTCTGCACTGTCGAATATTTTGTAATTTCCAAAATCAATAAGTTGCAGTATCTGCGCATCATCAACAATTTTGTCTCTGAACTTTGAGGCCCCTGCATTTGTTACCCAGTTGTTGGTGGCAATGAAGGTCAATACACCTGTCTTATCCTTAAGGTTATCTAACATCACACAAGCGAATCCATACCACAAGTCCATTTTGCCTTGATAATATTTTGATCCCTTGAAACCATCAAAAGCTTTTTTGCTGGTAGCTTCCTTTATGTAAGGTGGATTTCCAATAACAATATCAAATCCATCCTTAATTCCAAACATCCACCATGGATCAAACCAGGAGCAGCTTTTATCTTCAAACGGACTGAACTCATACAGCTTGGTATAAACCTCATAATTCTCGTTCGTTGTCAGTTCTCTTAGGCTCAAAAGGTCATTTTGTACTTTCTTAAACTGTCGTTCGATCTTGAGCTTTTCCTCGCTGCTTACACTGAAAAAGTCGTGTCGGATTTTTTCCAACTCTTTGACCGCAAGAGCCGCTTTAGCCTCCATGTCATTACCGCTAATTTTCCCTAGAGGTATTAGGGTGTTAGCACATACAATTTTAAAATTCAGATTAGGTAGCGGCTGTGGTTCGTGCTCGTCTACCACCAAACTTAACCAAAAACGCAAGCGTGCAATATCAACAGCGCCTGCATCGATATCGACACCATAAATGCTTTCCTCGATGATGTGCTTCTTTATGTCAGCATCAGTAACACCCTTTTTAAAGCCTTTCAATTCCTGCAGGTAAATCTGTGCATTGAATATCTCTTGCAGTAAGCCCATCGGAAAAGCTCCGGATCCAATCGCAGGGTCGCAAATCTTCACGCTTTCCAACGTGTCAATTATTTTGTACGCCTGCCGCTCGGCAAATTGTCTTTCATCGACATTTAATTCCAGCTGCTGAATGATTTTGTCGATTGCGGTTTTACCAATTTCATTGTCGGCAATATGCAATTCTTCATGCGCATGCAAATATGCTTTCAGACTTTCCTTGCACATGTAGTGTACAATCTCCTTGGGTGTATAAAAAGCGCCTTTGTCTTTATTGTCTTCAAGCAGATTTTCGAAAATGTGCCCCAACATTTCGGGATCAACAGCCACCGTGTGCTCGTCGGGGGCATCTTCGTAAATGGTAAAATTGTAATTGTTGAAGGTTTCAAACAGGCGCCTGAATACATCTTCCGGGAGGAAAAGTTTGTTGAACTTCCTATCATGGCTGTCGTCAAACAAGCCACCGTTCAAATACGGGAAACGTTCGTCTCTTGCCTTGTTTTCAGAATCTTCGTTGTTTAAACGTGAAAAGAAGAGTGGCGCCAGATCTCTTGAATAGAAGTCGTCTTTGCTTTTTGACTTCTTGAACAGATCATAGAGATAGTCTAGATTGCCTTCTCCCCAACGTTTGTCTTTGGCAACGGAGAGCCATCCCTTCTTTTGTATGAAGTACAGAAACACAATTCTGCCCATCATACGCTTACAGAAATCTCGAGCTGCTTTATCCTCTTTGTTGAATAGAGAAGTAAGCTGCCAGTTAGGATCATGGACAACCTGCTCGACATATTTGCTGCCTTTCTTTTCGTATCGCTTTCCGGTAAGGAACTGAACGAAGTCTTCGTAAATCTCCTTGTAGTTCTTAAAGAACTCCTTGCTCAGTTTTTCAACAGAGAAGGCATCTTCGAAATCATCCAATGAAAGAAGCTGAAAGATGTTTTCTTTCTGCTTTTGAATTAGCTTATCGAATCTAATAGCGGCCGTCAACGCTTTTTCCCCCTTACCAAATAGATAAGTGTATCGTTTGGGGGCTGTTTGGCGTTCTTCAATTTCGTCGGTGTCTACTTTTTTTACCTTCCGCTTGCTGATATAACTAAACCGCCACTTGTCGCCCTGCACAAAGACTACCATCGCGCCAGCAACCTGTTTGGTAATGTCTTTAATGAGATTCCGTAGAGCAACACGGTTTCGTGCAATGTTCACCTTTTCATAAAGCTCTACTTCGAAAATGCCAATGTTTGTGAATTCACTAATCTCATAATTGCCTAGGCTTAGGCACTTTTTACTAAGTGTTTTATCAGACAATAAAATCTCCCTGTCTTCGGCGTTTAGCTTATGATTGGTATACTGCGTTTGTAAAAAGCCCTTCCAAACTTTCCGGTTGTAAGGGCTCTCTAGTATTTGCCTTATTTCTGTAATTGTCATTCGTCTGTCTTTAAGAAACAAAAGTCTCTGAGATTATTATTTTCGGCTGCAAAGGTTCAGATTCACTTTTCAACAGTCGCTTGATTTTGGAAGTGTATTTTCTTGATAGTCTTACCAATTCAGTTTCTAACTTAGAAATGTTTGTTTCGTTTCTCAGCTTGTACACTTCATTTGCCAGGTTCGTATACGTGCCGTGCTTCAAAAGAGGTAGCAGATTGGCGGCAGCTTCTATGGCTTGTGGTGAGGCAATTACGCCACCTGCCAGCCAGTTATTCAAATCGTTCAACGCTTTGTTGCTTCGTATATCCAGTTTGTCATCGGCACCACCTATCATTTCCGGGGTAGTGATGTCGCTTGCAAACTGTTCAACAATGCTATTGATTTGTGCGTAATGTACTTCAGGTACAGGTAGGACAGAATCTTCTGCTTTAGAAGCTTCAAATAGTCTCACAGCTTTTTCAAAAGGGATAGCAAATGATTTGTTTTCAGCGTACAGATAAATGTTTTTGTACTCGCCATTCTTCAGAAATGCAATGCTATATGGCTCCTTATTTGTTTCTCGGATACAACGGACCTTTAGCGGCATCTTTCTAATGGCGTTGAAGTGATCCTCGTTTTGCTCCTTGTATTTTCTCAACCACTCGAGCCATTGAGTCCTTATGTCCGTTTCTTCCTCCTTCTCTTCAAACATTGACCACTGTTCTATGATCTCTCTCAGGGAATAGATGCGGCTATCCTCTCCATAGGCTGAATGGCTGCTTTGCAGCTTTGCTTCGCTCCGTTCTCTCAAGTTGATGATCATATCACCGTGTTGGGATGGATAGAAGTTGTAGTTGTAGATGAACTGCGCTTTCGTGCCAATGCGATTAATGCGGCCCAGACGCTGGATCAAACGAGTGGGGTTCCAGGGAGTATCATAGTTTACAATTACGTTTGATCGGTGAAGGTTAACGCCCTCAGCTAGGACATCGGTCGTAAGTATGATGTCGTAATCGTTGCGGAGGGTACCTTCAAAGTTGGCATCAAAGTTCTCCCGAATGGTTTCGAATTCCCTGCTGCGGTTGTCAGACGTTATGCTCAGAACTTTATGGCTGGTTTCATTTTTTAACCGGGCGGCTAGATAGTTCAATGTGTCGGCAGATTCGGTGAAGATTACCAGTTTGCGCAGCTCGTTTTTGTCTTTACTGAAGTATTCATTTTTTAGCAGGGTAATAAAGACATTCCACTTCGGGTCATTATTTTCATCAATGGCTTTCCAGCGTTCATTCAGGACCTGTAGATGCTCAAAGTCCCTTTGTAGTCCTTCAATAAATCCTGTCTTGAAATCTGATTGCTTAAACTTTCTGTTCTTTGGCTTTTCGTCGTCAATCTTAAGTATTTCAATTTCGATTTCTTCGTCAGTCATTCCCTTGTTCAGCATTTCCGAAATGTCGAGGTCGGGGGCAATGAATATGCTGTCACGCTCGTACATGTCTATCATATGCCGGGTTGACGAAGTAATTTTGTCAAGCGATTTTTTAAAAGCGAAAAAGCTGCTTTCCAGTCTCTTGATTAATTGGGATTGCATGATGAATGCAAGCGATCGAGAAATGGTTTGAGCACTTTGATACAAACCATTATTTGCTTCATCGGTCAGGTAGGCAATAGCCTGGTAGCGGAAAAAGTCAATTTTATTGGAATCAATGATATTGCTTGCCGTGTCAATGAATAGGTTTGCTAAATGATTGGGAAGTTCGTATTCGTTTGCAATTGGATCAGCTACTCTCGGGAATATAATTCCTTGCGCATCCAGGTCTTTCTTGTAGCGTTCATTTTTCTGTAAGTCAGTTCTCGTTCTGCGAATCGTAATATCCTTTACCACCTTATCACGTATGTCATTAAAGATTTCCTGAATAGCATCAAGGTCTAATGGAGATTGCTGAATCAATCTCTTGTAACGTATCGTGTGGGGATAGAAATATCGCTGCAGGTTGGGTTGGCTCAGATTGCTTTTGCGTATATCCTGAAACAAAGAAATGAGATAATAGATGTCCTCTGGTTTATTGTTTAAGGGAGTTGCAGAAATTAATACAACTTTCTTTTCAATGCCTTCTACGTTGCCAATATTATCTCTGCCTGCTTTGCAGACTATTTGTAGATTTTGAAATTGCTGGCTTCTGTGGTTTCTAAATTTATGTGCTTCATCTACAAGAATTAGATCGTAACGTTCTTTGTCCTCATAGTTATGATCGCCTTCTACAATTTTACTTAGGCTTCCATTAGCAATAAAGTGGCATTTTTCATCTATTCTGAATTCTTTGAAGGTTGTCTTCCAGTTTTTTTCTAAAGTGGGTGGATAAATGACGAGAATCTTTGTCTTCGGTCCATTGTTAATGATGAACTTTTTTGCAAGCAAAGCAGCCATAACTGTTTTGCCTGTCCCTACTACATCAGCTAAAAAGAAGCCATGATGTTTTAAAAGCAACTCATAACCCTGATTTACGGCGTCAATCTGATAACTAAGCTTTTTAAACTTCTTCAATGGAATGTCGCTGATACTATCTGGGTCGTATTCTATATTCTTACCAAAAAACTCCATTAAGAATTTTACAAACAATTCGAATGGTGTTGGAGCAACATCCAGATATGTCTTCTTAATCAAAGAAGGAGCATCAACTGGAAGGATCGCAGTACTTTCCAGCCAGAGCCTTTCAAATTCATCATCGGCGTATTTGACATTCGAATAATCCCTTAATTCGACATTCAATTCATAATTGTGTTCAACATTTTCCAGCCCTAAACCCTGTGCTGTGAGATTGGAAGAACCCATTATCACAAGTCCATTTGGATTATGCTCATTGAAGTTTGGCGAAAGAAAAATATAGAACTTAGAATGTAATTTTTTGGAGTTGTGTGCCCTTATTTCAATCCTGCCATCAACGATGTCACCGATAAGTTGCATAATTCCTTCTTCGATGGACTTGCCATATTTGGCATTGAGAATATCCTCTTGGATGGCTTCAACAAATGCTTCTTTGGTGTCTTTAGCGTTCAGGTTAAATAGTAAACCCTTTCGTTGCGCTAATGCAATAAATGGATCAACATTTATTCCTGCAATGATCTTAACCTTCAAGTCAACAGGGAAATGCTGGCGAATGGCGAAATAACCGGAAGCTCTGAAATATCCAATGACCGATTTAAAGTATTCGATATTCTGCATGTGACTGAATACGCCGACAAATTTTTTGTAGAGCGTATTTGCACTTTGGTTTGTAAAAAAATTGCTTCCCATTTACCTTCTTTTCTTCCTAAGTTGTTGTTCGGCTACTTTCAATCCTTCCGTCAAATGTTCCATCCCAGCGAAGTCTTTACTTATCTTATCAGCAATAAATCTTGCCTGAACATCCTTCAAGTCAAGTTGTAGAATGTCTGCTAGAGGTCCCAAATACTCGGCAGATGCGGGACGTTCACCTCGTTCAACTTTACTAAGAGTAGATTGATCGATATCAAGATGTGCAGCAACCTTACGGAGTGGAAGCTTTTTGTCTTCACGATTTTTTCGAATATAGTCGCCAAACGAATCATTGTTCATAGACAATCAGCTTTGGACAGATTTGTCAAAAATAGCGCTTTGGAACCTATTGTTTAGAATGAAAAAGAGGCTTTGCTAAATAGGAATGCTTCCCGGTGCAGCGTATCGTCCTCTTGCATTTGCAGTCTCCCTTCTGAAAACAAGAATCACTAAATTGTTTGCAAATTGTTTGCAAAAAAGAAAAGCACCTACAACATGATCGTTGTAAGTGCTTGATTATCAGTGTCCCCGCAAGGGCTCGAACCTTGGACCCGCTGATTAAGAGTCAGCTGCTCTACCAACTGAGCTACAGAGACATTTTCCGTGTTGGGGATGCAAATGTAAGGAAGCGCACAAAAAATTCCAACACCAAATTCATATTTTCCAATCCTGAATAGTATTCGCCCATTCCGCCCGGTATGGCGTGCTCACTTTGATATAATTGTCCGTGAATCCTTCCATCATGCCTTCTACCGGCGCACGCTCCCACAACACCGGCCGGACTTGGCCTGCATGAGCCTCTTCAAAATACCGCTGCTTCTGGTACGAAAGGTTGCGCAGTATCTTATTCCTCGCTTGCCGCAGGGGAATGGGCACAATGGGTGTCATGCCTACAGCCAGGGTATTGGCGCGCTCGGAGTAGGTGAATACATGGAAGTATGACACGTCCAGCTGGTGCAGAAAATCGAAAGTTTCCTGGAACTCGGTCTCCGACTCGCCAGGGAACCCGATAATTACATCCACACCGATCGCGCAGTGCGGCATGAGGCTTTTGATCTGTTCAACGCGTTCTGAGTATACGTTGCGGCGATACCGGCGGCGCATGGCGCCCAGGATCTTGTCGCTGCCGCTTTGCAGGGGAATATGGAAGTGCGGCATGAACTTTCCCGATGCCGCCACTGTACGGATGATCTCTTCAGTCAGCAGGTTGGGCTCGATGGAGGAGATGCGGAACCGTTCGATACCGCCGGTCAGCACGACTTCTTTGATGCCGTTTTCGGCAAGCTCCTGCACATTACGGAGTACGCCGGCAATCGTATCGCTGCGGCTGGCGCCCCGGGCCTGCGGGATCGTGCAAAACGAGCAATTATAATCGCAGCCGTCCTGCACTTTCAGGAATGATCTTGTCCGGCCGGCAAGGCTATAGGAGGCATGAAAGCCGCCTACGTCTTCAATATCGCAGGAACAGATTTGGGCGCTGCCGCCTTTGGTCAGGTCGCGCAAGTGGGTGGACAGCCTGAATTTCTCCGCCGCGCCCAGTACGAGATCCACGCCTTCAATGAGGGCAATCTCCTGGGGCTTGAGCTGCGCATAACAGCCGGTTATCACCACAAAAGCGCCCGGCGCCCGGCGCTGAATGCGGCGCACAAGCATCCGGCATTCCTTATCGGCTGCTTCCGTAACGGAACAGGTATTGATGACGTACACATCCGCAGCCTCCTCAAAAGGCTTCTGCTCGAATCCTTCCGACGTAAGCTGGCGGGTGAGGGCAGAGGTCTCCGAGTAGTTAAGCTTGCAGCCAAGCGTGTGAAAAGCAACCGTTGTAGCCGGCATAGGCCGCGAAATTAGGGCTTGTTGACTCGTTGACTCGTTAACTTGTTGACTCGTGGGTCGGAAGTATGGTTTATAGGTTTATAGGTTTATAGGTTGATAAGGTTTATAGGTTGATAAGGTTGATAAGGTGATATGCTCCTACGAAAGAACGCGCCGGGAGGCGCGTTCTGTAATGAATATTGATCAGGTGAATCTCATGTTCCTTGTAGAGACGCGAGCATCGCGTCTCTACGGGAAATGGCCTCCGATTATCCGAGCCCCAGTTTCCCAACACCATTGGCGAATTGGCGAATTGGCTAATTCCCTAAAACCGGTATCCCATCTTAAAGTTGAACTGCACCATTGGCTCATCGTAATCGAGCGACCTGGATGGACGGTTGCTGTAATACAATATGCCGAAACCGAATTCCAGGCCTATGTAAAGCTGTTTGGTCGGCTGGATGTTGAGGCCGTTGTTGACGAGAAAGCCTGCCTTGAAAGTATTTACGTCTTCGTAGCGGCTGATGGTCATGCCGGTGCCCGGGTCTACACGGCTTACCAGGTCATACTGCGTACCGAAGCCGAGTCCGAAGGATGGGCCTACGCTGTAGGAGACGCGGCGATCGCTGCCGCCCGGATAGATCTTTGCCCCAGGATAGAGGGTGGTGTATGTTCGTGACTGTTGCCCGCCGGTCGGGCTTATTTCATCGTCATAGAAGGATATAGCAATCGGCAGGTAAAGGGAGAATATACCCGCCTTATCCAGGAAGCGCTCATAGTGAACGCCTACACCGGCCACGCTTTCGTTGGTCATTTGCATAGGCGCGATAGCCAGGATGTTTTTACCATAGCCTGGTTCCATGCCACGGCTACGCTCCCGCTGACCGTTATTAGGGCGGGGGTCCCGCACCGGCATACTCCGGTCCCTGTTGAAAGGATTGGGGCGTTCGCTGCGGTCCACCAGCTTTTCTTCGGTCCCGTTCTGATATACGATCCGGCTGACCTCCTTCCGTGTGAGTATGTAATCTGCGCCGTCCTGGTTATCCCAGCGGCGGTACACGATGCTACGGTTATTGATCTCTTTCACCTTTGCATCGATGATGCTGCCGTCGTCCAGGTAGATTTTATCCTGGGCCGACGCGGTGTATGAGCTAAGGAAAAGAATGCCCGCGGTAATCAGGGCAAAGCGAATGCTGATAAGCATGAAAAAACGGTTTAAGGGTTAGCAAGGGTTAGAATCGGCCGCCGAAATGCATGCCGAAATGAATAAAGAACCGGGAATCCTGTTGCATCTCGAGCAGGGTACCCACACGCACATCGAAGCCGAACTGAAAATGCCTCCGGGACAAGTTTAGTGAGTTGTCGACGACAAATCCCACCATGCTGTAGTCATACGGGTCCCGTATGATGCCCGGATTATTGTAGTTCTCCGTGGGGCGGAAATGTATGTTGCCTACGAGGACAGAGGGCCCGGTGGCAAAATCCACGTCGCTCCGGCCTTGGCCTGTATGGAAGCGGATACCAGGCGCCGCGTATGCGGTAGTATGCTGGTACTCGTCGTAAAAGTCCTGTTCAGGCCCGGCAAATCCGAAAGCAAAAGGGATATGTAAACCAATGCCATTTTCGGGGCTGATCATGTACTCGTAATCAAAGCCGATGCCCGGATTGAGATAACCATAAGTCACGATGCCGGAAAACGGGGTAAAGGTTACTGAATGTCTGTACTCGTCTGCATAAGTTTTTTTACTGCTATTACGCACCGGTTGGGCGCAAAGCGATGTGGTGGTGAGCAGGAGCAGGCATAGGGATAAGTAGCGCATATTGACAAAGTAATGGTTTTTAGAAACGGCCGCCCAGTTTAATACCTATAAGGAGCAGTGCATTAGTCGGTTCTACTGCTGTGAGCATTGGTTTCGGAGGTGTAGTTATTTGTATTTCCTGACATCTTTATTGCCGCCAGCCTTTGGTTCTCTCTTTGCCGGTTTATTATTCATAATAATTTCTGAGCTTCCAAGTGTCGTGCATCTAAAATCGGCCGCCTAACCTAAAGCCAAGTTGAAAAGTATTTCGGTTTTCAGGAAAGGTCTCAGACAGAACCGTCCCAAAGCCCATATTAACACCCAATACAAAATGTTGGCTAGGCTGAAAATTTGCATTCAGGCCGACCATAACACCAAATAAGAAATAGCTATGCTCAGTATTTTCTGCGCCCGAATAAGGGACATAACGATCTGTGACCTGGAAATGGCCTGTAGGGCAACTAAGACTTATACCGAGATCTGTCCGCTCTTTGTTGCCGAATGGGTGAAAACGAACGCCCGGCATTATATATGCTACGGAGCCTTTCTTAAAACGGTCGCCATAACGAACACCTCCCAGCCCGGGCCCACGATTTCCGCCTGAGAAATAGTATGCCGGCAAAATCAACGACAGGTAGCCCTGTTTAGAAATGAACCGTTCCATCTCCACACCAACGGCAATTCCGTACACGCCCTGAACGCTATGGAGCTGGGGGAATTGAAGCGTAATGACATTAGGATATCCTTGCGGGATATACGGCTTTCTTTGACTGCGCCGCAGTTCCTTCTTCTCGTGCATTTTCTGGGCTTGAGCTGGTCTGGGTGTCCAGGTTCTGCCGTCTTCATAAGAAACGCGTTCTACATGATTTGCCGGAATCCTGTGCAACTGCGAATCTCCTTCAGCATAAGCATAATAGTTCACACTGAAGATGGAAACAGCCCTTACTCTGGCTTCAATGACTTCACCTTTGGTTGTATAGATCTTGTCCTGGGCGGATACTTCGCCACTGGCAGCAATAAAGCAAAGCAGTAAAAACAGTAGTCGTTGGGTAGCTATAATCATTCAGATTTGCGGCGGTAGCCCTATGGTTAACGTTTTCTCTGGCATTCTATTATCCGTTATAACAGTACGTCTCTCAATAGCGCCCTTAGCTGCTGAACAATGCCCGGAATAAATAATGACCTTTTATTAGACTGAATCTGGACCTATAATCTTGGCTAAAGGCATAAATGATCTAAAACCGCCCGCCAAACTGGAGCCCTACCTGCACAACCGCACCCTTAGTCTCCGTTGCGGGCAGCATTGCACCGGCAGCGACCGTGGTCGCAAATACAAAATGACCTGGTGAGTGAACGCACATATTTACTTGTCCCAGCAATGCGGCGTACGGAGAGAATACCGGCATCTGCGCTTCAGGGTAGGAGCTACCGCCAACCGTCCTTTGCTGTCTCAGCCTGCCTGCATGAATAACCGGCCCCAGGGAAATGTCTACAGCATCGGTATTACCCGCAGGATGGTAAAAGAGGCCGGGCGCCAGGTAAGCAACGCGTATGTTTTCCCGCACCTCGCCATAATACATCCTGCCTGCTTCGGGAGTTCCCGCCCATAAATAGTTGATGGCAAGGGCTGTTGAGAACAGGCCATTCCTGGTAACGAAGCGCTCGTATTCCGCGCCAATATTAATGCCCGGAAAGCCGGCTATGTACATGTACGTCGGCACATTTGCCGTTAATACATTCGGCATGGGTACGCGGATCAGGTTGCGATGAACACGCACGGGTCGTTCCGGAGGCTGCGGCATCCACGAGGGCAGCTTAGGGCGTGATGGCGGAGTCCGGTGCTGGGCAAACGATGCGTTTGAAAGGATCAGGCATAGCGCGAGCAGAATAGTGTAGTAACCCTTCATATGCAGAAGCCCCGGAAGTTTTTATACATATTCAAACGTTCCCTTCTCACTTTCTATTGTAAGACCCTTAGCTCCTTCTTCAAAATACCCACTTACCTGCGCATCAATGCCAAGGCTTCTTGCAATCTTCACGACGTCTTCCGCCGTTTTTTGGTCGGTATAAATTTCGAGACGGGCGCCCATATTGAATACCTGGTACATCTCGCGCCATTGCGTTCCTGCTGATTCCTGGATCATCTTAAATAGGGGTGGAATTGGCGGAAGGTTATTCTTCACCACGCGCATCGGGCGCGGCAGGTAATGCAGGCATTTCGTTTGTCCGCCGCCGCTACAATGGATGATGCCATGGATCGCGTCGAAATGTTTGTTCAGCACCTCCAGCACTACCGGAGCGTAGGTGCGGGTGGGGGAGAGGATCATGCGGCCTACATCTAAGCCGGTATCTGTAGCATCGGTCAACTGGTAGCTGCCATTGTACACCACGTCCTGCGGCAGCGCAGGATCTAGGCTCTCGGGATATTTTGCAGCATAGGATTTATGAAGCAGCTCATGCCGCGCGGATGTCAGGCCATTGCTGCCCATACCGCTGTTGTAAGAATCTTCATAACTCGCCTGCCCGTAGGATGCCAGGCTGACGATCACATCGCCGGGGACGAGCTTTTCGGTCGTAACGAGCTTGTCGCGGCGCATACGGCAGGCCATGGTTCCATCGACGATCACGGTGCGTACGACATCGCCGACATCGGCCGTTTCGCCGCCCATAAAGCTGACCTCTATCCCGTATTCGCGTAAGCGGTCGAAATACCGCTGTGAGCCGTTGATGATCTCGGCAATGACCTCGCCGGGTATCAATCCCTTATTGCGGCCAATGGTGGAAGAATAGGTGAAGGGCCCGGTAGCGCCAACGCACAACAGGTCGTCGATGTTCATAACGATGGCATCTATCGCAATGCCTTCCCAAACGCTTATATCGCCCGTTTCCTTCCAATACATGTACGCGAGGATACTCTTGGTGCCAGCGCCGTCGGCATGCATCAAGTTGCAATAAGCCTCGTCGCCACCCCAATAGTCGGGATAGACTTTGCAGAATGCATTGGGAAAAAGGCCCTTGTCCAGTTGCGCTACCGCGCGATGAACATCTTCTTTCTGGGCGGAAACGCCGCGCCGGGCATAACGGTCGTTGGTAGACATGGGCGCAAAGATAGAGACGCCGGCACTGCCGCGTCTCCCTCCTGTTGGAGGTTGGAGGTTGGAGGTTGCTTCGCCCGCCGAAGCTTTAGCGAAGGCGGGTTGGATGTTGATTCCCTGTACGGCTCCTTATGTCTATTCTACAATAAGCGCTCATCTATTGCCAGGTCGATCACTTCCAGAATGGAAACTTCTGAAAAACGGGGATGTGCAGGATTGATCAGATAATTGAATTCATCCGGCACAATAACGGACGGTACTTTAAGGACAAGCTGAGCCCCTTCATTGATGAAATTATCTCCTATATGCTTAAGCAAGTCAGGAGCCGGGTGATTCCGCCATGAAGGTGGCAGATCCGCAATAGGGATGGTTGTAAAAGCATTATCAGGAATTCGGATTGTACTCCGGCAGAAATTGCCGACCGGCGGCCTTTCTGCCGGAGTACAAT
>Ga0193752_1001063_pt1 | contig 24057 bp, 19 predicted proteins | sample H1c1metaG_FD_144924 | JGI IMG/M metagenome (GOLD analysis project Ga0193752, IMG submission 144924) | Soil microbial communities from a riparian zone of the East river system, Colorado, United States - H1c1 | ecosystem: Environmental > Terrestrial > Soil > Riparian zone | place: USA: East River...
GCATAACCCCTTTCGGGTGCCCGGTTGTTCCGGAAGTGTAAATGATGGTGGCCAGGTCGTTGTTTTTAATCCTTGAATCTATCTGCCTGAGTCGCTCCCTGATTTCGGATGTAACCGGTTTCAACAGTTCGCGCCAGTAAGTAGGCTGGCGGATGTCCTCAAAGGTGTAGACATGTTCAAGGCTGGGTATCCTGTCTCGGACGGAGATGATCTTCTGATAGTCATCGGCGTCATTGACAAAAACCACTTTTACAGAGGCGTCGTTGAAAACATATTCCAGCTCGTTGATGTTGATGTTGGGATATACGGGCGTCAGGACTGCGCCGCATTTCTGCACGGCAAGGTCAAGGATCAGCCATTCAGGTCTGTTCTTTGACATCACGGCAACCTTCGACCTGCCTTCTTCTGATCCATCACCCAAACCAATACCGGAATCCAGGAGTCCCGCACTTAGCTGGTCCACGAGGGTGATCACTTCGGTTGTGCTGAATTTTCTCCAGGCACCATTTTCCTTCCCTGCCAGCAGGTCCGGCTTTTCGGGCAAACTACGCATGGCATCGAGGTAATCGTATAACCTTTTGGGTTCTGACATATGGCCGCGGTTTAATATTCGGTCATTGTCAAATTAGCCAAAAAACAATAAACATCATAGTAAATAAGGGCTATGTAGCCAGCCAAATGTAAATTATTTGGTTCTTTGTCAATTTGGTTGGAACCCCCAGGTTTACGAAGGTGTTGGGCTGTTGCCTTGCATGAGCAGCGCCCCATGGAAAAAGTGGATAATCACATAGATTACTAGATGATGAGTTTATGCAGTACTGGTCAAAGTTATCGGTAGTGCAAAAAGAATCGCTGTTGGGTGTGGCCAAAACTTATGTCCAGTCCGGTGAAACTGTTGAGCCGGTTGGTGATCGCCGTAAGAGAATGATACTTGAAGACCGCCAGAATTATCTGCAGGGTATTGATACCTTCTGTAGTTGGGAGCAGGTAAAACAAATGGCTGCCAATAAAGAAAAACGAAGTGCCCTTTAAGATAGAAATCAGACCGCTGGCCACAGTGCAGATTGTGGAAGCATATGACGGGTACCAATTACAAAGAGAAGGGTTAGGAGCAGAGTTTTTAGAGGAGCTGGAACTTTTAAAAAGTAAATTTGTACAAAATTATTGATATGGCTACATCAACTACTGATAAAGAGTTGATGGGTTATTTTAGCCGTTTGGATGAACCGCAAAAAAAATCCCTGCTGGAGCTGATGAAAACATTTTTAAAGCCTACCGATTTTTTGTCTGGTGTAACCATCCAGCAGTATAACCAGGAGCTGGATGAAGCCATAAAACGTGTTGAGCGAGGTGAATACACCACATTGGAAGAACTGGAAAAGGAAATGCAGTCATGGTAGTCAAGGGGCTCATTGTCGTTATTGATAATGAGGCCAAGGCCTAGCTTCGCCAGGCATATCAGTACATCAGTAAAGAATCACCACAGAGCGCTCAAAGAGTTAAAAACAAAATCCTTTCTTCGATAAAAGAGCTCGTTAAAAATCCGCACAAGTACCCTGCTGATAAATACCGGCTGAGTAATGACGGTTCCTTCAGAGCGTATGAACTTTACAAATACCGCATCACCTATCATATATCGGATGAGCGGATAGTGGTTATCCGGATAAGGCACACCAAAATGAATCCACTGGAATATTAATCTGTGGCCGGGGGACAGTACTTCGATGGCGCCGACCTGGAATGGTGTGATTACGGTGCGAGAATGATGGTTCCTCAGATCGGCTAACAAAGTTTGGAAGAAAAAAAGGTTGTTTTGTTCGACATATAATAAATGAGACAGTTCGTTATTCAGCACTCTATTTGACGTTGAATGATGGAGCATGCGCCCGGTAGGAGGTCAGATCAACAAGTTGAAAGCTGTCGGACGTCAACTATATGGAAGGACAAGCTTTGAACTACTGGGGAAAGTGTTTTGTGTTATGAGAAGTGGACTTCACCGATTTTATGGAGCGCAATTATTTACCCGAATGATAATATTGCCCTTCAGGCAGTTTAAAGACCCTGCTTTTTTGCAGAGTGGTAAAACGACTGTATGCTTCGTTGTTGTTGGCGGTCCACTGCTGAAAGGCTGAAAGGTCATCGGCGGCGCCAAAAATCCACTGGTTGTATGCTTCAAAAAGTCCCGACCTGGCTAACTGCTGCTGGTAGTCGAAAAGGCGGAACGGAAACTTCGTCGCATTTTTGGCAAACCAATCCAGCAGGAAACTTGTCCGCAGCGCGGAAAGCGAGGCCGGGCTTACGCCTGTTGAAACCAGGTCCGACTTGTCCTTTACCACCGTCAGGTATGCGTTGATGAAATTGTTCTTTACTTCCTGCTTATTGGCGATGTCCGATTCCCGGAACAATTTCTTATATCCTTCAAGCAGCAGTGTCTTTATTTCCGGGGTGCGCTTACTGAAACTTTCGAGGTTCACGAAGATCTCGCCATAAAGCAGACCCCAGACCTTGTCCTCCGAAAAAAAGTAATACCTCGCGAGATTATAATAATTGCCTGAATAGTTTGGTGCTTCTTCGACACCCTTTTCCCAATGCTTCGCGGCTTCGGCAAAATTCTTCCTGTTCCATAACAATTCTCCGTATTCATTCCAAAGCGCCCCGCTTTCGGGAAATTTTTTCAGCGCATCACGGTACATTTTGTCTGCCATCTTCATTTCGTCGGTGGCGGCGAAGATCATACCCAGGATCTGGAAGGCCTTGACATCGGCATTACGATTCTCGGCGAGAGGTCTTGCGAACGCCAGCGCTTTGCCATAATCCCGCTGAAGAAAATATGTGTAAGCGATTTCCTTTTTCAGGTCAACGTTTGAATCGTCTTTCTCGAGCGCCTTGTTCAGCACGACCAAGGCATTATTGTAATCGCCATGGAGCGAATATTTCCGGGCGGTGGCTAGTGGACCGGTGCCGGTACTGTCCTGTGCCTGTGTGGCAATCGACAGTATTAATAACAGCAGACTGGAAACAAGGAGGTTCTTCATCATGAATTGCGGTGATTTAATGATTGACCAGGTTAGTCAGCAGGCCGTCCCTCAGCTTCGGTTCGAACCAGGTACTCTTGGGAGGCATCACCTGTCCGCTGTCGGCAATGGCAAACAACTGGTCGATAGCAACAGGGTAGAGACTAAAAGCGACGGCCATTTCACCATTGTTTACACGGGCTTCGAGTGCCGACAATCCCCTAATTCCACCGACAAAATCAATCCGCTGGTCGGTTCGCTGATCGGCAATGCCCAACAGTTTGTTCAGAATTTTATCAGAGAGAATCGACACATCGAGTACACCGATTGGGTCCTCGCTGTAGCTTTCTTTTTTTGCAGTCAGGCGATACCAGGCGCGATCAATGTAAACACCAAATTCGTGAAGTGCCGTGGGCCTGACGGGCTCAGTCGATGGGGCCACCGAAAAATCCTCATGTAATCTGTCCAGAAATTCCTTAGTGTCAAGTCCGTTGAGGTCCCTGACCACCCGGTTATAATCCATGATCTTCAGCTCTTTTTCGGGGAAAAGAGTAGTCAGAAAATAGTTTTCTCCTGTCTGTGTCCTTGTTTTCGCCGCGGAAGCCGCACGGTGATGCCCATCTGCGATATAGGTCGCCGGAACTTTTGATTCGAAGAGGGCGGTGATCTTTTTGTTCACATCATCGGAATTAATCACCCAAACCTTGTGGCTCACACCGTCTTCGGCAATGAAATTATACACCGGGTCGTGGGCTGATTTCCAGTCGTTGACCAGCTTATCAATGTCCTCAACGTTACGATATGCCAGGAAAACATTGCCGGTCTGGGCACGGGTGCCAATGATATGGTCGATCCTGTCTTTTTCTTTCTCGGGCCGAGTGAATTCGTGTTTTTTTATGATGTCCTCTTCGTAGTCATCGATTGAGCTCAGCGCTACCAGACCCGACTGACTCCTGCCCTTCATGACCAACTGATAAATATAGAAGCAGGGTTTGCTTTCACGGAAGAGAACACGCCGCTGGACATAGGCATTCAGATTCTCGCGGGCCTTCTCATACACCTCCTTGCTATGAACGTCGGTGTCTTCGGGAAGGTCGATCTCCGACTTGGTAATGTGGAGGAAAGAATAGGGGTTTCCCTGGGCTACCACCTTGGCTTCCTTGCTGTTCAGCACGTCATAAGGCGGGGAAGCCACTTTGGGTGCGAATTGGGGATCGGGGCGGAGCGCAGCGAACGGAATGATTCTGGCCATTGAGTAATTTAAAGTTTATTGATCAGGATCTGCTACCTGCAAATTCCCGCATAAGGTCGGTTACTGCTTCAACGCTCTCGTAAGGCAGCGCGTTGTAAAGCGAGATCCTCAGCCCCCCGGCAGACCGGTGTCCTTTCACACCCACCATTCCTTCCCGGGTACAGGTTTCAAGGAAATCTTTTTCCAGGGCGGGGTCAACCGTCGTAAAACAAACATTCATCAGGCTCCTGTCTTCTTTCTTTACTAATCCCCTGAAAACAGGCAAGGCATCGATGGTGTTGTATAATAATGCGGCCTTGCGCCTGTTGATCTTTTCGAGGGCCGCTGGTCCCCCCATTTTTTTGAGCCAGCGAAGGGTGAGCATGGATACATAGATCGCGAATACGGGTGGAGTGTTAAACAAAGACTTGGCTTCTATGTGATTACGGTAGTCCAGCATGGAAGGGATTTGCCTGTCCACCTTGCCCAGTATATTTTTATTGACTACGACGATGGTCACACCCGCCGCCCCCGCATTTTTCTGGGCACCGGCATAAACAAGATCGTATTTGTTGTAATCGACTTCGCGGCTCAGTATGTCGCTGCTCATGTCCGCCACCAGGGGTACCCCCGTCTGGTAGAACTGTGACAGATCCTGCCATTGGGTGCCATAGATGGTATTGTTGGTTGTGATGTGCAGGTATTTGGCAGTTTTCGGAACAATGAAATCTTTGGGAAGGGAGCGAAAGCCGTCTTCCTTTGAACTGGCGACCACTTCAACGTGTCCGAACAGTTTTGCCTCTTTTATGGCCTTGGTCGACCAGACACCCGTGTCGGCAAAGGCGGCAATTTCGTTCTCATTGAGCAGGTTCATTGGCACCTGCATGAACTGGGTAGAGGCGCCGCCGTGGAGGAAGATGACTTCATGGTCGCTATCCAGGTGCATCAGTTCTCTGATCAGGGAAACGGCTTCTTCCACCACTTCCTGGAAAAGTTTGGTCCTGTGACCGATCTCCAATATGGATAAGCCGGAGTTGTTGAAGTTCATTATCGCCTGGCTGGCTTCTTCAAACACCTCTCTTGGTAAAATGCTGGGCCCTGAGTTGAAATTGTGAATTACCTGTGTCACGGTCGGTTCTTTGTTTGTGAACATTAAGTGGGCCGCAAAGATAATAAATAGCCAATAGCGCTTAACTGCAAGATTTTCCCCTGGGACTTCCTTTCTCCCATTCGCGGTTCAGGTTCTCAAACTCTTTTTTCTGGTCCTCATCCTGATCTATGCCACCCAATGCACCGAGGTCGGGCTGGCCCGCGTTCACCCAGGCGGTGTACCAGAAGGAGGCGACGGTTGAGATGGAATGCCTCAGCCTTCGTTCGACCATGTGGTCCATCATCCTGTCGTAAGCGATGGTGTAGGCTTCAGAATATTGCCTCAGCATTTGCCCCGCCCTTGGTCTGTAGGCATATTTACGGTCGGGAGAGAATTTTTTTGTCAGCCTCTGTTCAAAACCGAGAACGGTGTCGGTGGCCGCTGCACTTGCAAGCACTGTCGCCCATGCATAACCGAGAGGATCGCTGATGAGTGCGGCCCCTGGAAGGAGGAGGTCCCATTCCTTTTCTGCCAGCAATTCCGGGATCACGGACTCCCAGAATCCATGTATGCCCTGCTGGTTGGTGAACTGGCCATTGTGGTTGCTGCTGGTGTGCAGGGGCACATGGGCATCAGCAAGATAATGACCCAGCTCTGCTGACAATTTCAGGATCCGCCACTGATTCTTTTCACGGAATGCATTGGTCAGCCGGGCAAGCATCACCTGTATCCACCATGGAACTATGCCATGGGCCTGCAGACTGTCCTCTGTGTAACAGTCCACTGCCTCTTTCCATTTCCTCGGCAGGTTGTCAAAAGGCGCAGCGCCATAATGGTCCATGTCGATATAATGACGCGGGGCCTCTTCTTCAATGGCATAACGCCGTTTATCGGGATCAACGGCATGTTCTGTGAGAAATGCCAGGTGTGGTTTGTAAAAAATCAGCATGTCGGGAGGAAGAAGAAATATCGCCTGCTGATTGATCAGTCGATGGGCATAAAATCCCCAGCAAAAGCCATCGATCCCTTGCAGCAATATTATACATACGAGGACCAGCGATTTCATCGAAACAATTTCGACCAGAACCTTTGGATTCATGCCGTGCTTTCAGACAAGGCCATTGTTTTATCCGCATTGGATGGCAGTATTTTGCGGAAAACCTTCTGCGAAAAAAATGTTAAACGTTAACAGGTTTAGCTGTCCAGATCAAGCGCTCTTTGTTGCAACATCATTTGAACATTTTCATTCGGAAGAAATTGCTGAAACATTTTACGTGCCGGGAGTTTTTGGCAGTACGTCTTCATCAATTTCTGTCACTCCGCCTGAGATGGCAAACTTCATCGCATCTGCCGAACTGATGTCGGTGAGGAGGCGAACACGGTTGCGGTTAACAAAGTAGAGCTGCCCCGCGAAGGCATAAGATTTTGGCACATAAACGGCAACATGGGCTTCAAGGCCGAACTGCACCGCGTCCTGTTGTGTGATGAAGCCCACCTGCCATACCTCGGGATCTACCACACTGACCAGCACTGCTTTGTCGAATTTTCTTTTGTTGCCGGCAAAGGCTTCAAAAAAATCTTTGAGCGTGGAATAAATGATTTTGATACCCGGTGTGCGTTCCAGTACGTGATCCAGAAGGTCTACCAGCCTTCCAACGATGAATGATGATGAAACATAACCCACAGTAACAACGGTGAGCACAACCAGTATGAAGCCGAGACCCGGTATCCTGAGGCTGCCAACTCCACCGGCGCCAAAGACATAAGGAAATACCCTGGCCAGCACATCTGGTATGATATTATCTATGAAATTGAAAAGTGCGGTTACGGCGTACACCGTAATAATTATCGGAGCAAGGATGATGAGGCCCTGCAGAAAATACTGGAAGATCTTTCTTAACGTTTGCCGGCCTTTCATAAATTTTTCTCAAAAATAAGTAGGACTGGCCGTAACGAAACAGTATAAAAAATTGTCAGTGTTGAAAATTCTCCCAAAAAATTTCACGGAAACTTTGGTTACATAAAAAGTTTCCATAGTTTTGCCGAGTATTTCGGTGAATTATGGAAATGAAAGAGAGAATACAACAAAAGGCCAACGATTTGTTTTGCCGCTATGGAGTTAAGTCGGTGACGATGGATGAAATAGCTGCCCAGCTTGGTGTTTCAAAGAAAACTATTTACCAGTTTTTCTCTGACAAGGATGAGCTTGTGGAGGCCGTTGTAACACGGGTGATCAGGGATTCTGAGAAAACCTGCAACGTCAACAGGGACAATTCCCGCGACGCTGTTCATGAATTGTTCCAGGTGATGGATTTTATCCAGGATCTGTTCAAGGATATGAATCCGTCCATGATACATGACCTGGAGCGGTTTCACGTCCGGTCCTACAGAATCTTCCTTGACTATAAGAACAAATACCTCTACCACATGATCAAGGACAACATCAACCGTGGCATGAGGGAGGAACTCTACCGGAACGAAGTGAATGTAGAGATCATTACAAAATTCAGACTTGAAGGAATGATGCTGGCCTTCAATCCTGACATATATCCTGCCAGCAAATTCAACCTGGTGGAAACCCATCAGACCATTATCGAACATTTTCTTTTCGGTGTTGCATCATTAAAAGGGTACAAGCTTATTTTAAAATATCAACAGGAAAGATTAAAAAGCCTAGACAAATGACATCTTCCAGGAAACAATTATTCGTGCAGGCCCTAGCAGTCTTACTGATCTGCATTCCAGGTATACCCGTTTATGCGCAGGACAGCGCCGCCAGGAAGACAGCTTCACCTGCTCCGGGTCCTGTCGGCAATCAGGATAGCACCTTCGAACTGACCGTGCAGCAGGCCGTCGATTATGCCGCGAAAAACAGCCGACAGGTTAGAAACGCCCTGCTCGGCATCAAACTGCAGCAACAGACCAACCGGGAAATTACTGGTGGGGCTTACCCGCAGATCAGTGCCAGCGGCCTCATGAATTATTATCCCAATGTTCCCGTGCAGAGCTTTCCCAACTTCATCGCGCAGGCCACCTACGGCGTGTTGGTGCAGGAAGGAGTTAACAAAGGCAATGGCCAGCCCATCGTGGCGCCAGGCGACTTCGGGGTGATCGCCGCGCAATTCGGTACAAGATACACGGCGTCAGGCGGTGTGGACCTGACCCAGCTGGTATTTGACGGACAGGTTTTTGTGGGACTTCAGGCAAGAAAAACCTCTATGGAATATGCATCAAAAACTGCCGAAGTAACACAGGAACAGGTTAAAGCCAATGTGTACAAAATATACTACCAGGTCGTTGCAGGCCGCCAGCAGATCTCCACTATCGATGCCAACATCGCGCGTAATGAAAAATTGCTCAGCGACACCAGGGAGATATTCAAAAATGGATTTGCAGAACAGCTGGATGTAAGCAAGGCCGAAGTAAGCCTCACCAATCTGCGCACGCAGAAAATCAGGATTGAAAATCAGCTGCAAACCGCGGCGCTGGGGCTGAAATTACTGATCGGCATGCCATCGACGAACAGGTTGGTACTGACCGACACCCTGCCTGAAAAGATGTTCACCCAGGATATGGTGGACACCCGGTTCGATTACAACGAACGCGTGGAATATGAACAATTGCAACTAAACAGGAAATTGAACGAGTTCAATGTCAAGCGTTATAAACTCAGTTATCTGCCAACATTGTCGATCAACGCAAATTATTCGCAGCTGGCACAGCGCAACGATTTTAACTTCTTCAAATCCGGTGAACCATGGTATCCTTCTTCCTACGTGGGACTGAATCTCAAAGTTCCCATCTTCGACGGTTTCGTGAAGGACGCAAGGGTGAAAACGGCGAAGATCCAACTGGAACAGACAAAGAACAACCTGGAAAACCTTGAGTTGCAGATCGACAAGGAGATCAACGAATCCCGCCTCAACCTGAGTTCGGCACTGGTAACCATGGACTTCCAGAAAAGGAACATGACCCTCGCCGAGGAAGTGTACAATCAGACCCGGTTAAAATTTGAACAGGGGCTCGGTTCCAACCTGGAGATTACAAACGCCCAGGCTGAATTGATCACCGCCCAGAATAATTATTACACCGCATTGTATGACGCCATCGTTGCACGCATAGAATTACTTAGGGTAACCGGAAAATTATAACACGCCAAATAACTTTTATGACAGTCAAATATTTCAATATGAATACTATTAAACAAATCACCGGCCTGGTACTTATCGTAGTTCTGGCAGCGGCCTGCGGAAGTGACGCGCAGGAGAAGCAAGCCAAGGGCTCGGATAAAACCGCCCAGCTGCAGCAGCTCAAGGAACAGCAGACCAAGCTGAATACCCAGGTCAGGCAGATGGAAGAAGAACTCGCAAAGACCGACACTTCCGTTGCCAGTGCCGTTAATGCGAAGCTGGTTGTGCTTAAACCGGTAGCAACCGAAAAGTTCACGCACTATATTGACCTGCAGGGCAAGGTGGATGCTGAAAATATAGGATATGTCACTCCTCGTGGTCCGGGCGGACAGGTGAAGGCCATCTATGTGAAACAGGGCGACCGTGTAAGGAAGGGGCAGTTGCTGATGAAACTCGACGATGCCGTTACCAGCCAGCAGATCGAACAAGTCAAGATCCAACTGGAGCTTGCTGAGACGCTGTATTCCCGCAGACAGAAGCTCTGGGACCAGAAGATCGGTACCGAAGTGGAATTGCTGCAGGCCAGGAACAACGTCGACAACCTGAAAAAACAGGTCTCACTCCTCGAGGAACAGTTATCAATGTCCAATATATATGCTCCGATATCCGGCGTGGCCGACATGGTGAACATCAAAATGGGCGAGTATTTCAGCGCACAGACCGCTACTGCACTGGGCATACGGATCGTAAACACCAGCACCCTTAAAGTGGTAGCACAGGTGCCTGAAAATTACCTGGGCAAAGTGCAGGAAGGATCCGCGGTGATGATCAGTCTTCCCGGTTCCGACAAAGTGGTGAAGTCAAAAGTGAAAGTGAAAGGAAGTACCATCGACGCGGACAGCAGGTCGTTTTATATCGAGGCGCCAATTCCATCTTCCCTGAACTTTCGTCCTAATCAGATCGCGATCGTAAAGATCCAGGATTACACTTCTCCGAATGCAGTAACGATTCCAATGAATACGTTGCAGACGGACGACAAAGGAAAATATGTTTTTGTGGCAGTGAATGTGAAGGGGAAGAAACTCGCAAAGAAGAGGCCGATAGTTGTTGGTGAACTCTATGGCAATGATCTTGAAGTCAAATCGGGACTGAATACAAGTGATACTTTGATATCAGAAGGATTCCAGGGATTGTACGACGGGCAGCTGGTGATGACAAGCGAGAATTTATAAGACAGGATCAAGAAAGTCAATTTCAAACGAAGTAGTATGAGCGTATTAGAAAACCTTCATGGTAAAATAAAAAATTTCGGGCCCACTACCTGGAGTATAAAGAACAGGACCGCGATCTACCTGCTGATGTTGTTCGTAAGCATGCTCGGGGTTTACCAGTTTGTAACTCTGCCCAAGGAACAGTTCCCCGATCTTGTCATACCTAACATATATATACAAACGATCTACGTAGGTAACTCGCCCAAGGATATTGAGAACCTGGTGAGCCAACCGATCGAAAAGCAGCTGAAATCCATCAGCGGGGTGAAGATCCAGAAAACGACCTCCACCTCACAGGCCGACTATTCAGCCATTCTTGTGGAATTTGACGCTTCTGTAGACATCGACGTGGCCCTGCAGAAAGTAAAGGACGCGGTGGACAAGGCAAAACAGGACCTGCCTACCGACCTTACCGAAGAACCAACGGTGATAGAAGTGAACCTTTCCGATCAACCTATCATGTATGTGAACCTCAGCGGTGATTATGACCCTATGCGACTTAAAGAGTATGCGGATGACATGCAGGACAGGCTGGAAGAGCTTTCACAGATCAACCGTGTGGACATTGTCGGCGCTCCTGAACGCGAGTTCCAAATCAATGTCGACAATTACAAGATGCAGAGCTCCAATATCACCTTCGATGATATTGCCAATGCCGTTTCCCGGGAGAATTTGGACATCTCTGGCGGTTTGCTCGAAGTGGGAAATATGAAGAGAACCCTTCAGCTAAAAGGTCAGTTCAAGACAGCGCCGGAAATTGAAAAAGTGGTAGTGAGAAATACGAATGGCGACCCCATCTATCTTAAAGACATCGCGACTATAAAGGACACCACCAGGGAAAGGGAAAGTTATGCCCGCCTGGATGGAAAGAATGTAATCACACTTAATATTATCAAGAGGGCTGGAGAGAACCTGATAGAAACTTCCGCGAAAGTGAAGGCCACTATCGACGAACTGCAGAAGGCCAGTTATCCTCCGGATCTGAAGATTGTGATGACTGGTGACCAGAGTAAGAATGCAAGCAATTCGTTCAACGAACTGGTGAATACGATCGTTATTGGGTTTATCCTGGTGTTGCTGATCCTGATGTTCTTCATGGGTGTGGTGAACGCCTTCTTCGTGGCGCTGAGTGTGCCGCTGAGTATGTTTGTGGCCTTTATGTTTCTTCCTGCGGCGGACATCATGGTAGGCGCGCATGTAACATTGAACTTTATCGTACTCTTTGCCCTGCTGTTCGGGTTGGGTATCATTGTGGATGACGCGATCGTGGTGATTGAGAATACCCACCGCATATTCGTGAGCGGCAAGGGTAAGATCAACTCGGAACAATCGGCCATGATGGCGGCGGGTGAGATCTTTGTGCCCGTGTTGGCGGGTACCCTCACTACCCTGGCCCCCTTCTTTCCGCTCCTGTTCTGGCCGGGTATCATCGGAAAGTTTATGATCTATTTGCCGGTGATGCTGATCTTCACGCTCACCGCCTCGCTGGTGGTGGCCTTTATCATGAACCCCGTCTTTGCCGTGGATTTCATGAATCATGAAGAACACACCGGAGAGTCAAAATGGACCATATTCAAAAAGCCCGGTCTGTGGATAGGTGTTGGTCTTGGCATCCTGCTGGATCTTGCCGGCGTCAGCTTCTGGGGTAATCTGATTTTGTTCCTTGTGCTGGCGGTATTGCTCAATCATTTTGTGTTGAAGTGGGTCATCAACGGATTCCAGCATCGTGTGCTGCCCGCAGTGATGCGGCGTTATGAGCGGCTGCTGCGGTGGTCACTCAAAGGATGGAGACCAGTATACCTGTTGCTTGGAACTGTGGCCTTCTTTCTGTTGAGCCTGCTGATCTTCGTTGGTGCGGTGAATGCCGGCAGGGTGCAGGTGGTCTTCTTCCCCAATGCGGATCCCAATTTTATCTATGTGTATCTGAAGGAGCCCGTGGGCACAGATGTCGATTATACCGATTCCGTTACCCAGGTGCTTGAGAAAAGAGTGTATAAGGTGCTGGGAATAGACAATGAAAAGGGAATAAAGAATGACATTGTGGAGAGTGTGATCTCCAACGTGGGAGTTGGTGCCGCGGACCCCGCAAGCGGTGATCAGAGTACGCGGGCCGAACTGGGACGTATCCAGGTTTCCTTTGTGGAGTTCAAGGATCGTCATGGTAAATCCACAGCGCTGATACTCGATTCGATCCGGACGGCGATGAAGGGCATACCTGGCGCTGAAATCTCGGTGGACCAGGAAAGTAGTGGACCGCCAACGGACCCACCGATCAATATTGAAATAGCTAGTGAGGATTTTGACAACCTGATCAAGTCGGCGGTGGGGTTAAAAAACTACCTGGATTCCATCAGGGTGCCGGGAGTAGAGGAACTAAAGATGGACGTTGACCTGACCAATCCTGAAGTTTCGCTTATTGTTGACCGTGAGCGGGCGCTGATCGAAGGTGTTTCCTCTTCGCAGATTGGCCAGGAGATCAGAACGGCCTTGTTCGGCCGCGAGGTTTCCAAGATCAAAGATGGGGAAGATGAATATAAGATTCAATTGCGCAACACGGAGATGCAGCGCAAGAGCCTGGCGGACCTGTTGAACATGAATATTACATTTCGCGATATTTCCACAGGAGGCATCAAACACATACCGATCAGTTATCTGGTGAAGGTGGACTATACCACCACGCTGGGATCTGTGAAAAGAAAGAACCAGAAGCGTTCCATCATACTCAGGTCGAATGTACTCGAATCGCAAGGCTACACGCCAACTGCGGTGAATGCTGATATCAAGTCACACATCGACAAGTTCCAGCCCCAGCCTGGTGTAACGATCAGACAGACGGGTGAGGGTGAACAACAGGCCGAGACGGGCGCCTTCCTTGGCAACGCCTTACTTGTGGCACTGATGCTGATCCTGCTCATACTTGTGCTTCAATTCAACTCTGTGAGCAAGTCGGTTATTATTCTTACGGAGATCGCCTTCAGTGTGATCGGGGTACTTCTTGGATTTGCTCTTACCGGATGGCAGGTGTCGGTGGCATTTACCGGTCTTGGTGTAGTGGGTCTCGCGGGTATCGTAGTGAAGAATGGTATCCTGGTGATCGAGTTTGCCGATGTACTGAGGGCAAGGGGGCTGAAAACCCGTGAAGCGGTGATACAGGCGGGTAAAACGCGTATCATCCCGGTGCTGCTGACAGCCCTGGCTGCGATATTTGGTCTGATACCATTGGGTATTGGCTTCAACATCGACTTCATTTCGTTATTCGAAAACCTCAACCCGCATATATTCATCGGTGGTGACAGCTCGAGGTTCTGGGCTCCGCTGGCATGGACAATCATCTTCGGGTTGATCTCTGCATTCTTTATGACGCTTGTGATCGTTCCCGGAATGTACCTGGTCGCCGAAAGACTGAGAAGACCCATGCGCAGAATGTATGGTGGCAAGTGGGTGTCCATGATGGGTATCCCGCCATTGACACTGTTGTTCATACCGATGATGATCATCACTTCTTTCAGTCATCTCTTTGACAGGAGAAGAAGAAAAAGAAAGATGCCCGAGCTGGCCAATGATAAGGCACTTATGGGAGGCTGGTACTAAGGCTAAATCAAAAATCAAAAATTAAAAATCTTAGAATGGAGCTGGCAATGAAAGGCGTTGATTAAAAGAATAAAATCAAAAATCAAGAGTTAGAAGTTAAAAGTGAAAGGATTGTTGGATTGGAATTTTCTTAGCATGGATTTCGGTGATTGATTGACTTCACTTTTAACTTTTACTTATTTCAATGGGCTCTTATTCGCAGATAGCATCACTTGACAGCGGCTTAATGATTTTTGCCGGAATTTGTTTTTAATTTTTAATTTTAATTCCCCTGACATGATTACGAATCATCAAATAGACTACCAGATCCACGGTGAAGAAATGCAGTATGTAGAGATCGAACTGGATCCTTCTGAAACTGCAATCGCCGAGAGCGGCGCCTTTATGATGATGGACGACGGCATCGGCATGCAGACCATCTTCGGTGACGGCTCCCAGCAACAACAGGGCATACTGGGCAAACTGATGTCGGCGGGCAAACGCCTGCTGACCGGTGAAAGTCTTTTCATGACCGCTTTCACAAACACCTCCCCCGGTAAAAAGAAAGTGAGTTTCGCCTCTCCATATCCCGGCAAGATCATCGCCCTGGACCTGTTGCGAATGGGTGGAAAAATGATCTGCCAGAAGGATTCATTTCTCTGCGCCGCCAAAGGTGTTTCGGTGGGCATAGAATTCCAGCGCAAGCTCGGCACCGGGCTGTTTGGTGGTGAAGGTTTCATCATGCAGAAACTCGAAGGCGACGGTCTGGCATTTGTACACGCAGGCGGTCATGTAACTGAAAGAGAACTGCAACCAGGTGAGCTGGTGAAGATCGACACCGGGTGTATCGTTGCCTTTACGCAGACTGTCACTTACGACATCCAGTTCGTTGGCGGCATCAAGAATACTATTTTCGGCGGAGAAGGATTGTTCTTCGCAACCCTCCGGGGTCCCGGCAAGGTCTGGATCCAAACACTCCCAATCAGTCGTCTTGCCGGTAGAATACTTGCCTATGGCAGCTTTAAACGGAAAGAAGAAGGCAGCATCCTGGGCGGTATCGGCAATGCACTTGATGGGGACGGGTGGTGATACTTCCGCTTTTTTCTTAATAAAAAAGCGGGCAAAAAATCAAGGCCACATTGGCAAGACTAAAAATCGCCTCTCCGGGCTGAAGAAAAACAAGCTACAGCATTAGAATAAGTCCCGGCTTGTGTAGGACTTACGAGCAAAGAATATATCCCGGCCGAAGGAACATTTGTTTTTCTTCTACGCCCTTCGATTCGATTTTCTTAACGTCTTTCCAATGTATGCCTGTCAGCGGCGGTCGCTGGGTTCCTCTTTCTCTTTCTTCCTCTTCCTCTTCCTCTTCCTCTTTCTGTTTCTCACTTCCCTTCCCCGGGGCTATCTGTCTGCGGTGGTTTGGGTGTATCCGGATTGCGATTGTCGGTTGAACGGTTCACATTTGGATTCCCTTGTCTTTGATTGGATCTGCCGGAAGGATTAACCCCTCCAGAACCAGAATTTGACCGCGGCTGATTTGGCCGCCCCTGGTTGGGACCGCCGGACCGCTGATTGGGTTTGCCGGACTGATTGGCTCCCTGATTTCCGGAACCACCGCGACCGGGGTTACTACCTGTATTTCCACCGCGCTGTTCGGGTCTGGCTGAACCAGCATCTCCCTGAGGCCTGATCTCGGGCCGACCCGCATTCGGACCACCGCGCTGCTCAGGCCTGCTGGAATTTGGCGAGCCCTGGTTGCCCCCAGTGCGTTGCTGGGGACGGCCATCCCGCCTGCCCTGCTGCTGCGAGCCTCCTCTTTTCTTCCTGTCTGCCTTGTCAAGACTCTTCAAAGTAATCTGTCCAACCAGGTCAACATATTCGGGTTCCACCTCCTTGGGCTTGCCACTGGTCACTTCCACGGGTTCAAGCTCTTCCGGAATAACATTCCTGACATTCTCCGCTTTGATCTTGCGTACCCGCTCAATAGACAGGGGATACTGTTTGCTGCTGTCGGGCAACACATACCACATCAGGTTTTTGAAAATATCTTTCTTGATCAGCAGGGCCGTCCCTTTCGCAACCTGCAGCGTGTCTGCATTTTCAGGAAAATTCTGGAGAGCGTCGAGGTAGGTGTCGAGTTCATAATTCAAACAGCACTTCAACCTGCCGCATTGTCCACTGAGCTTGCTCTGATTGATGGACAGATTCTGATACCTGGCGGCGGTAGTGTTGACCGACTTAAAATCGGTGAGCCAGGTACTGCAACATAACTCACGGCCGCAACTACCGATCCCGCCCACTTTTCCGGCTTCCTGCCGGGCACCGATCTGGCGCATCTCTACTTTTACCTTGAACTCCTTTGCATAAACCTTGATCAGTTCGCGAAAGTCCACCCTGTCATCGGCTATATAAAAAAAGGTTGCTTTCCGGCCATCTGCCTGAAATTCAACCTCACTAATCTTCATGTCCAGGTTCAGTTGCTTGGCGATGGCCCTGGAACGGATCACCGCTTCGGGTTCGCGCAACTTGTTCTGGTTCATCAAATCGATATCGCGCTGCACCGCTCGCCTCAGCACTTTGCGCATGTCGGGGTCGGATTCTATCACTCCTTTCTTCTTCAGTTGCAGCCGCACCGTTTCACCGGTGAGGTTGACGCTGCCCACATCAAACCCGCTCACACCTTCAACGGCAACCATGTCGCCCTTTTCAAAAAGCTGAACCGTGCTATTGCGATAATAATCCTTGCGGCTTCCGTTATTGAAGCTGATTTCCACTACTCTGCAGGAACTTTCGGGATCCGAGAAGGGAAGATTGGCCAGCCAATCGTACACATTCATCCTGTTGCAGCCACCGCTTTCACAACCCCCGTTACTTTTGCATCCAGCCGCTTTGCCGCCTGTGCCACAAGAACTACATCCCATTTTATCTTTTCTATATTGTGAAATTTACTGTTTAACGTGCAGTAAATTAGAATGTTATAAAAGTCAAGTTGTCAAAATTACGGATTTATCCCTTAAGATATGGTAGAGTTTGATGGTCAGCGAGTGGAAGAGCATACGGGCATGGGCATTTCTCTCAATGTAAAATGCCGCACGGTCAAGTTCCCCGATAATGGCCTGCTGCTGCCCTATGTCGGCCATTTTGTTTAGCCTGACAGCGAAATCCCGTTCATTTTCCTCCATAGGAAGGTCGTGACCGCCCATCACCTGTAGTTTGATGGCCTGTTCGAGCAGATGATTAAAATACCTCAGGAACTGCTTTTGCTTTTCCCTGCCTATTCTGCTGATCTCCTCGATCCACTTCACCTGGGCCACTGGCCCCGTCTTCATTATCGCATTCAGCCATTCCCTTAGCAGGGCCTGCCAGTCGTCGCCGGCATGCTGGATCAGTTGCAGACATTCCCGGTAATTGCCGCCCGACACCGAAGCGATCTGCCTGGCCTGGTCTTTTGATACCCCTTTTGACATCAGCCCCGCTTCCATGTCAGCAGTTTGCAAGGCGGGAATCCTTACGAGTTGGGTCCTTGAGATAATAGTGGGAAGAACCAGGCCCTCATTTTCGGTCACCAGGATAAAAATGGTGTCAGGGGGAGGCTCTTCAATCAGCTTCAGCAATTTATTACCCTCCTTGCCCAGGTATTCGGGCATCCAGAGCACGAGGATCTTGTAATCGCTTTCAAAACTCTTCAGGCTCAACTTGTGGATGATGTCATTGCATTCGTCAGCGGTTATATTGCCCTGCTTGTTTTCAGCACCGATAAACTGCAACCAGTCGTACACATTTCCATAGGGCAGACCGGCCATGAATTCGCGCCATTCTGTTATATAATCGGTACTGATCGGTTTGTCGCCGGATTTTTTCGGGATGACGGGGTAGGAGTAATGAATATCGGGGTGAACCATGGCGCCTGCCTTAAGGCAGGAATTACAAATTCCGCAAGCATCGGCAGGAAGCGTTTTCTCATCGGCGGCAGGTTCGCCAAAAAGGCTGGGTGCTGACAATTCAGACTTTCTGAAGGCCAGTTTTTCGCACATGATGTATTGCGAGAAAGCCATTGCCAGGGCAAGCGCACCATTGCCTTCCCTGCCGCTGAACAGCAGGGCATGGCTCAGCCTGTTCTGCCTGATCAACTCTGTCAGCTGCGTTTTGATAACGGGCTGACCGATCACATCCTTAAACTGCATAAGCGCCGGGGCTAATTAAGATACCTGGTGATTTCTTCGCTGGTTGGCTTCACCTTGCTGTCGAATACTGCGATCAGCTTGCCCTTTTCATCAACGAGAAATTTGGTGAAGTTCCATTTGATGGGATCTTCAACGCCCAGCTTGGCGGCCTCGGCTGTAAGGTATTTGAACAATGGATGTATGTCCTTGCCTTTTACGGAAACTTTTTCCGCCATAGGAAAACTCACACCATAATTCTTCTGGCAGAACTCTTTGATCTCGGAATTAGACCCCGGTTCCTGGTCGCCAAAATTATTTGCTGGAAAACCTATCACGGCCAATTTACCCTGGTACTGTTTGTACAGAGCCTCAAGATCTGCATACTGTGGTGTGAAACCACATTTGGAAGCCGTATTCACTATTAGAATCTTCTTTCCCTTGTAAGCAGAGAGGTCGAGATTGTTACCATCAAGGCCTGTTACTTTGAAATCATAAATGGACATGGCAATAAATATATAGCCTGATAAAAATAAAAGCTTAAGCATGACTTTACGTTTTTAAAATGGAGGTCTAAAGTTAATCCTAAAAGCCGGATTCATAAGCACCCGGGTCGGGATTTGAGGGATCTCTCGGATTTCCATCGAGATCGGTGAGGATGCCAGCGGCTTTTCCCATATTATTAACAGGTGAGGATTCGGTCAGCCGAAAATTGTCGGGTGTTTCAGGAGAACCACTGCTGACAAACAAGGGGTCCTGGTTAAGAATCATTGCTTCGCTGATGAAATCAGGTGGAATGGTTTTCATTTTCCAAAGACAGTTGATGAAACTCACGTCAAAAATGCCGGCAGCTTCACGGTCCGCAACTACCTCGTCTTCAACAACACTGTTCTGGCCCCAGAATATGCAGTTGATGAATTCCGCTTTCATGTCTCCAACAAGCAACTGGTCGTCGATTTTAAAATAATCTGTCAGCGCAAGCACGGGTTGCTTGTGCAGAATATATGCATTCGAAACTGCTACATCCGTGCAATGTGTGAATGAATAATTTCCACCCTGGAGTAAAAGAACGTTCTTGCCGCAGTTGCTGATGAGGGTGTTGCTTAGTTTCATATCAGATGAACGACCGATAATGCCGGCATCATAACAATTCGTGACGATGCAGGATTCCACGGTGAGTTTAGGAAAACTATTCAAGGTTGGTCCACTCGTTACGATACCCTGGTAGGCATTTCTTATTTCAACAAAATTCAGGAGATTGTTAACGCTGGATTCGCGGAAGAAGATGCCTGGCCATGCACCGGGATATTCTTTGTATCCCTGATCCAGCCTGTCACCGGTAAATACGATATGGGTGCTGTCGTATTTTTCGCCTTTGGCTCTCAGCGTACCATCAACGATTAGCGCAGCATCTGCATGAAGAAAGATCCTTGCTCCTTTGTCGATAATAAGCTCCGCACCTTCCTCGATCTGAAGGGCGCCAATAATGACATACGGTTTTGTTTTTGTCCAGATCTTACGCCCGGTTATCAAACCCGACCTGATAAAATTGGCGTCTTGTCCCCATGCCTGCAATTGTATCCAGTGCGTGCCGTCGGCCATTTCAATTCCAATACTGTCTTCCACCAGGAAAGGCAGGTTGCCCGATTGCGGGTCGATCTTCACAGAAACAAAAACATAAAGACTGTCCTTTCCTGCGACCTCCGCATTGGAAACGCTGGGACCTGCCACGCCATCTACGTTGATCTTGAAAAGTGAAGCGGCTCCGCCTGCAAGTGTGATCCCCGGCAAGCGGATTGTTCTTTTACTATCGTTATAGATTTTGAAGTATTGTGTAACAGAACCTGTGGTTGTGAAGAGCGTATCAAAGTAGATGAAGTCTTCAGAAATGTGAAAGGAATCCATTCCATTATTGCCAGTCGGATCTTTTTTACAGGAGCAAAGGGCAAGCATGACTGCAAACAACAATATATATCGGGGTCCTTTCATAGTGTGGTAAAGGCAAGTGTTGCAATACTCAATCGGGCTCCTTTAGTCTTAAGCAGTTCAGCGCCGCATGCCTCCAGTGTGGCGCCGGTAGTGACAACGTCGTCAACCAGCAACAGGTGTTTGTCTTCAGCACTGTCGGTGTTTCTAAGTTCAAAGCCACTGCTGATGTTCTCCCATCTCTCAATACGGTTGCGAAAGGTCTGCGTCTGTGTTTCTTTTTTTCTGATCACAAGTTCTTCGGCAATTTCGGTTTTCATCACTGCGCTGATGCCCTGGCAAAGTATCATTGCCTGATTGTATCCCCTCTTCTTCTCTCTGCGGGCATGCAGCGGTAAGGGCACAAGCAGGTCTGGTGGCTGAAACCGCCCACTACCCATGATGGCTTCACCGATCCTGTGGCCAAAGTACAAACCTATTTTCTTATTGCCCTCATATTTAAACTGGTGCAGCAAGATGCGGATGACAGACTGTTTACTAAAGTAAAGCAGGGAGGTTGCCGCAACCAGGCCGATCCTTCCCCTGAATAGCTGTTCAATCGGATTTCCAGACATCGGCGTGAAGTCCGTGAAGGGAAGTTCTTCATGACAAAGGAAACAAAGTAATTCACCTGCCTGGATCTGGTCGGTACCACAGCCCGGACAAAGTGATGGATAAAAAAGGTGGGCGAGGCCGTTGACCGCATCTTTCCATATCATGTTACATATTGAATTAAAACAGGTACTTGTACAACTCTTCTACCTTGGTCATCTCGATCACTTCGATACCAAATTGCTGTTCACTCAGTTTCTTTTCTCCCTTTCTTCCACTGCCCATATTGTAACGGGAAACGATGATCTTTTCAAATCCGAGTTTTTCTGCTTCGGCGATCCTTTGCTCGATCCTGTTTACCGCCCTTATCTCTCCACTAAGTCCTACTTCACCCGCAAAACAGATCTGCTGTGGCAATGGCACGTCTTCAAATGAACTCAACAAGGCGGAGATGACGGCGAGGTCGATGGATGGATCTTCCACTTTCAAACCGCCCGCAATATTGAGAAACACATCCTTGACACCAAAGTGAAATCCACCTCTCTTTTCAAGCACCGCCAGCAGGAGTTGCAGTCTTCTCAGATCAAAGCCGGAAACCGTTCGCTGTGGCATGCCATAGACTGATTGCGTTACTAATGCCTGGACTTCAATCAGCAGCGGACGCATTCCTTCGAGGCTCGCTGCTATAGCGATGCCGCTGAGCTGATCTTCTTTTTGTGTGATGAGCACTTCGCTGGGATTGGTCACTCCACGCATGCCATCGCTTGTCATCTCGTAGATGCCCAGTTCCGATGCGCTTCCAAATCTGTTCTTCAGTGTTCTGAGTATGCGATAAGCATAATGGCGATCGCCTTCGAACTGCAACACAGTATCCACCATATGCTCAAGTATCTTTGGACCGGCAACGGTTCCATCCTTGGTGATGTGTCCGATCATGAATACAGGAATGCCGGATTCCTTCGCATAACGATGCAATTCTGAAGCGCATTCCCTGATCTGCGAGATGGATCCCGGTGAAGAGTCGATATAATTCGACTGGAGGGTTTGTATGGAATCAATGATCACAAGGTCGGGTTTCACTTTTTTCAACTCCTGGAATATTGATTGCATAGAAGTTTCAGTGAGCAGAAAAAAGTCGGTGTGCCTGATGTTCAACCGGTCAGCACGCATCTTGATCTGTTGTTCGCTTTCTTCGCCACTCACATACATGATCCGGATGTTTGTCATCATCAAACCATTTTGGAGCATGAGGGTCGACTTGCCGATGCCTGGTTCGCCTGCAATGAGTACAAGACTACCGGGTACAATTCCACCTCCGAGTACTCTATTGAGTTCATTGTCGGGAGAAACTATTCTTTCGAGGGTGACATCCATGATGTCGTTGAGGGCAATTGTTTTTACTTCGCGTGTTGTTCCCTGGGTTTCTTTCCAGGGTTCCGTCCTCGAGGTATCTCTTTGTATGAGTTCTTCAACAAAACTGTTCCAGGTACCACATGAAGGACACTTTCCTGTCCATTTTGGAGATTCATACCCACAATTGGAACAAAAAAACGCTGTTTTTACTTTGCTCATTCAATGAAGTTAACCGATCAGCAAGTTGAAAGTTGAATATAAAAACGGGGACGTGAGAGGAAAAATCGTACAAAGTAAAAGGGTCAACATTGCTGTTGACCCCTTACTTACTAACCCATTAAATTCTTGCACTAAATTACAAATTAGCGCCACATAACAAAATTAATTTTTAACTGTGTGAATAAATTTCAGCGCCGCAGGGAAAGTCTGAATTTCGATGTCAACAAATTATAATAGTCTAATTATCAATGTATTGTGAAAGCGTATGTAGGAATATATCAGGTATAGTGATAAATTGTCAGCCCTTGTTTTTCACCTACTTATCTAATGACAAAAAGGCCAGAAAAAAGTCGAACTTCAGATCAAAATGTCGTCTAAAAATCTTGGATACTGATTTGATATCTTGTATGTGTACTCTAAAACCGATTTGAGATATGACACCATCAATTTTGTTTGTTTCCATTCTTTTTCTTGGTTTGAGCCTGTTGGTCTCGGCCATCCTTAAGAGGAAATTTTCTGCCTATGGAGAAATCGGTCTGGCTTCCGGTCTGAGCGGTGCCGAGGTGGCTGCCCTGATGCTCCGGCAGAATAATATCTATGATGTGAAGGTGACTTCCGTGGAAGGGTTCATGACCGACCACTATAATCCCGCCACTAAAACCATCAACCTCAGTCCCGATGTGTATGCCGGCAGGTCGATCGCCTCCGCGGCCGTTGCGGCTCACGAAACCGGCCATGCGGTGCAACATGCCACTGCTTATCAATGGCTTACGCTAAGAAGCAAGCTGGTTCCGGCGGTGCAGTTCAGTTCATCCATAGTCCAGTGGGTGCTCCTGGCCGGCGTGTTCATGATTAATGCCTTTCCCCAGCTTTTGCTTGGAGGTATCATACTATTTGGGGTAACCACCGTGTTTTCGGTGATCACCCTGCCCGTGGAGTTTGATGCCAGCAGGCGCGCCCTGGCCTGGCTGAACAGCTCCAGAATCGCCAGCCCGACAGAATACCCCAAGGCTAAGGATGCCCTTAAATGGGCCGCTTTGACCTATGTCGTCGCTGCCCTGGCTTCAATAGCCACCCTGGTACAGTACCTCATGATTTATCTGAGTGGGAGCAGGAGAAATTAAGCTGAACACATAAGCTTCAGAGCCTGGAGGGACTACCGCCGCGCCGCAATGGTGGAGGATAGGGATCGTTTTGACCCTTTGCCTGAGATTTCATGGTTTTTGAGCTCCTAAAGCTTAATCTCTTCCTCGTGTTTGTCAAAGAAGTGGTACTCGGTAAGATGGTAGTTGGTATTTTCCTTCATTTTGATCTTCTGGCCGTATTTCCAGCGCCATTTCCAGAGCTTTGACCTTAAAAACAGGCCGCCCTTGGTGAAATAGGAATAAAGGATAGGATGAACGACCAGCAAAAGGTCGCTGTGTTTGTGGGTGAGCAGGTACTGAAGGTTCTTTTCAATTTCGTCTTCCAGCAACAGGGTGGACGAGATCTTGCCGGTGCCA
>Ga0193752_1001064_pt1 | contig 24050 bp, 21 predicted proteins | sample H1c1metaG_FD_144924 | JGI IMG/M metagenome (GOLD analysis project Ga0193752, IMG submission 144924) | Soil microbial communities from a riparian zone of the East river system, Colorado, United States - H1c1 | ecosystem: Environmental > Terrestrial > Soil > Riparian zone | place: USA: East River...
CGGCGCTCGGCTGCGAGGGCGGAGGTGGTTGCGGAGCCGCAGCTGGGTTGCGCGAGCAGGCAGCGACGTTCAGCGCGAGAATCAGGCCCACGAGTGACACAAGGCGCGTGCTCACGGAGTGAGCCTGTCGACTGAAGAACCTGGCTTCAAACATTGGGAACGATTCGTACGACATTCGCGCGCTTGGGACCATCCGTCGTAGAAGGCGGGTCCGCCGCTTCCTTCGACAGCTCCGCGAGCTTATCGAGCGTGCGCAAGAGTTTAGCTTCCTGCAGTGTCGTAACGGGATAGTCCTGCGAGGACGATTTCGGCGTAGCGATTCGACCCCGAACCAAGTTGGGCCAATTCATCAGTGAGGGTGGCACCGCGTAAATCGCTCGATGCCACGGCCCGAGGTCACGCTCGAGCACCGCCGAGAGGTTGCGCAAGCGCACCCAACGATGGTTGTTCATTCCCATCGGATGCGAGCTACCCACTTCGAAGCGCTCGATCAGCCGTTCCGCCGCTTGTTCACCGAGGCTCGCCAACTTCGTCACGAGCTCCGGCTCCATCTTGAGGTTCAAGCCACCTTCGCCATCTTTCAGGTAGATGCGCACGACGCGATCACGCACGCCGGGCGCACGCGTGAGCATGCGATCGCGCCAGTTGCGTGAGGCATCGAGAAGGCCGCCCAAGAAGCCGATCAGCTGCCCTGCGCGTGTGGGGGCTAGATCGAAGCGGCTCCAACTCTCGCCCCGACCGTATTCATTTTGTGCCGGTAGAAAAAATCGGTTCGTCTCAGCCTGCGAGTTCGACTGCGGATCCCAGGTCAGCTTCGGGTCGACCGGCTTTTGAATCGGTCCGATCGGCAAGTAGCGTGTGAGCTCGTCTTCGAGCTTCAATCCAAACGTCGGCCACAGCGGCAGCGCAGCGTCGAAGAAGTGAATCGGAAAGTTCGATGAGATACCACCGTCCGAAAACCAACAGCGCTCGAACTTTCGCGTCTCGGGATCGCGCGCTTCGAAGTCCGGCGCCCACAACGGAACTGCACTGACTAACAACGGAAAGCTGAGGCTCAAGCGCGCCACAAAAACGACGGGCAACTGATCCGACGCCGGCAGCATGTACAGCCCTGGATCGAGCTGCTTCGGCTCGCGCTGACCCTTGTACTTCGGGTAGTCGCGCGCGTGATCGACCATGTGCTTGACGACGTTCGGGGGAAACCACTCTTCGAGCTCGTCCGCTCGGAAAAACAAGTGTTGATCGTCATCGACGAACGGGAACCGGTAGGGCCGCCCGTGCGTCACGTTGGTGGTCATCATTTGAAGGTCGATGTACCTCCACTGCGTCATGCCCGCCTTCTGAAGCCACTCAGGCGGTTGCGAGTCGACGCCGACACCTGCCCAGAGATCGCCGAACGTAACCGGCGGACCATCGGGACTGCGATCGGCGCACACGTTGAGCATTCGCGATAGCCAAAGCGTCAGTGGCGCGCTGTAGTTACCGACCGCGTACTTCTTTTCAGCGTCGGGCTCGTAGCCGCGGCAAATGCCGTAGCCGTTTTCGACGACGTCTTCAGTGAGGACGTTCCAGAAGGAAAACGCGAGCACGACTATTCCGATGACCAGACCGAGTAGCAGGCAGACGATCCATGTGAACACGTCTTCGGCATCGAGAAGCCGCGCGATGATCAGCGGGGTTCCTACACCGATCACGAACCTCCCGAAGAAAGTTCGTACCGCACCGAGCACGAGCGCCCCCGCACGGCGCAAGCCCGACTTGGCGTTGAGCGCGGAGGTGAGGAGCGTGAATAAAGGCTTGGTAGAAGCTGCAGGTTGAAAGAGCGCCAGTAGCCGTGTGGTCTTACCATCCGGGCTTAGCTCTGCGAGTGCGTCGGGTAGTTTCGCAAGCAGTGTATAACCAGGGTTCGCAGCTGGATTTCGGGCGCGCCCGAGCTCCGCGGCCGCGCTGACTGCAGCGGCGATCGCGCCCGCTGAGGTGCCGCCGATGTTTTTGAGTCGGAACGATTCGGAGAGTTTGACGACGGCGCGAGGATAGATCACGCCGCTCGTCACTCCGCCCTCCATGACGATGTCGCACAGCGGTAGCTCGGATGGCTGAACTGTTGAGGTGGACACTGACGGATCCTTTCAGGCGCGCTTTAGCCGCGTAGCACTAAGGTCGCTTGCCGGGTGGCCACGGCACGAACACCGATCGATTGCGTGCGTGGTCGGCGTAGGCGGGGCGCCGTTCGCGCATGCGCGTTTCGATCAGGCGCAGGCTGACGAAGCGGAACATGAAGGTGATCGCGAGCGCACCCGCCCCGGTCCAAAGCTGACCCGGAGCTGCTGCGAGCGCGAACACGAACAGGCCCCACCAGAACAGCATTTCACCGAAGTAGTTCGGATGAAGCGACCACGCCCACAGACCTGTTGCGAGAATCTCATCGCGCGGCCGATCTGTTTTTGTTCGAAAGCGGCGGAGCTGGGCGTCCGCGGTGGCTTCGAATGCGATCGCGGTGGTGGTCAACGCTGTTGCGACTAGGTCGAGTACGCCGAGCGGCTGCGTGCCAGTCGCGAGCGACGCGTAGAGAGGCAGGCAGCCGGCGAACACGATCAGGGTCGGGAAGAGGTGGATTCCGAGTAGCGACACGAGCCAATACGCGCGACCTGTCTTGTGGCGAATCTCGACGTAGCGCCAGTCTTCGTGCCCAAGGCCGTTCCAACCGCGAAGGAAGTTGTAGGTGAGGCGAATGCCCCAGATTGAGACGAGCGCGAGAACGAGAATTTGGCGCGCGCCATTCACCTCGGCCGCGGACAGCTGCAGCGCGAAGTACCCGCCGATCAGGGGCGGTGCAACGCTCCAGTACGGATCGTAGAGACTCGAGTTGTTCAGCGCGACGCTGAATCCGAATATCACCACCGTCGCAGCTACATCTGCGGCTAGGGCGATCCAGAGCGGGTGTTGGCCGGAGAGTGCGAACCAGTGCGCGACGGCCCAACCGCCTGCAAGTGCAGCCGCATAAGCCAGAGCGCAGAGGCCGAGCGCGCGAGTCAAACGCTGAGCTCGAGAGGATAGGGTGCGTGCCTCACTTCAAGGCGCGACACTAATAACGCGGCTTGCGGTTGACGAGGGATTTCGTCGGGCAGTCAGTTGCAGCCGATGCGCGTGTTTCCCGCCACCACGTCGTCGACGTAGACTTCCACGGGACCCTGGCCTGTATCCGTATAGTGAATGCCCACGTCGAGACTCGTGTAGCCGTCGGTTGGCAGCGTATCGGTCGCAGGCGAGCGCACCACTCGCGCACTGTCGAGGTATGCCTCGAAAACGCCGACTGCCGGATCGATCTCTACGTGCAGCTCGAGGCACACCCAACGGTCGCGCGGAAACGCCATCGTTCCCGGATACATCGTACTGCCCACACCAATCTGGACCTGGGTCGGGAAAACCACCAACGCAAATCCAAAAAACGGCGGCTCGATCTCGGCGACTACGGTCGTCGAGAAGAACGAGTTCGTCATCGTCGAGCTAGGGATGTAGTAGTACGTCCGCGTCCAGATCTCACCGGACTTCTGATTCATGAAGGGCTTCGTCCCTTCGCGCGCAACGTTCGTCGACCCGGCGTTCCCGGTAGTCGCGCGGAGCGACCCTGAGCCCGTACGAACGCGCGTGGTCGATCGGTCGACGGTGCCGTTCATGGTCACGCTGTACGGCCACTTCGGCATGAAGTCGAGAGCCTCGAAACCGTCGCAAAACAACGCGTCGGAACGCTCGGGACAGAGATCCACCCGGTCGTCATCATCCCCGCTATCGGTCGGTGTCGCGTCCATCGACCCGTCGTCGATCGATGCGCCGTCCATCGGCATTTGCATCGCGGCATCGGTCATGGGAGCCGCGCCATCTTTCATGGTGGCATCGGACGCGCCGCCCTCAGCGGCATCCATCGCCGCGTCCATCGGGCCGCTGTCCCGGATCGAACCATCGCGTGCGTTCGCATCCGTTTCGCCAGCGTCAGAGACGCCGGTATCCCTCTCGGTTGTTCGCGACGCATCGGGCTCGAACGGCATCCGTCGCGCGTCGTAGCCGAAGCGTACACACCCAACCGTGCACGCCAGCGCGACCAAACCTATTTGCGCGAGTCTCAGACTTCTCACTTGCGCCGCCACAACAGCGGCACGCTGAAGGTGGTCGGTTGATCGGGCCGCGGAAAACTCATCTTCGTGACTGCGGCTCTCAAACATCCGGCCACGGGTTTGCTCGCAATCTCAGTCGGCAGCAATTCGGCGTTGCTGGCGGCTCCATTGCGATCGATCGTCAGTCGAACCTTGAGCTGCGGCGCACCTTCGAGATCCGGTGCATGCTGGTTCAGGCACGCGATCACGCCGGACTTTTGCTTCGAGAACGCATCCGCGACGCTCGCCGCCAAGAGCTGCATCGGGTCCGCTGGCTTGCGCGTCTTCCCGGTCGCTGATTTCTTGAGCGGCGGAGCTCCCGGCGCTTCCACGGCTGCGAGCTCGCCTGCCCCAGCGCGCGGCTCGATGATGGGCGGCAGCACGGGGACTGGGCTCGCGTTCGGTGCCTGCACGACGATCAATCCGGACCCCTCCGGCGCACCGAAGCGTTCGACCAGCGTCAGGACGGTAGCGAGCACCACGCCGAACACCGCGACTGCAACGAGTGCAAGCCAGAGCGCTCGGGGCAACGCGAGCTGCGGGCGTGACGTCGCGACGGCTGCAGCTTGCAGCGGCAAGGTCGCATGCAGTGGTACCCTGACCAGCGCCTGCTCGCTCGCTGCGGGATTGTAGGGACGCCGGCTGCGCCGCTGCGCGCCCGGCTCCTGGACCGTCTTTGGCGTGGTGTTCGGCCCCGCTGCCACGGTCACCGGTACCTGGGAATCGTTGCCGTCGTCGGACGGCTCATCCTCCGTCACATCGCCGCGCCGCCGCTGCGAGCGACTCCGAATCGCAACCGGAGGAAACAAAAGCGCCTGTCGATCGAGCTCGGGGGGAGTCTCGCGCGCCGCTGCTAAAAGAGCGTCGAGCATCTCCGCGGCGTGGACATAGCGAAAGTCACGGTCGTTCGCTTGTGCCTTGTCGACGACCGCGCACAGTGCCGGACCGATGTGCGGCACGAGATCGTACAGCGGTGGTGCGTTGTTCTGAATCACTGCAATGAGCGTCTCCGCGACACTGCGTGAAGGAAAAGGCACGACACCCGAGAACGCCTCGAACATGATCGTGCCGATACTGTAGATGTCCGTGCGCTTGTCGATACGGCGGTCACCTTGCGCTTGCTCGGGCGACATATATTCGGGCGTGCCCACGATCATGCCTTCGGTCGTGGTTACCGCCGAAGGCCGCGAGCCAGGTTCGAGGCTGCGCGAGATGCCGAAGTCGAGCAGCTTTGGCGACAACTTCCCGCGCGACTCCTTCACGAGAAAGATGTTCTCGGGCTTCAGGTCGCGGTGCACGATGCCGGCGTCATGGACCGCCGCTAGGCCGCGCAGCACCTCGGACATGATGTAGATCAACGTCTCGAGGCTGAACGCTTGGGGCGTGTCGAACGCGTCGCCCAACGTGTATCCCGACAGCGCTTCCATCACGATGTACGGGATGTGAGTTTCGTGCGTCCCGAAATCGAAGATCTGAACGACGTTCTGATGTTGGATCGACGCCGCGATCTTGGCTTCGAGCGAGACACGCTTCGCGAAACGCGATTGTTGCGTGGGGCTGTGCGCGAACAAGAACTTGATCGCAACGCGCCGGTCGAGGCGGCTATCCTGTGCTAGCCAAATGCGTCCGGTGCCGCCCTGTCCGATCTCGCGATCGAGTCGGTACCGGCCTCCGATGATGTCTCCGCAGTTCACAGCGCGACCTAGTATTGTAGCTGACCCAGGCGCGCGATTTCAGGCGCTCGACAGGTTTTGTTACGTTAGGCGTGTGTCAGGTCGCGTGACACAACCGTACGGAGTTCGGATCAGCGCAGATGTCGCACGTAGTAGTGAATGCCCGTAGATGGGTGCTGAACGCGCACGTACGCACCTCCAACGTCGGCGGGCACTTCGATGTTCGAGGTGAAGCGGCCTTGGGCGTCGAGCTTCATCGGCGCACCCTGCACCTGCACTGTCGAGCCGCTCAGCGTGCCGCCAGCGAAGCGTGCGCGGCGCTCCTGCGTACTCGCGCCCTCGCTCGGGCTGGTCAAGTACGCGGTCCGCGCGGCGTAGTCGAAGGACACTTGCAGTAGCCCCCGCTCCGAGCGCTTCTTATCGCCAGTCTCGAACCAGAACTGATGTAGTCCTTCGCCTACGCGGCCCGGTTCGAGTGTGATGCTGGAGCGGCCCGATTCGACGGAGATCTGGGAACCTTTGTCGGGCTGCACGAGCAATCGATACCTGTTCGCGTGCGGCGCATCCGGCCAGCGCAACGTGATGATCGGAAGTCGGTTTTGATAGCTCACCGTGTAGCGCCGTCCATCGGCATCCGCGGTGATCGTCACGGGCGCGAGCGGCAGCGGGCGCGTAGCGGCATCGATCATGACTGTCAGCCGGCCGGTTCGAACACTCGACGTCTGAACGCGGCCTGCGCGAGCGCAGCGGAGTCGGTACTTGAATGCTCCGCGTGGGATGCGAGCGCGTACCTCACCGGTCCCGCGAACTCGCAGTGCATCGAAGCGTCCGTTGCCGCGATCGAACTCCACCACGCCCAGCTCGGGACAGTCGCTGAACGTCATTCGCACGGCGGAGGGAGGGGCCGGATCGTGAATCACCGCAGACTCGCCGGCAGGTAGCGTGACGATCGAGGTCGGCGGTGGGTCTTGAAACGTCAACTTGTCGAGCGCGATCGTGCCGCTGGTAGCTTCGGGTTTCTCCGTAACCGCTTTGGCGCTCGGTTGCAGCTCTGCGCTCGGTTGCACGGTCGCCGCAAACGGAGCCGGCTCCTTCTCCACGCGTTCCACGCTCACGGACAGGACATCGAGATCGAAGCCATCGCCGGTCTGCGCGGTCTGGGTTGCACCATCGCGCGTGTACTCGACGCGGCCGATCATGACGTCGAAGTGAGTCTTCTCCTGCTCGGCCCGCATGCGCACGCTCGTCTCGCGCGTGAGCTTCACGACGCCATGCGATGTGCTGACTCCGAGATCGAGTGCACCGGTTTCGATCGTCAACTCGCCGTGTTGCACCTCGATCTGATCGCTCGGCGCTGTGCCATCCAAGCTGTGCTTGAAGTGGACGACCGTGTTGCCCTTGATCAGCAGCCGCGCGCGGCGAGGTAGCGCAAGTGTGGCGTGGGCTTGCGCGCCGGTTCGCACGCCATCGCCCATCTCGAAGCGATCACCCGCCTGTGCCGGGCTCCAGGCGTCAGGGGCACGGCCGAAGTCGCGATCGACCGTGGATTCCTTCGCGATCATCTCGGCGACGAACTTGCCGTCGCGGCAGCTCGAGCAACCCGCGACCGAGAACATGCTCAGCGTCGCGAGCAGCAGCTGCCAGCTGCGGGTCATTTCGCGACCTCGAGCTCCACGATCAGGATTGCGACGCCTTGGATCTCCACGCGTGCTTTGCGCGTCTGCGGGCGGAAGCGCCGGGCCCTCACTGCGACTGAGTATTCGCCCGGCGGCACGTCGATCTCGAACGTCCCGTCGTCGCGGGTCTGCAACGTGATCCCCAGCTCGGCGACCGCGACTGAAGCTACCACCGGCTTGCCGTCGAACTTTCGCACGGTGCCGCGGATCTGACCTTGCGGCAGCTCGCGCTTCAGCGTGACTTGCAGCTCGGGCGCATCTCCGTCTTGCAGATCGAGTGAGCGCTCCTCCGCGATGAAACCTTCCGCGCTCACGCGCAGGACCTGGGCACCCGCCGGCGACGCTGCGAACGCGAACGCACCTTGCGCGTCACTCGTCGCCGTCTGCTCCGTTTCGCCGTGACGAAGCGTCAGCGTTGCACCGGCAAGCCCGGTGCCGCTCGGCGCCAGAACCTGGCCGTGCAGACGAGCGGGCGGTTTGTCTGCCTGTGGCGACGGAGCTTGCGCGGGTGGATTGGCAGCTGTTGGCGGCGGATGGCTCGTCGCCCAGGTGTAGGTTGCAGAAAGCCCTGCCGCGAGTCGAGGCTCGACCACGGCGAGTGGCGCATCTTCGGCGAGCGAAGGCCGCTTGCTCGGACTCACGCCGAGGAGCAGCTCGAGCTGTAGCGGAGGTGCCGGTCGATAGCGGACGCCCGCGCGGATCCACATCGGCGACTCCGCGATCCGAGCGAAATACATGCGGAACGCCCACTCGGCGATCCATTCGAAGGGACCGGCTCGATACGAGAACGCGAGCCCTTCGCGTGCGGCAAAGATCGAATCGCTCACGCCCAGCGCCAGCCGATCCGCCGCACTGTACCCTTCTGGATCTCCGCCGGCGTATTGCGACCGATCGACGCGCAGACCGAGCGCGAGCCCGACCGTGATCGGCGCGAGCTCGGGCGCGTACGCGATCAGGAATTGCAGGTCGCCGCTCAGCGCCGAAAACGAACCGCCCACTGTGCTTCCGCCGGGAAGCCACAACGCGAGCTCGGCGCCCGCTTGCAGGTCCGCGCTCAGAGGAAACGTCGCGCGGGTCGTCACGTGCGTCTCGCTGAGCGTGCCCGAGTCGCTCACCCCTCCGGAGTGCGCGTCGTATCGCCCGAGCACACGCACTGCGGCAGCAAACCACGGCACCGGTGTGAAGCTGCCAGCGGCGTCGACCTGAACGCGGTGGTGCGTGTCGTCCATCTTCAGCACGGGTTCAGTCCAGCCGTAGCCGAGCCCCAGCCTCGCGTTGAGCCCCGCTTGCGTGCGAACGCTCAGTGGTACTTCGTGAATTCCCGGAAGTGCATCGACTCCGCTGCCCGCGTGTTCGGGCTGCACTTGTGCGCGAACGCAGGTGGGTTGGCTCGCAAGCAGTGTCACGGCGAGCAGAGCCGAGAGCGCAACTGTGGCTGCGAGTTGAGAAGCCGAGAGGGCTAGGCCATTCCGCATGCGCGCTGGGTCGCTCGGATGGATGATGATGCAACGCTCGTCTGCTCGTCTCGCCATCGGCTAGAGCTTGCGCAGAACCGAAGCGCACACGTCCCCTCAGGGTCTTAGCAGTCCGCTGAAGGATTCAAGGGGCGAGTGTGTTCAGACTGTTGATAGTTGGTTGAAGCAGGTGCGCAAATGGGCGATTGTATCGCCGCTTCGCCCACGTGGCGGACGCCGCTCACTGTTAGTTCGGTGTCTAGGTCGATGTCGCCCTTTGCGTGTGGATGTGTACACCCTGCACGCTGCCGGTCATGACTCACGCGTGGACGCGCCGGCGGTGGTGCGGGGCATTCAGGATCCTCTGACGCCGTCAGCTGCGGGCAGCACAACTGAGCCAACTCTCTGCTCCGTCACGCTGCGTTTCGACAACCGTTCGAGTGCGTGCGCTGAGTCACTATTGTGTCCTGACTAACAAGACAGGCTTTGCACTGGGTGACTCGTCATCGTGGGTCGAAGGGGGATTGATTACTCCGGCGGTGTTCGCGCCGTCGGAGCGCTGATCCACGACTCGCGATGAATGAGCACTGCTCCACGTTCCGAAATCGAACGCGAGGAAGTGCAATGACCAGTAAGCTAGCTCGAGAAACCGGGCGGCGGTACATCCGTCGGACCGATCGCCGAATCACACTGTGCGCAGCGCTCGTGGCTTCCACGGTTTTGACTCTGCAGCCACCATCGGCGCGTGCCCTCGAACGACCGGTATCCAGGCAAGCCCGAGTCCCGACTGCAGCCCAACTCGAGAATGCGCGCAGGCTCGGGAACCATCTCACGTCTCCGCAACTCGTCGACCGCTTGAACATGCAGCTGCGAGACATCACTGGGAATGCGTCCGGTGCCCAGCCGTCGCTGCCCGGGCCCCAGCCGTCGCCGCATCCGGCACCACCGGGCGCGCCGATCCCAGACAATTGGACCACGCTGCAAAGCAGTGGCAATCCGAAGGTGCTGGCGCTCTTGATCTCGTTTCAAGACTACCCAGCCGATGTGGAAGCGACGACCGTTCAAAGCATGCTCTTTGGCGACGGTGACACCGCGAACTACCCGCGCGAGAGCTTGCGCCGTTACTACGAGCGCTCGTCTTACGGTGCGCTCTCGATCCGAGGCAATGTCTTGGGCTGGTACGCAGCAGGTAAGCGTTCGACCGTCGTGGAGACGGATGCGGGACGAGAAAACCTCATCAAACAGGTGCTGAGCTCCTACGAGGCTGCGGGTCACGACTTCGCGCAGTACGACAACGACAACGATGGGGTCATCGACTATCTGATCGTCATGTGGACCGGTCCCGTCGGAGCGTGGGCGAGCTTCTGGTGGGGCTATCAAACGGGTTGGCAGGACAGCGCGTACAAGCTCGACGGCAAACGTTTCGGCAGTTACTCGTGGCAGTGGGAGGCGAGCACACCAACCGTAGTCATCCACGAGACCGGCCACGCGCTCGGCCTCCCTGACTACTACGACTACGACGATTCAATCGGACCAGACGGCGGGCTCGGCGGCTTCGACATGATGGACGCGAACCGCGGCGACCATAACTGCTTCAGCAAGTTCTTACTCGGTTGGTTGACGCCTTCAGTGATCGGCGGCGGCAGTAACACGTTTTCGCTCGAGCCATCGAGCCTCGAGCCGGATTGCGTCATGGTCGTGCCGGGCTGCACAGAAGACCGCGACCCGTTCGCGGAGTTCTATCTCGTCGAGAATCGCACGCGCATGAGCGCCGGCAATGATCCGAGCTTGCCCGGTGACGGTGTTTTGGTGTGGCACATCGATGGCCAACTGAACCCGAGCAACGGTCGCTTCGTCAACGACAACTCGTACTCGAGTCACAAGTTGATTCGCGTGATGGAGGCGGACGGGCTCGAGGAGATCGAGAGCGGTGGTTCAGCCGATGCGCAGGACTACTGGAACAGCGCGCAGACCTTTAGCAGCACTTCGACGCCGGCATGTTCGTATTACAACGGCGAGCCGTGTCCGTTCGAGGTGACCAACATGTCAGCGCCGGGCGCTCCGATGACTCTCGATGTGTCGTACGGCTCGCTTCCGCCGTTGCTCTGCAACGACTGGCGCTACAAGGAGCTGGAGAGGTTATGCATCCTCATGGGCTGCAATGAGTTGAAGCCCGGTGAAGATGTCATCAATCCTCCCGACCTTTGGATTCGAGAGCAAATCGAGCGCGGGACCCCATATGCCTCGAAGCTCACTCGGATCCAGGAGAAGGCTCAGTCGCTGGCAGAGATCGCGAAGCACGCCTCACCTGCCGAGGCCGTGGCGCTCGAAGCGCAAGCGTCAGCGCTACTCGTCGAGGTCAATAAGCTGGGGGCGTCGATCAACGCGGGAAAGCAGAAGCAGTTCGCGCGATAGGTACTAGCTCGAAGATTCAACTGGGTGCGGGCAGAGCACCCAGTTGAATCACCAAGGAGCGAGCAACTCGTCTCGCCCACGTACCCACAAGCACGTACCGGGGCCACGGCTGGGCGCTCCGCCGACGCGCTTCTCTTCGCGCGCGGTGCGAAACGAACCGGTACTATCGGCGCGTGAGCGAATCGCGGCACGAGCCGGCACAGGCGGTAGACCTGGGGCACTCGCGCTTTCCCTGTGAGGCAACCCGCCGCGTCGTCTTGCCGCTGATAGCGGCGAAGGTTGCGACGCTGCTGTTCGCCGGATGCGTGGCGCTGGTGTACCCAACTGGATTCAGCGACGAGGGCTACGTCGGCGTCTACTTCGGAAACCACGGCGAGTTTCCGAAACAGCGGCCGAGTGCGGACATCGTGTTTCGCACGTGGGATGCCCCCCACTATCTCGCGCTCGCCGCGCACGGTTACGGCGGCGCGGGTCCGAAGAATGCATTTTATCCGTTGTACCCGGCGTTGGTTCGGCTCGCGGCACCCGCGTTCGGTGGAGACTTACTCGCAGCCGCGCTGGCACTGTCGATGGCACTCGGACTGATGGGGTTATTCGTCCTGCACGACTTGCTGGTGCGACTCACATCCGTGCGCGTTGCAAACCTGACAGTCATGTTGATGTGCATTCAACCGGCTGCGTTCTTCACCGTGTTGCCCTACAGCGAGTCGCTGTTCCTGTTGCTGCTCGCGGTGTTTTGTACGGCGCTCGCACGTGAACGCTTCTGGTGGGCGGCCGCGTTGGGAGCCTTGTTGGCGTTGACGCGAGCGGTCGGTGTGTTCAGCGTGTTGCCGCTCGCGCTGGCTTTGTACTCCGCCCGGCGATCGGTCGCGACTTGGACGTGCTGTCTGTTGCCTCTCGCCGGCTGGGCCTCGTACTTCGCAATCGTGTACTTTCAGACCGGCGATCCCTGGCTGGGCTTTTCGGTTCAAAAGAACTTTGCGACGGCGCCATCGATCGCGCGGCTATTCGATCCGCTGACGTTCGCCCGCGAGCTGTTCCACGTGCGCCGGTTGCATGCATTCTCGGGCTCGCTGCTCGAGCGGCTAGCGTTTGCAGCCTACTTGGTGGCGTTGGGAGTGTCGTTCGCTCGTGCGCGGCGTCAGCCGGAGACGAGGCCTTGGTTCGCTCTCACGGCTAGTTTCGGTCTGATCCCGGCAGTCGCGACTGTGCTCATGTCGTTCACGCGTTACCTGTCGGTGATCTTCCCGGTGTTCGTCGTGTTGGCGGAAGTGCTGGCGCCGAAGTCGCGACGCTTCGCGCTCATCGCCGTGAGCGTCGCGTTGTTCGCGCTGCAACTAACGCTGCTCTACCGCCACGTGACATTTCGTTGGGCAGGCTAACTAAACGAAGTCTGGCCGGCACGTGAACTATGCAGAACTTGAAATAGCCGGCACACGCCCATAGCGTCCGTGACTCCTTCAGGTGGTGTGCTAAGTAAACTGTTCTGACTTGGGGACTCACACGGAGCCCCAACCGTCAGCACAGGGGCCCGCGGGAGCGGGCATCGGAGATTGATAAACAACCCGTCTAGCGGGCCAACAAGCGGCATTCGCGCACGGCGAATCGCACGGAAGGTACGGTCATGTCTTTTGTCAAACCTGTAGTTCTGGGATTGATGGCAATCACTGCCGATCTGATCTGCCAGCCGGTATATGCCCAAGAAGGATTCCCTGCACCTTCGCCTGAAATCATCGTCTGGTCCGCACGTGCTTGTTATGCAGAAGCCACTTGGTCGATCGCGGATTGCACCGCGCTGCTGCACGTGATTCGCAAGCGCGCGACGAAGTCGAACTGGCCCTTCCTCAAGATGCTGAAGCAATACAGCGCATCGAATTGGTTGAAGAGCCGGCGAGGCAAACAGATGAGCACGCTCACGCTCGCGAGCAACAAGAATCAGACCGAGCAGTGGAACCAGAACTGGCGACAACTCGTGAGTCACGTCATGGCGGTTCTCACGGATACCGTGAGCGACCCATGTCCGCGCGCAGATCACTGGGCGGCGACCTACTACGTTCCGAAGTCGCCGATGCGTCGGGTCCGCTGCACGGAAAAGGTCGCGAACGCCTTTTGGGTCAGCGTCAGAGGTTGAGGTGATGTGATGCGATCGTGCTGCGTCGCGCCGCTAAGACGACTTGCGCAACACGATGTGCGTCACGAGACCCGCGGCCATGAACGATAGACCTAGACCGAACCCGATCAGCGAGCCGACCCATGGGTACTCCGCGAACTCGGCGTGATTTGGATCGGCTGGCACGTAACGGATTGGAACTCGCTGTCCGATCTCGAATGCTGGGGGTCTCGATGAGATCGCTGACGTCACGAATACAGCTTGGCCGTTCGGCGCTAGAAATCGCGCGCGCGCTTTGAAGGTTGTCTCGCTGTCGCGCGGCGCACCCGATGGCACGAGCTCGGTGACGGTGGCTTCCGCAGGGACGGATGCTCCGAGGAACTCGTTGGTTTTGATCGTGGCCAAGATCGCGAGTGCGATCGCGATCAAGCCGATCACCGGGAAGGCGATTCTGAGTCTGCTCAGATTCTTTTGAGTTCCCGCGTCGATGTGAACCCGTCTCCCGCTCCCAGGCCGTTGACTTCAGCAACGTTATAGTCAATCCGCGGCGCGATCGCGTGCGATATCCGCACTTTCGACGCTCTCGAATCGGCCCTTTGCTCAGTGGCGCTCTCGTGGCTCGCGGGTACACACTGTCACGACGCGAATCTGCAGGGTGCGGATCCGCGAGCGTACTCGCAGCGTTTGCCAAGGGAGTCAGTATGTCAGCGACCTCGAATAAGGTGTTGTTTGTCCTGACCAGCCACGATCGAAAGGGCAACAAACCAAGCGGGTTTTTCCTGTCGGAGGCCACGCATCCATATCGGGTGCTAGTCGACGCGGGTTTTCAAGTCGACTTCGCCAGCCCCAAAGGCGGCAAAGCGCCGCTCGATCCTGACAGCCTCGATCTAGACGACGCGATCAACGCCAAGTTCTGGAACGATCCAAACCTTCGCGGCGCGGTGGAGCACACCAAGGCTGCGACCGACGTCCGCGCCGAGGACTACGCGGGAATCTTCTTCGCCGGTGGACACGGTGCGATGTGGGATCTACCGGACGACGCAGCGCTAGCGGCGCTGACCGCGAGCATCTACGCGCATGGCGGTGTGGTGGGTGCGGTGTGTCACGGTCCTGCTGCGTTGGTGAACGTGAAGCGCCCGGATGGCGAGTACCTCGTCAAAGACATGTTCGTCGCAGCGTTTACGAACGACGAAGAGCGGGAAGTCGGCCTCGATGGCGTGGTTCCGTTCATGCTCGCAGATCGGTTGAAGGAGCGTGGCGCGCATCACGATGCGGGTCCCAACTGGAAGATCAAAGTCTGTGTGAGCGGGCGGCTGGTGACCGGCCAGAACCCGGCATCCGCCACGCGCGTCGGCGATGCGATGTTGACGATGCTCACGAACGCCGCGCACTGAGGCGCTGCCGGTTCCCTCTGGTGTCGGCTCACGGGTCTGTGACGTGTTTCTCACTTTGACTGGTTTTGCGACTGGGTGTCGTATCCGCTCCGCGTTCGTCGGAGGTATGTTTGTCGGTGATGAGCATCGATGACCAGCCCTCCGGCGCACGCGTGGAAGAGATCGCTTGTGACCTCTGCATTTTAGGCGCCGGCATCGCGGGCTTGAACGCGCTGTTCGCCGCGAGTGGTTACCTGGCGCGTAGTCAGAAGGTCGTGCTCGTGGATCGCAATGCTGCTGCCGGCGGCATGTGGCTCTCAACTTACGGTTACGTGCGGTTGCACCAGCCTCACTCGATGTTCACCGTGGGCGACATCCCGTGGACGTTGGGGAAGGCGCCGAGCCATCTCGCGACGCGCAGTGAGGTGGTCGCGCATCTCACGCACTGCATCGAGACAACGCGGCAACGCGTCACTCTCGACGAGCGGTATGGCTACGAATATCGCTCGCACGACGAGTCGGGTGCAGGGCCTGACGAAGTGCTGGTGAACTGCGACTCGATCACGGCTGGCGCACCCGCGATGCGCATTCGCACCAAGAAGCTGATCAAGGCGTTCGGCGTCAACGTGCAGGCCAAGGAGCCGCTCGCACTCTCGAGCACGCGTGTGCGCTCCATCTCGCCGGATAAACACGACCTGATCGGCGATGAAATGCGTGCGAGTGATGCGCCCGTCTACATCGTCGGCGGTGGCAAGACGGGAATGGATACGGCGTACGCGCTGCTCACGCGATTTCCGCGCAAGCGTGTGAGCTCGATCATCGGAAGCGGAACGCTGTTCTTCTCGCGCGACAAGCTGTATCCGGCAGGCTTACGCCGGTTTTGGACCGGCTACACGCCGGTGGAGACGTTCCTCGACCTGGCGCAGCGCTTCGACGGCCGCAACGAACGCGCCGTGTTCGACCACCTTCGCTCCAAGTACACGGTTTCGCTCGTCCCCGACGCGAAGCGATTCATGCTCGGCTTGTTGTCGCACCACGAAAACGCGGTGATCGCTGCTCGCTCGCACGAGATCATCAAGGACTATCTCGTGGACGTGGTCGATCGCGACGGCAGCCCTCGGCTGCTGCTCAAGAACGGTGAGAGCCGTCCGATCGAGCCGGGGAGTTGGATCGTCAACTGTACCGGTTACATCTTGCGAGAGGACATCCCGTACGAGCCCTACATCTCCGAGAGCGGCAAGGTCATCTCGATTCAGGCGTGCTCGTCGATCCACGTGCTGAGCACGTGCGCCGCGTACTTGGCCGTGCACTTGGCGTACTTGAACAAGCTGCACGAGCTGCCGCTGTACGAGCTGGATTTTGGTGCACTGTACCGGGCCGATCGCGACGTTTTCTCGATCAGCATCGGCACGCACACGCTCTACAACACGGCGCTCATTCTCGCCGCCGTCCCCAAGCGCGTGCACGACGAGTTCGGGACCGATACCGGGCGCTGGTACCCGTTGCCACGGCGCTTGCTCGATGGCGTTCGCTTCGTCAGTTATATGAAGCGCAACCCCGACCACATGCGGCGCGCCCTCGATGCGGTTCGCGAACGCTTTGGTGTGCGTTGCGGGCCGCTGTCGCACGTGCCGGTGCGCGGTTAGGGCGCTCCGAGCTTCTTGATCGCGGCCGGGTCGACGTGGGCCGACCAGTTCCAACCGCGACATTGCGTGCCCGGGAACTCTTTGGCGAAACGCTGGTTGAACAGCTGGAGTGCGTCGTCGATGCGCTTACCCCGGTAGTTCATTCGTATTTCGGCGACCGAGCGTTTGTCGGCGACCGAGTAGAACACTGCGTCGACTTCGAAGCCGCCGCCCGAATCAGACGAGGAGGTTCCCACATTGCCCGCCCCGCCTCCTCCGAATGCGCCGCCTTGCATGCCGACGCGCCCGCGTCCTCCCATCGCGGCCGCTGACGGCGGCCCGCTGTCACCGGTGTGTTGCGGACTGCCAGAGATCGCGATGAACAAGATCGCGTCGCCTTGCGCTACTGGCGTGAACTGCGCGAGGAGTGCATCGGTGACGCCGTGCGCGCGGATGTAGTCGTCGACCGCGCTTGCGAGCTCGGGCATGTTCGTGACGTTTTGCGTCGTGTACGCGACTTCGCACGAGTTCGCCCCGAACGGCGCGGGCATCTCGGGGCCGAGGGCATGCCAGCCGTCGCGCATCATCAGTCCATCGCGCTTCACGCCGAACGTGGAGATCCGGTGGTTTGCGCGCGCCCAACCCGGCGCGGACTGCACGTCGAACTTCGTCCCGGCGCAGCCCACTAAGCTGGGGAGCAGCAGCACGGCAGCGAGAGCGACGAGATGGAAGGAGCGTTTCGAGCTGACTGGTGCGATCACGGCGCGAACGCTAGCACAGCCTTCGCGCGCGGGGAGTGCCGGGGCGCCAGGTTGGTCCCGCCCCCGGGGCCGGCGTCAGTTCGACTTCGAGGTGCGTACGACGAAGGGATATTCCACGACCACGAATCCTCCGTTGGTCGGGCTGGGAAAGGTCCATTGGGCCACGTGTTTGGCGACGCAGCAGCCGACCTCTGGAGCCTTGAAGTCGTTCGAGGTGATGCTGACGGCGGGCACGTGGCCGCTCGCATCGATCACGAAGCGCACGATGACCCGGCCTTCGCCGGCGGGCAGCTTATCGAGCGCCGACTCGTAGCAGCCCCGGATTTGTCCGGCGTTCGAGCGGATGCGGGAGCGGACTTCGGAGCCGCCGATCGTGCCCTGCGTCGTGCCGGGATTCTCGGCACGCCAGATGTTCTCGTAGTCGAGCACATTCGAGGCTCGTTCGAGGCGTTCTGCCGTGGCCGCCGAGATACCGGGTTGCGTCACGCTCGAGCAGGCGTCGCCGCCTGTGACCTCCGTGACGTTCGCAGTGTTCGGTGTGCGCCCCGCACACGCTGCGACCAACAAGAGAACGACCAGGCCACAGGACGTTGCAAAGCGCGTCATTCGTCGTCGACTGTATCAGCTTGTAAGGCTGGTCGAACCCACCTGTTTGTAAGTTGTAGTGGTCTTGGCGAGACTAGCTGCCGCGCACCCAGTCGCGAGACCTGACAGGAGACTTCATGAGTGATCGAGTTCAACTTCAGATCGATGGCGGCACTGCGACGTTGAGCTTGAACCGACCGGACAAACACAACGGTGTCGATCGCTCCATGCTCAAGGGCGTGATTCGCGCGCAAAAGCAGCTCAAGCGGGAGCGTGCGCTGCGCGCTGTGATCGTGCGTGGCGAGGGCCCTTCGTTTTGCGCGGGCATCGACGCGAAGGACTTCATGCTCAACCCGTTGCGGGCGGTTCTCTCCGTCGGCTCGCTGTTTTCACCGTGGCGTAATGCTTTTCAGACTTGGAGCCTCGGCTTTCGCGAGCTTGGGGTGCCGGTGATCGCGGTCATTCACGGCAACTGTTTTGGGGCTGGCATTCAGCTCGCGCTCGGGGCTGACATTCGCATCGCGCGACCGGATGCGCGCGTGTCGATCATGGAAGCGCGGCTCGGTTTGGTCCCGGACATGGGTGGGCCGACGTTGCTGCGCGAGTTACTGCCGCTCGACGTCGCGAAGGAGCTGACCATGACTGGGCGCATTCTGAGCGGCATCGAGGCGTGCGAATTGGGTCTCGTAACACACGTCAGTGAGGAGCCGCTCGCTCGCGCGGCCGCGTTAGTCGAAGAAATCGCGGCGCGTTCGCCCGACGCTGTGGCTGCCGGCAAGTTCTTGTTGCAGCGCGTTTGGGGTGCGAGTGAGTACATGTCCCTCGTGCACGAGCGTGGCTATCAGCGGCGTGTGATCGGGCGTCCGAATCAGCGCCTCGCGCTCCAGCGCAGTCAGAAAAAGCGCGCGACTGAAGAGGCGCGAGAAGACGCTGCGGCACCGAACTATGCGCCACGTAGCATCGAGTTCTGATATGGCAGTGCTCAGCGTGCACCAGCAAGAGCTGCAGCTCACGTGGCCGGTGGGACGCGTTCGGCCCATAACCCCACATGCGTAGACTGGGGTTAGCTGTTTGGGGATCGCTCACGATAAGCGCACTCGGCTGCGCCCAAGATCACGAACAGTCTCAGTTCCCCGAGAGGCGCTGTGTAGAGGGCGGGGCTTCGTGCAGCGCTCCACAGGAAGCCGGGCCGCGCAGCGCCGAACGTTTCGATGATGCTACTTCTTCTACGACGCCGGTCGTCGATGGTTGCGACTACAACGGCAGTCACTACATCTTCGGTGAGCGCTTCATCGACACTGAAGCTTGCTTGAGCTGTCGCTGCGAGAATTACGGCCAAACGAGTCACGTTCAGTGCGACTCGGCCATGTGCGACGAGGGCGATCGGTGCGACGGTGGACCGTGCACCTCGTGTCGCATCGGGGAGCAAACATTCCCGGTCGGCACCGGCCTAACGTGTGACGCGTGCAACGAGTGCACGTGCACCGGTTTAGGGAGCTGGCTCAGCACTCTCGTCCTCTGCAGCGAGCTTCCCCCGCTGCAGCGCTGCCCGCAGCCGACAGCGGCGAGCACTGTCGCGACCAGTCTGATCTACCTCGACTCGTCTCCTCCCGGAAGCATTGCTTTGCGTGGGCGGTTCCCGCGCGGTGGATGTGGCACGTCGCACGAGCTGCGTGGTTGTTATGCGTTCGAGGATGCGAAACACGTCCGGATCTGGTTGGAGCTTGCGAATGCTCCAGCCGATTGCGAGGTTGCGTTCATCGAAGAGGGCCCGTTCGATGTCAGCTCGGTGCGTGGAAATCAGCGCCGCGGCAGCAGTTCAGAGCACGGCAGTTTGACGCTCGAGGTCGGCGATCAGACGTTCGACTACGCGTTCTGATGGTTGTTTTCAGTACGCGGAGTTCCCGCCCACGCGATACAGCGTCGTCGAGCCACTGACCTCGTTGGCGACTGCGAGGAGCGGCTCGCCTGTCGGGCTCTGCGCCGCGGAGATGAAGTGCAAACCCTCTGGCGCGAGATCGCCGCCCTCATCCAGTTCTGGATCGCCCTCGAAGATCCGGTTGCTCGCGTAGCCCGCAAGGCACGGCGCTCGCGGATTCGTGATGTCGTACGCGACGATCGAACTGATACGCTCGAGCGCAATGAATGCGTACGTGCGGCGATTCAGCTCACCCAGCTCGACGCCTTCGGGTTCGGGCCCCTTGTCGTCGCTGCGCGCATCGAGCTCGCTCTCCGTGTTGTCGGCGTTGAAGAAGTCGGGATGCATCCGCGCTGTGATGCGCTCGAGTTGATCGCCGCTGTCGAATACCAGCGCGCCGTTCGAGTCGCGAATCGAGAATGAACGCGCTCCGAATGTGTACAGAGCGTCGTAGTCGCCATCAGCGTCATCGTCTCCGAGTGTGTTGGTGACTTTCAAGCGACCGAGTGCGGCGGGGTCCTGCAGAGCGGCGGCATCGGGAAATGCCTCGGGGTCGAGCGCGAGGTCCGCGATGCGTGCTTCCTCCGCAAATCCATCGTAGTCGCGTGTGTCGCCCTCGTTTGCTGTGACGAGGTACGTGCGGCCACCGGAGCGATAACTCTGGATCGCGTCGGGCAGATACAACCCGCGCACGGGCCAGGGGGCGATGGCGATCGCAGCGTCTTCATCGCTTGGATCGAGGCCTTGGCCGGATCGCGAATGATCCTTGTAGCCGAGTCCGATCAACTCAGTGACTGTTCCGGTGCGGATGTCGACCTTCGCGATCGCGTTGTTCTCTTGGAGGGTCACCCAGGCCGTGCGCGAGTCATCCGAGACCGTGATGTATTCCGGTTCGAGATCCTGCGCGACACTGGCGTTGGGTCCGAAGATCCGAATGCTCGCATCGAGTGAGTTTCGATCGAACGCTGCGAAGTCAGCTGTTCGCACCCGCGATGCATCGAGCCGCCGCACGCCGCGAGCGAGGTCGATGACGCTGATCGAACCTTCGGGATCCGTCAGATAGTCGGTGCTCGGTTCGCCCTCGTTCGCCGCCAACACGTAGCGGCCGTTCGGGGTAAACGTAACCATGTCCGGCAGTGCACCGACTTCGACGGAATTCAGAACTTCGAGGCTAGCCGTGTCCACGAACACGACGTGTCCTGGATCCGTGCGTTCTTCTGCGGGCACCGCGACTGCGAGGAGTCCGCGCGAGACGGCGACACTGGTCGCACCGCCTCCGTAGCTCGTGAAATCCAGCTCGCCGATGCGCGTCGGTGCGGTGGGATCACGTGCGTCCAAGACTTCGACTTTCGCTGCATCCGCGTTGACGACGAACAGCCGTGACGTCGCGGGATCGAAGTCGACGATTTCGGCTGCGCCTTCGTCGAACACCCCGCTGCGGTAGCTGCCGAGCACTTCGAGAGACACGCGTTCGCATCGGCCGCCATAACTTGCCGCTTGGAGCGGCGCTGCTTGGGCGGCGACATCCGTCGTTGCGGCTTCCGGTGAGTCTGCGCAGCCGCAACACAACGTGGCTGCGATCAGTGAAAGGCTGGCGAACGACGTTGCTCGTGTAGGCAGCATGTGACTCCTTCGGTTGAACGAATACTACGCGAGCCGATGAGCTCTGGGCGAAAGTCTAACTGGAGGGTTTAGTCGAAGACTGTGTGCCTGTTCACTTTAGTCGGGCTAGTCGAGGGACGTGCCGAGCACGTGGGTCGCGCGGCAGGACGCTGGCGTGCTCGTCACGACGCGTGCGCTATGGTGCTGTCGGAACATGGAACTCCCCGAAGAACTAATCGCGCTCCTGCACGAACCGAGTCTCTGCTACCTCAGCACGATCATGCCGGATGGCTCGCCGCAGCTCACGCAAACCTGGGTCGACACCGATGGCGAGCACATCGTCATCAACAGTGTGCGTGGCCATAAAAAGATCGCGAACATCGAACGCGATCCCCGCGTCACGATCGCCGTATCGAATCCGAACAAGCCGATTCGGTACTTCGAGATCCGTGGTCGAGTCCTGAGCATCAGCACGGAGGGTGGAGCTGAGCACATCGAAAAGCTCTCGCAGCGGTATCTCGGCCGTCCTTACCCGTGGTTTGGGGGTCGCGATCAGACGCGTGTCATCCTCACGATTGAAGCGACCAAGATCCACGTGACGGGCGCATAGCGATTCTGCTACCGCGCCGGATCAGTCGCGCGCACACTGTTCGCGTATGATCTACCCCTACGACAATGCGACGCAAACGCGCTGGGATCACGGCGAATTCAAAGTCCAGTTGAACGTCTTCGGCAATTCACGTCCGGTCGGCTTTTGCGACGGATCCGAAGCGGATTTGGCAGAACTGCGACAGCGAAGCGAAGCCGAAGGCGCGAGTGATACCGCGATCCAACGCAAGGTCCTCAAGTCTGGCCGAGAGGTTTGGACGCTCGGGCAGGCTGAGGCGGAAAGCTAAGCGATCTGCGTGAGCGCTGGCGGCTTCTCCGCTGGCGACCTAAGGGTCACAAGCCGCGAAGCGTGCAGACGGATTCTACGCAACGCACGAGGGGATCGTCGTACGCGAATTGGCACTCAGCATCGCGCGAGCAGCCCTTGCACGACGTAGCGTCCTCCGCGCAGATGCGCCTGTTGTCATCCATACAAGCGCCATTGGGTACGCACGTCGGTAGACCCGAGTCGTCGAGGATTGGTGGCTTCCGGGATCCAGCATCGGACGCCGTCATCCGACAATTCGTCGTGTCGACTAAGCAAATTGGGTTGCACAACAACTGGCCGCCGCCGGCGAAACACAGTGATAAGCACGTCGCGTTGAGTGCGTCGCCGTCGCAGTACTCGCCTCCGTTGACGATGCCGTCGCCGCAAGAGCCAGTGCGCGGATCTCTCGGGTCGGCATGCCCGGCGTCCAACGTCGGTGGTATCTCGACGGGCCATGTGCCTGGGGTTGCGTTCGTGCTGGCGCTCGTGTTCGTGGCGGCGCTGCCAGGGCTGCCGCTTCCCGCTGCGATGGTGAGAGGGCGGCCGCCATCCCAGCCCTGCGTCGTGGAGCGAGTGCAGCCGGTGAGCGCGAGGGCATAGGTCAGCAGCTGTGCCAGCTTGCGCCGGAACCGAAGGCAATCTCGCTTGGGCTGCTTTCAGGGCACGCTGCATGCCACTTGTGCGAGGCTAGCGGGGTATGGATTTGTCACCTCGTTCCAAACTTCGCGGAACCTGCTTGTGTGGAGGTCTGCGGTATGAAGTGGCCGGCTCGCTCCATCGAGTGATTCATTGTCATTGCTCGATGTGCCGTAAGGCCACGGGCGCAGCGTTTCGCACGCGCGCCGGGGTCAACACGGACGAGTTTCGATGGACGCAGGGCGAGGCGCTCTTAGGGCGCTATGAGTCTTCGCCTGGTCAGACGCGAACCTTTTGTACGGTGTGCGGAGCGACGTTGATCACGCTTTTTCGAGACTACCCGAACACCTTGGGTCTGGCGCTCGGCACGTTGGACGATGACCCGGGTGTTCGCGCGGTCGCGCATGTGCACGTGGCATCGAAGGCGCCGTGGTTCGAGATCACAGATGACTTGCCGCAGTTCGCGGAAGGGCTGCCTGCGGACTTCGAGCCTGGGCGATAGCCGAGTCGGCAACCGATCGGAACAGCAGGTGGTCGTGCAGCCGCTGGCTCAGTCATCCAGCGCATCTTCCGACTCCGGTTTTCTTGCGCGCGGTTGGTTGAGGCCAACGTTGCGCTCGCGCGGCTCGACAATTCCAGACCGTGTTGATTTGTACTCCGACTCACTCAGTTGAGAAAGTTCGTAAGCGGTCGCGTGTATGGGTCGCGCATGCGTGTGTTGAGGTGTTGTTTGAGCGCTCGGCCTCGCTGAGCTCCGAGTTCTCGCGGCCTGACTGGCTTGGATGCAGCGATGGATGTGTTCGCGACTGAAGTCTCGCTCTGCCATCAGAGCATTGTGAGCATGACAGAACAGGACGATGTTCTTCTCGGTAGGAGGTCCGCCGAAGCCGAATGCTTGGATGTGATGGAACTCGAGACGACTTCGCGCGCAACACCGTTCACCGGTAGGACTCAAGAAACGGCATTGGCCTTTGTCGCGTACATAAACGCGACGCTTAATCGTGTTAGGGATATGTCGCGAGTTCGGATTCGGCTTCGAAATCGCGGTAGTGTTCGACGAACGGCGCGGCTTGTCGGTTTGCGCGTAGAGTTGCTTCTTACGTTCGGATACGAGCAGCACCAGCGCGCGTTCGAAGAGCACTTCGATTTCGCCGT
>Ga0193752_1001065_pt1 | contig 24040 bp, 18 predicted proteins | sample H1c1metaG_FD_144924 | JGI IMG/M metagenome (GOLD analysis project Ga0193752, IMG submission 144924) | Soil microbial communities from a riparian zone of the East river system, Colorado, United States - H1c1 | ecosystem: Environmental > Terrestrial > Soil > Riparian zone | place: USA: East River...
AATAAGTACGTTATTTGCAATAATGTACTATCGTGCGATCTTGCAAACCGGCGCTTAGATATTTTTAAACCTTGCCTTTAATTCTGTTAAATCGTGATTAAACCCTATGGTTCAGATTTACGGAGTCACCTTCTTATATTTGACTTATGATTAAAAGGTATTTAATTATAGCTATCCTGGTTGCTCTAATGTTTGAATGCAATGCCCGGACCCAATTTGATTCAAGATTTGATTCTGATCGGATAAATCATTCTGATTCAGGATTTCAATCTGATCGGATATTTCAATCTGACTCAATGTTTCAATCTGACTCAATACTGATAGAAGGACGGTACCGGAGCTTTCAATTTAAGAAACGGGTTAAACTAAAAGCAGGCGCCAGCCTGCTCTTTTTGATGCATGGCTCTGGTGGAACCGGATTGGGAATGGCAAAAACAACGGGTAAACTTCAGGCAATTGCAGATCGGGAAAATCTTCTGATTGTGTATCCTGACGGCTACCAGCATTATTGGAATGAGTGCCGCCGCTATTCAACTGCTATTGCAAATAAAGAAGACGTAAATGAACAGGTTTTTTTCAATGCAGTGATTACATATTTCGACAGCTTATATAAGATTGATCGAAAAAATGTTTTTGCAGCAGGCATGTCAGGCGGAGGTCATATGGCTTACAAACTTGGCTTAACCATGCCCGGTACCATACATGCCATTGCGGCAATAATAGCAAATCTTCCGGATTCAGCTTCTTCCGACTGTACACCGGCAAATAAACCTATTCCGGTAATGATAATAAATGGTACGATGGATGAGACAAACCCCTATAATGGTGGAGAAATGTTTGTCAGCAATTCCAGTTTTGGTGTGGTACGAAGTACTGAAAAAAGTTTTGAGTATTGGTCAAGTCTTGCAGGCTATACCGGTTCACCGGTCAAAACACTGCTTCCCGATACGGATCCTAAAGACAAAAAGCGCATAGAATCATACACGTTTAAGTCAAAACAAAAACCGGAAATTACTTTATTGAAGGTTATTGGCGGTAAGCATGACTATCCGAACGACATTGATGTGTTCCTGTATATCTGGGATTTTTTTAAGCGTTCCAGGTCGGCGATCACCAACGGACAGTAAGAACCGATTTTGCATATCCACACCACATATGACCAGCGGGCGAAGACGTCCGCGCTACATTGTCCATTCTGGTCTTATATAATGGCAGGTATATCCACCCGGATGTTTTCTTAAATAATCCTGGTGTTCTTCTTCGGCATCCCAGAAAGTTGTCGCCGGAACGACTTCAGTAACAATTGATCCTGGCCATTTGCCAGTAGCCTCCATTTCCTTTATCAATGTTTGGGCAGTATTTTTTTGCTCATCGCTGAAATAAAAAATAGCTGAACGATAAGAAGCGCCTCTGTCATTACCCTGGCGGTTGCGCGTTGTCGGATCATGTATCTGGAAAAAGAATTCCAGTAATTTCTTATAGGGAAGTATCTTCGGGTCAAAATCAATGGCAATCGCTTCCGCATGGTTTCCATGATTCCGGTATGTTGCATTCGGCACTTCGCCACCAGTATATCCGACTACTGTCTTCGATACACCAGACAGATCCCGTATTAGTTCTTCCACTCCCCAAAAACAGCCACCTGCAAGTATTGCTTTTTCAAGTTCCATCGTAATAAAGATTTAGTGTTTTCTTTCTCTTTGCAAAGATACGTTTAGGGAACTAAGTCCAAAAAGCGTTTTTGTATACTTTCAAATAAAAATTCTATTTTGTTGCCTCAACTAAATACCTCCTATTTTATGAAAAAGTACCTCGCAGAATTCATCGGAACATTTTCTTTAGTATTATTTGGTTGCGGAGCTGCAGTTGTAGCTGGCAAAACTATTCCCATAACTATTGCCGACGCACCGATAGGTATCGGCTTACTTGGTATATCTTTAGCCTTTGGTCTTGCGGTAGTTGTTATGGCCTATGCCATCGGGCCGATATCAGGGTGCCATATAAATCCGGCAATTTCCATAGCTATGCTGGTCGCTAAAAAGTTAAGCTTAGCGGATACTATCGGTTACATTATAGCTCAAACAACTGGTGCAACACTGGCAGCATCCGCGTTACTGGCCATACAAAAAGATGCTCCGGGATTCAGCATGGGTGAGTGGGCATTAGGATCTAATGGCTGGGGACCGGGGTATTTAGGTGGTTATTCAACAACAGCAGCATTTATTGTGGAGGCCCTGCTAACATTCATATTCCTGTTTGTGATTTTCGCTACTACGTCCAGGCTTGGTAATTCTAATATGGCAGGTTTGGCAATTGGGCTCACACTGGTTCTAATACACCTGGTGGCCATACCCATAACCGGAACTTCTGTAAATCCGGCGCGCAGCTTCGGTCCTGCTATATTTGCAGGCGGTAAGGCGCTTCAACAACTGTGGTTATTTATTGTCGCTCCGATAGCAGGCGGTATTATTGCAGCCATTGTTTGGCGAACAATCTTTGAACCAAGAGAGGATCTCCAGTCGAAAGTTAAATAAGTAGAATATCAGAGTTAAAGAAGATATCAAGGTTAAATAATTAAAAATATTAGTTCCCTATAAGCCTGGTAAAAATATACCGGTCTTCAGGCCTGATATCTTACTTGTTCAGGCTCTGCTAATTCATTGTAACTTCTCATAGCTGTATGATTGGTTTCCCAGGTAACCGGTAAGACCTGTTATTTGTCCGGTGCTATTTCTGATAAATAAGAATTGGCAATCATAACCTTTAAGAAAATAGAAATCTTTTTTTTCCTTATACAATATATCATGGGTACCGCCTGAAGCTACACTGTACATTTGCCCGCCCTTTATGGATATTTCTATTTCAAAAACCTGCGGTCCCTTAAGTTTATATTTCCCAACATATTCTTTTAATTCCACTGTATCAACGATCACTGCTAGTCTTGGAATATAATAATTTGGTATATTATATAAGATAGAAAGAATACCTACACTGACTGTTGATGGATATACATCCTCATTTCGTAAAATAACAGCGCAGGCATTTTGGTCGGGCAGATATCTGAAAGATGCAGAAAATCCCATAATTCCGCCGTTGTGTTCCCATTGTATGTGGCGATAGGCAGAATCAATTTGCCATCCATACCCATAGGCACCTTTATAAGCAGTAACGGCTTGCCTGAAAGCATTTTGACTTATAATCAAATTATCAGAAAGTGCCTTATACCACAAGTACAGATCCCCAATAGTGGTATATAAACTTCCTGCAGCATAGGTCCCGGATGAATCAGGAATAATAGAACGTTTATGCACGCGGTTTCCGTTAATGCTGTATCCAATGCATTTGTAGGGATTGGTTAAACCGGCAAAATCAAATCCGGAATGTTTCATGCCTGCCTTAGCAAAGATAATTTCCCTTATACTTTTTTCATAAGGCTTGCCAGTTACTTTTTCACTAATAAGGCCCAGGAGAAAATAATTAGTGTTGCTATACCCGTATTTTGAATCAGGTTCAAATTCCAGTGGCATTTCATTAATTATACTCCAAAAATCCTGTTGTGAGAATGGCTTTATAGGATCATATCCTTTATGGGACGAGTAGTTAAAAATTCCTGATGTATGAGTTAGCAGATTCTTAATGGTAATCTTCGATGCATATTTGTATCGGGGAAAGTATTTCGTTATTGGGTCATCAATATTCAATTTGCCATTTTCATGTAAATAGAGAATTAATGTTGCAGTAAATGTTTTAGTAACCGACCCGACCTGGAATATAGAATTTATATCATGGCGAATCTTATTTTCCATGTCACGCCAGCCATACCCTTTGGAAAGTAAAATACTATCGTTTCTTGCTACAAGCACCACTCCGTTAAATTCATTTGCTCTTAAAGAAGCAGTCATAAATGTATCTAACCTTTCACTGATAGTCTGCGCACAGACAAACCCAAAATAATTTGGAAGAATTATTAACGACAACAATAACAGTTTCATGGAATTTTAACACTAAAAGAAATCATTTTTTAAATTGAAATAATTTATTCACCATAAAGTCGTGTTAAAATCAAATTTCAAACCCTACCCTATGCCATGCCTTGAATGGAAAGTAATACGGAATATAAATAATAGACTTCTGAACATAGTAAGATAAGCCCTTTCAACAAAGCAGGCTGTCTTCCTTCTTTGGAGATTTGCTGTATAAAATTTCCACAGAAATGAAAGGTCAAAACATAATAGAACAAGTGCTGGTTACAGGCGGTACCGGTTTCGTTGGTGCGCATTGCATCCTTCAGTTATTACAAAAAGGTTATAGTGTAAAAACAACACTTCGATCTCTCAACAGAAAAAATGAGGTGTTGGAAATGCTCAAAACGGGTGGCATTAACTCGTTTGACAATATTGAATTTATTGAAGCCGACCTGACCAGGGATACCAATTGGGATAATGCAGTTGAACATTGCAGTTATGTGCTGCATGTTGCTTCACCGATCAATCTAAAAGTACCCAAAGACGAAAATGAAATGATTGTCCCTGCGGTGCAAGGAACGCTACGGATCCTGAAAGCTGCAAGAAATGCCGGTGTAAAACGGGTGGTGATGACATCCAATTTCGGGGCAGTTGGCTACAGTCATAAAGACACGTCCAGGCTCATTACAGAAGAAAGCTGGACGGATCCTAATGAAAAAGGGCTGTCGGTATATAATAAATCAAAAGTACTGGCTGAAAGAGCAGCCTGGGATTTTATTCAAAGGGAAGGTGGAAATCTGGAGCTTTCGGTCATCAACCCGATGGGTATTTTTGGACCTTCGACAGGACCGCATCTGTCCAGTGGTTTTGAGTTACTTAAACGAGTGATGGATGGTTCCATGCGAAGGATTCCCAATATCACCCTGGGCATCGTGGATGTACGTGATGTGGCTGATCTGCATATTCGTGCAATGACCAATCCTGCTGCAAAAGGACAACGATTCCTGGCCCTGGCAGGCGGAATTATGTCCTTACCTGAAATCGCCCATTTACTAAAAGCCACTATGGGAGATGCAGCAAAGAATGTTTCAACCAAAAGAATGCCCGATTGGGTTGTTCGGATAGCTGCCTGGTTCAGCCCAGTAGCAAAGAATGTCGTTCCCCAACTGGGCCGCTATAAAAATGCAAGCAATGAGAAAGCGAAAGTATTTTTGGGATGGCGGCCTCGAAACAATGAAGAGGCTATTTTGTCCACGGCAGAAAGTCTGATTAAATCCGGAGCCGTTAAAAATATTTCAGCTATATCTCTCGGAAGGAATAAATTAGCAACCATAATATTACTTATACTCTCTGTTTTTTTATTTAAGCAAGGATTTACACAGGGCACATTACAAACTATCAAAGGAAGTGTCATAGACAAACAAACTCAGTTAACACTTCCCGGAGTATCTGTCACAATTACCGGTATCAGCAACAAAGGAGCAGTTACAGATTCTACAGGTCATTTCAGAATAACAGGTATCGCTCCGGCAGGTACGACATAATTTTTTCATTTATAGGCTATGCGGAATACACAGCACCGAATGTAGAGGTAACATCGGGTAAAGAAGTGGTGCTGGATGTAGGCATAGAAGTAAGTGCAATACCCTGAGCGAAGTAGTCGTAAAAGGAGGCTCAAAAAAACACGAAACCATAAACCAGCTGGCAACAGTAAGTGGTCGTTCGTTTACCATGGAAGAAGTGGGCAGTATGACAGTGCCTGCCAGTATTTACACATGCAACTAAATGAAGTATTAAAAGCAGCGCAAGACTTAAAGGCAAAGCGAATACTTGCAGTCCACAATTCTAAATTTATACTTGCCAGGCACGCCTGGGATGAGCCCCTGGCACAAATAACTGAACTTAACAAACATACAAGATCCCTCTGGCAACACCTATGATTGGCGAAATTGTACGCCTCAAAGATAGTTTGCAAACTTTCAGGCAGTGGTGGAAGGATGTTAGATAAGAATTAATTAAATTTAATCATGTTAATGAAGGCAAATAAGATTACTTCCTGCTATATCGGCCCAAAAATTTCTCCGGAGCAATTTATAGGGGAACATTTCTTTGTGTATCTGGCAAAAGGAACGATACATGGATATGATGGTCATAAAAACAATACTTTAAAAACCGGTGAATACTGTCTTGTACGAAAAAACCACCTGGCCAGATACAACAAGCAAAAAGAGGATGGGCAGTTTGAAAAAGTAATTGTTATTTTCGACGAAGTATTTTTAAGATCGTTCCTCAAGAAAAATGAAGTGCCTGCAACGAAATCATCATCTCAGGAAGCATTTTTGACCATCAGGGAAAATGAGCTTATACCGAATTTCATAAGCTCACTGCTACCCTACTATAATGGATCAGCAAAAATAGATAATAAATTTGCTGATGTAAAACGGGAGGAGCTGTTGTTGATACTTTTGCATACCACACCTGAACTGGCAAATATATTGTTCGATTTCGGAAGCCCTGAAAAAATAGATCTTGAAGCATTTATGAACCAAAACTTCAAGTTCAATGTGGCTATTCAGCGGTTCGCTTATCTCACGGGAAGAAGCCTGACTAGCTTTAAACAGGACTTTAAAAAAACTTTTAACGATACCCCCAGCCGGTGGTTGACAAATAAACGACTCCGGGAGGCCTACTTTTTAATGGATAAAAAAGATTTAAGAGCATCTGATGTTTACCTTGAAGTAGGATTTGAAGACTTATCTCATTTTTCGTTCGCATTTAAAAAATTATTCGGGTTGACCCCGACTCAACTATCAGACAAAAAGAAGATCGCGGAAGTAGCTCACCTGGTAGAGCGACAGCTTCCCAAGCTGTAGGTAGCGGGTTCGAGTCCCGTTTTCCGCTCCAATTTACACGTATCCATTAACCCCTATCCATTAACCACTATCCATTAACCCGCGTCCATTAACCCGTGTCCATTAACCCGTGTCCCTTAACCCGTGTCCCTTAACCCGTGTCCCTTAACCTCTGCTTATTAACCCTTATATATTAACCCTTATTTATTAACCCGTATTTATTACTGCACCCTACTTCCCTATTTCCGCAAAATAATTTGGATAATCTGTAATGATCCCATCAACACCCATACCTATCAGAGCTTTCATTTTTTCTTTATCATTTACCGTCCATGGAACCAGTTTCATTTTTCTGTCATGAACCGCATCGGCAAGTTCTTTAGTAACCAGGCTGAATTCAGGGCTATAAATATCCGGAACAAATCCGAGCAGTTTCATATTAGCTTTAAAATCCTTTCCTGTGGTAAGATAGCCGATGGTTACGCCGGGATATTCCTTATGCACAAACTGCAATGGACGTACATCAAATGACTGGATATAATAACGGTTACCAATATTCCGGCTTTTCACTATATCCATAATGGCATTTACTACAGCAGACGGGATCGCATTGTAGTTAAGGCTATCAAACCTGGTGGATGTCTTCAGTTCAATATTATATACAGGTTTTGGAAGATGATGTGCGGTTGAATATGCTTCTACCGAATCAATCAACTCATCGAACAAGGGCATATAGGTTTTTATCTTCTGCTGCTGAGGATAAGCCGGATAAGGTTTTGAGCCTACGTCAATTTTGCGGATATCTTCATAATTCATCTGCCTCCATACATATTTATTTGCGTCCTCTTTGCTGATCTCCTTGCCATCGGCATCAAGCGAATGATTAATGTTCACATATGGATCATGTGCTACCAGCACCTTGTTATCTTTGGTAAGATAGATATCCACCTCTATCATGTTAGCTCCTACTTCAATGGCTTTGATCATGGAAGGGATGGTGTTTTCCGGCATAAGGCCGCGGGTGCCACGATGGCCCTCCTTATAAAATGATGCAGGAAAATCTTTTAATGCGGACATATTCTTTGTACTGGTGCAGGCTGTCAATAAACAAATGACTGCAAGGATACTGATACGTATTTTCATATTCGTTTTAAAGTTATCTTATTGTCTTCAAAATAATTAAAAAATGCCACAGGCAAAGCTCCCAATGAACCGAGCCCTATAGGCGTTTTTGAGTCTTTTATCTCTGCATCTGTAAAATAAAAGACACAAATATCAGCACAAAAGTACCTATAACTTCACTGAGCAGGTTAAAGCTTGTGTTTTTTATCGCCGGTCCGGTATACCATTCCTATTTCGGCACACATCTGTCCGAATAATGCAGATTGCTGGTCACCGGCAATTCCACTCGCCGCGCTCTGCTTTTTCTCTCGCACCTTTTACATTGTCCAATATCCATTTGATTTTGGTACCGGAAAAATAAGCATCTGCAATCAGGCCCGTTTTCTTCTGTATCTGGTCGCCGGCTTTTGCCCTTAACTCATCGCAATAAGAAGCAGTGCGCCGGTCCTGCCACACGATGGCATTAAATATCGGATGTCCCGTTTTTTTATCCCATACAATAGTTGTTTCGCGTTGGTTGGTGATGCCTATTGCCGCAATATCCGTAGCTTTTACCGGCCTTACTTACGGCTTCCACTGCAACGGATAATTGGGTGGACCAGATCTCGGATGGATCATGTTCCACCCATCCGGGTTGAGGATATATCTGTTTGAATTCTTTTTGTGCAATCGAAACTATAGCTCCTTTATGATCAAATATAACAGCTCTCGAACTTGTTGTACCCTGGTCAAAAGAAAGAATGAATTGAGATATATTCAATCGTTATGCGTTTGGTTTATTAAATACTGACAATATTTTATCTGATGATAACAGATGATCATGATTGAACAATCGGTTGTCATGATCATCTGTATTATATCTTAAATCAGTTGCACGTTTTATCTTAAATCAATTGTGCGATTAATACCCGGTATTCTGTTTTAATTGCGGATTAAGATCGAGCTGTGTTTGCGGAATAGGCCACCAATAATCCCTTGAAGGATTGAATTTTCTGCTTTCTATTCCGCTTCCATCATATTTCTGAATAGTGGCATTCAATTCTTTTTCCGCCGTTTTCCATCGCCGGATATCATTATAATATAAAGCTTCGCCTGCAAATTCTATTCTTCGTTCATGCCTTATGATTTCGCGAAGTTTCTCTTTTGTTGCTCCTGCGGCTATAACGGGCATGCCCGCGCGCGTCCGTACTTTGTTAAGGGCATCGTATACACTGGCATCTGGTCCTGAAAATTCGTTCTGCGCTTCCGCATACATCAGTAGTATATCTGCATACCTCAGAATAATGAAATTGGTTTCGGACTGGCCGTCTTTAAGATCCGACTGGCTGGCCGGTGATGGACCTTTATCATAGATACTGTATTTCTTCATTCCAAAACCAGTTATGGCAAAACGTGCAGGAGTAACTTTTACATTCATAAATGTATCGCCCGGATACACAACAGTAGCATACATACGGGCATCACGATTGGCGAATGGAGTTGCAGCACTATAACCAGAAGCCGGATCAGTTATAGGGAGGCCATTCTTCATGTCATATGCATTTACCAGGTCGAGCAAAGGTGCATTGGTGTTATACTGGCGGCAGATAAGATCGAAGGAATTGCCCTGATCAGGATACATATATTGAACATCCATCAATACTTCGGTATTGTTCTCGTTTGCAGGCAGGAACAGGTTGCGATAATTCGCAAACAAACCATAACCCGCCTGTGGAGCCATATCTATAACCGCTTTTGCGGCATCCGCTGCTGCCTTCCATTTAGCGGCATCATTACCGGAATTCAATAATGGGCTCGCTTCAAACAATAGTACTCTTGCCTTGAGACCAAGTGCGGCGCCTTTAGTAGCGCGGCCGTTATTTCCTGCGGCATATTTAACAGGTAGCAATGCTGCGGCTTCATCCAGATCCTTCAACACCTGCTGTATCACTTCAACTCTTGGCGTTCCTGGTAGATCTGATTGCGTGTCACGGTCAGGTGCTTCCAGGATCAGAGGCACATCACCATAATAACATTGAAGCATGAAATAATAAAAAGCACGCAGTAACTTTGCTTCTGCTTTCATCTTGTCTTTTTGAGTCTCATCCATTTCAACTTCGTCGGATTTTACTAAAAAAGTATTGCAACGACCTATGCCACCAAAGCAACCACTCCAGCGGCTCGAAACAATTCCGCCAACAGTAGCGGATTGTTGTCCTTTTGCCACTGAATTAAAGCTTATAGAATTGCTGTAATTATACGCATTAGGTGAAGCCGTTTCTTCCCAAAGCGCAACAGCATCCGTCCCAAATACCCCGGTATTTCTTAAATAAGCATAGCAACCGGTCAACGCCGCATTTACTGCTTCGGGTGAAGTCCAGAAATTACTTTCAACATACCGGTCATTCGGCTCAGTATCCAACAGGCTTTTGTTACAGCCTGCCGCTATCAAAGAGCCAAGTACCAGTAAAAGCAATATATTTTTCATGTCTGAATTTTTTAAAAATGATTGTTGATATCAAAACGTAAGATTCACACCACCACTGATGGTTTTCAGCATAGGATAATGATATATGGTCGAAGCATTCAATACCGATTCAATATCAAAATCCTTATACTTTGTAAATGTTACCAGGTTCTCGCCGTTGATGAATACGTTTAGTTTGGTGACCTTGACTTTTGATAACCATTTTGTCGGTAATTCATATGCCAGCTGAATATTTTTCATTCTCAGATAAGACCCATCCCTAAGCCAGAAAGTGGAAGGAAGAAAATTATCCTGCGAACCGGTACTTTCTGTTACAATTGGCAAACGGGCCTGCCTGTTATCGGGGGTCCAGGCATCCGTCGCCCATTCCCAGGTAGCGTTAGCGCCGTTATTAAATGGAAATGCAAGGTTTGCGGTCGGATAAAGCTTTACACCTGACACGCCCTGGAAAAAGGAGGTTAATGAAATTCCTTTGTAACCGAGATTAATGCCAAAGCCAAATGTATATTTCGGTATAATCGAAGATGCATTTACCACGATGCGGTCATCGCCATTGATAATATTATCCTTGTTCTGATCTTTATAGCGAAGGTAACCCGCCCTGGTGGCGTTGCTCTGGAAGGCACTTGCCTTTACTTCCTCATCGCTTTGAAAAATGCCATCGGCCTCCAGCAGATAAAAGGCATTCATCTGGTTATCTTCCTTTGTAATGGTAGAGAGATTGGTATTATCATTATAAAGTATCTGTCCATTAAGGTTGACCACACGGTTACGGTTATACGCTATATTACCTGATACTTCATAAGTAAAGTTCCCGACACTGTTCCTGTACGAAGCAGTAATTTCATATCCTGAATTGTCTACACTCCCGACGTTTTGTTTTGGACCACTCAGGTTGCCGATCTGTGCAGGAAGATTTACTGTACGCAAAATGCCGTCAGTCCTTTTTCTGTACACATCAAGGCTAAGTGATACATGGTTCTTTAAAAGATTTATATCTGCACCAATATTATAGGTTGTAGTACTTTCCCAGGAAATTGCCCGGTCGGCATATGCTGTGGATGCGGCACCGGATGACAATACACCGCTGAAGCTATAATCCTGACCAAGATTAATAGCGTTCTCATAACTGTAAAGTGCAACCGACTGATTACCCAGCTTACCCACAGAAGCACGAATCTTAAGGAGGTCGATAAAATCTGAATTGAAGAAGCGCTCTTTATCTATGCGCCAACCTGCTGAGGCCGAAGGGAAAAATCCCCAGCGGTTACCAGGTGCAAAGCGTGAAGATCCATCATACCTGAATGTAGCTTCCAGCAAGTATTTTCCGTCATAATCATAATTGAGTCTTCCGAAATAGGATTCCAGCACATCCTTTGTAGTATTGCCGGATATCGCCTGCCTCACCGTACCCGCATCAAGTGCAGTTAAAGTGGCATCGAGGTAACCGGTCATTTCGGCCGCAAACTGGTCGTGACCAAAGTTATCATAGCTGGCGCCCACCATGGCCGAAACATTATGGACATTACCAAACTGTTTCTGCCAATCGAGAGTATTAAAAAAGTGAATGGCCATATCATTATAATCCGTATTCCCTGAACGCGGTGCAGTAGAAGGGCTATTCCAATTGATCGCCGCTCCTGTTTTTGGATTAAAAGTTTGCATGCGGGGCGTAAATGCTTTCAGCAAACCGTCGTATTTGTCAACGCCGAATTTGATGCGGTAAGTTATATTTAGCGGAAGTTTATAATCAGCAAATACGGTTGTTAGAAAGCGTTGAACTTCTTTATTGCTGTATCCGTTATCGGTGAGCATACGTGGATTCTCCCAGTTATTACGACCCGGGGTACGAAGCCAGGAGTTGCCATAACGACCATCCGGTAATGTATCTGTTAAGATGGGAAGCGTACGGGACAGATAATTCCAGAAATCAGTATAGAATGGTTGGGTATAGTTGCGATAATAACCATCCAGCGTTATACCTACTTTAAGATTCTTGCTCACATTCATCGCGGCATTGAGGCCTATCGAATATTTGTTCTCTTTATTTCCGGGACCAATCATTATACCGTTCCTGTCAAGATAACCCAGAGAAAGACGATAAGAATATTTATCAGTGCTACCGGAAAAGCTAAGATCATGTTTCTGAATGATGCCATTGCCGAGCGCAATATCAAACCAGTTGCTGGCCGGATAAGTAAAAGGGTCTGTTGCCATACCAGCCTGGTATTCGGCGATCTCTGCGTCTGAATAATCGACGGCCTGTTTACCGCCATTTCGTTCGGCCTGGTTCTTCAGGTTCATATATACAATAGGATCCCATATCGCATCAGGTAAAGTCGTGGGCTTTTGAATTCCGTAGTAATAACTATAGTTGGTTCGGGATACGCCTTTACCGGTTTTCGTTGTAACAAGTATTACCCCGTTTGCGGCCCTTGAACCGTAAATGGCAGCAGAAGCATCTTTTAATACGGTGAGGGATTCAATATCATTGGGATTCAACTCATCCATAGAATATTCTATACCATCCACCAGAACCAGGGGGTCACTGTTGTTTAGCGTACCAACACCCCGTATACGGATAGTAGATCTGTCGACCCCTGGCTGGCTGTTGCCCTGGTTTACAAAAAGTCCCGGTACACCATGCAAAGCATTACTCACATTGGTGAGTGGCTGACCTTCTTTATCAACCATATTAAGGGTACTGATGGCACCGGTAACCGATACTTTTTTCTGTGTGCCATATCCTACCACTACCACCGAGTTCAGCGATTTGGGATCTTCTTCAAGTTTTATGACACCTAAATCACCAGCTGTTACTTTTAATTCCCTGCTGATATAATCTACAGAAGAGATGGTAATTTTGCTGCCGGTGTTTGCCCGGATACTAAAAGTTCCATCCGCAGCCGTACTCGCTCCCAGCAGACTGCCTTCCACAAGCACACTGGCGCCCGGTAATGGATTGTTGTCTTTCGCAGAGACTACTTTACCCGTAAGAGTCACCTGTTGTGCCTGCAAAGTATAGCTGGTGCATAATAGCACAGCAAGGCAACTGACGAGGAGGATAACACGTCGTAGGAGACGCAATCGTTTGATCTTGGCTTTCATACCCGTTTTGGTTTTTATAATGAATAAAACAGTTAATCGAACATTTTTACCAAGCACTTTCATATGGCTCAAATAAGCGCAACAAGTATTACCTGAATATTTCCGCTTGCCGGCAATTCGTTTAATTCAGGATATAGTTACGCGCTACTTCTGTGTAATCTTTCACCTGTTCATCGATCCAGGTTTTGTTTTTTCCCAACGCTCCCGCCATTATCTCTGCAACCTCAGGGGCTATGCGAATACTTTCATTTGCGTCAAGCAAAAGTGTTCTGGTTCTTCTTGCGAGCACATCTTCTACAGTGCGGGCCATCTCTTCCTTTACTGCCCAAAGCACCTGTGCTTCATGGATCTTCAGCGAATGGCTTATCCATTCATTCGCGTTTCCATTCATCATTTCTTTTACACTTATGCCGTCGCTCCCATAGAAATAAAATGGATCTTCCCTGTTTACATCTTTCGCATAACCATGAATATGCATGTTGGGTGATGCAGATTTTCTATGCGGCCAGTTCATATATTTTTCAATGCGATCAATCATATCTTCTCCCATTTTACGGAACGTGGTCCATTTACCACCCAGGATCGTGAACAGGCGTGATGGTGATACCATGATCTTATGACTGCGTGAGATCTCTTTTGTTTTCTGTGTGCCTTCTTTCGGTGCAGCTAACGGGCGTAAGCCTGCAAAAACACTGAGCACATCGCTTCGCTCAGGCTGCCGTACAAAATAGCGCGCAGTATTTTCGAGTATAAAATCAATCTCTTTTTCCAACGCCTGAGGTTCCAGCGAGGCTTGATTTACCGGCGTATCCGTGGTGCCAACCACAACTTTGTTATGCCAGGGAACGGCAAACAATACACGCCCATCACTGGTTGCAGGGATCATCAAAGCTTCTTCCGATGGATAGAATTCTTTATTCAGTACCAGATGAACCCCCTGGCTTACACAAATACTTTTATGGCCGGTAGGGATATCCATCTGAAGTATATCATCTACAAATATTCCGGTGGCGTTCACAACAGTTTTGGCTTTACAGGTGAACAGCTTTAGGCTTTCCATGTCTTGCACCATCACTCCGGTTATATACTGTTGATCATCTTTCAGTAAACCTTTCACCTTTACATAGTTGATCGCATAACCACCGAGGTCGAATATGGTCTGAACAAGATTTATGGCGAGCCTCGAATCATCAAACTGTCCATCGTGATAAAGTACACCTCCCAATAAACCCTCCGGCTTAATGGTGGGAAGTTTTTGCAGGGTTTTATGACGGGAAATAAAAAACGACGAGCCTAAACTCAACCGCCCCGCGATCCAGTCGTACAACTTTAATCCCACGGTATACTTAAGACGATCCCATAAAGTATATACCGGTATAATAAAGGTTTGATTTTTTACAAGATGGGGCGCATTACGGCATAGAAGGCCGCGCTCGATACTTGCTTCCCTTACCAGGAACAGATCACCCTGAGCCAGGTATCGGACACCTCCATGTACCAGTTTCGTGCTGCGGCTGGATGTTGCTTTGGCAAAATCAGATTGCTCAATTAAAAGAACCGAATATCCCCTGCTTATCCCATCCAGCGCGATACCCAAGCCGCTAGCCCCACCCCCTATTACGATAATATCCCATTCTTTGTTTTTTAGCAGGTGGCCAATGGTATAGTTACGATTTTGTGCGTATCCAGGTTCCATTTTATTTCTAGTACTTTCGTTTTATTTCATTATTTACAGGAAACAATAATATGGAAACAATTCGAAACTGTAAAAAAAATATTTTGAAAGGTTGGGGTTTAAGCTAAGATAAGCGCGGCCCGTGCGCACTGGACGGAAATGTGTTACATAGCCTGAATGAAAGAATTAGCATTTTAAGTTATTTGATTATTTTAGTCGCACAAACACTGTTATGATCTCACAAACCGAACGTCATCAGTTTATTCTGAACAAATTACACAAGGAAGGCTTTGTGAACGTGCTGGAGCTTTTTAAGGAACTGGACGTTTCTTCGGTCACTATTCGAAAGGATCTGAAACTACTGGAAGACAAACAATTGCTTTTTAGAACTCACGGCGGCGCTACTACCAATAATCCTTATATGGTTGACCGGCCAGTGAATGAAAAAGAAAAGCTGCAATCAGGGGAAAAAATGAAGATCGGAGCGGTAGCAGCACAATCGATCCAGGCGAACGATTCTATTATTATCGCTTCAGGAACAACGGTGCTTGCCTTTGCCAAAAATATCTTGCCGAAAGAAAATCTCACAGTGATTACTGCTTCGCTTCCTATTGCCATGGAGTTAATAAAACATCCGAATGCGGAAATAATACAGTTAGGTGGTATACTACGTAAAAGTTCTTCTTCAGTTACAGGGCCGTACGCCCAGAAAATACTAACAGATTTTTTTTGCAGCAAAGTTTTTTTAGGGGTAGATGGTATTGATCTTGAATTTGGCATAACCACCACCAGCGTACTGGAAGCGCATCTGAACCGTCAGATGATAGAAGTGTCTCAGAAAGTAATTGTGTTATCCGATTCGACTAAGTTTGGCAAACGTGGTTTTGGCCGTATATGCGGACTGGAGGAAGTTGACCAGATCATAACCGACAGCGGATTATCTGACCATTTTGTTAACCAGTTGGAAAGCCGGGGCATAGAAGTTACAATCGTTTGACCATCCCCATTAGTGCCATTTAACCGCATGTGACTATTTTAGTTCGAACTCCGACTCAATTTATTTATCTGTTCAGATTTGTGGCGAATAGATCCTATGCCGCTAATTGATACGCTATGGCAACTGGTCCGGGGGTTTTTGCTATAGGCTTTTTATCAAAAAAAAATTTTCTTTTTACTATCACGGGGCAGCAGAGTGGTAATAGCCTTTGCGGCTTCAATTGGGAGATCGGATTCAACAATATCTGCCCCGGATCTTATGATTTTCTGGTAAGACGTTTTCCGTTCATCGGGGTCCTGAAGTTTGTCATATGATGATGCTGCCGAAATCATACACATAATTCCTTTTGAATGCAGCAGATCGATGAGTTCTTTATTTTCGGGTTTGTAATGCGGACCAATATATGCAATCATATGAGAAGAAGGAATTTCGGCCTTCTCATAATCTGCCAGACTTTCTTTGGTCATCACAAAGGCTGAAAACATGAGTTGATTATTATTCTCATAGTAAAATTTTGCCTGGTCCCCGGTATGAACCGTAACCATCACATGTCCCTCAGCGTTATGTTCTCTGATCTTCCTGGCAGTTATAGCGGGCGGTACATCTTTTTTATCAAGGTTGATGATGGTTTTACCCTTGCTCCAAATGATCGCTTCGTCCAACGTAGGGATCCGATAGTCAGTGATGTTTCCTTCATTGTCTTTTAATCTCAGTTTCTGTAACTCAGCCCAGGTGTAATCAGAAAGTTTTCCGGTACCTGTAGTCGTACGATCAAGCGTTGCATCATGCATCAGCACAATAACACTGTCTTTTGTCAAACGCGGATCAATTTCAAAAAATGCCGGAGTATGACGTAGCGTATTTTCAAAAGAAGCTATACAGTTTTCCGGGAATCCTTTTGCCATACCACCACGATGGCCACTAATCAATGGGATGTCTTTGCCCGTATATTTAAAATAATCCCGTACATCAACCGGGGTGTTGATTTTAAGCACATGCATCACAGATGATTGTGCCCGGATGCCGGGGCCCGGAAAAAATGCGAAACCAAAAATGATCGCTGCTAACAAATGAATTTTAAAACCTTGATTGTATTTATTCATGACAGGATTGATTTGATGTTTATGTTTAAGTAAGGTGCTGATTCAGTGCCGGTGTTGTCTTTCATAATTGTAGAGAATGCTAAAGCTGTGTTGATTCCATAACTGTCTTGTACTGAATAGCCGGCTGTTAAGATAACAGGCTGTTAAGATGGACCAGTGTTAATTCGCCGTCTTTTTCAAGATGAAACATAGTTATGGTTGAATTATCCTGCATGATCCTGCGATAATTTTTTAAACTCATACCTAGTTTGTGAGCAAGATAAAAACGGTTTACAGCATTGTGGCCTACTACCAGGATTTCTGCATCCTCGTAATGCTGCAATAAATAGTTGAAGAACTCATCTACCCTGTCCACCACTTCTCTCGCTGTTTCACCTGTTCCACCTGCCTTCGTTTTTGCCGGATCAAGGGCCCAGTCGTACCATAACTTTCCATTTTCTTCAATAAACTCGATCCGGGTCTTGCCTTCCCATTGTCCAAAATCGGCTTCAATAAGCCGTTCATCTTTTATTACGTTTTGCTCACCACCTGCAATCTGCGCGGTCGCAAATGCTCTTTGTAACGGTGATGAATAAACGGCGTCGAAAGATATATTCTTTAATTGTTCGCGAACACTTGTAGCCTGTGCAATACCCTTTTCTGTCAAAGGCAGATCTGTGCGGCCGCAATACCTGTTACCATCGGCATTCCAGGGGGTCTGTCCATGGCGTAGCAAATAGATTTTAAGCATGCAGTTCTTCTTTTATGTATCCTTTATTGAACATTATTTAAATAAATTTCCGGTAATGTATATTGTATTTTTCTGACAGCCTTTTTTCCAACCTGACATAATAATTATTTAATCAGCTTTTTACTGTCAGCACTTCCGGGTTAACAATCACTCCGGCATTTATCTTTCCATTTATAAACCAATCCATCAGCGCTTCATTCATAATTTCAGCATGATGATCCTCGACTTCGAAAGTTGCGCCCGCAATATGCGGTGTGGCAAGGACGTTCGGCAGATGAATGATTTTATAATCTGTTTCGTCCGGAGGTTCGTGATCAAATACGTCCAGTATCGCTCCGCTGATCTTTTGTGTTTCCAGTATTTCCAGCAGATCGAGCCGGTTTACCACCGACGCCCTGGCGGTGTTCACAAAGATCGCGGATGATTTCATCTTTGATAACAAAGTTGTGTTGATCATCCCCTTTGTATCTTTATTCAGTGGAAGGTGTATAGACACAATATCACTTGTTTGAAACAACTGATCGATATTTATTTTTTTGTAATCAGGATGAGGTGATTCGATAAATGGATCATAGAACTGGATCGAACAAGGAAAGTTCTTTACCATGTTGGCAATCCGCTGACCTACTGCACCGAAACCAACCATGCCGATTGTTTTTCCGGCCAACTCATTCCCCTTGAATTGCAGGTAGGAAGTATGAGCTCCTGTTCCCCATTTTTTTGTTTTTAACCATTCAACACCGGCAATGGTATGTCGCAAAAGACAGATCACATTGGCTACAAACATTTCGGCGACTGCCTGTGCATTCCGGGCTGGTGTATAGAAAACGGGGATGCCGGCATTCGTGGCAGACTGGACGTCGATATTCGACGGAGTGCCCCTACATACTCCTATAAATTGTAAGTCGTGGTATTCATTGATAACTTTGCTACTTACCTCATCATGTTCCGTTATCAGGGAAGTGGCGCCTGTCGACGCTATCATTTCAATCAGTTCCTGCCCGTTATATGCCCTTCCTTGTGGTTTCCACGGTTTGTAAATGATCTGGCCAATTGCCTCTAACTGTACCTGTGCTTTTTCAGAATACGGTGCAGTAATTAATATTTTCATAACTGATCAATTTCTATTTAATTTGATTCTTTCGTATTGTCATGCCTGAGAATTATGCTGGTATCAATTCCATTTCTTCGTTTATACAACAATGTTAGATCAGGCCGAAGTTCGCGGTAAGATATTTTCGGTTACTTCGTGTTGTACGTCGTGTGCTGTCTTTGCATTATCAGGCAACGTAATAAATTTTGTCAGTATTGCGCTGATGAGATAAAGAATGGCGAGGATCCAGACTACCCCTTCATCACCAACCAGACCAATGAATAACCCTACGATTGCCGGTCCTACAAAAACCGGCAGACCAGCCCCAAGATTCAAAATTGCCATCGCCGCACCTTTATCCTTATGTACAAGAGATGGAACCAGTGCCGAAAGCGGAACATAACCTGCCAGCAAGGCACCCCACAAAACGCCCGAAAGAAGAACCGGCCAATAACTACTTCCAAATATATATGGTGAATAATAAAATAAGAGCGTTGAAAGACAGCAGCCGACGCCTCCAAACCACATCACCGTATTTCTCCATCCCAATTTATCTCCAACAAATCCAAAAATTAAATTGAAAAGAATATTACTGGTGAAGATAGTTCCCCAGATTTGCAGCCATTCCTTTGTTGAAAATCCGTGCGTGGCCAGGTATATCGGAAAGAAAACGGGAAACGCAAATTGAGCGGTTGTGTTGATGATCCTGACAATTCCTCCGAGTAACACCTTTGGTTCGTCTCTTACAATGGTGAGACCTTTTATTAATTCGGCTGCAGTAGTCGATGACCCCTCGCGTTGTTCAATATTGAACTTATCCCGATTTAATACAAGTGCAAAAAATGCACCTACAAGTACCCAGAAGATAGAACTCCATAGTGTGTTCAGGTAACCGAGATGTTCAATGGCCCAGCTTGAATAGTATGCTCCAAAAACATTTAACCCGCCCGTAAATACGAACCAGAACCATCCGACAGCAGTGCCTAATTTATTTTTAGCGCTTCTATAAGTGATCCATACAAGAAATGAATACGCAAAAAGCGGATATCCAAATCCTCTCACGGCATAAGTAATCAACATAATACCATAATGATTCCCATTCAATCCGTAACCCACAAAACCGGAGGTACCGATGATATATAAAATGAGACCCATCACCATCGTTTTCTTTGGGCCATATCCTTCCGCCAGTACACCAGAAAACCATGAGGAGACGGCGATGGTTACTCCATAAACCGTAAACAATAATGCAGATTGTTGGATATTCATGCCTTGCTCCAGGAGGTATGGACTTAGCCACCCCTGCTCTACTCCATCTCCCATCATAAAAATCATGATTCCCAGGTAACCCCAGGCTAGCGTTTTTGGTATACCAATCCGTTCGCTAATGGATTTATGCGAGAGGCTGGTGGTAGCAGTCAATGGTCTTTTTTTCATATAGCGCGTTTGAATGAGACATTGGTAAATATCCTTTTGGGAAACAGCTTTTCGTTAGTTCCTGGAACTGCTGGTTCCGACAGAATAGCATTCCATTTCCGAACAATTTACATTCTTTTGCAAAAGAAAAAAATTAATGTAAATAAAAAGAAAGATTTTTTAAGTACGATTAAAGATATTTAAAGTTCAAACCAGAGAGATTTCAGGTCTTTTCAAATAAAAAATTAGCTTTGATCCACGTACATAAATCGAAAGAAGGTCTTAAAATAAAAGACATAAAGGCAACAAAACCATGACCATAACAGATCGCCATCAATTCATTTTGCAAAAATTACAGGAAAACGGCCGGGTAGAAATTCCGGACCTCAGCAACCTGATGAAGGTGTCGGGAGTAACGATTCGCAAAGATCTGAAACTCCTGGAAGAAAGAAATCTTTTATATAGAACTAAAGGCGGGGGTTCGCTCGAAAATCCATATGCCAACGAGCGCCCTATCAACGAAAAAGAATTTATTAATGTTGAGCAAAAAAGAAAGATTGCAAAAGCCGCGCTTCCGTTCACTTTACAAACTGATTCGATTATTATCGGCTCAGGCACCACTGTATATGAATTATCGCGATGCTTATATCCCCCAAAACACCTGGTCGTCATCACACCCGCGCTCAAAGTTGCACTTGAACTGCACAACAGACCAAATGTAGAGGTGCTGCAATTGGGTGGCCTTATCCATTCAAGTTCCGCTTCTGCTGCGGGCTCCCATGCCGAAAGAATATTGGATGATATTTCCTGTGATATACTATTTCTGGGTGTTGATGGTATTGATTTAGAATTTGGTTTATCAATCACCAATATCACTGAAGCGACCCTGAATCAGAAAATGATCCGCCTTTCTCAAAAAGTAATCATTCTGGCCGATAGTTCGAAGTTTAGGCGCCGTGGTCTGGGCAGGATCTGCGGCATCGACCAGATTCAATGCATCATTACAGACGCAGGGGTTCCGGAAGCGGAGGTAAAACTGCTTGAAGAAAGAGGAGTTAAAGTGATTGTTGCCTAATATTGACCCTGGAACATGCTAAATGTTTCCGGCATGATATTTACCACTTGTTTGGTATGTAAGACATTATCGTTTGTGAAATTTGTCGCTATGGTGAATATGCAGGATTTTATAGAAAGCAGTCCCTTTGTCAAAAAAATCATTGTAGATGAATTGCTTTTTACTGAATTCAAATGTCCTCTGGACGAAAAAAGCAGCAGTGTATGGTGGCATAATAACTTCTTTGCGCATATATTAACGGGAGAAACGGTATTGAAAACGCCCAGGCAGGAATACAAGTTAAAAGCGGGGGATTCTGTTTTTGCGAAAAAAGGAAGTGTTATTTCTTACAATCTTATTCATGAAGATTTCTGCGAGTTATTAATATTTGTCCCGGACGATTTTATCAAAGCTGTGGTTAAAAAGTATAATGTATCAATATCATCAACATCTTTCCCAAAAGATGTTGATACAGTTATTCCATTAGTTACAGATGATCTCCTGACAGCCTATTTTCATTCCCTGCTTACGCATTTCAGACTGTCATTGCCTGTGGCCGAACCTCTGTTAAAACTAAAGTTCGAAGAGTTGCTCCTTACCATCCTTTTAGGCGATAATCACGCGCCTGTCAAAAATTATTTCTCTGAACTCTGCCGGTCAGCAAAAACTTCTATTAAAGAAATAATGGAAGCTAATTTTTTCAGTAACCTTTCCATGGAGGAATTTGCAAAGTTATGTGGAAGAAGTCTCTCAGGGTTTAAGCAGGATTTTAAAAACATCTATCATACGACGCCCGGTAAATGGCTGCAGGAAAAACGGCTTGAGTACAGCCGGTATTTATTGACGACAACAGGCAACAGCCTTGACGAAATATGCATAGGAAGCGGTTTTGAAAATCTGTCTCACTTTATACGTGTATTTAAAAACAGGTACGGTCTTACTCCGGGTAAATTTAAAAATCATGATGTTTCAGTAAGCAATAACACTGATCATGACTCCACAGAATAATCTTTTGACTTCTTAGCAAATACATTCCGGCCTCATCACTGTAATTTTATATTTATTGGCAAATACGATATTTATCAGGGCTTTTTGAAGACTTGATGGAAAGTATTTGAAACATTAATCATAAAATTATTATTATGAAAGAGCAAAAAACTGGTACCTCCACCGAAATGGATGAAAAAAAAAACCTTATAGAAAAAAACAAAAGCCTTGTGAGTCGTGCAGTCAAGGAAATATGGAACGAAGGGAATTATAACAATCTTGAAGAATTCATTTCCGCAGATTTTGTTGCTCATTCCTCTTCTCCTGGCGAAGAAGATGTACACGGGTACGAAGGCGCTAAATATTATTTTACTCAACTGCGGAATGCATTCCCCGACCTCCATTTCACGATCAGGGATCAGATCGCTGAAGGCGATAGGGTTGTGACTCATTGGACTGCGAGTGGTACTCATAAAGGCGAGTTCAAAGGTATTCAGCCTACCGGAAAAAAGTTTGATGTTACGGCAATAGATATTGATAGGATTGTCGACGGCAAGGTGAAAGAATGTTGGACCAACATGGATGAGCTCGGTCTTTTACAACAACTTGGTGTTATTCCTGCATAAAGAAATTCTATTTCTTGTTCACTTCATAAATTGAAAATTTAACGATGAAAAATATAGAAACCATCATTGTTGGTGGCGGACAGGCAGGACTAGTCACCAGTTACTACCTCACCCAGAATGGCAATGAACATGTTGTATTGGAACGATCAGGTAAAGCTGCAAGCTCGTGGCGTGATCGCAGCTGGGATTCTTTTACCCTTGTTACACCAAACTGGGCATTCAGGATACCTGGTGCAGAATTGGGAAATGCCGGCCGTGATGATTTTATGCCACGCAAAAGGGTGATAGATTTTTTTGAAAGTTACGTCAGCAAATATGAGCTGCCCGTAAAATACAATACGCGGGTAAAATCTGTCGAAGCTGCGAACCCGGAAGGATTTATTATTCAGACCAATGAAGAATCATACCGGTCAAAAAATGTGATTATAGCGACAGGCTTTTTTCAACAGCCAAGAGTACCGGGGTTTGCGAAGAATATCCCGCCAAACATCAGGCAGCTTCATAGCAGCGAGTACAGAAGTCCTGAATTAATTTCAGACGGAGCAATACTTGTTATCGGCAGCGGTCAATCAGGTAGTCAGATAACCGAAGAACTTTACCAGGCTGGCAGAAAAGTTTTTTTTAGTGTAGGAACTGCTGGGCGGGCACCACGTCGTTACAGAGGTAAGGATATTATTGAATGGCTGTTGATAGCCGGTTTTTTTGATTTAACTCCCGAACAATTACCACCGGGCATGGGTAAGTTTGATGGTGTCCCACATCTTTCAGGAACGAAAGGAGGACATACTATCAGCCTGCATCAATTCGCCCGTGATGGTGTAACTCTTTTAGGGCATTTGCAGGAT
>Ga0193752_1001066_pt1 | contig 23977 bp, 19 predicted proteins | sample H1c1metaG_FD_144924 | JGI IMG/M metagenome (GOLD analysis project Ga0193752, IMG submission 144924) | Soil microbial communities from a riparian zone of the East river system, Colorado, United States - H1c1 | ecosystem: Environmental > Terrestrial > Soil > Riparian zone | place: USA: East River...
GGTTGGATACGCTCGACGGAGCTCACTGCGGAGTTGATCGAGTATTGCCGAAACCGGTTGGCGCATTACAAGTGTCCGAAGAGCGTCGATTTCGTGGACGAGCTGCCGAGGCACGACAACGGCAAGCTCTACAAGCAGAAGCTGCGCGAGTCATATCGACCGCGTTCCAGCTGATGGTGGGGCGAGTCGCGCTCGCAGCTGCGGCGGCGGTTGCATTGCCGCTGGCAGCGGCGGGCGCACAGGCGGACGCGAGCCCCACTCGGGCCGCACCGGCTGAAAAGGTTCGCGATGTGAGCCTGACTTCTGGCCTCGCGCTGGGAGTATCGTTTCCGACCGGCGCGGGGCTCATCGGTGTGCGCGCGGATTACCTGTTTCAGTTGCCGAGCTCGTGGTTTCGGCTGGGCGTGCACGCGGCGGTCGGCGCGTATTTGTGTCCGGACCCGGAGTGTCACCCGAGTCTGACGTTTGGTGCGCTCGGCTCCTGGGGCCATCACCATCGCGTGTTTCTCGAAGCGCGAACCGGAACGCTTGGCGGCATGACGTTGTACTTGCACGGGCGGGCGGTCGCGAGTCGCGCGGTCTGGGGTGTCGGCTCGGAGGTCGGTTACGAATACATGGCTGCGTCTGGGTATTTCTTGCGGTTCGGCGTCGGGATTACGCTGCTCGTCGACGCGGCGATCGAACCCCTCTCAGAGCGCATCGGGCCATCGCTGACGCTGTTGCACGTGGGGTGCAAGTTATGGTGATCGGGCGGCTCGCAGCGTTGATCGTGGTCTCGAACGCGCTCGCGGCGTGTGCGTCGACTGGGGACTGCGCCCCGCTCGAGTCGTGCGACATTCGAGAGCGCAGCTGTCAGGAGCAGGTCGCAAAAACTGTCGCGTGTCTGCGCGGTTCAGGCTCGGTGACGCCGCGGGTCGATGTGGTCGATGCAGACGACTTCATCGACGAGCAAGTGAAGGCTGCCGACGAAGAGCCCCTCTCGGACGATCTGCGCGATCACTACGGGGCGCTGCACCTATTCCGGTTGATGCCGGCCGACGTCGAGGCAGGTCAGCTCGCGGAGGACGAATGGGACGACGTCGCGGCGTTCTTCGACTCCGATACACATCGCGTCACCGTGCTCGACCGCGGCGTCGAGATGAACAGTGCGGGCTCCGTGCTTTTGCTCGCACACGAGCTCGTGCACGCGCAGCAGTCGCGCGAAACTGACGACGAGTTTTATCCGCCGGTAGATGACAGCCGGGATGCGAGCTGGGCCGCGAACGCGATGGTCGAAGGGGAGGCGACGCTCTACCAAGACGTCGCGGACGTCTACGCCTACGGGTTCGCGCCTGGAGATCTCGATTGGAAGCGCATCTTCGTCGACTTCGAGAGCGACTCGTGGATCTACGCGAGCGGCGAGCGTGCGATCTACGAGCGTGTCGATTCGTCGTTTTCATACGCGTTTGGCGGCGCGTACGTGAGCGCGGCGTATCGCAGGGGTGGCGCAGCGGCGGTACGGAAGGCCGTTCGCGACGTGCCCGCATCGACGCGAGAGGTGAGCGCGGGCTATCCGCGGCGTGCGGAGCGGTTCGCGATCGAGTCACTCGACGAGGTCGCGATTCCGATGTTGCCCGAGACGTACACGTATCTCTCGAGCGATCGCGCGGGCGCGTACTTGTTCGAGAGCTTTTTGGTGCGCGCCGAGGGCCGGTTGCGCGCGCTTCCGGATTTGGTCGGCACGGGAGTCACGGGCGACAGCTTGAGCACGTTTCGGGCGGGTGAAGATCAAGTCGCGGTATTTTGGCGCGTGCGATTCGAGGACGAAGACCACGCGATGTTCATCGAGTCGCGCTTGACCGAGCTGCAGGCGAGTTGGGTCGTGAAGCGTGACGACCGCGATCTGATCGTTGCCGCCCTGAGCGACGAGGCACTGCGCGACGAGATCGCGGGAGATCTGGCTTGGGGTCCAGCCCCGGAGCCCGTCGTCGACACTGACACATCGGAGATGGACGAGCCGAAGCGGGCCAGACAGATCCGGTGCGCGTTTCGACGGTTGGCTGGGCAGTGAATAGCGGCGAGGGCCCAACTACAGCATCTGGGCTTTCCACTTCGCGTTGGGCTCGGGCGGGATCCACGGCGACTTGCACATCTCGCAGGTGTCGCCCCAGAAGTAGCGCTTGGCAGCGTCGTCACCGTTCACCCAGTAGCGCAGCCAGGCGGTGATCGGTGCGATGTACCTTCCGCTCGCGGACAACTCCGTAAGTACGTTGAGGTGACCGATCGGAAGTGCCACCAACACCGCGGGGGCTTCCTCCAGGGTCGAGAGCGTCTGTCGCATGTCGTCGATCACGTCCATCGTGCCGGTCATCATCAGTACGGGGCCGTGCGGATCGCCGGACGTGTTGTGGCCGTGGATTACGACGCTGGTCAGGATCGCTTCGTGCGAGGACAGCTGCACGGAGGCCGTCGCGCCGATCGAATACCCCATGGTGATCGCGCGATCGACGGCCAGCTTGCCTTGGAAGACGCCGGCCTGACTGTCTTGCGCGATCAGCCAGTCGAGCCCCTTCTTCATCGAGTCGAGGTTGCCCGGGTCGTTCGGCCCGCCGGTTAGACTGTTCGCGCAAATGGTGACGAAGCCGTGCGTCGCGAGGTGCGTGAGCAGCGCCGTGTAGTTGCTGGGCGTCGTGATGATCCCGGGCCCGAAGATGATCGGCGAATGTTTGAAGCCATTCGCGCCCAAGGGCTCCGGCCGGAAGATCGTGTAGCTGCTGCCGGGACCCGCGTTCGACGTCATAGTCGTCATGAACGGTCCCTTTTGCGTGTAGTCCGTGATCGGCGGCAGCGTTTGAGCGTTCATCGGCATGGTCGGCGTCGGCATGGTCGGTGCGGCAGCGCCGGCCATCGCAGTCGGCATCATCGGCGTAGTCGGTGCGCCAGCACCGGCAGCTGGCGGCGGCATTGCCGGCATCCCGGCGCCTCCGCCCCCGCCAGCGATTGGAGCCATCGTTCCACTACTGCCCGCTTGGGACGGTGCTGGCGCGGTCGGTGGCGAAGTTAGATTGGGGCTACCGGCAGCAGATGTCGCCATTGGAGGTAGCGAGCTGCTGCCGGAGGCACCTGCAGCCACTGGCGGTGGAGTCGCCGGGCACGGTGGTGCCGTGCACGCCGTCGCGGCCGGAGCGGTCGCGCCGGACTCGGAGCACGCGGTGATCGCAATGCCCGCGAGCACGCAACTGATAGTCTGATGGAGTCGCATCTGCATGCCTCTCGCTTCGCAGTCTCGACCGAGTGACCGCGTTAACCCGGAGGCAGACAACAACAGAACGCGACCCCGTCCGCATGCAGGTTTGCGCGGTGGATCACCGAGATCCCGCGATGCCGCTGTAAGCGGCAGCTCGGGCGAACACCCGACTAAAAAATTGCACGGCGCAATCGCGAACCGCTGCGCCGAGTTACGTCCCGAACTATCGAAATGACTGTGCAGTTGCGTGCCCAGGTGCGTGACGGTTGCATGACTGACTCGTGTACAAGCCGTAGGCGGAGGTCTCGGCATGCGTTTCGGCCTGAGGCACTTTGTGTTGTTTGCGCTGATCGGCGCTGGCATTTGCAGCACGTTCGGTTGTTCGTCGCGGAGTGGCAGTGGGGTGGACGCGGGTGCCCGCCCGCGCCGGCACGAGCGCCGTACTCCCAAACCCGAACCGATGAACGATGAAGCCGACGCCAGCTTCGTGGCTTCGGACGGCGGCATAATCTCCAGCACGCTCGATGCGGGCTCGACCGAAGGCGGTGATGCAGCCGAAAGCGGCGTCAGCTCGGGCAGCGACGGATCGAGTGGTGGGTCCGCGCCGGCATCGGACGGCGGCGGCGTAAGCCCGGGCGATGTCGACGTCGGCGCAGCTGGCAGCGGCGAGCTGCCCACACCTCCAGCAGCCGATCCCGGCACGGTCATCCCCGAGCCGAGCGATGACGCGAAGTACGTCTTCGATCAGGACGTCATCCGTACCTACAACATCGTCATCTCCGAATCAGATCTCGCGGCGATCGATCTGGCGCCGGCCGATGAGGTCTACGTGAACGGCATGCTCGAATTCGAAGGCAAGGTCTACGGTCCACTTGCGGTTCGCTACAAAGGAAGCGTCGGCGGCTTTCTCGCGCCTTGCACCGCCGCTGGGAGCGTCGGAGCGAGGCCAGGTCCGAAAACCGGTAAGTGCTCGATGAAGATCGACTTCGATCGCGTCGAGCCCGATGCGCGTTTTTACGGGCTGAAGAAGCTCAACTTCCACTCGATGGATCGCGACCCGTCGATGTTACGCGATCGCCTGGGCTATTCGCTGTTTCGCGAGTTCGGAGTCGCCGCGCCGCGGGCGATGCACGCGCGCGTACTGATCAACGGCAAGCTCGAAGGCCTGTACGTGGTCGTCGAACAGATCGATGGGCGCTTCACCGACAGTCGGTTCAGCGAGGGTGGCGATGGCAACCTGTACAAAGAGGTCTGGCCGGTGAGCGACGCCCCGGATCCGTACTTAGCTGCACTCGAGACCAACGAAGACCGCAACCCCTCGGTCGACAAGATGCTGCGGTTCGAGGAAGGCATCGACCACGGCGTCGAGACTGCGATGCAGTGGTTGGATGCGGATTACACGTTCCGGTACATCGCCGCGGACCGCGTGATGATCAACGACGACGGTGCCTTTCACTGGTACTGCGCGAAGAACCACAACTACTACTGGTACGAAGCCGAACACGCCGACCGGATGTGGATCATCCCGTGGGACATGGATAGCTCGTTCCAGAACGGCACGTTCGTCCACATCGCTGCGCCGTGGAATGCGCCCGCGACGCAGTGTTCGTGCGCGCGCGGTCAGATGGCGGCGTCCTGTGATCGACTCACGTCGGAGTGGGCGATGCTCGACGACGACTACGCGCGTGCGGTCGATGGGTTTTTGGCGGGTCCGTTCGCGGCGAGCAAAGTGAATGCGAAGCTGTCGACTTGGAGCGCCCAGATCGACAGCTTCGTAAACGAAGCGAGCGGTGTGAACGGCGCGCCGCTTTACGCTGATTGGCAGACCGCGTACGCGACGTTGCAGTCGATCATCGACAGCGCGCGGATGCACCGCGGCTACGCATACGACGCGGAGCCGATGCCGATGGCCATGCCGTGATGTCTCTGCAGTGGCCGGCGGCCGTGTGGTAAAACGACGGGATGCCGCGTTTCCCCGAGACTGCTCCCAGCTCGCACAGCTTGTCCGATGGAGTGTTTGGAAAGCTGGTGCAGCGCGCGTCGGCGACGCAACGCGTGTACTCGCTTCACGTCGGCGACACGTACCTCGAGCCACTCGACGTTGCACGCGCCGAAGCGCAACTGTCCGGGTCGATCCCGCGCCTTCACAACTACGCACCAGTGCAAGGTGAACCCGAGTTGCTGCGCGCGATCGTTCGCAAAGTGCAAAAGCGAAGCGGTGTGACGGTCGACCCCGCGTGTGTTCAGGTGATGGCGGGTGCCACGGGCGCGATGGGCGTCATCTGCAACACGCTGCTCGAGACGGGCGACGAGGTGATCATCCCGGCGCCGTTTTGGCCGCTGATGCGCGGCGCAGTGCGAGCTCGCGGCGGTACTCCGATCGAGGTGCCGCTGTACACGCGGCTCGACGAACCCGGCTTCGATCCCGTCGCGGCGATCGAAGCTGCGCTGACGCCGCGCACGTGTGCGATCTACCTCAACACGCCGCACAACCCGACCGGGCGCGTGCTGTCAGAGCGCGCGATCGCGGGCATCGCGCAGCTCGCGGAGCAGCATCGGCTGTGGATCATCTCGGACGATGTCTACGAAGACGTGTGGTTCGGAGCCCACGAGCCGCCTTCGCTGTTCGCGCGCCCGGATCTCGCGGCGCGCACGATCGCGACGCACAGCGTGTCGAAAGCTTATGCGCTCGCAGGCGCGCGGGTGGGGTACACACACGGGCCACGCGAGGTCATGGACGTGATTCGCGGCGTGCAGACGTTTTACAGCTACTGCGCGCCGCGTCCGATGCAGTTCGGAGCGGCACTCGCGCTCGAGCAGGGCGACGAATGGCTCGTGAACATGCGCACGCTGTACGGCAGAGCGGGACGTATGGCCGCGCGCGCGCTCGAGATCCCCGAGCCCGAAGGCGGTACGTTCTTGTTCTTCGATTTGAAGCCTTTCATGCGGCCGAGCGAAAGTTTGAGCGAAGTCCTCGAGCGCTGCCTCGACGGCGGCGTGATGCTGACGCCCGGGACGGCTTGCGGAACCGACTACGGGACCTGGGCGCGCCTGTGCTTCACGACGGTCCCCGAGGCGGAGCTGGAGGCGGCGCTCGCCTGCCTGCGCGCCGTGCTGTTTCGGTAACTGCTACAGTGCCGCCCGATGCATGAGCGCTCGCTCCGCACCGTTCTACTGATCCGCTCGATCGACGAAGGCGATCAGGCGGGCGAGGTCCTGTCGCTCGCGGAGCGCTCGGAAGCGACCTCCGTCGCCATGCAACAAACCGGCGGGATTTCGCAGGGGTTGGCCGGTCCAGTGCTGCCAGCGAGCGCCGAAAGGCTGATCGTCCGGCGCGCGGAGCTACTGCTCGCGAAGCTGAGAACGCGTGCGCCGGTCGTGAACCAAGTGCTCGCGCTGGTCGGTGGCGCATCCTGGGTTGGGCTCGTCGTGCTCGCGGTCGCGTTCGGGTTCGGCGTCGCCATGTCGGCGCTCGATGGCCACCAGCGCATCGATGTGCTCGCGTTCCCGCTGCTCAGCCTGATCGCCTGGAACCTGCTCGTCTACCTCGTGGCCCTGGTGGCTGCGTTCCGGCCGGCGCGCCCCGATCAAGGGTCCGGGTCGATCCTGTCGAGCTCGTACGCGCGCTGGATTCGGAATCGCGCCGACGCGCTACTGCGTCGCTCGTCGCATTTCAATGCGCCGCTCGCAGCGGCGATGCAACGCTTCGCCCAGGAGTGGGCGTCGATCGCACGGCCGCTCTTGTCGCTTCGCGCGCAGCGGCTCTTTCACCTCGGTGCTGCGCTGCTCGCACTCGGCCTGGTCGTGGGGCTGTACGTTCGAGGCTTGGTCTTGCGGTACGACGCGGGTTGGGACAGCACGTTCCTCGACGCCGCTTCCGTTCGCGCGGTGCTCGGCGTGCTGTACGGACCGGCGTCGAAGTTGAGTGGGATCGCGCTGCCGGACGCAAACGAGCTCGAAGCACTGCGTTGGGGCGCAGCCGGTGGCGGCGCCCCGGCGGGTCCGTTCATTCACCTGATCGCACTCACGGCCGTGTTGTACATCGTCGTGCCGCGGCTCTTACTCGTGCTGATCACGACCCTGCGCTTTTGGAAGATGCGTCTTCGCCCGCCGCTGCCGGCGTCTTTCATGCCGTACGCGCGTGCGCTGCTCCGCGAGACTGGAAGTGTGACCGGATTGTTGGCGTCGGTCGTCACGTACGCGTACTCCCCTTCACGCGAAGCGCTCGCGGGGCTCTCGGCCCTGCTCGCGGATGCCCTTGGCGGCGAGGTCAAAGTCGATGTGCGTGCCTCGGTTGCGTACGGCGAAGAAGACACGTTTGCGGAACGCTTGCGACTCGAACCGCTCCCAGCGGCCGACTGCCACTTGCTCGTGATGAGCCTCGCTGCAACGCCCGAGTCCGAAAACCACGGTGCGATGCTCGAGGCGATGCAGCGCACGCTCAGCCGGCGGAAGGCGAGTTTCTTGCTCGTCGTCGACGAGTCCAGCTATGCCGCGCGCATGAACGCGGAAGCTTCGCTCGCGACCCGCGTGGCGCAGCGCGCACGCACGTGGCGCGAGTTTGCGACCGCTCGCAATCAAACCGCCTGCATCGTGGACCTCACGCGCGTGCGCACTGGAACGGCCGAAACCGAAGCTCAAAAGACGCTGCGCGACGCACTCCAGCGGACCGCCAACGCATGAGCGGTGCCGCGAACATCGGCGTCGGGCTGTTGTCGCACACGAACGCGGGCAAGACGACCTTGGCGCGGACGTTGTTGCGCAAGGACATCGGTGAGATCGGCGATCGCGCGCACGTGACCGAAGACGCGGAGCGACACCTGCTGATCGCGTCCGGGCGCGGCGACACGCTGTCGCTCTGGGATACGCCCGGTTTCGGCGACAGCATGCGGCTGTATTCGCGCTTGAACAAGAGTGAGAACCCGATGGGCTGGGCGCTGTCGCAAGTCTGGGATCGCTTCACCGATCGGCCATTCTGGTCGGGGCAACAAGCGATGCGCAGCGCGCGAGAGCAGTGCGACGTCGTGCTGTACGTGATCAACGCGGCCGAGTTGCCGGAGGAAGCACGCTACATCGACGTCGAGATGCGGATCCTCGAATGGATCGGGAAGCCGGTGGTGCTCGTCTTGAATCAGCTCGGCCCGCCGCGGACGCAAGCGCAGACGTCTGCCGACATGGCGCTGTGGCGGACACATCTCGCCGCCCACAGCTGCATTCGCGGAGTGCTGTCACTCGACGCGTTCGCGCGCTGTTGGGTCCAGGAAGACACGCTGCTCGCGCAGATCACCGCCGTGGTCGCACCCGAACTGCGCGACGCGGGCGAGCGTCTCGGCGCGGCATGGCACGCGCGCAACTACGACGTGTTTCAGGCTTCGATGCGCGTGCTCGCAAAACAGCTTGCGAAGGTTGCAGTCGACGAAGAACAGATCGCCGAGCCTGACGTGCAAAAGCGAATTCGCGGTTGGGTCAACAGTGTTGCGACCGGTGCCGATCGGGCGGACCCGGACCTCGAGCGCGCCGAGCGAGCGTTGCGCAGTCGCTTCGATGACGGGATCCGCGAAGGTTTGGACGAGTTGATCTCGTTGCATGGGTTGTCGGGGCAGGCGGCGACCGACAAGCTGCAGGCTCTCGCGCACGCGCTCTCGGTGGAGCGTCCGGCCGATGAGAACAAAGCGAGCATTCTCGGAGGCCTGTTGTCGGGTGCGGCGGGCGGGCTCGCGGCGGATCTAGCTGCGGGTGGGCTGACGTTCGGGGCCGGTGCGCTGATCGGCGGTGTGCTCGGCGCAGTGGGTGCGCGCAGCATCACGCAGATCTACAACATCGCGCGCGGCCGGGAAGCAGGGCGCGTGCGCTGGTCGTCGGAGTTTCTGGCGCAGCGGGTAGCGACGGCGTTGCTGAGTTACCTCGCGGTCGCGCACTTCGGTCGCGGCCGAGGCGAATTCGTCCACGCCGCGGTGCCGGAGCACTGGCAACAGGCGATCAGCTCGAACACGAAGTACCGGGAGGCGCTCGATGCCACCTGGGAGCTCGCGAAAGCGGGGGATCTCCATCGGACGGAGCAGAAGCTCACGGCTGCACTCACCGGTCTGGCGCGGGAGATCTTGATCGCGCTCTACCCCGATGCAGCGAAGGCAGTCGAGCCCGCGAAGCCCTGAGCTTGGGTTAAACAGCGTCGCATGGTTCGCGAGACATCGCGCGATGTCTCGCGCTCCAGGCGGCACTGTTTTACGCGCGCGGTTCGAACTGGTAGAGCCAGGTCTCGCTGACCGTTTGTTTCCCGTTCTTCTTCAAGAACATCCGAAGCTCCACCGGCTCGGTCCCGGTGACAGTCAGATCGAACTGCACGCGATGACGCTTCGTGCGCGGCACTGGCTCGACGAAGTTCAGCGAGATCTTTCCGCGCGAGGTCGAGACGTCGGCGGTCAGTTTATCGGTCTTCGTCAGGCTCTCGAACAGCTTGCCTGAGAACTCCACCACGAACTTCGTCACACCCTTCGGGCGCGGCTTACCCGGCTCACCACCGCGCCCGATGCGCGTCGCGGTGACGGTCGCGATGTTGTCCGCAGGGAAGGGATGATCGCCCTGCCAATACATCTTGTAGCGATAACGGAGGGCGCTCCCCGCCGTGACCTTCGCTTTCGGAGTCCAGAACGCGACGATGTTGTCGTGGATCTCGTCGTCGGTCGGAATTTCGATCAACGTGACCGAGCCCTCGCCGAAGTCCGCGAGCGGCTCGACCCACAAGCTCGGCCGCAAGTCGTAGTTCACGCCGTCGAGGTAGTTCTCGACGTTGCGATCCCGCTGCATCAACCCGAACCCCTTCGGCGACTTGTCGACGAAGCTCGAGGTGATCACCCGCGACGGCGAGTTCAACGGCCGCACGATTCGCTCGCCCGCGCCGTTCCACAACACGAGCCCATCCGAGTCGTGCACCTCGGGTCGCCAATCCAGGCGATCGGGCCGGTTGTACTCGGCAAACCAAAACATGCTCGTGAGCGGCGCGACACCCAGCTGCGCGATGTCCTTGCGCGGAAAGAGCGCGCACTCGACGTCCATCAGCACGCCTGTGCTGCGGGTGGTCGCAAAGTGGAATGCGCCCGAGATGCTCGGCCCGTCGAGCAGCGCGTAGATGTGCACCGGATCTTTCGCCGTCAACGCGGGCCCGAGATAGAACTCCGTGAAGTCTGGAAACTCTTCGGGCGTTCCGGCCACCGTCGTGTTGACTGTCACACCGCGCGCCGACAGCCCGTACTGGCCGAGCGAGCCGATGGTGCGCAAGTAGGACGCTCCGAGGAACGCCGTCCAGTCCTGCGACTTCCAGTCCGAACGCGTCTTTGCTTCGTGCAAGCGAAAGCCCGCAAAGCCCGAGTCCTTCGGCAGCTTGCGCGCGATCGAGTCGGCCGGCATGTCGAAGTAGCTCGGCGAGTACAAGATCTCGCGCGCTTGCCCGCCCTCGAGCGCGTGCATCTTGACCGACTTCTGAAAGAACTGGCCGAGGTGAAAGAACGTCGCCGGGTACACGCCCGGCCCATCCGCAAAGAGCGCGTTGTCGCTCTTGAACTTGATCTTGCCGTGCACCTCGTAGTCGATGCGCTTCACGACGTCCGGCGCCGGCCGATACGGCTCCGCGTACGCGGCCGCCGCGAGCTTTTTCGCCCGCTCGATCAAGCCATCGAACGTGAAGGGCGTCGCCGGGCCGAACTGGAGCTTGGCCGCGGGGGTTGCGCAGGCGGGTGACGCTCGCAGCAAGAGGGGTGACAGCGCGGCTGCGGCGAGCGACGAACGGAGGAAAAGACGACGACTGATGAAGTCCATGGCAGAGCGCAAAACTCCGAGAAGGGCCGCACTCTTGCCTCGCGCGGCCTCGCTGTCAACTCGTCGGGTTCCCGGTCGCGGACGGTGCAGCGCGCGGCCTCCCGGCGCGCGCCGACCACGCGAGCAGACTGCGAGCCGGACGCGGCCGGCGCGCGCGATGCAGCTGGCGGCGTCAGCGCCGTTCGTCGCACATTACACGACCATTCTGAGCAGCGCGCGGCACGTCCGAACTAACGCAGAATTTGTCAGGCTTGACGTGTACTGACACTACACGGACAAAGACTTTGGACGTGACATCGCGATAGCATCCAAAGCGTCACGGTCAGGCACGAGGAACCTCCATGACAAAGCCGATCGGGGTGCTGCGGATCGCCCTGTTGTATGCAGCCGGTTGCGCGATTGGATGTGGTGGTGACGACGTAACGAACGACTCTCCGGCGACTGACGCCGATGCGAGTCCGCACGTCGATCTGCAAGCCTGTCCGGTCATGGTCAACGACAAGGAGTGCGATCACGACAAGCGTCCGATCGTGTTCATTCACGGCAACTCGAGCGCAGGCGACAGTTTCTCCCATCCGGCGCAGCTGTTCGCGAGCAACGGCTACTGCGCGCTGCGCATCCGTGCGATCGACTACGACGCGATCACGCGCGGTGACGACGCGGCCAACTACGCCAAGGTCTCGGAGCAACTCGACAAACTGCTCATGGAGTTGGAGGCACGATTCGGCGCCGAACAAGTGGACTTGTTCGCGCATGCGCAAGGTGCTTCCTACGCTGCACGTTACGTCGCTGCACACAAAGACAAGTTCGCACACTATGTCCACATCGCCGGCGGCGTGTTGCTATCCAACCCGGGTGGTGTCGACACGTTATGTCTTTCGTCGACGGGCGATCGTCCGGTGACCTGCGAGACGACGAAAAACGTGACCTTCTCGAACGACCAGCTGGATCACTTCGCGGTCTGCTCGTCGAGCGAAGCGTTTCGCGAGATGTACGGCTTCTTGAACGACGGCGCGGCGCCGGCCTACGACACGGTCCAGTGTGGCGATCCTGTCGTCATCGAAGGCCGCGCGCTCGCATTCGGCGACAACGAGCGCATGGCGGGCGGCGTCGTCGAGGTCTACGAGCTCGGCACCGACCCGCGTCAGCGGGGCATGCCGCTCACCACGCTCGAGATTCACGACGACGGCAGCGTGGGCCCGTGGACAGTGCACCGCGGCGTCGCGTACGAGTTCAAGCTCCTCGCCAAAACCGGCGACGGGCGGCCGACGCGTTACGTGTACTTCCCGCCGTTCAAGCGCAGTGATCGATTGCTGCGCTTCACGTTCGAGTCGCGCAACGAGGCCGCGCTCGCGACCAGTCGCATGGCGAACCTCTCCGATGCGACCGCCGCGCTGTGGATCCGCCGCAAGCAGGGCGCGTTCTTGGCCGGACGCGACCAGCTCATGGTGAACGACTTTCCGGCTGTGAACGCCGAAGATGCGATGCCGCGCGCGACGATCACGGGCCTATTCGTCCTCGATCAAAACGGCGACATGCAGTCGAGCGGCGGCTCGGTGATCCGCGAGACCTTCGTCAGCGGGACCGATGTGTACTTGCAGACTGCGCTGCCTGCGTTCATCGACATTTCGCTCAACAGTAACCACCTGAAGGTGCCGAACTGGCCATCGCAGACGGGTGGCTTGTCGATCGTCTGGGTCGATTGAACGCAGCCCCTGGGGCAAATTCGACCCTGAGAGGTGGCCTTTTCAGCGGCGCTTCGAGCGGCGATAGTGCGCTGCATGAAGACGCGCGCAGCCGTGGCCTACGAAGCGGGTAAACCGCTGGTGATCGAACAAGTCGAGCTCGAGGGGCCGCACGCCGGTGAAGTGCTCGTCGAACTCAAGGCGACCGGTATCTGCCACACCGACGAGTTCACGCGATCGGGCGCCGATCCGGAAGGGCTATTTCCTGCGATCTTCGGGCACGAAGGTGCGGGCGTCGTCGTCGAAGTCGGCGCCGGCGTTACGACCTTGAAGCCGGGTGATCACGTCATCCCGCTCTACACGCCCGAGTGCCGGCAGTGTAAGTCGTGCCTGAGTCGGAAGACGAACCTGTGCACAGCGATTCGCGCGACGCAGGGCAAGGGCTTGATGCCGGACGGCACGAGCCGTTTTTCGATCGGCAAGACGAAGATCCACCACTACATGGGCTGCTCGACGTTCGCACAGCACACCGTGCTGCCGGAGATCGCGCTTGCGAAAGTTCGCAGCGACGCGCCGTTCGACAAGATTTGTTACATCGGTTGCGGCGTGACGACGGGCATCGGCGCCGTGATCTACACGGCGAAGGTCGAACCCGGCGCGAACGTCGTCGTGTTCGGGCTCGGTGGCATCGGCTTGAACGTGATTCAAGGCGCGCGGCTCGCCGGCGCGGATCTGATCGTGGGCGTCGACATCAACCCGGCCCGCGAAGCGATCGCGCGGCAGTTCGGCATGACCCACTTCGTGAATCCAAAGCAGCTCGAGGGTGATCTCGTCCCGCATCTGGTCGAGCTCACGAACGGCGGCGCGGACTACAGCTTCGAGTGCGTGGGCAACGTGCAGTTGATGCGGCAAGCGCTCGAGTGCTGCCATCGCGGCTGGGGCGTCAGCGTGATCATCGGCGTCGCGGGTTCGGGGCAAGAGATCGCGACGCGTCCGTTTCAGCTCGTGACGGGCCGCGTCTGGAAGGGCTCGGCGTTCGGCGGTGCACGCGGGCGCACGGACGTGCCGAAGATCGTGGATTGGTACATGGAAAAGAAGATCCAGATCGATCCGCTGATCACGCACAAGCTTCCGCTCGATCGCATCAACGAAGCATTCGACCTAATGCACGCCGGGACTTCGATCCGCAGCGTGGTGGAGTTCGGCGCATGACCGCCCAAGCGTTCACGATCAAGAGCGAGCAGCGCGCGTTCCAGGGTGTGCAAGGCTTCTACGAGCACGAGAGCAAGCTGTGCGCAGGGCCGATGAAGTTTTCGGTGTACCAGCCGCCTGCAGCCCTCCGCGGGGCGCGTGTGCCGGTGTTGTATTACCTGGCCGGTCTCACCTGTACCGAAGAGACGTTCATGATCAAGGCGGGCGCGCAGCGGTTTGCGGCCGCGCTCGATCTGATGCTCGTGACGTGCGATACGAGTCCGAGAGCGGCGCGCTTTCCGGGCGACGACGCGAGCTGGGACTTCGGGCAGGGCGCCGGCTTTTACGTCGATGCGACGCAAGCCCCGTGGTCGAGTGCGTACCGCATGCGCAGCTACGTGACGCGCGAGCTACGCGAGTTGGTCGAGCGGGAGTTTCCCGTGCGTGATGGCGCGCGTGGAATCTTCGGGCATTCGATGGGTGGGCACGGCGCGCTCAGCATCGCGCTCGGGCAGCCCGGCGAGTATCGAAGTGCGTCTGCGCTCGCGCCGATCGTCGCGCCGAGCCAGGTGCCGTGGGGCGTCCAAGCGTTCTCGCGTTATCTCGGTGACGACCGCAGTGCCTGGGCCGCTTACGACACCGTGAAGCTGCTCGAGAGCCGAACGTTCGAGGGCACGTTGCTCGTCGATCAGGGAACTGACGACAAGTTTCTCGAGCGCGAGCTCCGCCCCGAGTTGCTCGAGCAGGCCTGCGAGCAGAGCGGCCAGTCGTTGAAGCTGCGCCGTCGTACCGGTTACGACCACAGCTACTATTTCATCGCGACGTTCATCGAAGAGCACCTGCGTCATCACGCGACTGCGCTGCACGCGTGAGAGATAGGCTGTGCCGCGTTGACGTTGACGTGGTCGTCGACGGCGACGTGCACGATCGCTCTGCGTCGACGGCCGTCGCCGTCGCCGTCGCCGTCAACGACCACGTCAACGGGACGTGGACGATGACGTGAACAGCAGGTTGGTCAGGCCGGACCGATCGGCGGCTCGGGCGGCGGCAAGTCGACGCAGCCGTAGTCGAACCGAACCGACTCGTACACGCCTTCTTTCGCAAGCTCACACAGCCGGCCCGTGAGCTCGACAGTGTTGCCTTCTTTGTTGATGTTCCAGCCGGCGCCTGCGCCCCAGTTCGTCTGACCGCTGAGGTCGCGCGGCACGTCTTTGTCTTTGCCACCCTCGGTGATCACGAGGTGCAGCTTCTCCGGCACCATCGTGTCCTCGTCGAGGTGGAACGTGCAGCTGTCGAAGCCCGCACGAATCGTCGACGTCAGAATCGAACGAATCTTAGTCTCGAGCTCCATCACGTTGGTGGGGTCGACGTACTTCTCGGTGCCGCCCGTCATCGCGATCGTGTTCAAGATGGTCGCCGCGTCTTGCGCGCCCGGCAAACCGATCACGTGCGTGAAGATGCCCTTGTCTTTCCACTGCTGAACTTGCGCCGTGACCGCGTTGACGTCCGTCATGCAGTTCGGCTCGCCGTCGGTCATCAAAATCACCGCGACCGGCCCGTCGAGCGTCGCGGCAGCGAGCGCCTCGGCACCGCGCACCACGCCGTTTTGGAGCGGCGTGCCGTTCGCCATCGCCAGGCGCCACTGCATCGGCAAGGAAGTGATGTAGTCACCGGCTGGCCCGAACTTGATCTGATCGGGTTGAGCGATGTCGCTCACGAAGCACGAGTTACCGATGCCGTTCAAGCAACACGCGCCCGGACCGGGGATCCAGTGGAACGGGTCGGCGACGTTGCACGCACACCCGTTCGGATCGACGCTCGGGAAAAACACGCCACCGATCGTCAGCAGATCTTTCAGCGGCGTGAGCGCCGCGATGATCGCATTGCCCGCCGCTTGGTACTTCGGCGTGCCGTTCCAATCCGCATCCATGCTGCCGGAGCGGTCGTAGATCACCAGCACGTTGCCGGGCTTCTGCACTTGCTTGAGATCGGTGTCGACGCGTTCGCTGCCGCAGTCGCCATCCGGACCTTTGGGCTGGCAGAACTTGCCTTCCTCACAAGCGCCCGCGTCGTCGTCCAACATCGTCGTCGGCGTCATCACCGGCGGAGTGTTGGGCAAAGTCGGGATGATGTCGGGGTTATCCGTCGACAGCTTGCCGCCCGTCCCGTTTCCGGACGAGCCAGCTGTCGGTAACGCACCGCTGCCTGCGGCCGAACCCGGATTGGGTCGCTCCGACACGCTCTTGGCCGAGCAAGCGACGATGCAAGCGAGTAGGCACGGAGCCCATAAACGAACGCCCGTACTCCACATGGCTCGAACCTCCCGCACCGTAGGATCACAAACGGTCAAGTGCGTGATCGTTTCTTGCACATTGCCCTAGGAAAGCAGTCACTTTCTCGGACAAATCCCTGTCTCACCGGGTGAAGCGTGGGATCGCTCACCTTTACTGACCAGTCGGCGAGCGGACGGCCGAACGGCTCCACGAGAAAACGAGAGCCCAGTGGCAAATCTGTGCGCGGTTGCGCGGCCTGTATGAACAGCTCCCATACGGTGCTGTTGAGACGGCCGTCGCGGCGCAAAAAGTTAACGCGAAGCGGAGACTTAGAAGACGGGCTCAGGGAAGGGCGCCGAGGGACGCGCGAACAAGTACCCCTGAAGCAGATCGATGCCGAGCTTCACCAACGCGTCGCGCTCGTTCGGAGTCTCGACGCCTTCGGCGACCACGAAGATCCCCAAGTCCGAGCACAGCTCCGCGAGCAGCTGCACGAGACGTTTGCGAACGGGATCGCTATCGAGGCCGCGCACGAGCGTGATGTCGAGCTTCACGAAGTCCGGTTGCACCATCGCGAAGCTACTCAAGCCCGAATAACCCGCACCGATGTCGTCGATCGCGATGCGGTAACCGAGCCCGCGCAAGCGCGCGATGCGCTCTGCGATGTCGTCGATGCCGTCGATGGCTGCGCGCTCCGTGATCTCGAGCACGGTGCGCGGCGCCCAAGCCGTGAGCGGCGAGCTCGTTTCGTAGAGCGTCTCGTCGAGCAGATCCCGCGAATGCAAGTTCACGAACAGCGTCAAGCTCTCGTCCGCGTTCACGAATGGATCGCCCGCCTTGGCGCGGATGCGTTGACCGAGGATCGCGGTGCGCTTCAGCGTCTCGGCAGCTTCGAAGAGCGCGCCCGGATGCGGCATGCTCGGCTCGGACGAACGCACCAGCGCTTCGTATCCGAACGCGTTGCGTTTCGACCAGCTCACGATCGGCTGATACACCATGTACAACGCGTCGAGCGCGCGGCCGAAACGCTCGTCGAGCGAACGAATGATCGGGTTCGGGCCCGTGAGCGACCGCGTGTTGCCGAGCTCGCGCGCAGTGCGCCGCAGCTCGGCGAGGCGCGTCATCTGCAGCGCGCGTCGCACCGCATCGAGCAAAGTGTCGGGGTCGAACGGTTTTGTCAGGTATTCGGTCGCGCGATAACGCACGGCGCGAATCGCAGAGTCCGTCGTCGGCTCACCCGCGACCAGCAACACCGGCAGCTCGTCGTTGCGTTCACGGATGCGGCGCAGCACGGTCAACCCGTCCGCGCGCGGCATCGCGAGGTCCGTCACTACTAGATCCACGGTGTCGGTGTCCAACAACCGCAGTGCTTCTTCGCCGTCGGGCGCACAGCGCACGTCGTAGCCCGCGCTCTGCAGCATGCGGGTCATCAGGTGGCGCATCTCCGGTTCGTCGTCGACGACTAACACGCGCGCCCCAGGCGGATTGGAGAGCGATTGCGGAAACGCGGGCGCCGGGCCGCTCACTTGTGCCATGACGACTCCTGTCGTGGACACGTGCACATGGGTTGTGTCACTTCGACGGGGAGCAACCGCGAGTGACATCCAAGACTATGTAACTGGAAGCGCATGGGTTTGGATAAGAGCTAGCTCAGCTCGTGCTTCGGCCGGTTTGGCCCAGAGCTTGAGACAGCGGGCATCGTCGACACGGAGTCAGTGTGTAGGTGTGCCGGCATGTGTTCGCTTCGCCGTTCAGTGTGCCGCCGGTGGCGTAGTCGGAGCGTTTTCGGGCGCCTCGGAAGGCGGTGCGACCGGTTCCGGAGTGGGAGGTTGCGCAGGCAGGCCGCCATTGGCGGCAGCAGGTTTCGGCTTGTTGCGGCGCACGATCAGGATCGAAAGCCGCCGGTTCTCGGATGAGAACGGGTCCTCTTTGTTGAGCAGCTGCGAGTCCGCGTGCGCTTGGACCGATGCGACCTTGCCGACCGCCACGCCGTGCGACTCGAGCACGCGCCGAGCTTCGTTCGCGCGTTCGAACGAGAGGTCCCAGTTGTTCTTCTTCGCGCCTTTTTCGAACGGGCGCGCGTCGGTGTGGCCGTGGATTTCGAGCTTGTTCTTCAGCTTGCCGAGGAGCGGCGCGAGCTTCGAGAGAAACTCGACCGCGGCGGGTTTGAGGCTGCTCGAAGCGACCGGAAACAGAAAGTTGTCACTGCCGTCGATCAGCTCGATCAGCGTGCCTTCGTTCGTCTGATGGATGGCGATGTGCTGCGCCATCTCCTTCAGCTCGTCGTCTTTGCCCGCTCCGCCCAGCAACGTCTTGATGCTGGCCGTCAACGCGTCGAGGCTCGGGTCGGGCGATGCTCCACCGGTCGAACCCGATTCGAAGATGTTGATCGGCACAGGCGGATTCGAGCCGGCCGGCGCGCCGAGCATCAACGTACCGCCCGGCAGCGTGCCGGTTCGGAAGTACTGAGCGATTTCGGCCTTCGACGACTGATCGGTCTGCGTGAGCAGCCAGAGCACGATGAAGAGCGCCATCATGGCGGTGACGAAGTCGGCGTACGCAACCTTCCAAGCACCGCCGTGATGTCCGGCGTGCTTCGCCTTCTTCTTGATGATGATGACCTTGGTTCCACCTTGGCCGCTCATGTTTCAACCCCCGCTCTTGAGGGCTTGAATCGCTGCGTCCAGCTCTTGGAAGGTCGGTCGCTCGTCGTTGAAGATGCTGCGACGCGAGAACTCGACTGCGATCGCCGGTGCGGCGCCGCGTGCAGCTGCGAGCACGCCGTCTTTGATGCACAAGATGTACTTGCCGTTTGCACCGACTTGCATCTCGATGCTCGTCGCGATCGGGCTCAAGATGCCGTAACAGAGCAGAATGCCGAGAAACGTTCCGACGAGCGCGGCTCCGACGTGGTGACCGATGACTTCCGGGCCGGCGTCCAAGTGACCCATCGTGATGATGATGCCCAACACCGCCGCGACGATTCCGAGACCGGGCAACGCGTCACTGGTGGTGCGGATCAGGCCGATCGGTTGGTGCTCTTCCTCGTGCAAGGTCTCGAGGTCTGCCTCGAGCAGCATCATCAACTCTTCCGGCGTGCAGCCGTCGACGAGTTGTTTGAGCGCGTCGATCAGAAACACCATCGCGTGGTGGCGGCGCGTGACGCTCGGGTAATTCTTGAAGATCGTGCTCTGGTCGGGCTGATTGACGTGTCCCTCGAGCGCGAGGACGCCGTCGCGCCGCATCACCGAGAAGATCTGGTAGAGCAGCTTCAGCAGATCCATGTAGTCGTTTTTGGCCGGCACATCGACCTTGAAGCCCATCGCAAACGAGTGTTTGACGCGCGACATCACCTTGCCGGGCGCCGAGATTACGAGCGCTCCGAATGCGGCGCCACCGATGACGACGAGCTCGTTCGGCTGCACCAAGACGCCGAAGGGGCCGTGTGCCATCGCGAACCCGCCGAGAACGGATCCGATGACTACGACGAGCCCAATGATTGTAGTCATGTCCCTTCCTGTGTCGGCCGAGCAGACGGGTTTCCTAAGGTCAGCATGTCCAGGTCATGCGCCCAAGCGATCCCGGCGCGCACCTGGACGCACCTCGCTCGGTGCATCTGCAGCGGTGCTCGGCCAGCTCGGGCTCGATCGAGCATAAGCTCGCTGGCGTTCGTATTTGGCGCTCGCAGCTGCCGGCTGCGGCGCTCCGGCTTGAGGTTGAGTTCCACTCACTGCGCGCGTGTTCGGGGAAGAAGCCCTGGCTTCCGTGGCGCCAGGGAGCGGCGCGAACGCGCGTTGCTCGAGTAGTGACGCCGCGAGCTGCATGAGTGCGCGGCCCTCCGGGTCCACTGCGCCTTCCAGCAGGAACGGACGGCGCCGAGTCACTGCCGTATGGATCCGCTCGCGCTGGCACAAACCGCCGAGCACCGGCACGCGCAAGCTCAAGAAGTCGCCGATCATGCGCGAGAGCGCGTGCAGCGCTCGCAGCTCGCGCGCGTCGGTGAGCTGATTTCCGAGGAGCGACACGCGAACCCGAGTGAGCGTCGCGCGCAGCTCGACCGACAGCGCCGGATCGGCATCGGCGACGCGCTCGAGCAGCTGATTCATCGTCTCGACTTCTGACGGTGCCTCGGTCGCCTTGTCGAGCAAGGCCGCGCGACCGGCGTCCGACGCGCGTTGCCGCAGCGCGCGGTACAGGCTCGCCTTCAGAAACCCGTAGGCGTTTTGCATCGAGATCAGCTGCGCGTTCGAGATCAACAGCTGCAGCTGCGCGGCCGCGAAGAAGTCGACGACGTTGTAGTGCACGCCCGCGCCGCAATCGAGCACGACGACGTCCGCCGGAAGCTTCGCGATGTGACGCAACAGCTTTTGTTTGCGCGCGTGTTGCAAGTTTGCGGCGCCGGGCAGCGCGACGCTGCCTGCGATCAAGCTCAAGCGCGGCACTCCGGTCTCGATCATGAGCTGGTCGAGACGCTGCGCGCGTCCGTCGATCAGCGCTTGCAAGCTCGTCTCGGGGTGATCGATCCCGAACAGCGTATGCAAGTTGGCGCTGCCGAGGTCGGCGTCGACCGCGATCACGCGTGCGCCCTGCTTTGCGAGTGCGACGGCTAGATTCGCCGCGATCATGCTCTTGCCGATCCCGCCTTTACCGCCGCCGACGGCGACCACGAGCGCCGATACGGCCGAGGCTTTCGAGCCTTCCGTTCGCGATTCTTCGGCGGTCTCGTCGAACGGCTGCATCGGTCATCCTCGCGCGTGAGTCCTCGCGACTCACTCGATCATCTTCGCATTGTCGCGCGCGATCGCGACTGCGCACTCTCACAAGTTACACAGGAAGATCGACCAGCTCCCAACATGTAGGCTTTGCGGCATCGTAACCTCGGTGGGGCAGCTACAAGCGGCGGTGAGCGGATTCGCAGCGCCGCATCCAAGAGGCGCAGACTGCGACACCGCGTAAGCGCCTGCGAAATTCACCGGTGCTCCCTCGCCATCGATGCAGATCTGCAAAGTCACGCTCGCGTCGGGGCAGGTTGTAGTCGTGCCATCGACGGTCATCGAGACTTGCTGCGTTCCAGCCGGGCAGGTGCAGGCGCCGGTGAGCGGGTTCGGCGTCTGACAACCGACGGCGCAGTCGACGTCCGGGCCTTGTACCCACGCGCCGCCGAACGCGATGTCCGGCACGCGACCGGACGTGCAGCTGTGAGCTTCAGTGGTACCGGAAGCAGGTCCACCGCCGCCGTTTTCGCAGGTTTTGGTTTCTTGCCAGAGCAGGGTGTCGGTGAAACCGGTCGGGCAATTGCAGCCCGCGGTGTACGCGTTGCGCGAGCCGCACGGGTTGACTGCACACGCCGCTGTGAGCGCGTAGAAGCCTCCGTACGGCGTGCACTTCCCGCGCAAGCATGCGCCGACGTCGCACATGTTGCCCGGGTTGCAGCACGGAAGACCAGGTAAGCCGCACGTGCGCGCGGGAAGTCCGCTATCGGTCGGATCGGGGTCTGGCGCGTCGGAACCGGCAGCCGGAGTGCCGGCAGCTGGCGGCTGCGAGGTCATGCCGGCGATCGGCATCGAAGTCTGTCCGGCAGTCGACGTCGAGCCCGCCATCGGCGCCGAGCTCGAGCCCGCTCCACCCGTTCCGCCGCGGCCTGCTCCGCCTTTGCCAGCTGCCACCTGGCCGCTCGTGCCGGAGGAACCCGACTCGCCGGCAGCACCTTCAGTGCCGCTCGCACCCGCGGTGGCCGCGTCGGGGTCGGTCGCCGGGTTGAAGCCCGCGTCCGTGCGCTGCAGACCGGATAGATCGATCGAACACGCCGCAAAGACACAAGACGTCGTGACGATGAGACTGAGGTTGACCCTCGCGCGCACGTCACAGCCTCCCAGCGACGCCGAGCGCGACGCCGTGTGGGTCTACGCCGAGGCTGGCTGTCAGCGGTGTTGATTCGGTGCGTGGGCCTTCGATCGCGAATAAGAAGCCAGCGGCTACGAGCGACACCGCCGACCCGACGAGCAGCACGTTCGTCGCGATGACTCCATTGGTCACGGGTTGAACTTGTCGATCGCTGCAACCTCCGTTCGATCCGCAAGTGAGAGCGAGTCGTTCGAAGCGTTGATTGGCGTCGACCCAGACTGCAGTTCCGACGCTGGCGAGCACGATCGAGGTTCCGAGCGCGAGCCAGGTGTAAGTCCGCCCGAGGAGGAGGCCGCGCGATTGCGGTGTGGACGAGGTGTAGGTCGGAAAACCTGCAGTCGGTGGCGGCGGCGGTTCCGCAGCAGGTGGAGGCGTCGGCGCTGGTGGCGCTTCGACGAGCGGCAGCGTGTCGGTTTGCTCGTAGAGTGCCGAGATGCGCGCTTCGATGAGCAGTCGGTCGGGTGCATCCGGCACGAGCGCCAAGTACTGCTCGAGCGATGCGGCAGCACGTTTCTCTTCGCCGAGTCGCACGTGCGAGTTTGCGATGTTGATCAACATCGCCGGGTGACCCGTCAGCACGAACACGCGCTGGAACGCGTCGAGCGCTTCGCTGTAGCGACCGTCCTCGTACGCGCGCCGACCCATCTCGAACATGGGGCGTGCGCTCTCGTCCGGAGGTCCGAGCGAGGTCTGCAGCTGCGCGTTCGGTGCGCTCTGTACGGCCTGCGCATGAACGTTTGCTCCCGACGAAAGGAACGCCACCAACGCCATGCCGAGCACGAAGCGCATGTAGACGATCTCGATGTGTGAGTTAGGCAGCTCGCTCGCGCGCGGCATGCTTGCGCCGCGCTTTGTCGCGGTAGAGGTCTTGGTCCGCCGAGGCTTTGATCGCATCCGGCGAGAGCTTCGCGTGTTCGGTCGATGCGCAACCCAGGCTCACGCGCAGCTGCGCCTGATCGAGCTCCACACTTTCGACCGCCTCGCGCAATCGCACCGAGAGCGCAGTCGCGCCGGCGTGCGTCGAACCGGGCAAGAGCACTGCAAACTCGTCGCCGCCGATACGCGCGAACAAGTCGGTGTCGCGCAGCGTGCGCTGGCAAGCGTGTGTGAACGCGATCAACGCTTCGTCGCCGGCGGCGTGGCCGTGGCGATCATTGCGCGACTTCAAGTCGTCGAGATCGAGCAGGATCAGCGCGAACGGTGAGCCGGTGCGGCGATGCCGTGCGAGCTCGCGCCCGAGCTCTTCTTCGAACGTGCGGCGATTCGCGGCTTGCGTGAGTGGATCGCGGCCGGCGAGTGCGCGCAGACGATCGAGTTCGTCGTAGCGCCGCGCGAGCTCGGTGAGGAGCGGCTCGGCTTCCGCGGCGTCGGTTCCGAGAAGATCGCGTGCACACGCGAGCGCGCGATTGCTGTCGGTTCGCGTCGCTGCGCCGGCGGCTTCGGTGAGGGCCTCGAGTACTTGCTTGGTCAACATCCTAGTGGGGTCCTGTTCTAGGCCGGAGGGTGTTCGACGACCCACCAAGTCTCCTGCGTTCGCGGTCTCCCGATTCATTGCAATGGGTATACCAGCGACGACGCCGCTCCTAGCGGCATGCCTTCGCCCATCGTACCGGAACTGCGTGCGCAGGAGTCAACTGCGCGCGCAGATTCGAATAAATGGCTGCCGCTCACAGCGGCATCCATGTACTGATCGGATGTGACTGTTCAGCGCAGCAGAAGCTGGCAGCGTCGCTGCGCTGACGTCAATTGTTCGACACTCGCGCCGCACGCGTGTGCAGGCGCTCACCCGTGCTTACTGAAGATTGACTGCGGCGCAGTTTGGATACGTGCCGCACACGCTGAAGTCTTTGTAGGCGCGCTGCGAGATCGTGCCGACAAAGACT
>Ga0193752_1001067_pt1 | contig 23956 bp, 26 predicted proteins | sample H1c1metaG_FD_144924 | JGI IMG/M metagenome (GOLD analysis project Ga0193752, IMG submission 144924) | Soil microbial communities from a riparian zone of the East river system, Colorado, United States - H1c1 | ecosystem: Environmental > Terrestrial > Soil > Riparian zone | place: USA: East River...
TTTTTTGCCGCCGTGACGACGTTGAGATACAGGCAGTCTTCGCTGATCGTGGATCCTGTACCCATGCTGCTCTGGCCCTGCGGACAGCGGTTCGGCCACTGTGTTGCATCTCGCTCTCCTTGCCAGGCGGCAACGGGTTGCGGTGCTTTCCAGCGTAACTCGCCCACAGGTGGGGCGGCATAGGGAATAGCGCGGTAGATGAAGGCCGTGACCTTCTCAAGTTCTGTCACGGTTGTGCCGCGAACCGCGCCTTGCTTGGTTTGGACGACTTCGCCGATGTTCGTGTTGCCCATGGTCGCGGGCGCAGCGGGTGCTTCCGCTGTTTTATCGTCGCCGCATGCTGCAAGCATGATGGTTGCAAAGGCCAGTGTGATGTTTCTAATCATTGTCGTTCCCCCGGTCAGTTCTGACTGTTTGTTTCCGCGCCGTAAGGTACAGCCGATGATCGCGAAGCGCCACTCCGCAATTTTTTTGCGTCGCATCAAGTCGGAGATGGGCGCAGCGATCGAAGCGCGCGGGAGACTAATCGCTACCGGTTGTAAGGTGATGAAGTTGTCGTTCGCCGCTCAGCTAAGACTGTGGGGCATATACACGCACGTGAGAGAAGTCCAGCTTTTCAAGATCGGTGTTTCAAAGAAGAAGTGTTACTCTCGTTCCAATTCGAGTCGAAGGTCTTTTACATCCGAGCTTACAAATTCCACGACGAAATTTGGTTCGCTACCTTTTTTCTTGACGAGCACATCTTCTCCGTCATCTGTCTCGGACTTGAAGCGTTCTTTCGGCAACTGAATTCTGAATGCGTCGCGAATATCCTTCGCTACTCCGTTTTCACTTCGACCTTTGATCACACTTGCCGTGACGACGAGGGGCTCGCCCTCTTTTGGCACGACGCGAAAGATAATCGTGCTCTCGCTCTCGGCATTACCGCTGCATTCGATGCGCCAAGCGTTCGAAGGCTTCGCCGGTTTGGCCGGGTTCACTGCCTACGCCGAGCTTGAAGCGCCAAATCCGATCGACAGCATGGATCCAAGGAGAATCGCACCGCATTGGATGCGAAGCTGACTTGCAGGTTTGTTACGCATATCGAACCCCTTGCATAGTGCGTTTCGATAAAGCGTAAACGCTGCACAGGGATCAGACTATAAGTGTATGGGGGGTTACGACCATACAAACCGATCTCCAGAGAGATTGGGTGTTGATTCCCAAGTACTCCTTTATGCAATGAACGCGGAGGCTTTGATCGGCCCGTACACCTCGCCTTGCTGATGACGGACAACTTCGGTCGCATTGCCTTCGTCCGTATCCAGATACTTTTCCAGTGCGTTTCGGCGCGACTCGAACGATCTCATCGGAAAAAGTGAGGTCGCGTCCGTCGCTGTCGATCCGAACGCCACGCTATCGCGATCTTGTACCGTGATACGGATTACGGACCATTTTTAAATCGTTATCGATTTCGATTGCGACCACCTGTGCTCTCCGTGACCACGGGTGGTGACATCTAGCAATTAAGTGTGTATGGTATACCGGACATCTTATCCGGTTAACCATACACAGTATGTTGCGCATCGTCGCCGTTCCATTGCTATTTCTGCTGGTCGGATCGGCCTTGGCGGTGGCGCAGGGCCATCTCCCGGTCCGACCCGGACTGATCGGATTGGCAGTGATGTTGGCGAGTGCGTTTGTCGTGCGCCGGCATTGGCGATCACTGCATGTGGACCGTGAATTGGGGTCGCCGGAACGCGCGTTGTGGCATGCGCTAGCAAGCAGGGCATTGATCGCTGGCCAGTTGTTGATGAGTCTTGGCTTGATCGGACCAGCGATGCATTTGCACAGCGTGGCAGTGCACGCGATGGCGGTAGACAGTTGGACGCTGGTATTGGGCGCGATCGTAAGTTTTTACATCGCTCGCGACCCTGAGCCACGCAGCGACGAACGTGATAACGCATTTGTCGCACGCGCAACCCGTATCGCCTACGCAACCTTGATCGCACAGCTGAGCGTAGTGATCGTGATACTGAGTTTCGGCGCGGACTTTAATCTGCCCGCGTTTTCGCAACCGCTGATCGCGCACGCGTTGATCGTTTGCCTAATGCTCGCATCGATGGTGCGCAGCGCCGTGCAATTGGCTCTGTACCACTTCGATCAACACACGGCGTTTGCATCGGTATGAGCGGCACGCCCATTGCCAATCATCTGCGCCGGCTGCGTTTTGACCATGGCGAGATGTCGCAAGATGCCTTAGCGCGTGCCGTTGGCATCACGCGTCAGACTATCGTTGCATTGGAGGGTGGACACTACGCGCCCTCGCTGGAACTGGCGATGCGCCTCGCATTGGTCTTCAAGCATCGTGTAGACGAAGTTTTCTTCTGGCGAGAAATGCCAAAGTCGCCCTTATCGAAATAGCAGCGGCCGCGCGCAACGCATGCGTCGTTGCAAATGACACAGTTACTACTCAACTCAAGGATCGTGCATGAGCAACGTCAAGAAAGCAGCGGCGCCACGCCGCACCGTCAAACGTGTGTTCATCGGTTTACTGGTGATGAGCGCCGCGTGGCTGGGTTTTCGCCTGTTAGAACCGGTGCTCACATGGAGCAGCGGCTGGCAGCCATTGCCGGTGATCGCTGCGGTAGAGTCATTGCCGGCCGACGCGGAATTCATCGACGAAGACTGGCGTGATCTTGCAGCGCCGGCTGCGAAGCGCATGTTCGATGCACGCGCCGCATTGCAAGCGCCCGCGCTTTCCGCCGCGATTTCGATCAAAGGCAAACGAGTCTGGGCCAGCGCAATCGGCCTCGCGGACGTGGCGAGCGAGCGCCGCACAACTTTAATTTCGCGCTTCCGGTTAGGCAGCACGTCCAAAGCCGTAACGTCGGTGGCGATCGGCACCGCGCTGGATGCGGGGCTCTTGGATCTGGATCTCCCGGCGCAACACTACGTCGTGGACTTAGCATCGCCGCTCGCCACGATCACTACCCGCCAAGCGATGAGCCACACGGCTGGCGTTCGCGACTATGGCCTGTGCCTGTGCTTTCCAATATGGGAACACCAAAATCGCAGGCACTTCGCCGATACGCGCGCAGCGTTGCGCGTATTCGAGCGTGATCCGTTGTTGTTCACACCGGGTACGAGTTTTGACTACAGCAGCTACGGTTACAACGTTGCCGGCGCGGTGCTTGAGGCTGCGACGAAAACTCCGTTGCTCGACTATCTGCAGCGTGCGGTATTCGATCCCTTGGAGATGACGCACAGCGGCGGCGACTTGTCAGACACGCCAGTCGTGGAGCGTGCGACGTTTTACGAAGTGGAGGATGGCAACTACAAGCCGGCTTTTCGGGTCGACAACAGCATCAGGTGGCCATCGGGCGGCTTGCTCTCTACGCCTTCTGACATGGCGATCCTTGGCAACGTCATGATCTCCGAACGATTGCTTAGTCAAGCAACTCGCGAGCGCCTGCTGACGCCACAACGACTGGCCGATGGCAGCGCCAATCCGCAAGGGTATGCCTTGGGTTGGCGCTACTCGGACCAGAAGAAGCTGTTCGACGGCACGCTGACTACAAGCATCATCCACCATAACGGAACAGCGGTAGGTAGCACTTCGTATTTTGCGGCGCTACCCGAGTTCGACTTGGTGATTTCGGTGATGATGAACAAGGGGCAGGAGAACTTGGATGCGCTGGCACCGCAAGCCATGGCGTTGGTGGAGCTGTTTGTCGCAGAGCAGCGGCGGCGCGGCGCAGCTGGCCAGGATTCAAAGTCGGCGCAGCCAAAATGACAGAGTACCGACCGAAGATTCTTCACCCGGTGTTAATTCAGAACTCTTTATGCAATCGACGCAGAGGCTTTGATCGGCACGTACACCTCGCCTTCCTGGTGGCGGACGACTTCGGCCGCATTGCCTTCGTCCGTATCCAGATGCATTTCCAGTTCGTAGTTCGGCGCGACTCGAACGATCACATCGGAAAAAGTGAGGTCGCGTCCCTCGCTGTCGATCCGAACGTTTACGCTGTCGCGATCTTGCACACCAAAGCGTTGGGCGTCCGCGGGGTTCATGTGAATATGGCGACGGGCGCAGATGACGCCGTGCGTGATCGTTACTTTTCCACTGGGCCCCGCCAGCGTAATTCCGGGAGTATTGGCAAGATCGCCCGAAAGCCGAACAGGCGCATCGACGCCGAGTACGAATTCGTCCGTGCGTGAGATCTCGACCTGATCCTCTTTCCGCGGCGGCCCCATGACACGTACGTTGTCTAACCTTCCGCGTGGCCCAATCAGCGCTACTGTCTCTTGTGCCGCGAACTGTCCATGCTGCGAGAGTTCGGTTTTGGTCTTCAGCTCGTACCCGGGGCCGAAGAGCGTGTGGATGGTTGCCACCGACAAGTGAACGTGTCGCGCCGACACCGCCACGGGTATGCGCAAACTCTGATCGCGAGATTCCTTGGACAGCAACGCAGTCGCGTCACGGACCATCTGGTTCTGCTCGTCGGCGCGCACGACCAAGATCCGCGTACGCGTGACGTCCGCCGATACATCGACGATGGGAGTGGCGTCGTTAAGCCGCGCATCGCGATTGCGATCTTCATCGAGCACGGCGCCGAGAAATTCCAAACGCTGACAGACGCGATGTCGTATGACGGAGCTGTTCTCACCGATACCGGCCGTAAAGACAACGGCATCGACACCGCCCATCACCGCCGCATAAGCGCCGATATATTTGCGAATGCGATGCGCGTAAAGCGTGATGGCCATGCGACACCCTTCATCACCGGCGGCCGCGCGCTCTTCGATGGCGCGAAAGTCGAATGTTCCGGCGAGGCCGATTAATCCGCTCTCGCGGTTCAGTAAAGTATCGAGCTGTTTTGCGTCGTAGCCTTCCTGCAATAGCCGCAGGATGACGCCGGGATCGACATCGCCGCTGCGCGTTCCCATGACGAGTCCTTCGGTAGGCGTCATACCCATGCTTGTTTCCACACTCTTGCCACGTTCGATGGCGCACACGCTCGCGCCGTTGCCGAGGTGACACGCAATGATGCGTAGCTCTTGCGGTGTGCTGCGTAGAAACTTTGCCGCCGCGGAATTGATGTGCGCGTAGTTGATGCCGTGAAAGCCAAAGCGCCGCAGCTGAAACTGTTCGGCTAGTTTGCGCGGCAGCGCATATTCGCGGGCACGCGCCGGTAAGGAATTGTGGAATGCCGTGTCGAATACCGCGACATGCGGGGTGTCGGGAAAGCAAACCCGGGCGGCCCGAATGACGATAAGAGCGGGTGGATTGTGCAAGGGCGCAAGCGAGCTCACTGACTCGATGCCTTGCAACACTTCGTCGCTAATAAGCGTGGGTGCCGTGAACTGACTGCCTCCATGTACGACGCGATGCACCACGCCGTTGATCGGGTGGTTCGCCGTTCGATTCTTGACTTCGGACAACAGCGCCTCGATTGCCGCTGCGTAGCTGACTTCACCAAGCTCTCGATCGATGTCTTTGCCGGTGAATCGCGCGACCGCGCCGATTTGTGTCACTTGCAGTTCGTAAATCACCGCCTCCGTGCCGCCATCGACCAACGCGCACTTGATCGATGAGCTGCCGCTGTTGAGCGCTAGAATTTGCATTGGTTGGCCGTGTCGCTTTGAAAAGTCTGTACGAATCCTAGTCAGCCCGTCCACCTTATACAAGCGGAAGTGCAGGTCGCGGTTCGAGTTAGACCAGAGAGTTTCGCGGCTTCGAGACTCGTCCGGACGACACGCGAAGCGTATCTAGGCGCGATCGAGATTTCAGTCTCTAGTCGCGAATCTCGAGTCCCGAAGGCAAGATTTATCGGTGGGTCGACAAGAGTGATTGTTCTAGTTGCCCCGTCTTGGGTGACGTATTGGTCCTTGATGCTCGGCAACTTCGTGGTCGGAGTGGGCGTACTCATGCCTGCGGGGCTTCTCAACGAACTCAGTTCGGCTTTCTCTCAGGACGCGGCCACCACCGGCAAGTTGATCGGCTATGGCGCAGCGCTGCTGTTCATCGAAGCTCCGCTGCTGGCGTTTCTGACGAATAAGATGGACCGGCGCTGGTTGTTAACTGGCGCGCTTGCTGTCTATGCGGTGGGTCATTTTGCGTCGGCCTTCGCTCCAAGTTTCAATGCGCTGATGATCGCTCGCTTGCTGATGATCGGTGGTGCGGCGGCCTTCACGCCGCAAGCCGCTAGCGCAATCAGTTTACTGGTGCCGCCGGAACGCCGCGCGACCGCAGTCGCGTTCATCTTTTTAGGGTGGCCAACAGCTTTGGCAGTAGGCGTGCCGTTGGCCAGCTTGATGGGCGCATACGTCGGTTGGTCGACTGCATATCTCATCGTAGGTGCTGTGTGCTCAGTGGCCACGCTTGCGGTATTCGCCAGTTTGCCCAATCGGTTGTTCGCACCGCGCTTGTCGCTGGCGATGTGGGGTCGGATGTTGACCAGCGGCAAGATCCTAGCGATCTTGCTGGTGACGATGATCTTCATTGCGGGGCAATTCACCGTCTATCCTTACCTCGCGGTGGAACTCAAAACACATTTCAACGCGGCGCCCACAACAATTTCGCTGTTGTTCGCGGTCTATGGGATTTCAGGAGTCGTCGGTTCCATCGTCTCGTCGCGAGTGATTGGCCGCATCGGAGCGTCCGCCACCGTCACTGCGCACCTTGCGGTGGTTCTCACCGGGTTGATGCTATGGGCCGTGGGCACGGGTTATCTGTTCATCGCCGTGGTCGGATTGGTGATTTGGGGATACGGCGGCGGCCCAGCCATCTCGGGACAGCAAGCACGACTCATTACTGCGGATCCCGATTCCGCGTCAGCATCCGTCGCACTCAACTCGTCAGTCCTTTATGCCGGTCAAGCGGCAGGCACCTTGATAGGCGGCGAGCTGTTGAGCCGAGGACTGCTCAGCTGGAATGGAGAGGTGGCCAGCGTGTTGTTGATCATCGCGTTGGGCGTGTCGTTGTCCGTTCGACGATGGATGCAGGCGTGAGAACCCACTGGCATCGATGAAGAGACGGATGCCTGGCTGCCGCTTCACGCACCCGCACCGGAAACACGCTTATTTTTCTATTTTAAGTGTCGGAAATGCCATTGGCCGATCGTCCTAGGCATGGGAGCCACCAAAGCAACGTTTCATTCCCTGGAGAACACTTATGAGTTACGTAGACGGTTTCGTACTTCCAGTCCCTAAGAAAAAACTTGCGGCGTATCGTGCGATGGCCAAAAAGGCCGGCAAGATCTGGATGGAGCACGGTGCCCTTCAGTATCACGAATGCGTTGCCGACGACGTCAAACCCGGCAAGGTCACTTCATTTCCGCAAAGCGTAAAGTTAAAGAAGAACGAGGTCGTGATCTTCGCGTACACGGTTTACAAATCGCGCAAAGAGCGCGATCGCGTGATGGCGAAAGTGATGAGCGACCCGCGGCTCGCAAACTGGACACCTGAAAACGTGCCTTTCGATGGCAAGCGAATGTTCTTCGGCGGATTCAAGACGCTAGTAGCTTACTGAGAGCAACGGGGAGACTCACCGGCGCCGGTCCTCGGACTTAGACATTGGTGACTGGCTCTTGGCGAGACAAGGTACCAGTGTTCATTACTGGCAAAACCTCCATGTCTCGCAATCCATAGAGCGGATCGGTTTGTCAGGCGACTGCCCGACATTTAGTTGATTGACGACGTAGATCTAATAAGTCAACGCCGACTCAGAGACTCGAAGCCGGTGAGGCGCAATGTCCACACCGGCATCGAGCAGTTGGCATCGAGCAGTTGGCATCAAGCAGTTGACTGAGCAGTCCCATCGATCCTGAGATCAGGGACTGACGACTGCTGCAACAAATCAGAATCGCACGATTGCGCTTAAGCGCAGCAAATCGACATCGTAGCCGTCGTAGTCCAAATCGTCTTCCTCTTCGCCGCCGCCGCCGTTATCGACCGCGAAGTAGTGAACCCAATCGGCGCTCAGTGAAAAATGATCGCCAATGTTTACGGCCGCGCCTGCGCCGAATTGAAACGAGAAAGAGAAGCCAGACTCGGATAGTTCGACGGGTCGGCTGGGGGTGCCACCGCCGCCGCTTGCTTTGGTTTCGGTTCCGAAGAAGCCTAATCGAGCATGAAGTTCAAAGTAGTCGCTTAGAGGCAGATTGCCGAGAGCACTGACGGCTACGCCTTGGCTTTCGACCTCCATGCGCGTAGTGATCGGTTGAACGCCCTGACCAGGAATAGCTACAGTCCCCCTGGATGTGTACTCGAAGCTGCCCAAATCGATGTAACCAGCTTCGGCAGATAGCCACGGGAAAATTCGATATCCTCCGAAGACATAAAGGTGTGAGTCCTCTGTTTCGACCGCTGAGGTCTGCGGAGAAAACGTACCGCCCTGAAGTCTAAACGCGTTGCGGAAGAGTTGGTCCATATCGCCGGGACTAACTTCCGCCTTTGCATCGCCCACGCCAACGCCAATGTAAACGCCGCGCGGTTGCTCGGCAAAAGCAGTCGCACACCAACCGTCAATGGTGCAGAACTCCGCGGCACCGATCCAATTCGTTGCGAACCCGCTGCTACGTGCGGAGATGAAATCGAATGCTGGCGTTGCGGGAGAAACACGAGAAAAATACTGAGACTTGCTTCTCAAAAAAAAGCGACTGGGAAAATAAAGCCGAATGCCGGAGCGGACAACTTGAAACATTACGGTGCGTGCGTGTAAGTTCTGCGCCGCATTACGTCTTGAACGTAATCATGTGTTTGACTCTCATTGGAGCAGAACTGAATGAACAAGAAACTGTTAGCGTTTTCGATTGCGGGGCTGTTGTCTGCTGCGTCGGCAAATGCCGAATGGACCGGATTGGCGGGTCCGTACGCCGGCGTCCAACTTGTCGGCGCTCAAGCGTCGATGACTATCGAAGACTCTGATTGCTGGTACAACTGCTCTGCCTATACGCAACGCAAAACCGGCGGACTGTACGGATTGCAAGGCGGCTTCAATTGGGTAAGCGGCAACCTGCTGTTGGGCGCAGAACTGGAATATGCGGTGGGTAGCCTTGAGAAGTCATTCGATTACGGCTTTTACAATGGGGCCAACGACGACATGCGGTTGACGTCCGAGTTGAAGAACTTGGCCGCACTTAGACTAAAAATGGGATTAGTGTCTAACGATACTGCGCTCGTGGTATCCGTGGGTCCGGCACAGGGTAAGTTTGCAAGCGAGTTCAGGGATCGTGATGGCACGTTGGCCGATGCGGCGGATGACGACGTAGCAAGTTTCTCCGACGAGATTTCCGGCTTGGTGTTTGGTGTAAGCGCTGAACATGCGTTCACCTCGAATATCACGATTGGCCTGAAATATTCACGTTACTCCTTCAACGATAAGTCGGACACCGTGTTCACTAACGGCGTGACCAATTCGGGCAGCATCGTCAAGCTTGTCAATGAAGTTGACAGCTTTGCGTTGTCGGCCAACTGGAGTTTCTAACTTAGATGGTCGAATGCCGACACTATCGCGCCACGCGGTAGTGTCGGCATCGATATAAGAAAGGACCTGGGGCGAGCCGAAATGGGCGTGCGTCCGGGTGGTATCTTCAGCATCGATATCGCGACGGCGGACGGTCAGGAGTTTCCCAACCTCGGCTGTATTCTGGATGTGATTCCGATGCAACGACTGGTCTGGACCTCCATGTTGTTTCCCGGCTATCGCCCGGCTATCGCCCGGCTATCGCCCGGCTGTCTTTGGCGACATTCCGATCACTGCCATCGTGACAATGGAGAGCGTGGGAGCCGGCACTCGCTACGTCTTCACGGCACTGCATCGCGATGAAGCGGACTTTGAGAAGAATAAAGTATCGGGTCGGCAGCAGGGGACCGAGATAGCCCTCGATCAGTTCGTGGCGCATGTCAACTCGATGAAGTAGTTCGAGGAAATGCTTGGGCATTTAGCTGCCGCTAGGCTCTGCGTGAGTAAGTAGACTTCGATACCGAGAAGGACGCTATGGACAAATGTCCATGACGTCCACATAGGTACCCCGAAGCTCTATTGATGTCGAAACATCAGTTCATAGTTGATCGGAGCTTTCAGTTGCTCGCTGACGATAACTACGTCCAACGTCAGCGCCTGATGGTCTGCACCAAATATAAAAGTGTTTACGCGGCGGCTTTTCCTGCCTTTAAAGACTTGGATTAGTCGGCCGTCTTGCCATGTGGCGCTCACGTCGAAGTGATCGCCTTCTTCGTTGGTCCACTTGATCGCGGAACCGTCGGCAGGTATGTGCAGCGGTTTTTCGGAATCGAACGTCACGACTATCTCGCCGTCCGTCTGTTGTATCGATATGCGGCGGTAGGCGGGACAAATTTCGAGCAGACCTTTCCTGACGACAGACCGAAATAGGTAAGGGGCGCTGTCGACGTTGGCCTTGATGGCTGAATGAATGCCGTCCGTGTTTTGTGCAGCGTTGGTATAGATGCCGGATGGCATCGGCTGCTGCGCGTACGCGCCGAGTGAGCCGACGACCATGGCAACTACAAGTGCTATCGTACGGGTGAGTGTATGAGCCATCGTGGTCGGGTGCACGCGAGTCTCCTCCATGAAATTAACGGGACCAACAAGCAGTGAAAGCGACGGTCATAGCCGATAGCCCGTTATTGGACCGTGCGGCTCGCTAGCTGATCGCGCACAAAGGCGCGGATGTGCTCTCTGATTTCGTGCATGCGCGTGAAGACAATGTAGTGGTCACCACCAGCGAACGTCACAAGCTTCGCGTTGGGTACCTTCGATGCGACGTACACGGAGCCTTGGTAAGTGGAATTCTCGTCGGCGTCGCCGTGGATCAGTAACGTCGGGACCTTGATTTGTTCAAGCGGCCAGCGATCGATGTTCGGGTCGATCCGCTGCGCCTCGTCGTTCAGAGCGCCGTCCAGATGCGGAGCGATCGGAATCATTCCATGCAAGAGCTCTCTGAAGAAGGCGACTTGTTCGGGATCATTGGAGTTCCAGTCCTTGATCATCATTGCCGGCAGTGAGTCGCTCAGCGCCCCCAACCATAGTCCGAAATCTTGCATACCTCTGACAATGCTATTCCGCGTTCGTTCGGGCGGATTAGGTTCGTAGTTGACCGACGGCGATACCATCACAAGTGCTACGCATCGATCGGGATGGCGCAAAGCAAACTGAAGCGCGGCATAGCCGCCGCCGGACGACGCGACGACAACTGCGCGATCGATACCAAGCTTGTCCAGCAAAGCCGCAAATAGATCGGCTTGCTGTTCGAAAGTTTTTCCCGACGTGAGCGGCGTCCGTAGATAGCCAGGTCGCGAAGCGGCGATAGTCATGACCCCGTCGTAATCGGTGGGGGATACCTTTCGCGCAACGAGCGCGTTCGTGTAGTTGCCGGGACTCCCATGGATCGATAAGTGCGGTACTCCGGTGCCTACAGACACGTACTCGATATCGCCGAGCGGCGTGCTCATGATGTTGCTGCCAGCTTCGAGATTGCTGAGATGCTGGGCTTTCCACGCGGAGAAGACTACAAACAAGATGCCAAAACCCACCGCGACGACAGCGACGGAAGCCGCCAAGATTCGGAGAATCCATGTGGAGAGTGGTGTTCGCCGGCTCTTTTTATCCTGCGCCATTAGGTAGTCCACATCCGTTGTTTGGGCATTAATAAGGTATCGGACAGACAGCTCGAATGCTGCCGCCTGGCCGATTGGTTTTGGGACGCAGGGCGCGGCGGAAAGGTTGCAGGTCGTTGCTCGGGCGGACCTATGCCGTCGCTTTTGAGTGGGATGGATGCATTGCCTTTAAGTCCACACCAGCAGCGATGGGCTGGTTGGCGCCAGTGGTCTTGGCAATCGACGGCTGTTTGCTATCGCACCGGCCCGATGTCGCGTTTTACCAATTCGATTAGCAACAACCCGGTAGGAACGAAGAGGTCGTCTTGGCCGCAAATATGAAAACCGGAGCCGTGGTAACGATCATTGATCCTCGCCTTGAGAATCCAATATGCACCGTCCACACAAACCATTGAGAGCTCTCCCTCTTTCCTCTCGTCCGGTTCGACAAAGACGCCGTTGGCGGGCAGTTGCCAGAACCGCGAGCCTCTGAGCTGGGATACTACCCCTTGAACGTCGGCCGTCTTTAGCCTTCTTGTCCATGTGCTCCAATGATCTTTGAACTGATGCTTCGTCGTAAGTAACCAGCTGTCCTTCGACTATCGGTCGAGACGAATAGTTGTTTGGCGGAATACGATGGTCGCGTCAATCGTCAGTCGATAGCTCTCCGAATAACGGGTCGGTTTCCATAGAACGGGCTCGTTAAACCTCTGCAAATACTTGGCTAAGTCCCAATCGCCCCATGCCAACGGCCGTTCCTCGGAGTCTTGACCCCATACATGTGGAACAAGTAGAAAAAGTGCGAATGCAGTTGCTAGCCGGCTGTTCACTATTCTTACTTTCTTCATAAGACAAATCGTAAGGGACCCTAAACACCGCCTCCCTTCCGAAGCCGCGGTGGTTGCAAGAATGGTTTTGGTCGCAAGCGTTGGTAGTCGTCCATCGCGACTCGATTGATTTCTTCCGGCGCAGGCGTCCCCGTTACTCTCATCCAAGTGACGATCGTGTAACGATGGCCTGACGTCACCGGGTTCACGCCATGAATGTAGTTGTGATCGGACGGGAAGCATACCAGTGTTCCCGCTTCGGGCTTGATCGTCAGATCGATCTCCGAAAACACTAGCTCGCCGCCTGCGAAGTCGTCGTTGATGAAGTACACCACCGACAAATCCCGATCGAGTGTCTTTTCCCAAAAGCTGCGATCGAGGTCATCGGTGTATAGCGTCTCTGCATCCACGTGAGCGCTATAGTGCCCTCCGACGCCGTAGTGCAGGATATGCGATGGCTCCCAGTCTCGAACCTGCACGCCATAGAACTGATTGACAAATGTTCGGACGCCGGCTTGAACAATCGCGTTCAACTTTGCGGTCATCTCACCGCTCAGATGAATTTCCTGAGTGTCGCGAATCGTTTTGTTAACGACCCATTCAACCTCGTCACCTTCGGGGTCGCCCTCGAAGTTCGAGACGAGCGAATCGGCCATGTCCGCCCGCGCAAGATAAGCGCGGAGAACCGCGAGGTCATTCGGACCAAGGGCATTGTTTTGAACTAACACACTGTCGCGTAAACTCATCGTTGCTCGATTCAATCGGAACGTCGGAACCCCACTGCATGAGTTTACCGTTTTGAGTGGGACGTCGGATACCGGTGTCGAAGGCGCACGCAGGCCCGGCTCGAGCCAACTTAGTATCACCGCCGCGTCTGCGGGTGCTTAGTCATGTCACAAACCCGTTCGGCCTGCGTCTAATCTTCAATGACCAACACTATGAGCCATAGTTGATGACTAAGCAGACACTTAACGCATTGGCTCGCCTGGCGCAAAACGGCGATCTTTTAGCGCTGGAACAGCTAATTGCCGGCTGCCAGCACCGCATTTATGCCCTGTCGCGCCGCATGCTGGGCCAGCTTGCCGACGCACAAGATGCTACGCAGGAAATTCTGATCAAAATCACAACGTCGCTAGGCACTTTCCGTGGCGATAGTGAGTTCATGACGTGGGCACATCGAATTGCCGCAAACCATTTGACGTCGTTGCTGCGAGCTAAAGCGTCACGCCAGGGTACCTTCGAGCTGCTTGCGGTGGATCTCGACAAGGGCCTGCGCTTCGGTGCGAGGCAAAAAGCGCCAGCAGCAGACGAGCCGCTGCTGGCATATGAAGTGTTTATCGAATGTGCGCAGCGCATGTTGCACTGTCTGGACAGCTCGACGCGTATGGCGTTGGTGCTGGTGGATATCTGCGATCTGAGCAACGATGAAGCGGCTGCAGTGCTTGAGATCGGCGAGGACGCTTTGCGTCAACGAGTCTCGCGCGCTCGCCGCGAGCTCGCAGCGTTCTTAACTGGGAGCTGTGGGCTCGCCAATCCGAACGCAGCTTGCCACTGCTTAAAACAAGTCCCCGCGGCACTCGCCATCGGAAGCATCCAGAAGGCCTGTGTGACATCGCCCACGCAAGATGTGAATGACATCGCGGCGGAGCTGCAAGTGCTTAACGAGTTGGCGCGCGCTACAAAGATGCTGCGCGCATTACCGGAACTTAACGCGCCTGAACAGCTGGTCACGGAGATTCGCAAGGTTCTAAGTTCCGATCGCTATCGTTCGCTCCACTAGGACAAAGACATGGTCATAGACAAATTGTCGATATTCATAGATCGAGACAACCGTGCCGCGAGCATTGGAATGCTGCTAGCGTTTGTTGCGTATGCGATTCTTTATCCACTCAACATGCTGTTACTGGAACGCGCCGGATGGATTTGGAGTTTTCCCGCTCGCAATCTTGCGATGGAGCATATGCTGGTGGTTAACTATATGGTGCTTGGCGCTTTTTTTCTGTACGGCGCTCGCGCACCGATGCGCTACTTGCCGCTTATCGACTTCACGATTGTGTTCAACGTTTTGCATGCCAGCATGATGTTGGTAGATGCGTTGAGCTATCCTAACCATCGCGCGCATCTCTTACCCGGCGGCGATGTGCCTGCCACTTATTTGATTCCCATTGTTCTGCTGCTAACGCATCCGAAGCGGTTCTACCTATCGTTTCGACGCAGTAACGACGTCGTGAAGACATGACAGGGGCGTTCGCATTCATTGCCGCCTCAATGATGGCCGTGCATGCAGTCGGGACGATTGCGCTCATCGCCATTATGGTAGATACCGCGGTGCCCGCGTCCCCAAATCAAAGCGCAGAAGAAAACTTGCCGGCTAGCTATCTTCGATTGCTAGCGAAGGGTATGTGCCGCCAGGTTCCGTGACTGCGACGTCTCGCGATTGGCTGGCGGAAATCGACAGCGTCCGCTAGATGCTGGACGGAGGAGCCTGACCTACCGGCTGGATCGCCCGGAGTTCGCTGTCATTTTCGGCTGGGACCGTAAATGACACTTGAGCCGTAACGTGTCCGTAGTCGACCGCTGAGAATGAAATCGCGCATCATGCTGAAATACCCGTCAGCATTTCGCGTTGAGAGACGCGTTCCATCCGGCGACGTTTCATACTCAAAGATGCCGTGTTCGGCGCGAGGGAACATCGCAGTAGTGATTGGTTGCCCCTCGCGTGCAAGGATCTTCAGACGCCTTGCAGTCTCCGCACTCGGGGCATCCAAATCATCCTCGCCAAGGATCCAAAGCTGGGATGTCTTCAGCTTGCGCAACACCGGCATGGGGTCATAGTGGGGCTGAATGTCTGGCAGCAACTTCGGTCCTTTTTCCCTTAATTCATCGTGCGGCATCTGCAACACGGCAAACGTGAAGTTGCCGTGAACGTATTTGAACCAAGGCTCGCCTTCATATTTCGCACGCACAGCATCTACCTGATCGTATCCCGCCTTGAAGTTACTAGCGATGACTGTGGCTGAGGCGTCCGCAATTTCCATAGCCTTTGCGACAACATCGGCGCCAAACCCATGGCGCGTTATATCCAACACAATCGCTGCTCGATCTTCCTCAAGCGGAGAAACCGCGAGACCGTAACCCACGATAACGAAATCGACAGGATCCATTGTCGCAGCAAGTGGCGCGACCCAGCCGCCCTGGCTGGTTCCTTGATAGCCAACTCTGCTTGCGCGCAGACCCGCGAGTCGTTTTGCTTCGCGCATCGCTGCGACTGCGTCTTGCGCGAGCAGAGCGAAGTCGTGCGAGTAATTGCCTCCAGATATTCCGGTGCCGCGCTTGTCATAGACGAAGACGCCAATTCCCTCAGTAGGAAACATCCGCTGCAGAGCAAAAAAATTGAGCGCTGAGGAATCTTCCGACCCATGCACCAGGACAACGATCGGTACTCGCTCACTGCCCCTTGGCATCAGGAGGCGGCCGGCCAGCCTGGCATTCCCGCTCTGAAACTGAGTCTCAGTGACGGCTAGGGGAATTCGCCGGCCACTCACGCCGGCGAAATTGATTTCACCTTTGGCGCATTCAGAAAAAGAAACTCGTATGCCGTCTGGACGTGACGTCCATCCGAGCGTGCTGGACCACAACCCGTTAGCTGCTTCGGTGAGCTCGCCCGATGTTCCATCCTTTCGGCGCCAGCGCAGATGAGTATCCGCGCCCGGTGCGATATCAATCTCCCCGCCATCACGCAGACGATAAATCCCAATTCTGCAATTACCGACGCTCTCGTCGGCTGCCATTGCGTTGTCAACGCCAATCAGTGAAAGGAATGCAACTAACGACGTCACTGCGATTTTCATTCGTGCCTTCCGGCGCATCGGGATCATGCTGCTAGGTTGAATAGATTTCAGCAGGGCCACAAGACACAGATACGAATGCGGATGCACACACAGTTTTGGGGGAAGGGTGAGTCCGCAGGCACCGGGAACATTGCGCCCCGAAAAAGCCGAGCGATTGTGCATGGCGAGAATCCTGTCGCGCCCGTTCGCGTTGAGACCGCCATTCGGTACATCGCAAGCGATGCCAGCCCATGCGTCTGCATACGCATGGGCGTTCGGCGGAGCAACGTATACGTTGTCGAGATGCACCGCCTTACCATGTCGATCGAGCAAATCCATCTAGTGAGTCACGTGGGATTTCCGTTGGTCTCAAAACGATCTTGCTCTTTCGGATCCCTTCGACCCACTCAGGGCGAACGATGTTCGGAGGAGGGTGTTCCTCTCTCTCTCTCTCTCTCTCTCTCTCTCTCTCCGTTCGCGTTGAGTGCGTCACGTGGGATCCCGTTGGTCTCGAAACGATCCTGAATGTCCTCGACTTCGTACGACAGTCGACAACGGATTCCTTCGATCTCGGGGCGAACGGTGTAGAGAGAATTCTGGAACTCCTTCGAATGAGATCGAGCGAATGAGATCGAGAACTGGAGCGCTTGACAGCTTCAAATAATTGTACCAGTGTACCCATACACTTGAACTGATACGGACCGAACCCCGCGCCTGTGGATATTACGATCAATCTCGCTGATGGCGTGCCGATCTACCGTCAGATCGTCAACCAAGTCAAATACTTAGTTGCGTCCGGGCTAATTCAACCTGGCGAAGAATTGCCGCCCATCCGGACGCTGGCGCTGCAGCTGAAGGTCACGCCAAACACAATCGTGAAAGCATACGGCGAGTTGGAAGTTTCGTGCGTCATTCACAAGCGCCGGGGGTCGGGCACCTTCGTTTCGGAGGGGCGTCCGCAACAAGTGACGCTGCGGGAACGGCGCCGTGTGATTGAGCAACGCATCGATGGCCTGCTGGCTGAGGCGCATCAGTTGAACTTCAGCACTGAAGACATTCTTCGGATGGTTCGAGAGCGAAAGACGGCGATGGACGAGACCGTCGCCGAACCGACCGAAAGGGAAAAGAGATAGGCAATGGCAATGAGCGGAGAGACAAATGGAAAAGACAGTTGTCGATGTGAATACCCTGTCGCGATCGTTCGATGGCATGACCGCCCTTGACACCGTGTCGTTCCGCGCCACCGCGGGTCAGGTCCACGGCCTCGTAGGTTCTAACGGCGCAGGCAAGACCACGCTCCTAAAGCATCTGCTCGGACTTTTGCGCGCAACGACCGGCTCGGTGCGCGTCTTCGGTCTCGACCCAGTTCGCGATCCTGTCGGCGTATTGAGTCGCGTCGGCTATCTATCCGAAGAACGCGAGCTACCGGAGTGGATGCGCGTCGATGAGTTGATGCGCTATACGCAGGCCTTCCATCCGACGTGGGATGTCTCGTACGAGCGAGAGTTACTCAAGACGTTCGCGCTCGATCCGACGAAAAAGGTAAAAGAGCTCTCGAAAGGCATGCGTGCTCAAGCCGGCTTGATCGCAGCGGTGGCTCATCGTCCTGAACTTCTGATCCTAGACGAACCTTCATCCGGTCTCGACGCCGTGGTACGTCGCGACATCCTCGATGCCATCGTTCGCGCTGTCGCTGATGACGGGCGTACGGTGATTTTCTCGTCGCACTTGCTCGACGAAGTGGAGCGAATGTCGGACCACGTGACGTTGATGCATCAAGGCCGCGTGGCGTTGAGCGGCGTACTCGACGACGTGCGCAGTGGCTATCAACGCAGTCGTGTCCACTTCGCGCAGAACTTCGATCAGCCGCCCGTTCTCGATACCGCGCTCGCGATGGAAGGCGGTGGCCGCACGTGGAGCGTCGTCCACAGCGGATCGCTCGAGCAGTTCCGTCATTCCGTCGTCGCGCGCGGAGGCGAGGTTGTCGAATCGCGCGACGCCACACTCGAAGAAATTTTCCTGGCACGCGCCGGCCGCAGCGGCCAACAGGCGGAGGCGGCATGACCATGCGCTCGCCTGTCGTCGCATTGCTGTGGGAGCAGTGGCAGTTGACGCGCGTCGAGGCCGCTCAGCGCGTAGGCGTTTCGATCGTTGCGGCCTCAGTCGCACTGCGCCTGGGCGAAGTCGGCCCGACCGTTGCGTTTGGAATTTTGATGGTGCTGCACAGCATGTTCTGGTTGTCGATTTCGAAGCTCACTGGAGGTCGATTCCTGGACGGGTACAAGCCCGGCTTTCCACTTCAGCTTCTCTACACTCGTCCGGTCCCAACGGTCGTGTTCGTCGGCGTTGCCATGGCGTACGACGCGATCTCTTGCGTCGTGTTGTACCTCGTATCCGCGGCGCTTGTCGGGTTCGCCTTCGACCAGCCGCTTCCGTTGTTCTCGGTGGCTGGGTGGATCGTGACCTTCCACCTTGTTTGCACCTGCCTCCAATGGGCGTCCCGGAACAGAGTCGTCCAGTGGGCCGGAATGATTGTGACCTGCTTGCCGTTGTACTTGACGCTCAGAAATCGTGTGGCGTCGCCGCTGCATGTCGAGTTCTCACTCGCCGAAAACGTAATGTTGATCTTGATCGGCGTAGTGTCGTTCGCTGTGGCGGTAGCCGGGGTGGCGCGCCAGCGTCACGGTGGCGCATCGGTTGCCACACCGCGTACTGCAGGACCGGTCGCATCCCCTGAGTGGCTCGTCAGCTTGTTTTCGTTTTCGTGTCCTACTTCGTCAGCGACGAGAGCACTAGTGTGGCTCGAGCTAAGGTCTAGCGGAATGCCCGTGTTAGCGATCGGCTTGGGGCTCGCGATGCTGATCTTCATGCTGTTTGCGATCGGCATCGCTATCGCGCCCCTTCGGCCCTATGCCGTTTTAAGCGCGGTGATTTCCGTGCCGGCCATGCTGTGGCTTTTTGGGGGCAATGCTCTGGGCATTCGCCACAAACAAGGACGCTCGTACTTCAGCTCGTTCGAGGCGACGCAGCCGTATGGCACTGCGCAGCTGACCGGCCTCAGGATTCTCGTGCGATCGGCCTGCATGCTGGTTGCGCTGATCGCGGTCGGCGTGAGTGTGTGGGCATCGAGTTCACTCGTGAACGAGTGGGTGCCGTGGCTGATGAACGGCAAAGAGGTGAGCCCGGGTGTGCTGAGGGCGCGGAATGCGCTTGTAGCAGAAATCCTCGAGAAACCGGGATACCAACACTTCGCGCGGATGGTCGTCGTGGCCATCGTCGTCGCCCTCATCATCGCCTCGCGAGCAACGTTCACCGCGCTCCGCGCACGCCACCCACGTCGCGTAAACATCGGGGTAGGGTCCCTGTTGTTCTATGGTCTCGCGCTCGTCCTGCTCGCCCAAGCGGAACAACATGGGATCGTATCGACGTTGCTGTTCAACCAAATCCAATCGGCGACAAACTGGATCGTCGCGGCAGTGCTGATCCTCGCGACGACGTATCTTGTTTGGCGCTCGCTCGCGGAGCGGCTGCTCACGCCGCGTCAGGTGTTGAGCGTCGTCGTGATGTCGGCGGCGTTTGGTGCGGCATGTCTGACGCTGATGGGCTTACCCTCTGTACGGCCTGAAGGGTTTCCGACAGCGATATTCCTCGAGAGGTTGTTAGCGCCGGCGTTGCTAGCCCTGATGCTCTTCGTCTTGGCGTCCTGGTCGCTCAACCGCATTCGCCACATGTGAAGGAGACTTCGATGAAGCTGCCAAGTTCATGGAGGGGAAGATTTAATTGGATCTGAAGGTCGATGAGGATTCATTCACGATCAATTAATGCGCGACAGACTATCTCGCTCCGGCGTGATTGCGCGGGTGGAGTCGGTCTGTCGAAGGTGATTTCTTTTATAGGACGGAGGTGTGCCGTGCAAGTCATGGGGTTTTCAATCGGCCTGCTAGCATTTATTTTTGCGATGAGCGCATTGGGGAAGATCCGGAGACTGGAGCAGCGGCTGAAAGATGCGGGAGTCTTGAAAGAAACGAACGGATCAGGCTGAAGTTCGAGGGACGTCGTCCAGGCCTTCAGGTCGGACTGTTCGTTTTCACCTCGAACATCCCTAGATCCACAGCCATCGGGATCGCATTGAATTTAACCGAAGGTTTGTGGGGCTGTGCAATGAGCGCGCCTTCATCTCCGTCTCCAATAGGTCTCAACACGAGATGCACTACGGCCACTGCACATCGTAGCCGCGCGCGACCAGCGACTCGAGCAGGCCTTGGGGCTGTAACAGCTCATTCATATCCAATAGCACCAGAGTCGAGCGATTCTTGGCGACGGCCGCATCGATGGTATCGAGCCAGAGGGTATCGAGCCGCGAATCGAGGTCGGCCCATCGAGGAGCTGTCCAGCGGGCACGGTCGCAGGATTCGCGTGTCAGCGACGGCATCGATCGCAGCGAGCTGACGTCCCCAACTGCCCATGCATTGGCGCGCGCCGTAATGGTCGGCAATTCCGATTCCAACAGCACGAGTGTTTCCTCGAAACACACAAGGTCTGCGGAGAACGGAATTGCATTGAACTCGTTGATGATGTCCGCGAACGTTTCCGTGTCGAATTTCATCGTCAGGCTGATGTCGCTGACTTTGACGTGGCGCTTGTTGGCCATCCTGTGTACTTCGTCGTGAATCATTGCGCGGGATGTCAGACCCGATGCATTGATCGCAGCTTGATAGAGGATATTCGCCGCATCGCGCGGACGTGCGAGCTCGATCTGCTCATTCTTCGGCACATACTTCGCTTTGAGCTTCGCGTATCGGTCGTAGAGATCTTTCGGCACCGCCGTGCGTAGCGGGGGCGGCGCGTCTTGCGCCTTGCGAATTTTGCTGGCCATCCGTGCAGATCGAATCGTCTTGAACGGCCCCGACACTTCCGCTTGTACACCAAAGTTGACTGCCCAAGTTGTTCCCTGCAATTGCTGGTCGATCACTTCTTGCGTGTCGTCTAGTACTTCAGGAACCTGCTTGGATCGCCACTTCATCCCGTCCGGTTTCGGCGTCACGGTGCCATAGATCCACAAGACTCGACCGTTGCGTGTCGCTCTCCAAAGCCTTGGGCCGGGCTGCTCGCCGGTCACGACTACTTCGGCGAGCGTGGTGATCTGGCTGGGGTCGAGCGGCGGGGGAGAGCTCTGCGAATGAGCGTCGCTGATGAAAGGAACGATCAGTGCAAATGTGAGCAGGCGAGCGACCATGGCATATCGCATATCGAGAACTCCCTCTTCAACTTATGTCTCTTCCGATTTGAACTGCACGCGACTTTGGCAGTGTATAGCTGAACGGAGATTGAATGAGCGAGAGATCGATCAACACGATTTGCTTGTGCGACTAGGGCAAGGCCATTCGCGGATTTAGGGATGTCGCGGAATACGGCGCCAAGCGTGCCGCAGAGTGAGTTCTGCTCGATCGAGCAATTTGGCGAGCCGTCTAGAGCGCGATCCTAAGATCCCCAACGCAGGAATTGCCAGCACAAATCCAGGAATACCGGGTATCAACGACAGGAATGCGCCGGCGATCAGTAGGGCCACGGCCACTAGTGTCAGACCGGCTGTTTTCCACGCGGCAATCTTGGTACTTCCAGTCTCGTGCCGGCGTTCATAGCTTGCAAGAAAACGGTGGCCCGGTTTCGATTTGGCCAGTTGTGCCCAGTTCCTCTTGTAGCTTTCGAGCATTGTTAGCCGACGTGATCCTTTGCAAGACGCGTGGCATGTAAGTTACCCGCGCGTTGCGAATTCGTACGTGCGGTACCGTACGATGCGACGGAATTATCTCGAGTCCGGGGTAGGAAGACCTTCGGGTCGCGCCGAGCGTCGATGATGCGAACGATGCGCGCACGTCCAAGTGAGTGCCTGCGAATGCTATCAGGGAGATCCTTTGGCGACGGCTTAGACTCAGTGACAAGAGCCGACAAGAGTTGATGGACACCCGCTCGGAGAATTCCCCCACAATCTTTAAATCCTGTACAAGAGGTTCCGCGACGGGTCACTGCGTCGCGCCACAATTACCCGCTGAATGACGCGTTCCATCCGCTCCTTTGTTTGACAGGATTTATTCGTTGCGACGTTATCAAGGCCCTGGATGCCACTGAGTACAAATTCGCCGTCACCCGACGCAAGTCGTCTAATTTCGTGGGTAACACGAATCGCGACCGTGCTGCGTCGTTTCCCGTGGGTCGTGCCTGCTTTAAGCTTCGCGGCAGGGTGGGGCGGCTTTTTGATGGTGAGGCGCGGTGCGAGCTTCGCGCAAATCATCGCATCAATCGCGCTGATTGGCTGGGTGTGGTTGTTGATCGAGCCGTTTGTCCGACGTTTTCTGGAACGTCGCCAGGAGGGAGTGGGCAACTTTGTAGCGAATTTCCTCACGCAGTCGATAGAACAGGAAATGCTGTTCTTTTGCTTGCCGCTTATCATCGGCGCAACTCAAAAAGATGTCGGGCAAATTGCGTTCACCGCGCTGGCAGCTATCGCGGCGCTGCTGAGCACATTGGATTACGTTTACGAGCGATACATTGCGACGCGCGCCGCCACGCGATTACTGTTTCATGCGTATTGCAGTTTGATCGCGGCAATCGTTGTCTTGCCGATGGTCATGCGGATGCCTTTCGAACGCGCATTCCCGCTAGCCATCTTTGGCGTGAGCGCTTGGTTGTTGCTGACGCTGCCGATGTCCCTCAAGTCTCTCTCTAGCGCACGTCACAAATCTATCTGGATTCTGGCGTCTCTAGCCGCGCCGCTACTGCTGTGGATATTGCGAAGCCATGTGCCGGCGGCGGGCTTGGTTGTGACTCAGGGAATCATTACCCAAACGATCGATGAACTGACACCGGGCCCGGCGGTGACGCGACTCACCAGTGCACAACTGAGCCAAGGGGTGGTTGCGTTCGTCGCCATTCGGGCGCCCAGGGGCGTCGCGCAAACTGTCATGTTCGAATGGCAACATGGTACTGAATCCGAGCGAATCGTCGCTGAGATTCACGGTGGCAACGAATCTGGCTGGCGCACGTTTGCGCGTAAGCAGTCGTTCCCGGAGAATTCTCGCGGCAAGTGGACTGTAGATATTCTAAGTCCGCAAAGACAACTGCTTAAGCGGCTGTCGTTCGAAGTTGAGTAAATACATCCACTTTATGTTGGGTAACTATTTCGCACGTCGCAGACCGTTGGGTCGGTGTCCCAGCGGTTTGTACAAACGGCCGATCAACTCTCTTGTGTAGTGGTCTGCGCGTCTTTGTAGATGCCGCAGCCGATCCCGAGATTGTCTACACGTTCGATGTACGTGGCTTTCGCTTGGTGTTCGTTGGTAGCGGGAAGTTGCCAATGATATTCGATCCAGCCCGCGCCCTTTGACTTCATTAGTGCCGCCATTTCGCGTACGAAGTACCGGCCGTTGACCACATCCTTGGTGTCATTGCCGAAGCCAATCGCGCGCGGGTTGAGCCCGAACGTACTGCGTTCATTACACTTGTTGAGGTAGTCGAGGCATCCGTGATTTCACCGTGATCAAGGTGAGAAAAAGGACGGAAGCGGGACCACTCCCTGAGGTTTCCCCACGAATGTCACTTCAAGATCAGTTACTTATCTAAAGCCACTCCGTTCACCCTGAGGAGATCGAAGGGATCCGAAAGAAGAAGATCGTTTCGACTCACTCAACGCGAACGGAA
>Ga0193752_1001068_pt1 | contig 23941 bp, 15 predicted proteins | sample H1c1metaG_FD_144924 | JGI IMG/M metagenome (GOLD analysis project Ga0193752, IMG submission 144924) | Soil microbial communities from a riparian zone of the East river system, Colorado, United States - H1c1 | ecosystem: Environmental > Terrestrial > Soil > Riparian zone | place: USA: East River...
CGAAACGAACGCCTGTCGACTCACCGAGCCAACGTTGGGCATTGCTGAGATCATCCTGGGTCTGGAACCAGTCGAATCGTGGGCGTGCCTACCGATGTTCCCCGAAGAATTGGTCTTGGTTTTCTCGCGCGGTTACCCCGTTGTGAGAGTCGCGCGTCATCTGTCTCGTGAGCTCCACCGCAGCGCCTCTAGTTCTTGCCGCTTCCAGCGGCGACGAGGCCGCACCATCCACACCCGTTTCGGGCGCAGACGAGTCACCCCACGCTTGCACTCGCACTGCCCTCGTCGCGCTTGGTGCGAGAGTGTTGATCTTCTCGGCTCTGGCTTGGTTATCGGCGCGTGACGATGCGAGTTGTGTCCTTTTCGTTGTTAGTTTTTTTTAAATAGTGCTTGACAGTTTCTGGCACATTGTCGGCGCGAGGTTGTTACCCGCTTCGGCAACCACGCTCGCTCGACCGAGGTTCGCTCGTGCGTTCGCTGAATCGAATTTTTGATTTGCGTCGCGCGTTGCATCGAGAACGCGGCGCCTGCCGCACGCTGCGAGGCGCGAAAACCTGCGTGCTATACGGTTGTTAGCTCAATTGGAGGTGTGTGATGCAGGTGCAGGAATTGGAGAATGCAAAGCGACTGAGTGACGACGCACTCATCGCTAGACTGACCCGTTGCGTGAAGGAAGATCGAGACGTGACCGCTCGATTGCTCGTTCATCTGGGGGAAGTCGACTCTCGCGGGCTGTTTCGCGATCTCGGATTCAGCTCGATGTTCGACTACGCAGTTCAAGCACTTCACATGTCCGACGCCGAAGCATGGCTCCGGATTCGAGCCGCACGACTCGGACGCGAGTTTCCGACCGCACTCACAATGGTCGCTCGAGGCGAGTTGAATATGACCGCACTGAAGTTGCTCGCACCGGTGCTCACAGCTTCCAACATCGAGCTTCTCGAGCAGGCGCGCTTCAAGTCGAAGCTGGAGCTTCAAATGTTGATTGCCGCGCACTTTCCACAACCCGATGTGCCAAGCGCAATCAGGAAACTCCCGACTCCCAAATCAGTACCGACATGAGGCCCAGCACCCGCACCGGCTTCAGCATTCGCGGCGACTCACGTGCATTTCGCAAGCAGCACAACGCACTCATGCCGTGCAGCGAAAGGCTCGGACGCCGAACCTGGCACGCTCCCGACCGAGCAGGCTGCGACTGCACAATCGTCCGAACATGCGATGGCCTCGGCTACCGTATCGGTCCAGGCCGGGGCATTGACTGCTGGCCCCGTGCCCGCCGCTACGGTGCCGGTCCACAACGATGTTTGGCCGGCTGACCCGGTGCGAGGCCCGCAAGCCATGGCATCCGGCGGGCCGTCACTGCCACGCGCGCCCGACCCAAGCTCGATCGTTCCGCTGCGCGAAGGGCGCTACAAGGTGCAATTCACGGCGAGTCAGAGTTTAGTCGACTTGTTCAGCGAAGCTCGAGACTTGTTCCGCAATCAACTGCCGACCGGTGACTTAGCCAGCATCGTCGAACGTGGGCTGACGCTTTTGATCGCGGAGCGAAAGAAGCAGCGCTTCGCGCAAACGAGCAAGCCGCGGATGCCGCGGCTCACCGACTCTGACACCGCCGCCGACCATGCTGACACCACCACCACATCGATGACTTGCGCCGAACCGCAGCCGTCAAAACCGAATCATGCTCGCCACGTCGCGCACGCATCTGAAGCGCCCGCGGACCAAGCTCGCCCCACCACACGCGTGGTTCGCGCCGAACGTCAGCCGTCGAACTCGAACACCTGGCGTCAACCTTCAAAACCGAATACGCGGCACATCGCGCACGCACTGCGTCGCCAAGTTTACGCGCGAGATGAAGGACGTTGTCGCTTCGTGAGTTCCGATGGAACGCGATGTCGCGCACGGGGCAATCTCGAGTTTCATCACATCGTTCCGTTTGCTCGCGGTGGGGAGGCGACGCTCGACAACATCTGCCTCGTGTGTCGCACGCACAATGCACTGGTCGCGGAGCGCGATTACGGCCGCGCATTCGTCAAACGACGCATCGCTGATCGTGCTGCTGCGGCGCCACGTGTGCGATTGCAGCGAGGCGGAGCTCACAACGGCGCCGAACGGTGCGAGAAAACCAAGGCCGCTACTTCGGGAATACCGGCAACCACGCCTACGATTGGACTGGGTCCAGAACCAGGGCGATCAGAGCGTTCGGCTCGCACGACGTGTCGCTCGGATTGATCTGGCGCGTCGTTCTCAAACAAGCGATAGCCCATCGCGCGCTTTCGAAGACGTTCCAGTGGCCGCGGAGCAGGTCGCTAGCTTGGGTCCGACGGGAAATAGGTCAGATCTGGCTCTGCGAGTAGGCGCCAGGCGGCGTCCGATACGAATAGTCGGGCATCCGAGTGGACTATTTCGAGGAGCATCTCGGCACTGTCTGCGCGAAACGCCGGAACCCACCAACTGTCGTCCGCTGGATCGAGAAATGCTTTTGGAATCGCTTTGACACTTCGGTGCAAAGCTTCGTCGTCACCCAACAAACAGAAGAACCATGGCTCGCCAGCTGAGCCCTGAACTACGTCGACCGACAACTCGGTGGCATCGGCAATGTCTTGTAGACGCTCGCATACGTCACGCGCTGCCGGACTGATGTCCCAGCCGCACTTGCGCGCGATTCCCAAGAGACCAGCAGCATTGCGATGACTACGCGCAACTAGCCACTCTTGAGTCTCTCGCACCCAGCGACGCCCCTGGAGGCGCTTTATCTCGTCGAAAACAGTCGCGTCGAAGTCGAAGCCAGCGACGAACTCTCCGTTGCGATAGTCGACATAACCGGGTTTGATGGACACGACAGTTCGACGAACTATCTTCGGCTTCGTCGATCGCGCAAAGAAATCTCGTTCTAGACGGGACGATCTGCGCAACACCCGCCCAAAAAACCGCAGTTTTGCGATCGCGCCTCAGCGAGTGAGGCGATCGTTTTCGACTCGCTCGATGCATCGCAATTGATCCGAGGTCGGACTCTCGGGAACCGACGACTCTAGATTCGTGAGGGCACGCGGTTCAGAGCGCGCCTTTGATTCCGACGTGAACCCAACGAGGCGCGTTCGGGCGCGCACCGAAAGGGCGGCGCGAGACGATGTTGCGCGCATCACCAACGTTGCGCACGCTCGCGTAGATCTTCAGGCGCTCGAGGATGCGGAGCTCGCCAGCTAGGTCGACCGTAATTTGTTCGTCCGTCGCGAGGGTCTCAGCGAGCGGCTGGCTGCCTGCCTCTTCCCGCATCGCGGCAACGTAGGTCAGCGCGGCGTTGAGCGCGCCAATCTTGCCATCAATGCCGAGGGTCACGCTGAGCTGGTGCTCGGGAACGTACGGAAGCTCATCGCCTTTGCTGACGTTACCGTAGATCGGATCGCTCGACTGAAAGGTCGAGCGAAACTCGGCATGGGTGAAGGTGTATGCCGCTCCGAACGGCAGCTTGAACGCGCCGAGATCGAGGTCGTGGCCGAGGAACGCCTCGAAGCCGTAGATCAGAGCCTTGCCGGTGTCGAACTGGCGGTCGAGATCTTCGGTGACACAGCCACTCGAGAACGTGCAGATGTCGGTGAGGTTCGAATAGTCGTTCAAGAAACCGATCAGCTCGGCGCGCGAACGACCCGGACTGTACCGAACGCCAGCCTCGTAGTTCAGGCTGTACTCGGGCTCGACGTCGTCACCGGGCGCAGGCGGACTAAAGCCGCGGTACAAGCCCGCCAACACGCCGAGGTTCGGCACGAGCTCATAGAACGCACCCACGCCCGGCATGACTGCGACGGTGAACGCGGTGTTTTTCTCTTCGGCCAAACGATCGTCGAGCTGCGAGGAGATGAGCTCGAGTCGAACGCCCGGCGTGAGCGTGAACTTGCCCCAGCTCATCGCGTCGAGCGCATGCATCGCGAGTGCGTACGTGTTCGCTTCATTCGAAGCGGTCACGTACGTCGCTTCGTCTGCGTTCGGCACGAGCTGGCCCTCGATGACGCTGAATGCATCTTCGCTGTGGCGGCGATCGATCGAGTCGTGGTGCGCGCGCAAACCGGCTTCGATGCGGTGCGTGACCGGACCAGTGCGACGTTGGTTCAGCTCGAGGACGCTCTGCACACCTTCGTTCACGAACGTGCGGTCGTTTGGGCCGATGAGGATCGTCGTGCCGTCGATGACCGTGTCTTCGCGGCCTTTCAACACCGCCAGGTATTCGGCGTTGTTGGGGTCGTCCGGCTCTGCGAGCACGCCTGCGATCGCCGCGCCGCGGAAGCGATTCACTTTGCGCCAGATGCGCGCGTAGTCGTGGCGGTAGGCCGTGGTCGTGATCTTGAGCTTCGAGTCGGGCGCGTCGAAGATCCAGCCCGCGACAATCGACGTGCGGTGGTTCTTCATCTGGTCGAGCGCACTCGCGGGGTAACGTTGGTTCGGATCGGCGCGGAAGTCTTCGTCTGATAGGCCTAGGTACGTCTCGTTCGAAGTTTCTTCGGAGTATGTGAGTTTGAGGCCGAGCTCGTGTGTCGCGGACGCGGTCGGATCGATCACGTACGACGCTTTGACCATCCACTCGTTGCGCGTCGAGCCGGTGTCTGCGCCGTCGGGCAGCTCTTTGAAGCCCGAGTCATGCAGGTGAACACCTTCGATGAGCATGCCGAAGCGGCCTTCAGTCGTGCCGGCATAGGCGTGGGCCTTGCGGTATCCGTATTGGCCGCCGGCGAGATCGATCGCGGCAGTCGGGACGTCGGGAAGCGAGCGAGTGATGAAGTCGATCGCTCCGCCAACCGTCTGCGGGCCGTACGCGATGGCCGAGGGGCCGTCGATTACGCGGATCTGCGTCATGCGTGTGAGGAGTGGAAAGTAATAAGCAGCGGGTGCGGAGTACGGCGCAGGGCCGAACAGCACGCCGTCTTCCATCAGCGTGAGCTTCTTGCTGCGGTCGGGGTTTGCGCCGCGAATGCCGATGTTGGGTCGAAGACCGATGCCGTCTTCTTGACGAACGTACACCCCGGGAACCTGAAGGAGCGCCGCGTGGGCGTCATCGAACTCGAAGCGCTCGAGTTGTTCTGCACGCATGACGTGGGCGGAACCAGCCGCTCTCGAGAGTCGATTGCCCACGACGATGATGTCGACTGCGTCTTGCTCGGAGAGTGGTGGGACTTCGGCAAGCGTTTCGGCTGCAGCGGACGGCAGCGGAACCGTCGGTTCGGCGAGCGGCGTGGCTGCAGCGGCGGGAGGCTCGGCGGGTCCACTCTGCTCCGGCTGCGCAGCAGCCGGAGGCGCGGAAGACGGCGGCTCAGGTGAGGGCGGAGGTGGCGGCGGTGCCGCGGACGGCGGCGGCGGTTCTCCCGCGCGCGTTTGTGCGTCGGGAGTGCTGCCAGCATCTTGATCGGGTTGCGCGTCGGCGGCTGCGGACCAGGTCGTGGCGAGCGCAAGCGCTGCGAACCGAATAACCTTTCGCAGATCTTCGAAACTCATGCGTCTAACACCTACTAAGCTCAAGGAACCAGTCGCGTATGGGGTGCGGCGGAAGCCGGGGCGGGCAAAATCCAGTCGGCGCGTCCGAGTCCGTCTGCGATCTGTGTCAGGTCGACAGTCGGATCGATCAGTCGTGTGCTGGGCCGGCCGTTGAGTGAGGCGCGAGAGTCCGCGCGGACTTCGAGCGCTCCGTGACCGCGTTGTTGAAGATAACGCGCGATGTGGTGAGCCAGCTGAAGGATCAGATCCGGTTGGCTCGACATCTCGCTTTCTTGAAGGTCGGTCAGGTACTGGCGTGGGCTGACGTGGAACGTGCGTCCGTTCGAGCGGTCATGAACGACGAAGGTGGTGGAGCCGCCTTTGGCGCGGACCATGACGCGCCAGGAAAACCGCATGCCTTGTTCGTGCCAGAGAACGTTCCCGCCGTACGCAAGCGACCGAAGCGGAAGCAACAATTGAACGACACAGTAAGCAGCGCCGAGTGAAACAAGGACCCAGCTGCGAGCCCCAGCGCCAGTGCGCGTATTCATATTCACGGTCGTCAAAGTTGACGTTGACGGCGACGGCGACGGCAACGTCAACGACCACCACCCCCGAACACGCCCAGCCACGCGCCGTGCACGAGAAATCACCTCTCGCGGCCACCCGGGCGCAAAGAACACGAGTGCCGACGCGATCATGATCGCAGGAAACATCCCGATCGGAAAAAGCGCACGGGTCATCAAGTGAAACCCGATCACGACCGCATACGCGATCCCGCGGGAGCGCCCCCACAACAACCACCCCACGATCGTCGCGTCGAACAAAAACCCCGCCCAGCTCATCGCGAGCGGGACCCCGGGCAACCGCAGCAACGACCCGACCAAAGGCAGGTCCACGCTCGCGCCGAGCCAAATGCGAAGCGGCTGCGCGTGCAGCAACCAATCGCTCTGCAGCTTCGCGAGCCCCGCAAACACATACACGAGCCCCACCTGAAATCGAAACAGGTACAGAACGCCAACTGCAACCGTGGCATCCGCCGCGCGACCTCGACGCCGTGCAAGCCGAGCATCGACACTCCAAACACGATGCGCGGGCGTCACGCTCAGTAGCGCCACGAGAAGCGCAGCCAAGTAGTAGTGATTCAAGTACGTCGTGACGTCGATCAGCTGAACGTAAAACAACCCCGCAGCGAGCAGCGCAGCACTGACGCGATGACAGAACCCTGCGGCGACCAGAAATGCGAGCACGGCGAGCGCTGCGAACAAGCCGTGCATCGCTCCACTCGACTGGAGCGGTTCGACCCACTCGAAACCAAAGTACTTGAAGTGAAACCGCGGGGTGACGAAAAATCGGTCGACCCAGCCGTACACGAGAAAGCGGATCATCGAGACGCCGAGGACACACCCGAGCACGATCCGAAGCGCAGCGAGCCAAGCAACATCGATCGGCCGCATCAGCGCAGCCATCAGCGGCTGCGCGCCACGCGCTCTGACCGGCACGCGTTCGCTACTCGAGCGAAACAGCAGCGCCGGCTCGAGCTTTGCCACCCGCCCGTTCATCTAGTCCGTGTCCCCTTCCACACTCGCGGGAAGCTTCAAGTTCAACGGGCTCCCGGCTCCGAACAAATCGCTCTTCAGCAAGTCCGTGAGCTTCCTCAGCTCTTGATACGCAGTCTCGAGCTTCTCCTTCGACGCGTCCGGCAACGGCCCGAGCTGCTCGATACCTTTCTCGGCACCCGCGAGCGCTTCGAGCAACTGGTCCGCGAGCTCTCCGTGGTCCGCAGCGCGCAACCAATCATCGAACCCGAGCCCTTCACCACTCGCCCCACAGCCCTGGAACAACGAACGAAATCCACGCAGGTTCGCGCGAATGTTCGCTGTTCCCACCCGCGCAAACGGCGCTTCAGGCCCATTCACAGGCGAGGTGAGCGTGTAGCCCGCCGGGATCCCGAGCTTCCAATCCTTCACTTCCTTCTCGATGTAGATCAGCGACCAGCCGAGCACGTTGAGCGCCGTCTGCTCGTCCGGATAGCCCATCGCACGCACGAACTTGTCCTTGAAGTTTCCTCCGTCCGGGCTCCAAGCATTCACGAGCGCATCGGATTGCGCGCGAACATCCGCCGCAACCGTGCGCGCGTAGCTCGCCTTGCGCGAATCGCGCTCGTCCTCGGAGAGCTCGCTCCAAGCGCGAGCCGTCTCGGTGCTCGAACCACAGGCAGTCTCCGCACCGGAGTGAAACAACACGTACTCCAGCGCGAACAAACCGCGACCGGAGATCAACACGCCATCGAGGCTACGAGGTTGCGCGACGACTTGTTCTTCGACACGGCACTGCGCGGTCGAAGGCCACGCGTAAATGCGATCGCGCAGCCCTTTGCCCTGATACAGGTCCTTGCCGGCGCTCTCCGCAACGCTCGCTGCCGGACCGAACTGAAACAGCTCCGCTTCCGACCATCGATCCATCGCCGCGAGCCAAGCCCCACGTGCAGCTCGCAGCGTCGAGGCATTGCGCTCACTCGCGTACGCTTCGAGCGCTTCGTCGAGCACGCGAGCCGTTTCGCGAAACGCGCAGTACTTCCAGACCGCGCAATCCGCGCTCGCGCTCCGCAGCCGTTCGCGGCTGAACTCTTCCTCGAGCACCGGCGGCGCACCACACGCCGTGCGCACGTCGACGGCGGTAGTTCCAGCATCCACCGACCCACTCGAAGCGTCCGAAACCGACGCGTCCGAAGCCGCACCCGAATCGCGAGACCCACTCGGCCCCGCATCGGTACGACTCGGACTCTTCGGCCCGGATCGAGCAAATCGTTCGCGAGGAGAGTCGGTCCCGCACGCCGCACTGATCATCACCAGTAAGCAGGCGAGACCGACTCCAGACTTCGCTACGCGTCGACGACCACGCATTTGCACCTCGCGATCCGGCACGCCCCCGCGCCGGACAGCACGCCCGGCTCTCTGTAACTATTGCGCTGCGACTTCCAGCACTACGAGGAGCGCGCCATTGGCATGGGCGCTGGTCGCTGCCGCGAGGTGTCGCTTGTCTGCCGACGCCGCGACCGCGAAGAAGTGCGAGGGCGTCTCGGGGAACGGCTCGTACGTGAACACGCCATCGTCCGAGACGCTCTTGTCGAGCTTGCCGTCCGGCGTCGTCACGAACACTGCCGGGCTCACACCGAGCCGACCGACGTGCACGACACGATCATCCGGCAATACCAAGAGGTCGCGCCCGCGATCCTCGGTACCGCCGAGCGCGAGCTCTTCGCTCTGCACCGCGAGCGTACCTTCGGTGCCGTACTTCAAATCGATCGACTTGCCGTCTGCCTTCACGCCAAACGACACGAGATCGACGTTGTCACTGGTGACGTAGCCGTACTTCGACTTGAGGCCAACCCCAGTCGCGCGGCCGTAGCCCGTCGTGACGTAGCGACCGGTCGACTGGCGACCGACCGAGTAACACTCGGCCACACCACCATCATCGACGAACGGATTGAACCGCGTGACGCCTGGCGTTGCGATGCCGAAACCAAAACTCGCATCCGGTGTTCCGTCCGGCTTCAACCGGATCAGCACGACGTGATTGCCGAGACCCGCGCCGAAGTTCGTGTAGCCCGAGCTGATCACGGTGCCGTCCTTCTCGACGATCGCGCGACGGCCGCCGTCCGAGAACGTTCCGAGCGAGTTGAACGTGTACGTGTTGCCGCCGTTCCATGCCGGATCAGGCGCGCCGGTGCTCGCGAGCACGCGTGCGACATACCGGTCGTTGTCGTAGCGCTGCTCGGTCGCAGCCTTCTTCGCGGGGCCAAAGCCCGCGACCACGAGCTTTTCCTCGCCGCTGCTCTTGTCGAGCACGACGCCCCACGCTTGATCCGAAGGGAATCCGGAAGTGGAGTAACGCATGTTCTCCGCGAGCGTCGAGTTGTACGTGGGTGCGGGCCATGCAGCGTCGTCCGCGTCCGTCCAACCAAACGCCACAAGCGACTTACCGCCCGTGCCCCAGGTCGTCACCAGCGCACCGCTGCTGTCGAATCGCAAGAGCCACACGTTCGTGCCGCTTGCGCGCACGCCTGGCGCACCGCCCGACGTATCGGTGATCGCCGCGCCGCCTTTGCCGTCCGCGACGTTCGCTTGCACGATCAGGTCGCCGTTCTCGAGCTCGACGACACCGAGTGACTGTTCGTCGCCCGGAGCGACGTCGTAGACGACGAAGCCGTCGCCATCGAAGCTCGTGTCGGCCTCACCGTTCGCGTTGAAGCGAGCGAGGACGAGCTTGCGGTTCATCGGATCCGCGTCGGTGTGACCGGATGCGTAGATCTTGCCGTCTTTCGCGAACGTCAGTCCGCGCAGATCGTTCGCCGCGGTGAAGACTTCGTCGCCGACCTGCGTGATCGCTTTGTACGAGACGGGACCGTCATCCGAGCCCGCGTCTTCTTCGCCGCCGCCAGCTGCACCACCGGTACCGCCCGCGCCGCTCTTGCCGCCCGCGCCGCCTTTACCGCCCGCGCCGCCTTTGCCGCTCGAGCCACCCTTGCCCGCGCGGGGCGAGTCGCTCGCATCGGCTGAGCCGGCGTCGTCTGAAGTTGTGTCGTCGTCACCGCACGCTCCTGCGAGTGACAGAACGATTGTGGATACGTAAGCCAAACCTCGATGCCGATGCATATCGACCTCCTGAATGGGCTTGCCACTAATGAAATAGATACTGAAAGTCAAATTCAATTGCACTCGCGTTGGTGGCGGAGCCCGTGGTCGCGGACGGGAGGGAGCTGAAAACGGCTCGTGGACGGGCCACGCGGCGAAGTGTTTTCGCTGGGCTGGTAGCCGAAAGCCCGCAGATTCGCGCGCCGGGAGCGCCAACGGCCGCGCGTCCAGAGGTGTGAGCTCGGACACCTCCGCTAGGAGCGGTTCGGGTTCACGAACAATTCACGAACGAGCCAAGTTGACAGAAATGTCAGCAAACAGTTCACCCGCACGTTCACATTTCCCCAACCCATTCACCAAACCACGTTCGTGTTCACCGACACATCGACTAAATGCGTTCACGAACACGAACGCGTTCACGCTCGCATTCCCGACACGTTCATACGCAATTCATAGCCACATTCACGAACACGGACGCGATCCCGAATGTGCGTGGGTGCGAGTTTGCGACGCCGCAAATAGGTCTGGTACACCCGCGGCATGCGCCTCGACACAATGTTCATCGCACTGCTTCTCGCGTGCGGCTGCGCGACGAATCAGTCCGCACCCGCCGCCAATCCAGCGACAGAACCGCAAGCGACGACAGCTACTCCGCCGGCAGGCCCCATTGTTCCTGAAAGACCGACACCGCCCAGCGCCCCGGGCGTTTCAGAGGCTCCCGCAGCATCAGCATCCGCTGCGCCTGCAGCTGACAGCGGCAGCACCCAGCCCGCGCTCGCTCCGAGTGGCGCCACTTCGAACACCACACCAGTCGCGGCCGCACCCACTCGCCCCACCCCACTCGAAGCCGACCTCGAACCCAAGCTGACCGCGATCCTCCGCAGCCATCAGCTGCAGGGCGTGATCGCCCGCCTCGACGGCGATGCACGTGCGGCCCGCTGTAGCGACCCAGCGCGCTGCAAGACAGCGCTCGTCCCGGCCTCCACGTTCAAGATCCCGAACTCGATCATCGGCCTCGAGACCGGCGTGATCCCAGACGCCGATTTCCTCCTCCCCTGGGACGGCGTCGACCGCGGCATCCCCGCTTGGAACCACGATCACACGCTGCGCACGGCGATCCGCGATTCGGCCGTCTGGTACTACCAAGAGCTCGCCCGCCGCGTCGGTAAAGCGCGCATGCAGGCGTGGCTCCAACGCCTCGCTTATGGAAACGTCCTGACCGGCGAAGTGGTCGATCGCTTCTGGCTCGACGGCCCACTCGCTATCACACCACTCGAACAAGTGGAGTTCTTGCGCCGGCTCGCGCTCGCTCAGCTGCCGATCTCGGATCGCACACGCAGCATCGTGCTCGAGATCACGCTGCGCGGTGATCTCGACGGCAAACCGTTCCACGGCAAAACCGGCTGGGCTCACCCGAAGGAACCCACGGAGGTCGGCTGGTTCATCGGCTTCGTCGAGGACCCCGCGAGCCCGCGCTACGTCGCCGTCGCGCTCGAGGCAGTCCCCAAAGGCGTCGACATGCTGACGATTCGGCAAGCGATCGCGGAAGAGGCGCTACGCCTGCGCCTCGATTGACCGCGAATCCCCGCACGTGAAGCGCGCATGAGACCCCGCTGTGCACCGTACTCGAACTGAGAGCGTGTATTCCGCACACCGCACTTCGCGTACCCGCCGCGCGGGCGAGCGCTCGCAACACCGAGTGATCTTTGCGGTTGAGTTTCCCGCTCGTGGGATCTCTGCTATGTCGGCCGGTGCTCGCTCTAGAGGTCAGTTCGTCCTCCCCGGAGCGCGCCAGGAGGCCCGATTCATGGTGGATGAAGTCCGCAAGGCTCAGCATTACGGCTGGACGCTCGAACGTTTTCTAACCGAGCGACAACGCGCATTTCCGGGCGCGACCGGCGAGTTCACGCTGCTTTTCCAGCAGCTCGCCCTTGCGGGCAAAATCATCTCGAGTCGCGTCAACCAGGCCGGCCTCGCCGGCCTACTCGGGCACACTGGCAAGACGAACATTCAAGGCGAGACCGTCCAAAAGATGGACGAGTTCGCAAACGCCACGCTGATTCAGTGCCTCGAGTCCGGCGGCCAAGTCTGCTTGATGGCGAGCGAAGAAAACGACGATCCGATTCCGATCCCGACCCGCTATCCGCGCGGGCGTTACGTCTTGATGTTCGATCCGCTCGACGGCTCGACGAACATCGACGTCAACATCTCGATCGGCACCATCTTCTCGGTCCATCGCCGCGTATCCGAGGGCACCGATCCCGAAATTCGCGACTGCCTTCAAGTCGGCACGAAGCAAGTCGCTGCCGGCTACATCATTTACGGTTCGTCCTGCATGTTCGTGTTCACGAGCGGCGACGGCGTCCACGGCTTCACGCTCGATCCCTCGGTCGGTGAATTCTTCCTCTCACATCCCGACGTCAAGATGCCGGAGCGCGGCAAGATCTACTCGGTCAACGAAGGCAACGAATCCGTCTGGGATCCGCGCGTGCGCAGCTGGGTCGATTGGCTCAAGACCCCCGACAAAGCGACCGGCCATCCTTACAGCGGTCGCTACATCGGCACCCTCGTCGCGGACTTTCATCGCACGCTGATGAAGGGCGGCATCTTCGCCTATCCCGCCGACAACAAGAACAAGAACGGCAAGCTCCGCTTACTCTACGAAGCAGCGCCGATGGCGATGCTCGCAGCCCAAGCCGGCGGCCTCGCATCCACCGGCGAGATACCGATTCTCGACGTCGTCCCGACCGAGTTGCACCAACGCGTTCCGCTGTACATCGGCTCGAAGCTCGACGTCCTCGACGCGATTGCGCGCGTCGGTCCCGCCTAAACCTCGTCCGAAACGGGTCCGCCGTTCATGAACAAGAAGCGCCTCGTCTTCATCGCGAAGCTGGTCATCTCGCTCGGGATCGTGATCGCCTTGTACTCCAAGGTGATCGCGCGCCAAGGCGCGGCGGATCTCTGGCATCACCTGTCCAACATTGCCTGGAGTTGGATCGCGTTCGCCCTCGCAATGCAGCTCTGCGCGATCGCCTGCAGCGTCGTGCGCTGGCAGCGCTTGCTCGTCGGGCAAGGGATTCACGCGCCGTTCCGGCACTTGATCGGCTCGTTCATGATCGGCCGCTTCTTCGGCGAGTTCGCGCCGGGTGGTTGGACCGGGCTCAACGGCTACCGCATCTACGACATCTCGAAGCACACCGGGAAAATCGCCCGCGCGACCGCGAGCATCGGCATCGAGATGGTGCTGGGGTGGCTGGCGTTCGGCGCGGTCGTGATCGGCGGTTCGTTCTTCGGCGTGCGCTTCATCGGCGTGCAAGGCGTGCTGCTCGTCGACGCGTTCTTCCTGAGCTTGATCGTCACCGCGATCGCGCTCGTGAGTAAGCCGGCGCTGTTTCGCGTGCTCGCCGGGCGCATGCCGGCGCAGGTCGCGGGCAAACTTCGCACGACCGTCGACGCCGCCTGTGCCTACGAAGGCAAAGGCGGCCTGGTCGCCCAAGCCGCGGCGCTCGGCATCGGAACGCACTTCTTTCGCGCGTTCATCTACGTCGGAGCCGCACACGCCCTGCGCGCGAATCTCGGCGTCGGCGAAGTGTTCTTTGGCTCGTCGCTCCAGATCTTCGCGACGTTGTTGCCCGCGTCGATCAACGGCATCGGATTGCGCGAAGCGACCGCGGTCGCTCTCTACACGCGTATCGGTGTCGCGGATGCAGTCGCGGTGTTGATCCCGACGCTCGGCTTTTTGGTCGAGATGTTCGTCTCGTCGTTCGGCGGGATCATCTTCATGGCGCGGCGCGTCGGCTACAAGGTCGACATTCGAGTCGACCACGCGGAGCACGAAGACGTCGTGGCCGCAGCGCTACCGGAGGTCCCTGAAGCCGACTGGCCGAAGCGCCTGCGCGGTCTCGCACTCGGGCTCGGCGCAGGCGTGCTCGCGGGCGCGCTGCTCGGCATCGGTGAAGCGCTGGTGATCTTGCGTTCGAGCGCCGCGGCGGACCCGGACTTCGGCGTGATTCCGTACGCCACGGTCGCGTACGCGTTGATCTTCGGTGTGATCGGCGCCGGCGCCGGCCTCGCGCTCGCGTGGTCCGGCCGCTTGATTCGGCGCTCCGCGGTGCCTGAGCCACTCGCCTATGCGCGCACCTGTGCCGCGATCGTCGCCGTGATCGGCTTTGCGATCGCTGCGTTTCGCGTGCGTCGCGACTACTACCACGAGGAGCTCGTGTGGAAGAGCGCGAAAGGCCTCCTCGTGCTGGGCGGCTGTGCGCTCGCGGCGGTGGTGCTCTACGTCGCGCTCGCGTTCGTGGTGCGGCTGATCGCTTCACGCGCGCCGGGCCGAGTGTTGCTGCGCGCGTGGGGGACGCCCGCGTTCGTTGCAGCCGTCGCCGCGATCACGTTCGGAGGTGCGCTCGCCGCGCATCATGCAGCTGCGGGTGGCGAGCCTGCGCCGCGCGCAAAGGCGCCACCCGAAGCGGGCAACGTGCTCTTCATCGTCGTCGACACGCTGCGCGCCGATCACTTGCCGGTGTACGGATACCCGAACGGCAAGACGCCGAACCTCGATGAGTTTGCGAAAGACGCAGTCCGGTTCGAATCCGCGTTTGCAAACGCGTCTTGGACGCGCCCGAGTTTCGCGTCGATCTTGACCGGCCGCTATCCGGCGAGTCATCGCACGATGTCGAAAGCCGATGCGCTGCCGAACGAGCTCGTGACGTTGCCGGAAGCGATGCGCGACGGCGGTTACTACACGCGCGGGATCGCGACGAACTTCAACGTCGCCCCGTTCTTCAACTTCCAACAAGGCTTCGACGAGTATCGCTACCTCGAGCCGAACTTCGTGCTCGGCGCGAACGACACCGCGGCAAAGCTGCTGTTCATTCAGTTCTTGCGCCAGCGCATCGAGACCGTGCGCGCGAAGAGCGGCCGCGTCGAAGTCGGGAGCGCATACCAAGACGCGTCGGTCGTGAATCGCAACCTGCTCGGGCTGCTCGACGCAAAGCCCCACGCGCCGTGGATGATGTTCGTCGGGTACATGGATCCGCACGACCCGTATTACCCGCATCCGTACGATGGAACGGCCTACTCGCGCGCAGCCCATCAAGAGCCGAACCCGGACGAAACGCCGGCCCTACGCAAGTTGTACGATGGTGAGATCACGTATTGGGACGAGCACTTCGGCGCGCTCGTGGCCGAGCTGAAGAAGCGCGGCGTCTACGACGACCTGACGATCGTGATCACGGCAGATCACGGCGAAGAGTTTCACGAGCACGGCGGCTTTTGGCACGGCACGACGCTGTACGACGAGGAAGTGCACATCCCGCTGCTGATGAAGCTGCCCGGCGGCGAGATGCGCGGCAACGTCGTGAAGCACTGGGTGCAGTCGATCGACCTGATGCCGACGATCCTCAAGCGCGCCGGCATCGCGGTTCCGGACGGCGTCCAGGGTCGCGACGTATTCACCGGCAATACCGAAGTCTTCGCCGAAGAGAGCCACGAGGGCAACGTGCTGCGCTCGCTGCGCATTCACCGCGCCGGTGCGCAGATGAAGCTGATCACCGCAAATCCCGGCAATCCACGCGGGCTGGCGGAGCGCGAGTTTTATCGGATCGATCAAGATCCGAACGAGCGCGTGAACCTGGCCACCGAAGAGCCGGCGCTCGTGGAGTTCACGGGCAAAGCGCTCGACAAGCATGAAGAAGACGCATCGAAAGGCCGCGCGAGTCAGCAGAGTGTCGACGTGAGTAGCGATGCGAACGCTGCCGCGCGATTGCGAGCGCTCGGGTACGCGGGTGGCGATAAGCCGAACTGACGGAGTGTTCGAGATGACTCAGACGACGACCAACAGCGAAACGTGCGGCACCTGTCAGGGCGAAGGTGTGACTGGAAGTGAAGCGGGGCCGCTGACGTGCCTCGACTGCGCAGGGACAGGTAGATTGCCGTCCGGGCTCGTCCGCACCGAGTGGCGCCTGCGCGAGCTCGAGCGCATCCATGCCGCTGCGAGCGGCGAAGCCGGTCAGGACATGCAGTGGCTCATCCACCAAGTCCGCAGGTCTCATCACGCACTGCTGCAAATTCTCGCAGCGAGCGCAGATCTCGACGAGTCGCACCCGACCTTGAAGCGCATCAAATTCCTGGCGAACGACGTGCTGGATGTGTATCCACCCGTCAAATGAACCGTGAGTTGGGACACCGCGCTCGCCACTGACTGGATTTGGTAATCATGCGTTGCTGAAGCCTGGGTTCGCTGCGAAGCTCGAACGCCTCACCAACCTGTGAGCATCGCAGGTTCCGCGCCTGGTTCGCGTTGATCCCATGCTTCAGCTCCGACGTTGGCTCGACCACCCACAAGCGCCATTTGTCGGTGCTGCGGTGCTCGCGTGCCTCCTGTGCATTCCTGGCCTGTGGCTCGGTTGGGTTGCGGACGATCTAACGCATCGCGGGTACATCCTCGCGCATCTGCATACGAAGGATGCGTACGGCGCGTGGTGGAACATGTTCGATGGGCGCGGCTCGGTGCCGCTCCTGGTGTACTTCGGGATGTCGCCGTGGTGGGCGTCTTCGCATTTGTCAGTCGCGTTTCTGCGACCGCTCGCGACCGCGAGTCACTACGCAGACTACCTGGTGTGGCCGACATCACCCGCGCTGATGCACGCGCACAACATTCTGCTGTTCGCCCTCGTCGTGCTCGTCGCCGGCAAGCTCTATCAGCGTCTGATGGGGCGCGGCGTTGCGATGTGGATCGCAGTGTTTCTGTATACGACCGACGACGCTCACATCTCGAGCACGGCGTGGATCGCGAGCCGGAACACGCTGCTCACCGCGTTGTTTGCGCTGCTGACACTCTACGCGTTCGATCGCGCGCGTCGCGACGGCAGTAAGCCTGCGATGTGGCTGGCGCCGCTCGCGCTTTTGGCCGCTCACGCCTGCAGCGAAGGCGCGCTCGCGATCTGGGGCTACCTGGTTGCGTACCTGCTCTGGCTCGATCCATCGACCTCGAAGTCTCGTTGGCTTTCACTCGCACCGCTCGCAGCCGTAAGCGGCGGCTGGGTGACCCTGAGTTCGTACCTGGGTTACGGCGTTCACGGCAGCGGCACCTACCTCGACCCGCGCACGAACCCCTGGATGTTTCTGGAGGGGCTCGCGGAACGCTTTCCGGACCTAGCGCGAGTTCAGTTCGGGCTCACCGATGAGGTCGGACATCAGCTCGTTTCGCGTTCGATGTTGACGCCGCTGCAAGCGGCCGTGCTCGGCTTGTGGCTGCCGTGCTTGGTCTTCGGGTTCCGAGCGGCCTGGAAGCACGCGAGCACGCGGTTTTGGCTGTTCGGTTGCGTGCTCGCGCTGATTCCCCTGTGTGCGGTGGGCTCGGTGTCTCGCTTGTTGTTCATTGCGGGAATCGGTGCACACGGCTTTCTCGCGGAGGTGATCGCCGCGTGTTACCGGCGCGCCTCCGAGCGCACCAGTCACAAATTGCAACGAATCGAGCTCGTCGCGAGCGCGGCGCCACTCGCCGCGCACGCGCTGATCGCCCTGGTAGCGATTCAGCTCGGGCCTGGGTTTTGGCACGGCATCGACACGACCGTACATCGTGCTCTACGAAGCCTGCCGTCCGGAGCGGCGCTCGAGAAGTCGACGATTCTGGTGTTGAACTCCCCCGACTTCGTGCTGAGCTCGTTCGTATCCGTCTACCGCATCCAGATTGGAATGCCTGCGCCGCAGATCATGCACTTGCTCGGCGTGAGCGAGCGGGTCGTGAGGCTCACCCGTGCCGATCAAAATTCGATTCTGCTCGAACCGGACGGAGGTTACCTGGCAGATCGAACGAGTATCCTTGCACGCACACCCGATGAACCTTTTACGCCCAACCAAACGTTCGCGCTATTGGGTGCGCTCGTGCAGGTCGACGCGCTGACCGGCGATGGTCGCCCGCGTCGCATTCGCGTAGCGACACTGGATGCCGACGATCCGAAGCTGCTATGGATGACCTGGGATGAACGCTCGATGCAGTACGCGCGCGTCAGGTTGCCGAAGATCGGGCAGTCGCTGATGTTGTTGCCGAAGTGAGCCCGGATCAGAAATCACTCGTGATGCGATCGGCGCTGTAGTAAAGAATTCGTTTCAGATGGAGCGCAACCAAAGCCCTCCGCGCTTCGCGGTAGTCGCGATCGCGCTCCTGGCCGGCTCGATGCTGATGCACGAGATCCTGCTAACGCGCGTCTGCGCACTGCGGCTGCACTTTCACTTCGCGTATCTGGTCATCAGCAACTGCTTGCTCGGGCTCGGCGCCGGCGGCAGCGTGCTTTCACTGAACGCGGAACGCCTTCGGAGCGAACCGCGCACCTGGCTCGGGCGGCTCACGCTCGCGTATGCGGTAGCACTGGCAGTCACGTTTCTCGCGCTGTCGTTTTGGCCGCTGCCGAAAGAGCTCGTGCTGACGCAGCCTTCGCACGTCGCTTCACTCCTGCTCTTCAATCTCGCGGGCGCAATACCATTCTTTTTCGGCGGCATCGCGATCGGTTTACTGCTCACGCTCGACGTGAGGCACACGAGTCGGCTGTACGCGGCGGATCTCGCAGGTGCCGGCGTGGGGTGTATCGTGTGCCCGGCGCTCTTGCGGTTCACCGGTGCGGGAGGCGTGTTCATGGCCGTCGTCGCGCTCGCGCTGATCGCGTGCGCGGTCGCGTACGAGCAGCCCCACCTCGGCCGCCGCCAGCTGCAGGCGCTGATCGCAGCGAGCGCCGTCTGTTTCACGCTGTTGCCGTTTTTCGATCAGTTGCTGCCGATTCCGAGTAAGGGCACGAAACTCGCGGAGTTAGTACCAGGCGCAGAGCAGCGTCCGCTCGAGCGGATGTGGACGAGCAACAGTCGCATCGACGTCGAGCTCGCACCTACCGGACTTCGCGCGTTCATTTTCATGCGCGGAACGGTGCCGAGCCCAGTCCCGTCGCCGCAGCGCTGGGCGCACATCTCGCAAGATGCGTCGGCGGGGACGGCGATCATCGACTTCTCACGCGAGCCGGAGGGTTTGTCGCTGCTGGAGCAGTCGATGTACTCGACGGCGTATCGGTTGAAGTCGAAGCCCAAGGTGCTCGTGATCGGGCTCGGGGGTGGCAACGACGTTTGGGCGGCGCATATTCAAGGCGCTACGTCGGTGCGCGCGATCGAGTTGAACGAGCCGGTGGTCGACACCCACTTGCATTTATTGCGGCGGTATTCGCGGACGCTCGTCGACGACAAGACGATCGAATTCGTGGTCGGCGAGGGTCGCAGCGAGTTGATGCGCGACTCGCGGCGCTACGACGTGATTCAGATGTCGGGCATCGACACTTGGACTGCGCTCGCTTCGGGTGCCTACGTGCTCGCGGAAAACTACCTGTACACGCGGGAAGCGATCGCTGCGATGTACCAGCGACTCGAGCCGGACGGGTTCATTCAGATCGCGCGTTTCGCGGCGGAGATGGAGGCATTGCGCCTGATGTCGAACATCAGCGCGGCGCTCGCGGACTGCGGCGTGAAGCAGATCGATGGATCGGTGATGGCGCTCGCGACGCCGGACAGGATGCTCGCAGTGCTCGTCAAGCGCGGCCGGCTCACCGATGCGGAGCAGGAGAGTACGCGGAAGTTTGCGGTCGATAACGGCATCGAGCTCGTGTACTTGCCCAAACGGCCGGTCGACAGTCGGATCGATGCATTCGTTCGCGCGCCGGACAAGCAGAAGTTGATCGCAGCGTTTCCGCAGAACATCGAGCCGACGGAGGACGACAAGCCGTACTTCTTCAACTTCGCGCGCTGGCAACATCCGCTCGCGTCGATGGCGAGCGTCCACGAGATTCCGGCGGTATCGCAGGGCAATCCGCTCTTCATCCTGGCGCAGCTGATCACGAGCCTCGCGCTGAGCGCAGCGTTCATCTTGGTGCCGCTCGCAATCGGCCGGCGCCGGCTGGATGCCGCTCACGGCGGCGTAGGCTTCGTCGCGGTCAGGTTCATGCTGTTCTTTGCGGCGCTCGGCGTGGGTTTCATGCTGATCGAGATCGCGATCATTCAGAAGCTCACGCTGTTTTTGGGAGAGCCGATCTATTCGCTGACGGTCACGTTGTTTGCGTTGCTCGTGTTCACCGGGATCGGAAGTTTGGCGTTTGCGGAGCGCTTACACGGCGCCGGTGCAAAGCTTTGGCTCGTGCCACTGGGGATCGTCGCGTACCTGGCGCTGTTTACGTCGCTGGCAACGCCACTGTTTGGCGTGTTGATCGGGTTGCCGGTGGCTGCGCGCATCTTGCTCGCGGTGGCGATACTTGCCCCGCTCGGTTTGTTGTTGGGAATCCCATTTGCGTACGGGTTGCGCGCCGCGAGTGAGCGAGATGTTTGGTTGGGTCCGTGGGCCTGGGCGATCAACGGTTGTGCGAGCGTGGTCGGATCCATTCTCAGCGTGGTGTTGTCGATGAACTTCGGGTTCACGCTCGTGTTGTGGACGGCGGCGATCGTGTACGTACTCGGCTTCGTGGCACTGCCGAAGTTGCGCGCGTCGAGCCGCTAACCTTCTGCACGAGGGCCGACGTACAAGGCGTGCCACGGAAACTGCGTCGGCGACTCGTACTCTTCGAGCGCATGCGCAATCCACCCGGCGACGCGCGCGATCGCCATGATCGCTTCGCTCGCTCCGTGGAGCATGCCTGCTGCGCGCACGAAGACGGCCAAGGCCCAATCGATGTTGGGCGCCGGCAGACCTCGCGTCTGCATCACAGTCACGATTTCGTGCGCAGCCGCGACCGCTCGTTTCGACTCGAAGCTCTCACGCACGAGCTCGAGTAGCGCTGGCGCGCGCGGATCGGCCGTTTGGTGCAACCTGTGCCCGAAGCCTGGAATCCGCTCGCCTCGGCGCAGCCGCGCACCGATCACGTGCGCAGGATCGGCGCCGGCCTCGACCTCCGCGATCAACTCTTCCGCAGACAGCGACGCTGCACCGTGCAGCGCTCCACTGAGCGCACCGAGACCTGTCTGCACCACACCGTACGGATCCGCGCGCTGAGATGCAGCGATGCGCACCGCGAGCGTCGAGGGGCTGAGCGCGTGGTCGGCACACAAGCCCATTGCCGCATCCAACACGCGCACACGCGCGGCGGTCGGCCGCGTCGCCGTCAGCTGCGTGAAGAGCCGATGGGCCAGCCGTTCCGGCTGCTGCGGCGCGGCATGCGAAGCCTGCGCCGCGCCAGTCGGCCGAACACCCAGCCGCGGCAAGCTCTCGACCAAGCCGGCGATCAACGCGCGCGCGGTCGCCACGACGGGACCGCGGCTCGTGTCGTATCGCAAAGGGTCGGTACTGCCGAGCACGCTCGCGATCACACGCAGGCGTTCGAGCGGCGCTGCGTCTTCCGGCAGCGAAGCGGACAACGACCTCGCGAGTGTGACGGCTGCCTTGGGCGCAATGAACGGCTGCGCAGCTTCCAGCGGCACCGACCACAACCACTCCGCGATGCGCTCGAACGGTTCAGTGCGCGCGAGCTCGAGCGCACTTCGACCGCGATAGCGGACCGCGTCCGGTGTGACTTCGGTGAGCTCGGTCGTGATGATGAGCGTGGGCGCTTTCGGTGCGACGCCACGCCGCCCGCGCAGCGCGAGGCGTTCGACTTGGGCGACCTCGAAACGACTCTGCTTCTCGGTGCCGTGTCGGCTCAGAAGCCCGCGACTCACGTACGCGTAGATGGTGTCGAGCTTCACTCCGAGGCGCCGAGCGGCGTCGGCTGCGCTTAGGTATTGACGAGAATCCTCGTTCATTGATTACTTGATCAACCTTGACTCAGTAATCGGCTCCAGTCAACTTCAGGTCATGTCGATCATCGTGCGCTCCATCCTTTCAGTGCCTGGTTTGCGTGACCGCTTCATTGATAAGGCGGTCAGCGTGCCGGCGGACATCATCCTGTTCGATCTCGAGGACTCGATACCGCCCGCCCGAAAAGCCGAAGCCCGCTCACGGGTGCGGGCTGCCCTCCCCGGTTTCGAGCGGCGGGGCCGCTTCGTGTTCGTGCGGCCGAACGACCTGGCGACCGGCCTATTGGAGCTCGACCTGGATGCGGTGGTCGTGCCGGGTCTGGACGGCATTCATCTGCCGAAGACGCACAACCCGGATGTGCTCCGGCGCACCGACAACTATCTGACGTTGCTCGAGCGTGCGCGCGGGATCGCGCTCGGAAGCGTGCGCATCATCGCGTGGATCGAATCGGCGGAGGGCGTGGCGAACGTCGAAGCGATCTGTCGCGCGAGCCCGCGGTTGATCGGCGTGTCGATGGGTGCCGAGGACTACGCGACGAGCCTCGGCGTGATGCGGACGCGCGGAGGTCTCGAGATCGAATACGCGCGGGCGCGGGTTGCCAATGCGGCGTTGGCGGGAGGGTTGGTACCGATCGATTGTCCGGAACCGGACTACCAGGACCTCGAACATTTCGAGCGAGACATTCGGCATGCGCGTGCGCTCGGCTATCGCGGCAAGTACTGCATTCATCCAAGTCAGGTCGAGATCGCGAATCGCGTCTTCGCGCCGTCGCAGGAGCAGCTGGTGTGGGCAACGCGAGTGCGTGATGCCTACGAAGCGGGAGAGCAGCAAGGCTTGGGTGCGGTGGGTCTGGACGGTGCGATGGTAGATCGCCCGATCTACGTCCGAGCGTTGGACATGTTGCGGTGGCAAAGCGAGATCGAGGCGCGCGCGTTTTGAGGCGAGTCAGCGCCGCGTAACAATCAGCTCTCGCAGCACCGTATCCGTCTGCGCTTCGACCGCAAGCCTGACTGGGCTCGAGCCCGGCAGTTGCACCGTACACGCGTCCTTGGCGTTCTTAGCGAGCTTCACCGCGACAACGCCGGGGCGCCGTTCGAGCACGACTCGGCCTGCTGCTCTGAGCAGCGGACAGCCTGGCGCTGACACTCGCTCACCGACGCCGATCGAAAGGTCCGGAGCGTCCGCAGTTGCAATGCGGACGAGCGCTTCCCCTTCCAGACGCAACTCGAGCTCGAAGTTGCCGAACTGCAGGTGTGGAATGTCGAAGCGCGCCCCCGCCACGAGGGCACGCAGGCCGCCGTCCTCCAAGCGTTCCCAACGCACGGGGGCGTCGATCGCGATTCGCCGCCCGTCTGCAGCCAGCAGATTACCTTCAGGGCTCTCGTAGCTGCTGAAGCTGCCGAGCCTGCGCAACGAGGTGCCGAACGGATCGAGCTCCGCGATCGCACCATCTGCGAGCGACACCAACACACTCGGGGCACGCGAAGCTTCGTGGTCGTCGATCGATCGAGCATCCAGATCGATCACGAGCGCGCGGCTCATCATGTTTGCGTCGGGGTCGCGACCCGTCACGAGCAGGCGCCCGTCATCGAGCGCAATCGCGCGCAGACTCGACAAACCGAGTGGCACCACACTCCCCCAATCGAGTGGCACATCGACCTGCACCGGCTCATCACCGCGCAATAAGACGAGGGTCAGGCCACACTCAGGCGAGCCCGTGTCGCAGCCGAGCCACGCGACGCGCGCGCCTGGCAGGCTGAGCGCGACAACGCTCTCGTACACCGGCAGGTCGAGGACCAGTTTCACGAACCGCTTTGCTGCGGCTTCGAGCCGCTCGAGTGACGCGACCACGGCTCCGTCATCAGCGTGGCCAGCCGCGACGATCACCGCACCCGAGTCGAGGACGAGCACGCTCGGCGCGATGCGAGCTTCGACGAGCTCGCCCAGTTGCTCGGGCACTGGAGGCTCGAGTCGAACGAGCTCTGCAGTTGCGAGTGGCGCTCCACCAGGCTCGGAGCGCCCGCCCGCGAGTAAGACGCTACCGTCCGGCAGTAGCGCTGCGCCGTGCTCCATGCGCGCG
>Ga0193752_1001069_pt1 | contig 23934 bp, 16 predicted proteins | sample H1c1metaG_FD_144924 | JGI IMG/M metagenome (GOLD analysis project Ga0193752, IMG submission 144924) | Soil microbial communities from a riparian zone of the East river system, Colorado, United States - H1c1 | ecosystem: Environmental > Terrestrial > Soil > Riparian zone | place: USA: East River...
ACAATGTACTTAAAGCAGCAATCGCAATTAATTAGGGGCATGATGAATTTAAAACAATATAAAAACAGCCTGGGTAAACTGCAGTCATTGATCGCACTGTTCATCCTTTGTATTGTATTTGGTTTGTTATCTGATAAATTTTTTGCAATTGCCAATGGATTGAATGTGATGCGACAGATATCAGTGAACATCTGCATCGCAGTAGGTATGACACTGATCATCCTTACAGCAGGCATCGATCTGTCTGTTGGCTCTATACTTGCCTTGTGCGGTGCTGTAACGGCGGGCTTGCTTAAGAATGGTATTACAATACCATCCGCTAACCTCTTCATCGGCTTTACTATTTTAGGTGCCATCCTCGCCGGTATTTTGATCGGTGCATTACTGGGATTTTTTAACGGCTTCGTCATAACAAAATTTAAAGTACCACCCTTTGTGGCAACACTGGCCATGCTTACCATCGCACGTGGATTAACCATGCTATACACAAATGGTTTCCCCATCAGTTCATTCCCCCGGTGGTTTACATTTATTGGTGATGGCTGGTGGCTCGGTTTGCCCGTTCCAGTTTGGATCGCAGCCGTAGTGGTGATCGCAGCCATAATAGTTACAAAGAAGATAAAGCTCGGCCGATACATTTATGCTATTGGAGGAAATGAAAATGCAGCAAAGCTGTCGGGCATCAATATTAACCGGGTAAAAATAATTGTGTACACGATCACCGGTGCGCTGGCCGCATTGGGCGGCATCATTGTTACTGCCCGTCTTGATTCTGCGCAACCAAACGCCGGCACCAGTTACGAACTTGATGCGATAGCTGCGGTTGTGATCGGTGGTACCTCATTAAGCGGCGGCCGGGGAAGTATCTGGGGTACAGTGTTGGGCGCATTGATCATTGGAGTGCTTAATAACGGGTTGGTGCTGCTGGATGTATCGCCTTTCTGGCAACAGGTTGTAAAAGGTGGGGTGATATTGCTGGCCGTAATTATTGATAAGATGAATACAAAGAATGAATAGGAATTTTTTGAGCCCGGCAGAGAAGCTATATGCAGCTTCATTGGCGTCGCACTCTTGTACATCAATTCTTTATTCAACACAAAGCGAAATATAAGGGCATTTTTAACTCATAATTCATAACTCACAATTTATAACTCAAAATACATATTAGCAATCGACCAGGGAACCAGCTCAACAAAGACACTGATCTTTGATGAGGCAGGGCAGGCTGTTGCTAAAGGTTCAGAGGCATTACATACATCTTACCTTGATAATGGTTTTGTAGAACAAGATCCCGAAGCTATCTATCAAAATGTACTGACTTCAATAAAAAAATGTTTACAACAGTTTGCAGAGAAAGGCTTTGATAAAAATGAAATTGCAGCAGTTGGTATTTCCAATCAAAGGGAAACCTTTGTAGTATGGGATAAGAACGGCAAGCCGTTGCACAATGCCATTGTGTGGCAATGTAAGCGTAGTGTTCAGATCTGTGAAGACTTAAAACAAAAAGGGTTATCAGAAACTGTTAATCAAATAACAGGGCTGGTAATTGATCCTTACTTTTCTGCAACAAAACTCATCTGGCTGTTTCAGAATAATGAAAGGATAAAAGAAGCTGCGCAGACAGGCAATGCTTTTTTTGGCACCATCGATACCTGGCTTTTGTATAAACTTACTAATGGAAAGGAATATGCTACAGATCATACCAATGCTTCCCGAACTTTACTATTCAATCTGCATAAGCTTGAATGGGATAAAGAACTGGTTGACCAGTTTGGATTAGCCGGAATAAATCTTCCAACCATAAAGCCTTCTTCGGCTGCATTTGGCGAAACGAATTGTGCAGGCTTTTTTGAAAAGTCAATCCCTATAACAGCTCTCATCGGCGATTCACATGCTGCTGCATTTGGCGAAGGTTGTTTTGAAACAGGGACAGCCAAAGCTACGCTGGGTACAGGTTGTAGTATCTTAATGAATATAGGTACCAAGCCGGTACGATCACAGAATGGTATGGTCACTACTGTTTGCTGGAGTGCGGAAGAACGTGTTGATTATGCACTGGAAGGTGTTATCGTAAGTTGCGGTGCAACTATTGAATGGCTGAAAAATGAGTTAAATTTATTTACCGACAGTAAAGAAACTGCTGCCATCGCAAATGCAGTTGCTGATAATGGAGGTGTGTATTTAGTACCGGCCTTCAGCGGGCTCGGTTCACCACATTGGGATATGGAACGCAAAGCATCTATTACAGGAGTGAGCTTTGGTACAACGAAGAACCATATTGTGAGGGCGGCGCTTGAATCTATTCCTTACCAGGTCAAAGATGTGATCGTGGCAATGGAAAAAGATGCCGCCATTCCTTTAAAAGAATTAAATGCAGATGGCGGCATTATATCAAACCAGTTTGTAATGCAGTTACTGAGTGACCTGTTGCAAAAAAATGTCACCAGTATCGGCATGCCCGATGTATCAGCATTGGGGGCTGCTTACATGGCAGGGTTGAAGTCAGGAGTGTATGGAAGTATCAAAAGCATTAAAAAACTCAATACAGGCAAAATAAACTATTTCCCTGCAACCGATCTATCAGGAGTGAACAAGGCTTATACCGGTTGGCAAAAAGCAATCAATACTAAATGAGAAAATCTATAAAATACTTTGTGCTTCTTTGTGCTCTTTGTGCCTTTGTGGTTAAAGATAACTATGCACAACACAAACCATTGGTTTTAAAATATTCCAGCTTCAAACATTACGTTGATTACTTCAATAAGATGGAAGATGAGAATATAAAGCAAGCGATTCCCAACGACAGTGCATCAGGTTGGCTCCAAAAAAATATTCCCCTCTTTGAATGTCCGCAACAAAATTTTGAAGAGATATTTTATTTCCGTTGGTGGACATTGCGAAAGCATATTAAAAAAACAGAGCAGGGATTTGTATTCACCGAGTTTTTAATTCAAAGAAGCTATGCGGATAAGTATAATTTGATCGCAAGTGGTTTGGGCCATCATATTTACGAGAGCCGCTGGCTGCATGATAAAAAGTATATGGATGATAATTTAAAGGTCTGGTACCGAGGTAATGATGGGAAGCCGATGAAGAAGCTAAGATTTTACAGCAGCTGGAATGTGGATGCTGTTTACAACAGGTACCTGGTTTCTGCAGATAAAGATTTTACAATACATCTGTTACCTGATTTACAAACAGACTATACAGAGTGGGAGAAGGAAAAAAGATCAACAAACGGTTTGTTCTGGCAGTATGATGTACGGGACGCCATGGAGGAAACCATCAGCGGCGGAAGAAAGGAAAAGAACCCAAGGCCTTCTATAAATGGATACATGTTTGGCAATGCCGTTGCACTGGATAAAATAAACCTGCTCACCGGTAACGGGAGAAAAGCAGCAGCATACAGAGAGAAAGCCGATTCTATAAAAAGTCTTTTGCAATCAAAACTCTGGAACGGCAATCATAATTTTTTTGAAGTAAGAAAAGAGCAGGGAGATACATTGGCAAACGTAAAAGAAGAGATCGGCTTTATTCCCTGGTATTTTAATATGCCTGATAGCAATTATTCCATTGCCTGGAAAAGCCTGACAGACACCAAAACATTTTGTGCGCCATTTGGTATCACTACTGCCGATCGGAGCCATCCGCAGTTCCGTACGCATGGTTGCTGTAAATGTGAGTGGGATGGCGCTGTCTGGCCGTTTGCTACATCACAAACCTTAACAGCCGTGGCCAACCTGCTTAATAATTATAAACAGGATTATGTGACAGATTCAAATTATTTTTCTTTATTAAATACTTATGTAGAGTCGCAATACTACCGTGGCCGCCCTTATGTGGGTGAATACCTGGATGAAAAAACCGGCTACTGGTTAAAGGGTGATGAAGAGCGGAGCCGTTATTACAATCATTCTACTTTCAACGATCTCATCATTACCGGCCTTGTTGGCCTGCGACCGAGAGCAGATGATGTGATTGAAGTGAATCCTTTACTGCCGGCCAGTAAATGGGATTGGTTTTGCTTAGATAATGTTTTGTATCATGGAAAGATCATTACGATCATCTGGGATAAAACCGGCGAGAAATATAAAAAAGGAAAAGGCTTGAGTGTTTGGGTGAATGGGAAGAAAGTTGCCGGCTCGCCGGAATTAACAAAAGTTACAGGTAAGTTATGAGTATTTTTTTTACCACTAAGGTCACTAAGTTTTTCACAAAGGACACAAAGTTGTGCTCTTTGTGTTTCTTCTTTGTGTTCTTCGTGGTTTTAATTCCATTGTACAGTAATGCGCAACAAACAGAAAAAGTATATCTCTCCGGAACCGGTCCAACAGATGCTAAACAATGGCAATTCCTCTGTACCGGAGGAATGAATGCCAATAAATGGACAACCATTGCAGTGCCTTCCTGCTGGGAATTACAGGGTTTTGGCAAATATGATTATGGTTTTGCAAAAGACAGCGTAAGAGGTAAAGAGCAAGGTTTATACAAATACAATTTCAACGCACCACTTGCATGGAAGCATAAAATAATAAATATTGTTTTTGAAGGTGTGATGACAGATGCAGAAGTGAAGATAAATGGACAATCAGCAGGCGAAATTCACCAGGGAGCTTTTTATGCTTTTAAATATGAAATAACAAAGTTGATAAAGTTTGGAGAGCAGAATTTGCTGGAAGTATCTGTAGCTAAACATTCGGCCAACCAATCGGTGAATGAAGCAGAACGAAAGGCTGACTTCTGGATATTTGGTGGAATATTCAGGCCGGTATATTTAGAGGTATTGCCGACGAATTATATCAGCCATGTGTCTATTGATGCAAAAGCTAATGGCATATTTACTGCGCTTGTTAATATAAACGGGGGGGCAGATCATTTGGTGACTGAAATTTATTCTCCTTCGGGAAAATTGGAAAATAAGAGTGACGCAATTCGTTGGAATAATGTCAATTTGATCTCAGCTACTGAAATTGTGAAGAGCCCGAAACTATGGAATCCGGAAACACCTTACTTATATAAAGCAGTTTTCTCTATCTATAAAAGCGGAAAAATAATACACACAGTAACAAAGAAGTTCGGTTTCCGTACGGTAGAACTAAAACAAAGAGATGGTATTTATGTGAACGGCGTTAAAATAAAAATGAAAGGAGTTAACCGAAGCCCCTTCAGGCCGGAGATAGGAAGAACACTTGGTAAACAAAACAGTATTGAAGATGTGTTGTTGATGAAAGATATGAACATGAATGCGGTTCGTTGCAGTCATTATCCACCTGATGAACATTTTTTAGATGCCTGTGATTCGCTGGGTTTATTTGTGATGGATGAACTGGCAGGCTGGCACGGCAATTACGATACAAAGACCGGAGAAAAACTCTTGAAAGAAATGATAGACCATGATGGTAATCATCCGTCAATCATCATGTGGGCCAATGGAAATGAAGGCGGTCATAATCTTGAGCTTGATAAGTATTTTACAGAATTCGATCTTCAGAAACGTCCTGTTGTTCACCCCTGGCAATTGTTTAATGGAATAGAAACACAGCATTACCGTGAATACAATTATGGTATCGGCGATTATGAAAATGGAAGAGAGATCGTAATGCCAACCGAATTTTTGCACGGACAGTTTGATGGTGGTCATGGTGCCGGATTGGAAGATTACTGGGAGAAGATGTGGCGCGACCCCTTAAGTGCTGGTGGTTTTCTATGGGATTTTTCCGACCAGGCCGTAATGAGAAAAGATAAGAATGATTCTTTAGATACGGATAAATTCAGGGCAGCGGATGGTATAGTTGGTCCGCATCATGAAAAGGAAGGAAGTTACTATGCGATAAAAGAAATATGGAGCCCTGTATTTTTTGAAAGAAAAGAAATTACGCCACAGTTTGATGGAGTATTTAATATTGAGAATCGCTTTCATTATACCAACCTTGATCAATGCGGTTTTTCTTACCGGCTGAAGGTCATCACATCAACACTAAATGCCCCTGAAATGACAGGCATCATCGCTGCTCCGAATATTAAGCCTGGTGAAAAAGGAATATTGAAGATCAACCTGCCAAAAGACTGGAAGTATTATTATGCACTCTTTGTAACTGTAAAAGATAAAAATGGAAAAGAGATAATAACGAAAAGCTATCCCATTATCCGGCCAAATTATGTAGAAAAAATTCTTATCGAAGACCAGGGAAATCCGTCGCCTATACTATCAGAATCAGATAGTTTATTTACAATAAAAGCAAACAGCATTGAACTTTCGTTCCATAAACGAACAGGATTATTGACAGAAGCAAAAAAAGCAGAAGCAGTTATACCATTTAACAATGGCCCGATGATCCAGGAAGGACAAAATAATTTCAGTGCCTTTACCACAAGGCAGGATGGAAAAAATATCATCATCAGTTCTATATTCAATAAAAAGGAACATTATAATACACTGGAGTGGACCATCTATCCAACGGGTATTGTAAAAATGGAACTGCATTATTTCCCTGCTGCTTATTTTACGAATTATATCGGCGTTAATTTTTCTTTTCCTGAAAGCCAAATAAAAGCAGTTGATTACATAGGCAATGGACCTTATAGGGTTTGGAAGAACCGTATGAAAGGTAACCAGTTCGGTATCTGGCATAAAACATATAATAATACAGAGACCGGTGAAAGCTGGGTATATCCTGAGTTTAAAGGCTATCACAGCAATATGTACTGGTGTAAATTTACCACAACAGGGCAGTCATTTACTGTTTATACCAGTAATGAAGATCTGTCTTTTCGCTTGTTTACACCAGCCTGGAAAACTGACCAGTGGCATAATTATGAACCAATTTTTCCATCAGGAGATATTTCTTTTATGCAGGGCATCACCAGTATTGGCAGTAAAACCCAACGCAATGAAACAACCGGCCCGATGGGAATGAAGAATATTTATTACGATTATGAAAAAGACCCATCAAGGGCGTTAAAAATGGTTTTGTACTTTGACTTTTATAAATAGAAAATGAAAATAAAATTTCTGATAGCATTATTACTGACAGGCTTTATTGCATCTGCACAAGTAACTATAAAAAACCTGCGTTGCGAAATGCTTGTCAACCCGTTGGGCATTGATGCTGTGCAACCAAGATTCAGCTGGCAACTGGAAAGTGACAAAAGAAATGTTGTTCAAACTTCTTACCAGATCATTGTAAGTAGCAACGAACAGAAACTAAATGCCGGTGATGGGGATATGTGGAAGTCTGCGACAATTAACGACAGCAGGTCTTTACTTATCAGTTATGGAGGTAAACCATTGCAATCTGCCACAAAGTATTTTTGGAAAGTAAGGATAATTACAAATAAAGGAGAAGCTTTCTCTAATGAGAATGTTTTGTTCTCTACCGGTTTATTAAAGGCTGAAGATTGGAAAGCAAAATGGATCGGTTATGATAAAACTTCAGCATGGGATAGTATTACGCAATGGTCAAGATTATCAGCAAGGTATTTAAGAAAGGAGTTCCAAAATAATTCAGCAGTAAAAAGAGCTACTGTTTATATTTCTGGTTTAGGTATGTATGAGTTATATATAAATGGCAGGAAGATCGGCGACCAGGTTTTAGCTCCCAATCCAACTGACTACAGGAGATCTTTTTTCTACAATACCCATGATGTGACAACAGCAATTAAGAATGGCAGTAATGCTATTGCAACCATCTTAGGCAATGGCCGCTTTTTCACCATGCGGCAGAATTATAAAACGCAAAAGCATAATACATTCGGCTATCCAAAACTATTATTACAGTTAGAAATTGAATATGCTGATGGAAACAGGAAAACAATTGTAAGTGACGAAAGCTGGAAACTGAATGTGGACGGCCCGATAAGGACCAATAATGAATACGATGGAGAAGAGCATGATGCAACAAAAGAGTTTAACGGCTGGGATAAAGCAGGCTTTAATGACAGCAAATGGATGCCGCCGGAATTAGTAGCTGCACCATCCGGAAAAATTATAGCTCAATTCTCTGAACCGATGAAAGTGATGCAAACGATCAAGCCTGTATCTATTAATAATGCCAGTAATGGAAAATATATCCTTGACATGGGACAAAATTTTGCAGGCTGGCTAAAATTGCAAAACGTTCAAGGTAAAAAAGGAGAACAGATCAAACTTCGCTTTGCTGAAAGTTTAAAAGCAGACGGCGAATTATTTACAGCTAATTTACGGGATGCAAAAGTAACAGATATATATACTTTAAAAGGAACAGCTTCAGAAAATTGGGAGCCTTCTTTTGTTTATCACGGTTTTCGTTATGTAGAAGTAACAGGTTTTCCCGGTACTCCAACTGTAGATAATTTTGAAGGAAAGCTGGTTTATGATGCTATTAAAACTACAGGTTCTTTTCAAACATCCAATACAACGATCAACAGCATTTATAAAAATGCCTGGTGGGGTATTGCATCCAATTATAAAGGCATGCCGGTTGATTGCCCTCAACGCAACGAGCGCCAGCCCTGGCTTGGCGACAGGGTTATTGGTGCACAGGGCGAAAGTTTTATGTTCGACAATGCAAAGCTCTATGCCAAGTGGATGGATGATATACAACAGTCGCAAAAGGAAGAAGGGGCCATTCCGGATGTGGCACCAGCGTTCTGGAATTATTATTCAGATGATGTTACCTGGCCGGCCGCTTTTATCACCATCAGCAATAATTTATACAACCAGTTTGGTGATATAAAACCCATTCAGAAGAACTATACTTCCATGAAAAAATGGATGTGGTACATGCGTGACAAATACCTGGTGAATAATATCATGACCAGGGACAAGTATGGCGACTGGTGTGTACCTCCCGAAAGCCTGAAATTGATCCATGCAAAAGATTCAACACGGTTAACGGATGGTAAATTAATTGCCAGTGCCTATTATTTCAGACTGCTTTCTTTTATGCAACGCTTTGCAAAACTTACCGGAAACGATGCAGATACAAAAGAGTATGCAGAACTGGCTGATAAAATGCGTACTGCTTTTCAGGAGAAATATTATAACCCTGCAAAAAGCAGTTACTCCAATAATACCATTACTGCTAATTTATTGCCCCTGTATTTTGGCATTTGCCCGGATTCGTTACGGGAAAAAGTGTTTGAAAATATTTATCATAAGATCCATGTAGAAAGTAATGATCACATCAGTACCGGTTTAATTGGTACACAATATTTATTTCGTGGACTTACAGAATACGGCAATACAGACCTGGCTTTTAAACTGGCTTCTAATACTACTTATCCAAGTTATGGGTATATGATCGCAAATGGGGCTACTACCATCTGGGAATTATGGAACGGCAATACCGCCGACCCGAATATGAACAGCCAGAATCACGTAATGATGCTGGGTGACCTGGTCACCTGGTATTACGAAAACCTGGCAGGAATAAGAACGGATAAAGCAGACGTGGGTTTTAAAAAAATAACCATGAAGCCATCGCTGCCAACTGATCTGCAATTTGTAAATGCATCCTACGAAAGTGCGTATGGGTTAATTAAAAGCGAATGGAAGAAGAGTGGCGGTGTTTTTGAATGGGATATTTCAGTGCCTGCCAACAGTTCTGCAAAAATATTTATTCCTGCAAAGTCGGAAGTAGATGTGTTAGAAGCAGGAAAAGCTTTGTCAGGGGATATTAAAATAATACAGTGGAAAGAAGGTGTACTTACTATAGAAGTACCAAGCGGCAATTATCAATTTAAATCAACCATGAAATAATGAAACAGGTAAAAACAATCATTGTCTTTGCAATTATTTTTTTAGTGTCTGCCCCAGTACTCGCCCAGGTTGATACTGCACTTGAAAGTAAAGCTGCTGGCTGGGTAGTTTCTTTGCAACTGAACGATAATGCAAAAGCAGAAAAAGTAAAGACTGCAATAGCAACCCATCTCACAACTGTAAAAGACTGGCATAACAGCCATTCATATACACTGGTGCCTGAAGGTATTAACCCGGCTAATGGGAATAAGCTTACTGAATTAGACAGGGATATCATTATTTGCTCCACCAAACCAAAGTCTGTTCATGAAAATTTGATGGCTGCACTTAGGGCCGAACTGGATTCTGTACAGGTAGAAACCATTTTGGATAAGTACACGATCGGTAAAGTTGAATTTACATTGAAGGGTTACAAAGCGATCGTACCTGATCTTACTGCAAAGGAAGAAGCAGAAATATTGAAAAATCTTAAGCAGGCAAGAGAGCAGGCAATTGATTATAAGAATATGAGAGAAATATCCGCCATCTTCGAGATCTACAAAACCAAATGCGAACAATACCTGAATAATAATGGGAGAAGCTGGCGACAATTATACAAAGCTTATACAGATAAAATTAAGGCAGAAAAAGAAGCTGCAAAAAAAGCACAACAAAATTAACATGATGAGAGCTAAGACATTTTACGTACTGATTTTTGTTTTTTTTGCTGCGAACCTTTCAGCACAAAACAAATGGAAGAAAGGCATACTGGTTGATGAATTTATTTTTGAAACTGCATCATTCCCGCAAAGTCATGCCAGTACTATTGCAGAAACACCTGAAGGTTTGATAGCAGCATGGTTTGGAGGAACTAAAGAAGGTAATAAAGATGTCTGCATCTGGACAAGCCACTTGGTAAATAATAAATGGACTGCACCGAAAAAAGTTGCTGATGGTATCATCAATGACACAACAAGGTATGCCTGTTATAATCCCGTTTTGTATTATGCCGATAATGGAGAATTGCTACTATTTTATAAAATTGGCCCTAATGTGGCAGGCTGGACAGGCTGGATGATGCGGAGCAAAGACAACGGCCAAACCTGGAGTAAAAGAGAAGCATTGCCGCAAGGAATTTTAGGGCCAATAAAAAACAAGCCCGAACTTATTAATGGAGTATTACTTTGTCCAAGCAGTACTGAAAAAGGTGGATGGAAAGCACATATTGAATTTACAACCGATAATGGACGTACCTGGACAAAGAGCGCTGATATCAATGATGGACAAATTATGCAGGCCATTCAACCCAGTATAGTAAAACATAAAAATGGTGACCTGCAGATATTATGCCGCAGCAGAAATACAACCATCAACGAAAGCTGGAGCAGTGATGGCGGTAAAACATGGAGTGAAATGAAAGCGGCTGCATTGCCCAATAACAATTCAGGCACTGATGCAGTTACTTTAAAAGACGGCAGGCAGTTATTGGTATATAATCATGTATTGCCTGATTCAACCTGGGTGAAGGGTAAAGGCCCACGTACTCCGCTGAATGTTGCTATATCTAAGGATGGAAAAAAATGGTATGCAGCTTTGATATTGGAGGATTCTCCCATCAGCCAATACTCTTATCCATCAGTAATTCAATCAAAAGATGGAATAGTGCATATTGTGTATACCTGGAGAAGAGAGAAGATAAAATATGTAAAGATCGATCCGTCGAAATTGAAACTAAAGGAAATTAAAGATAAACAGTGGCCAGGCAGACAAGCAGCGAAAGGGAAAACTTCTGATGACTAAGAACGATGAATAATGTTGTAACAGTACAAGTGAGATTCTTCATTTCTTTTACTAAAAGAAATGAAGAACAGAACAAGTTCACAAGGATGTAGATAGAAGTACAAAAGCCGGGTACAAAAAAATAACGATCGCATAGATGAATAACCTTCCTATCATTGATATTGCTATAATAATTGTTTACCTCGTAGCAATGCTTGCTATCGGTTTTTACTTTTCAAGGAAGAATAAGAACAGTGAACAATTCACCAAGGCTTCCGGAAAAATTCCGAGCTGGGCGATCGGGCTTTCCATCTATGCAACATTTTTAAGTAGTAATACATTTTTGGGTAACCCGGGCAAGGCATTCGGAAGCAACTGGAACGTTTTTGTATTCAGCATCTCTATGCCGCTGGCAGCCTGGGTTGCAACAAAATATTTTGTTCCGTTTTACAGAAATACAGGAGAAATTTCTGCGTACACCAATTTAGAAAAACGCTTTGGTTCCTGGGCAAGAACTTACGCTGTTGTTTGCTTTTTGCTTACCCAGTTTGCAAGAATGGGAACCATTTTTTTTGGCATGGCATTAAGCCTGCAGGCCCTTACCGGTTTTTCTATGCAAAGTATCATGATCGTAATGGGACTATGTATCATTATCTACACCGTATTGGGCGGCATGGAAGCTGTGATATGGACAGAAGTAGTGCAGGGTATTATAAAAACATTGGGGGCATTACTCATTCTGTATTTGGTTATCAAACAAATCCCAGGTGGCTTTACTAAAGTGATGGAGATCGCCAAAGCCGATAATAAATTCAGCATGGGCAGTACAGCTGTCAGTTTTACGCAGCCAACATTTTGGGTAGTACTGCTTTACGGGTTTTTCATCAACCTCAATAATTTTGGTATGGACCAGAATTATATTCAGCGATATCATACTGCTTCATCAGAAAAGCAGGCTGCAAAATCAGTCTGGCTTTGTGTTTGGATGTATGTGCCAGTATCGTTGTTGTTTGTTATCATCGGCACGTCTTTGTATTCTTTTTATCAAATGCAACCGGATCTGATTGATCCTGTAAAAATAAAACTGGCAACAGAAAAACTGGGAGCCCTGGCTACACCAGAACAAATACAAAGCCTGGCAGCATCATTTAAACCGGCCGATTATGCGGATAAAGTATTGCCGCATTTTATGGTCACGAAAGTGCCAACCGGCTTGTTGGGCTTACTGGTGGCTGCAATATTATCAGCAGCCATGAGTACAATCAGCAGTAATATGAATGCCAGTGCAACTGTGTTTACTATGGACATTTATAAAAAATATTTTAAACCTGATGTTACCGATAAGCAGCAATTATTTTCCTTGCATACCGCCACGGTTGTTTTTGGCCTCATAGGTCTAAGTGCTGGGCTGGCCATGATCGGTGCAAAAAGCTTACTGGATACCTGGTGGAAACTATCAGGGATCTTTGCCGGAGGTATGCTGGGCTTATTTTTATTAGGCCTGATAAGCCGGCAAACAAAGAATGCAGAAGCTATCACCGCTACTATTATCGGGGTGCTGGTCATTTTGTGGATGACTTTCAGCGAAAACATCAGTGAAGAGTACAGTTTTGTAAAAAGCAGCCTGCATAATAATATGATCATCGTAGTAGGAACTTTAACCATATTTTTAACAGGATTATTGCTTACTAAACTGCGAAAAAGAAAGCAGTAATGAGCAGGATTGTTAACGGCCTTATATGGTATAAATTTGTAAATATTAACAGCGATATGAAACTATACAAAACATCCGGGGGTAATATTATTGAGCATGAAGGGAATGGTTATTTGTCAACGATTGCTGATTGGGATGCTCTTATCAACAGGGATAATTTATTTTCTTTTTTGCAGGATCATATTAAGCAATTACCAGTCATTACTGATAAAGCGTGGTTGCACCAGCAAAAAATACTGGCACCAATTGGTACCCAGGAAGTATGGGCCGCCGGTGTTACTTACCTCCGCAGCAAAGTTGCCCGTATGGAAGAAAGCGAGCAAAGCGGCGGTGCAACTTTTTACGATAAAGTATATGATGCTGAAAGGCCCGAGCTTTTCTTTAAAGCTACGGCCCAGCGTGCGGTTGGCACAAATAGCCTGGTAAGGATACGAAAAGACAGTACTTGGGATGTACCAGAGCCGGAACTGGTACTGGTAGTAAATTCTTCCAGTAAAATAGTTGGATATTCCATCGGGAATGACATGAGTAGTCGTAGTATTGAAGGGGAGAATCCGCTGTACCTGCCGCAGGCAAAAATGTATGACGGTAGTGCAGCGATCGGGCCATGTGTGTTAGTGACAGAAAAGCCAATTCCACCTTCAACAACGATTGCGATCTCAATAAAAAGAAGTGAAGAAAAAATGTATGAAGCTTCTACAACGATTGACCAGATGAAACGTACACATGAAGAGTTGGTTGGATATTTATTCAGGGAATGTGCATTTCCAAATGGCGCTTATTTAATGACAGGCACCTGCCTGGTGCCGGGAAATGATTTTACCCTTAAAAGTAAAGATGTAATAACCATCAACATTGAAGGTATTGGCATATTAATTAATACAGTAGAATAAATTTTACGATCATGAACACAAATAAATTTGTTCCGGTGATGATAACGCCGTTCAACTTAAAAGCAAAAGTTGACCTGGATGTAGTGAGCAACCTCGTTGATTTTTACCTTGCTGCAGGTGTGAAAGGGTTTTTCGCCAACTGCCTCAGCAGCGAAATGTACAGCATTACCGAAGATGAACGTCTTGAATTGACGCAGCATATTGTGCGTTATGTGGATGGGCGTGTGCCTGTTGTGGCAACAGGTTCATTCGGTTTGTCGGTTTACGACAAAGCAGAATTCACCAAAAAAATATACGATACCGGCATTGATGCGGTGATATTAATAACCGGTCACTATGCCAATGTGGAAGATAGTGATGATGTACTGCTTAAAAATTTCGACCGCATGTTTAAACTCACAGGAGATATTCCTTTGGGTATGTACGAGTGCCCGGCACCTTACAAGAGAATAATTGGTGCCGATACTTTTAAAACACTTCTGTTGTCAAACCGTTTGGTGTATCACAAGGATACTTCTATCGATCTTGAAAAAGTAAAAGCAAAAATTGATATCATAAAAGAAACAAACAGCAACCTTGAATTTTTTGATGCACATTCTCCCAATGCCATGTATAGCCTGCAGATGGGCGCAAAGGGGATGTCTTCGATCAGCGGAAATTTCTACCCGGAAATTTTAGTGTGGATGGTTAACAATGCAACAGATCCCGATAAACTTGAAGAAGTAAAATGGTTGCAATCAGAGATCAGCCGTGTAGATCCGCTGATACATATTGCTTATCCCATGAGCGCAAAATATTTCCTGCGCAAGAGAGGTTTGCCGGTACGAACCATTAGTCGTGCTACAGCATTGGAACTTACGCCGGAACAAAAGAAAACATTGGATGAGATACACGATAGTTTTAAAACATGGTGCGAAAGATTGCAAATTAAACCTGTTGATGTAGAGCAATTGATGTTGCCGAAATATCCATTGGATGCGGCGATTTAATTTTGTGTAACCAGCTTTAGTTCCCTGGTTGGACTGAAGTGGCGACGCTCCGTTCAACATAAGAATCACTATTTGGCTTTACTGAATTTATTATTAAACGATGCTTGATAACCCACTTAAAATATTCTTCCCGGGCAAATTGGTATTTGGAAATGGCACATTGCCACAATTGGTAGATGATGTGATCGCCTTAAATCCATCTAAAGTTTTTATTGCCACAATAGAGCCATTAAAAAATTCACTGGCTGATCTTATTGCTGCACTGCAAAAAAACACCATTGAGGTTTTAACTGACACTTCAATTATTGCAGAGCCATCATTCGACGACTTTGAAAAGCTGATGCAAACCGTAACGCCTTTCAATCCTGATATAGTAATTGGTATTGGTGGAGGAAGTGTTCTCGATATTGCAAAACTGGTTGCCGCTCAATTAGGCAATGAACAAGCGTTAAAAGATTATGTAGGCATCGGGTTATTAAAAGGCAGGAAGAAGAAATTGATATGTGTACCAGCTACAAGTGGCACCGGCAGCGAAGTTTCTCCCAATGCAATTTTGGTGGATGACGAAAACCAGAAGAAAGGAATTATCAGTCCGTACCTTGTTCCTGATATTGTTTACGTTGATCCTTTATTAACGATAAGTGTCCCCCCCGCAATAACAGCTGCGACCGGCCTGGACGCATTAACGCATTGCCTGGAAGCTTACACCAATAAATTTGCACAAGCTTTTGTTGATATGTATGCGTACGAAGGCATGCGATTAATTGCAGCACATATTGAAACCGCTGTAAAAGACGGTAGCAATATTGAGGCAAGAGAAAAAGTAGCCATGGGAAGTTTGCTCGGAGGTTTTTGTTTAGGGCCTGTAAATACTGCAGGCGTGCATGCATTGTCTTATCCATTGGGAAGCATGTTTCACCTGACGCATGGTTTATCCAATGCCTTGTTATTGCCTTATGTAATGGAGTTTAATATTCCTGCAGCAACAAAAAAATATGCCGAAGTAGCCATCGCTTTAGGTTGTGAAAGAAAGGTAAGCGACGAGCTTACAGCTTATGCAGGTGTGCAAAAAATAAGGGAACTTATTAAAGCCTGTGACATTCCTGCAACATTAAAAGAAGTGAATGTGCCTGAATCAGCCATCCCACAAATGGCCATTGATGCGATGAAGATACAACGCCTCTTAAAAAATAATCCCAGGGAAATAACTGAGCAGGATGCGATCAATATTTATAATGCAGCTTATTAAATGAGTACGAAGAAAAAGTATACCGGAGTAATTGTTCCTGCAGTAACACCGCTTACTGAGAAACTGCATTTGGATGAGAATGCAGTAGAAAAAATATTTACTTCATTCTATAAACATAATATTTCACCTTTTATCCTGGGCACAACTGGTGAATCTGCTTCACTGCCTGTACAATTGAAAAAGGATTATGTACTTGCCGCTGAGAAAAATAAAAAAATGGGGTCATTATTATATACAGGCATCGGTTCCAATGTTTTAGCTGAAAGTATTGAATTTGCTGCCTATTGCTGCCTGCATGCTGTGGATGTGTTGGTAGCAACCTTGCCATCTTACTATGGTCTGACAGAAAAGCAAATGCTTAATTATTTTGAAAAGCTTGCTGATAGCATTTCATTGCCTTTGTTCATTTATAATATTCCTGCTACCACACACATGAGTATTTCATTACCTGTGATCGATGAGTTAAGTAAGCATGAAAATATCGTCGGTGTTAAAGACAGTGAAAGAAGTGAAGAAAGAATGAAGGAGTCATTGAAATTGTGGAAAGACAGAAATGACTTTCACTACATATTAGGCTGGGCTGCAAAAAGTGCCGATGCTTTATTATTGGGAGCCGATGGGTTGGTGCCAAGTACAGGAAACCTCTACCCGGAAGTTTATGCAGATATGTTGCAGGCTTTTGAGCAAGGCGACAAAGAAAAATTATTCGCTATGCAAAAACTCAGCGATGACTATGGAGCCCTTTACCAGGCAAATCGTACACTTGGTGAAAGCCTGCATGTTTTGAAATTATTAATGAAAGGAAAAGGGTTGTGCGAAGAATATGTACTGCCGCCTTTATAATAATGAATTATGAGTAATAAAAAACCAATTATTGCAATTACAATGGGCGATCCGGCTAGTATTGGGCCTGAGATAGCTGTGAAAGCTTTGCTGCAAAAAGAGATCCATGAAATATGTCAACCGTTGATGGTGGGTGACGCAAAAGTATTTGAACAGATAATTACCAAACTGCAATTGCATGCTTCAGTGAACACAATAAACAATGTTGCCCATGCAAAGTTTGAGCTTGGCTTAATAGACGTTTTCGATCTGAATATTACAGATATAGCCACACTTCAATTTGGTGAGATCAATGCAATGTGCGGCGAAGCTAGTTTCCAGGCTGTAAAGAAAGTAATAGAACTGGCATTGGCTAAAGAAGTGGATGCCACGGTCACCGGTCCTATCAACAAAAAATCCATTAATGAAGCCGGGCATCATTTTGCGGGACATACTGAAATTTACGCCCACTTCACCAATACAAAAAAATATGCGATGCTGTTGGTAGAAGATAAGATGAAAGTGATCCATGTATCTACACATGTATCCTTGCGACAGGCTTGCGACCTGGTAAAGAAAGAACGCATTTTAGAAGTAACAGAATTATTACGCAACGGCATGATAAGCCTGGGAGAGAAGAATCTAAAGATCGGTATTGCAGGATTAAATCCACATGCAGGTGATAGTGGGTTGTTTGGTACCGAAGATGACCTGGAAATTTTACCGGCAGTAGAAGAAGCAAAGCGGTTGGGTTATGATGTGGAAGGCCCGGTGCCACCTGATACCATGTTTGCGAAAGCTGCAACCGGTTATTACGGTGGCGTGGTAGCTATGTACCACGACCAGGGGCATATCCCTTTCAAACTTGCGGGCTTTAAATGGAATACAGAAAAAAATAAAATGGACAGTGTGAAGGGTGTAAATATTACCATGGGCTTGCCTATCATTCGAACTTCAGTAGATCATGGTACTGCATTTGAAATTGCCGGCAAAGGTATTGCCAGCGCAGATGCGATGGTATTGGCTATTGAGAGTGCCGTGCAACTAAGTAAGTACAGGAAGGAAAATAATTTATAAATGATCGCAGTTATCGCAGATGATTTTACCGGCGCAGCAGAATTGGCTGGCATCAGTCTGCGGTATGGATTATCGGTTTCGGTTCACCTGGATAATGCAATTGATATAGATGCAGATGTGGTCATCATTTCTACCGATAGCCGTTCCATGCAAAAAGCGGCGGCTATTTATTGTACAGCCGATGCGGTGGAAGCGATCAGGAATTATGAGCCTTCATTATTGTATAAAAAAATAGATTCGGTTTTACGAGGTTATGTAATTGATGAAATTAAAGTACAGATGGAGCTGAGCGAAAAAAGTAAAGCGCTGATCCTTCCGGCCAATCCGTCTTTGCAAAGAACAATTAGTAATGGGGAATATTTAATACAAGGAAAGAAGATAACAGAAACCGGTTTTGTACATGACCCTGAATTTCCGGTAAGTAGTGCCAATGTTACAGCAATACTGCAGGAGGAGACTGTACAGGTGTTGAAACATGACGACTGGTTACCTGTTGAAGGAATTGTAATTGGGGAAACTGAAAGTGTAGAAGATGTTGAAGCCTGGGCAAGAGCAATTGATGAATCATGGATGCTGGTTGGAGCAGGAGATTTTTATACAGCTTTGCTCAAAAAACAATATCAACAAAAAGAACAAGCAGTATTCAGCCTGCAATCGCCACACTTGTATGTATGTGGCACTGCTTTTAAAGAAAGAAAAGAATTTATAAAACAAACAAACTGCTATTCTTATTTACCGGATGATGTGACAGAAGAATGGCTGGAACAAACGAGCAACATAATCAAACAGAAACGCAAGACAATAATTGCCATTGATGAATCGAACCAATCGGCACTGGAGCTGAGAACAGTAATGGCAAAAGCAATAAAAGAAATTGTGCTAAGAGAAAATGTAAAAGAGATCTTTATTGAAGGTGGCTCAACAGCTTCTGCAGTTTTGGAGGAATTGAGCATTAAAAAACTTATACCGGTAAGTGAATTGAGCAGGGGAGTAGTAAGGATGAAAGCAGGTGATTTATTTATTACCGTAAAACCGGGAAGTTACCAGTTGTCTAAGGAAATAATAGAATTGTATTCATAATATAAACCAACCAATCCAAATGCTTTTTCAAACAGCAGAGTCTAAGTCCCTCTCCTGTAGGAGGGGAGAGGTCAAAACGATTGCATGAACCACTTACACGCTATAGACTACATCATCATTTTAATTGTGTTGGGCATTACGCTTTACCTGGGCTTTCGTTTTGCCAATAAACAAACTACCACCGAAAATTATTTTCTCTCCAAAGGGAATTTTCCTTCATGGGCATTAGGCTTGTCATTATTATCCACGCTTATAAGTAGCAATACTTTTTTAGGATATCCTGAACAGGGTTTTCAATCCAATTGGATCTACCTGTTACAAGGTTACATGGTACCCATCGTGCTGTTGGGTGCTATATGGTTTATTGTACCGCTGTTTCGTAAAGTGATCGGCTTAAGTACATACGAGTATTTTGAAAAACGTTTTGGAAAATTTGCCCGTTATTATTCATCATCATCGTTTATCATCAGGCAGTTTGCCGGTATGGGCTCTGTATTAACCCTGGTGGCATTGGCCATTTATAAATTAACGGCTATTAACCCTGTCTATATTTTATTATGCATGGGATTGGTGTTAACCATCTTAAATTTAAAAGGCGGTATGCAGGCAGTAATATGGCTTGATGTGTTCCAGGGATTTATGTTATTCGCAAGTGGTTTTATTTGCCTGGGAATATTAATATTCTCGATAAAAGGCGGCATGCCCGAAGCTTTAAAAATTGCAGGTGAAAATAATTTAACTGGCTTCGGGCCTTACGACTTCAAATTAGACAGGCTTACTTTTTGGGTCTTGGTGATCAACGGTGCATTTTATGCAATTCAAAAATATGCTACCGATCAAACAGTAGTACAGCGTTATCTCACAGCCAAGTCTGATAGGTCGGCGATCAAAGCATCGTTAATGGGTATTTTTCTAACAGTTCCCATATGGACGATCTTTATGTTCATTGGTACGGCCTTGTTTGTTTACTATAAGCAAAATCCACTGCCCGCCGATGTTACAGCCAAAACTGTTTTCCCTTACTTTATGATGACCAATTTGCCAACAGGCGTAATTGGTTTTATTGTTGCTGCTTTGATAAGTGCCGCTATTTGTAGTTTAAGTGCGGATATTAATTCAAATGCAGCAGTTGGAATGGAAGACTATTATAAAAAATTCCGGCCTGGCAGATCCGATAAGCAAAATTTATATGCCAGTAAAATGATGGTGCTGTTGTCTTGCTTTTTTGCAATAGGCATGGGATATTTTTATTTAAAGTTTAGCAGTGGTGGTATAATCGACCTAATCTTTACCGTGTATGCAATTTTTTCGGGGGGTATTGTAGGTATATTTTTATTAGGCGTTTTTAGTGCGAGGGCAAACAGGCAAGGCATTAACATTGCCATCATTGCCTGTATTTTATTTACCACCTGGGCTTTTTTAACCAGCTCACCCATTGGTATAAAAGACCCAAAACTCTTACTCGATTTAGGTAATTTTAATTTCACACATCACAAATTAATGCTGGGTGTGTACAGTCATTTGGTTGTGATCGTAGTTGGATATTTCGCCAGTTTATTTTTTCCAAAACCTGTGCTGCAGGACAATTTATTGTACAGCAATTGGAAAGCAAACAGGTACAACTAAAAATTTAAGATCATGCAAAAGGAAAATATTTTTTTTGTACCAGGTATTACCACTACTATTAAACTTCAGTGGCGTCGCACTCTTGTACATTTTTTTCATTTCTCAGCCTTTGCACCTTTGCATCTTTGCGTGAAAACCTTCGTGTTCCTTTGTGCCTTCGTGTCTTTGTGGTTCAATTCATCAGCACAATTAAACACCGATAATCAATATGCCAAACCCCTCAAAGAAGTTTTAAACGACATTCAGAAAAAATATGGTGTAGCTATAAAGTTTGATGATAAAATGGTAGCCGGAAAAATGGTTACCTATGCTGAATGGAAATACAGACCCGATGTGGAAGTTACATTGGACAATATATTGGAACCGCTGAATTTAAAAGTAAAAAAAGACGGCGACAAAAAGTATAAACTAAGCGATTACGAATATTACCGCTGGGTGCCTGCAGAGGGTTGGGCAGAACTGGACAGAATTGCTGCCCAATACAAAACAGTAGAAGAGTGGGAAAAGCGTAAGGAAGAATTGAAATCTTGTATCAAAGAAGCATTACAATTAACCCATCTCCCTGCATTGCCCAATAACAAGCCCATCATCACTCCCAAAAGGAATTTTGATGGTTACACGGTCGAAAACATTGCTATCGAAATTTTACCCGGCGTTTGGATCAACGGCTCTTTATACAAACCTGCTAAGTACAAAGGGAAGATACCGGTTATCTTAAATCCCGACGGACATTGGGAAAAACAACGCTACCGTGCCGATTGCCAGTATCGCTGCGCTGCATTTGCAAAAATGGGCACCATGGCTTTTAGTTATGATCTTTTTGCCTGGGGAGAATCTATGCTACAGTTTAAATACGAAGATCATCGCCGTAGTTTAGCCATGACCATCCAGGCATTGGGCAGTATACGTATTTTGGATTATTTGCTGGCACAAAAAGATGCTGATACAAACCGAGTTGCTATAACAGGTGGCAGCGGAGCAGGCAGCCATTCAGTTTTGATGACTGCATTGGACGACCGGATAAAAGTATCGGCACCGGTTGTTGCCATAAGTTCTTATTTCTATGGCGGCTGCCCTTGCGAAAGCGGTATGAACATTCATGCATGCGGCGGCAGAACAGATAATGTGGAAATTGCTGCCATGGCTGCTCCCAGGCCACAGTTACTTATCAGTGATGGAGGGGACTGGACAGACAAAATGCCCGAACATGATTTCCCTTACCTGCAAAAAATGTACAGCTGGTATGGTAAAAAGGGTGATGTGCAGAATGTGCACCTGCCAAATGATAAACATGATTTTGGTATCACCAAACGCATGCCGTTGTATGAGTTTATGGCAAAATATTTAAACCTAAATATCAAAGCCATACAAAATGATTCCGGCAGCATTGATGAATCGAAAATAATCATTGAAAAAATGGAAGACATGTATGTGTTTGGTGACAAGGGACAGTTATTGCCTGCACATGCTGTTATGGGCTTTGAAAATTTGGAAAAGCTATTTGCTGACGAAATTCATAAAGCTAAAACTAACCAACGTTATAAAGTTGGCTTGATAGACCTGATGCTATTAAAGCGTCAGAAACTTGGTGCTATTACGTTGACTACACAACTAAAGGCCGATGGAGTAGAAGTGGATATGGGCGGATTGGGAACCCGGCCTACATTTGATAACCAGTTGTTGACTGATTCTGTAAGAAACTTATTTTTAAAAACCGCCAAAGAAAATAACGTTGAAATATTTTCACTGGCCATGACGGGTTATTATGCCCAGTCCTTCTGCGGCCGGGAAGAGTATAAAAGATCAATTGAAGATTGCATTACCACCATGAAACTGATGAATGTAAAAACAGCTTTCCTGCCGCTGGGTGTGCAATGCGACCTGAAAAAGAAACCAGAGGTAAGAGATTCAGTTGTTGCAAGATTAAAAGTTGCAGGTAAAATGGCGCAGGATGCAGGTGTTGTGATCGGTATTGAAACGGCTTTATCTGCTAAGGAAGAAGTCCAGTTGTTGAAAGAGATCAATTCGCCAGCAATAAAGATATACTTCAATTTTTCCAATCCTTTAAAGGAAGGGCGAGATTTAATCAGTGAATTAAAGATCCTGGGTAAGGATAGAATTTGCATGATACATGCCAGCAACAAAGACAGTGTATGGTTGCAGAACGATCCGCAGATCGATATGTATAAAGTGAAAAAGGCTTTAGATGAAATGGGTTACACCGGCTGGCTGGTTATTGAGCGGAGCCGGGATGCAAAAAAATCTTCTGATACAAAATTTAATTACGGAGCCAACACTGCTTATTTGAAAAAAGTATTTCAATAAACTACCATTTCTATAAATGTTCCTTATTGGTATGTTGTACAAGTGAGTGACACAACGATGATGCCATGAAAAACAGTTGTCGGTACCAAAATGAAATAGTAATATTTTCCATCTTTTTAGTAAATACCTACCTTGTAGATGCTGGCTTATATTGGTAAATTGTACATTGTTATAGCTAAATAAATACCATTTTTAGCACGCTAATTTTTAACGATGAAACGATTGCCCTGCTGCCTGCTGGCCTTGCTGCTGCTTATACATTTTCCTGCGTGGGCTGTGGATATTTTTGTGGCTGTTAATGGTTCCGATCTGAATGATGGGTCAAAAGAAAAACCGCTGGCTAGTGTGGCTGCGGCTTTGCGCAAAGCAAGGGAGCTACGGCGTTTGAACGATCCAGGCATTGCAAATGGTATTCACATTATTGTAAAAGGCGGAGTTTATAATTTATATGAACCAATATTTATAAAACCTGAAGATGCAGGCACCGCTTTAAGTCCAACCTATATAGAAGCCGCAACAAATGAAACACCGATCTTTAGTGGAGGATCCATGATCAGCAACTGGAAGCTGTTAACTGCGAAAGTTTCGGGGCTTCCGGTTGCTGCACAAGGCAAAGTTTGGGTGGCAGATGTACCCCTTACCGCAGGAAGATTGTCCGAATT